>Ga0310810_10006156_pt1 | contig 13515 bp, 10 predicted proteins | sample NCmetagenome_FD_207641 | JGI IMG/M metagenome (GOLD analysis project Ga0310810, IMG submission 207641) | Soil microbial communities from experimental microcosm in Duke University, North Carolina, United States - NC | ecosystem: Engineered > Artificial ecosystem > Soil microcosm > Unclassified ... | reverse complement strand
TGCCCTAACGCTCATCGGTGTCACGCCGCTCCGGTCCGCCGGCGCGCAGATCCAGATGTGGGACGTCGGGCTCAAAGTGGGCGTGGAGGCTCCAACCGCCGTGGTCGAGCGACTCGATGGCGGAACGGTGAACATCGCGGACTACTATGGACGCCAGCCGGTCGTTCTCGAATTCTGGGCGACGTGGTGCCCGTTGTGTCGGAGGCTCGAGCCCTCTCTCCAGGCGGCGCGGGAGAAGTACTCCGGCAAAGTCACGTTCGTGAGCGTGGGCGTCCCGGCGAACCAGACGCCTGAAAAGCAGAAGGCGTACGTGGATGAGAAGAAGTTGACGGGCGTGTTCACGTTCGATCGCTCGAGTGCGGCCATGAAAGCGTTTGCGGTACCGCACACGTCATACATCGTCGTGGTTGGGCCGGATCGTCGCGTCGCGTACACCGGTGTTGGCGACGATCAGGACATCGACGCGGTGCTGGCGAAGCTCGGCATTCGTTAGCCGCCGCACCCGGCCCGTGAAGTCCGGTCTAACCCTGCGCGTCGCTCGGCCGACGGATAACCTGGCGGCTGTCGCCGAGATGTACGCGCAGGGTCTGGGTCTCCGCGTGCTCGCCGAGTTCGTCGACCACGACGGCTTCGATGGAGTGATTCTCGGTCACGCAGAAGATCGCTTTCATCTCGAGTTCACGACACGGGACGGGCACGCGGCAGGCAACGCGCCGACCGAGGATCACCTGCTCGTCTTCTACGTTCCCGACCGCGCGGAATGGGAGGCGAGCTGCGCGCGCATGATGAACGCGGGCTTTCGCGACGTTGCGTCGTGCAACCCGTACTGGGATGTCCACGGGCGGACGTTCGAGGATGTCGACGGATATCGCGTCGTACTGCAGAACGCGGCGTGGGTGCCCGAGCTGCCGACCCGAACACCGGACCACGAGGTCATCCAGTAGCCGCCGATGGCATGGACGCACAAATCCGGGAACTCCGGAACCCATTGTGGCATTACGACCACTCCGGTGCTGAAATCGCGGCATTCCGCCACCGTTTACCGATGCGCCGGCTGAGCTTGCGCGGCGCGCACACGTGAGGAAATTCGGATGTACAAGCTGACGGCCGGCGCGATATCGCATCAGTGGGCGCTGTTGCCGCTGCGACTCGTCGTCGGGTACGGCTTCTTCGCCCATGGAATGGCGAAGTGGAACCGCGGCCCTGAGAAGTTCGCCAAGCTGCTGACGCTGATCGGCGTGCCGGCGCCCGCCATCACGGCCCGGGCCGTGACCGCCGTCGAATTGTTAGGCGGGCTCGCCATCATGCTGGGGGCGCTGGTCCTGGTCGCGAGCATTCCGCTGGTCGCCTCGATGGTCGTCGCGATGTTCACGATCCACGTGCACTACGGCTTCAGCGCGGTCAACACGATCGGTCTGACGGCGACGGGGCCGGTCCTCGGGCCACCGGGCTACGAGATCAACTTGCTCTACATCGGTGCGCTCCTCGCGCTCGCGCTTACCGGGCCGGGTGCACTCTCGGTGGACGGCTGGCTGCGCTCGAGGCGGGGATGAGGCGGGTCGCATGCTGCCTAACGCACCAGTTGCAGAACGAATGCGCTCACATCGCCGCAAATTGGCGTTCGACCGCCTTGTGATCCTGTCGCCAGGCCGAGTAGACCTGCCGGGACATCGGGTCGGGAAAGATGTCTTCCTCGCCGGCCTCGATTCCGTCGAGCGTTGCCCGAGCCACGTCGATTGCGGGTGTCTTCGGCATCTCGAACGTGCGAATCATGTCCGTGTCGACGGCCCCAGGAAACACGCCGTGCACCGCGATCCCGCGCTTCCCGAGATCGGCGCGAAAGGATTGCGTGAGCGACAACGCCGCTGCTTTGGAGGCGTTGTACGCGGCGAGCGCCGGCATGCTCGCCAACGCGACGAGCGTCAGCATGTTGACGATCGCACCGTGTCGCTGCTCGAGCACCGGTACGAAGGCATTGATGACCTGCAACGTGCCGAAGAAGTTCGTTTCCATGTCGTCTCGCACGGCACTGAGCGAAACGTCAGCCGGACCGCCAACGCTCAGTATCCCGGCATTGTTGATCAGCAGGCTGACGTCTCGCGCCTGGGTGGCCGCGGCTCGCGTGTGGGCTGGATTCCGAACGTCGAGCTCGATGATTCGCACGCGTGGGTCGAGAAGTGCGAGTGAATCGAGGCTCGTGCGATCGCGTGCTGCGGCGTAGATACGAGTCGCCCCGCGCTCGAGCAGCGCATCGACGAATGCGCGTCCGATCCCGCGATTCGCACCGGTGACGAAGGCGACGGAGTTTTCGATGTGCATACCGCTCTCCATGGTGAATGGTGACTTCTGCGAGTGTAGCCTACCTCCCCAGGGTGCGGCGACGAATGCGTGCGTGGTGCATGTTTTTGTCCGATCGGCTCAGCCGACGACGTTAGGCAGCAGGGCGAGCTATACTGAACGCCATGCTTGACGCCGACGCACTGACCGACATCCTCGACCTGCTCCGGGTGCGTGGCGCGGTGATGGCGCACATCCGCGCGAACGCGCCGTGGGGCCTGCGACTCCCACGCGCGACCGGCGCAACCTTTCACGCGGTGACCGCCGGCGCGTGCTGGGTGCGTGTCCCGGGACGCGCGCCTCGCGAGCTCTTGCCCGGAGATACCGTACTGTTGCCGACGGGCGTCGCCCACGTGATCGCGAGCCAAACGACGGGCCCGGCACGGGCGTGGGACCGCGTCGCGAAAGCACAAGCACGAAGTCCTACAGGAGAGATCGTGCTGGCCGGCTCGGGCCGATCGACACACCTCATCTGTGCGGCCTATGAATACGACCACGAGGTCGTTCACCCGTTGTTGGCGCTACTTCCGCCGATGCTGTTCGTCTCGGGCACCGAGAGCAGCCGTGCGCGGAACACGCTGCAGTTGCTACACGACGAGCTCACCGCGCCGTCCGCTGGGTCCGCAATCATCGTCAATCGTTTGATCGACGTGCTGTTCGTGCACGTCGTTCGCGCCTGGGTCGCGGGCGAACATGATCGCGGACGGTCGTGGCTCCTGGCACTTCGCGATCCGAGCATCGCACGCGCACTGGCGGTGTTGCATGCCGATCCAGCAGCCGCGTGGACGGTCGACCGACTGGCGCGTGAGATCAGCCTCTCGCGTGCGACGCTGACTCGTCACTTCACCGCGTTGGTCGGTGAACCGCCTCTCACGTACCTCACGCGGTGGCGCATGGAGCTCGCTGCTCGACAGCTGCGCGAGACGAATGATGCGGTCGGCGCGATTGCTCACCGGGTTGGCTACACATCGGAGTTCGCGTTCTCGCGGGCCTTCTCTCGTCTTCGAGGCAGGCCGCCCGGCCGCTACCGCGTCGAGGTGAGGAGAAAGGAACACCAGGCAATCCAACCGTCACGTTCATGAGCGACGCGTACGAGATCGCGCTTGCCCGACCGCAGGATCTCCGCCTGATCGCGTCGATCGAGCTCGCGGCGGCACAGCTCCTCCGAGGGCACGCCCCAGAGACTGTGCTCAACGAAGTGACGAACGACCGGATTCTGTTGGACGCTCAACGCGATGGTCGCTTGTGGGTTGCCCTCGCGGGTGAAACCCCGGTCGGATTCGCGCACGTCGAGCTGCTCGAGCCTAACGCGGTCCACCTCGACGAGCTCGATGTCCATCCCCACCACGGTCGTCGCGGTCTCGGCACTCGGCTCGTGAGGGCGGTGTGCGCGTGGGCCCAGGCGCGCGGTGATCTGTCCGTGACGCTGGCGACGTTCCGGGAGGTTCCGTGGAACATGCCCTTCTACGCACGACTCGGGTTCGAGGAGATTCCGCGGGCCGAGCTCTCTCCCGCGCTGCGATCGGTGGTCGAGGACGAGGCGCGTCGCGGACTCGATCCCGCGCGACGACTCGTCATGCGTTGGCGCCCCCGGCACACGACCGCCACGCGCCGAGGAACGGACTCCCGAAGCCAGAGCTCGCCGTCGTCCAGGCGTTAGGTGCCAGCGTTGGCGTCGAGCCGCTTGATGTAGACGATATCGGAGTAGCCTCTCGGCCGCCCTTGAATGGCGTACGTTCGCGCGTAGCCGAGGTGCTCGTAGAACTCAGGGGCCTGGAAGCTGTGTGTCATGAGGACCACTTGCTCGCAGCCACGGTGCACGGCCTCTGATTCGGCGGCGCGGACAAGCGCCTTTCCAAGGCCCTGGCCGCGGTGCCGTTCGTGCACCCAGACGTGAGTGAGCTCGCAGCAGCCGCCCCAGGTATAGCCACTGATGCCGGCAATGATCTCACCTGCGTCGTCCCGAATGGTTCCAGCGAGGAACCTGCCATCAGCGTAGCCCGTTGCCTTGGCGTTGAACTCGTAGATGCGATCGACCAGGAACGAGTCGATCTCCTGGTACCGAGATTCATCGTGAAGCTCCACGGCTTTAGGTCGCATGGCACGGAGTGCTGTTTTCAGGTTGCAACGCTGGAGGGTGCCCGTGGAACCGGAGACACACTACGGCGCCGACGTCACTCCGACGTATTACAGCGTCAGCTCCGAAGTTCCCGGGCGACGCGGCGCCGCGTGCGGACCAACTCCATGAGGGGAGCCGCCCTCCAGTAGCGTTGCTCCGCGATCTTCTCGAAGGTGCACGACAGGCGGGTCCACGCTCCCGATGACAATCCGAATAGTCGTCGAGCAATAGCTCCAGGGAATCAGACTCAGCATTTGCGGCGCTAGCGCGTTCCGTATCTCGCAGGCATATGAGATGGGAACATGAGTAACGTCCAATCGATGGAGCAGGCGGGGAAGTATCGCTCCGACGACGCGATGCCTAACGAACTGGAAAACGCGCCGTTGATCGCGGCCGGGGACGCTCGCACGTCGCTGTTCGTCGGCGACGGCGAGATGGGCACGCTCATGCGCTCCCTCGACTGGTCCCGGACTCCCCTCGGCCCAGTGGAAACGTGGCCGCAGAGTCTGCGGATGATGGTCCGCTATCTCCTCGCCAATCGCTTCCCGCTCATGTTGTGGTGGGGCCCTGAGTACGCCTGCATCTACAACGACGCGTATCGCCCGATTCTCGGGAGAAAGCATCCGGCGTCGCTGGGGCAGCCCGTCAGGGAGGTCTGGCACGAGATCTGGCACGTGCTGCAGCCACTCATCGATACGCCATTCAACGGCGGTCCATCGACGTGGATGGAGGACATCCCACTCGAGCTCAATCGCCACGGCTTCGTCGAGGAGACGCACTTCACGATCGCCTACAGTCCCGTGCCTGACGAGGCCGCGCCGCGCGGCATCGGTGGCGTGATCGCGACGGTGCACGAGATCACGGAGAAGGTAGTCGGCGAACGCCGGACCTCGACGCTCCGCGACCTCGGCGCGCGCTCCGCGGAAGCGAAGACAGCCGAAGAGGCGTGCGCCAGCGCCGCGCAGATTCTCTCGACGCACGCGCACGACGTCCCGTTCGCGCTGCTCTATCTGAACGAGGGCGATGGAACGCGGGCTCGGCTCGCGGGTGCGGCGGGCGTCGCAATGGGCGAAGCGATCAGCCCGCACGTCGTCGCGCTGACTGACGGCCCCTCACCGGCGAGCGACACCGGACTTCGCGACGCACTGAAGGCCGCGACTCGCACGGGAACGGCCCAGACGCTGGACGATCTCGCATCGCGCTTCGAGGCAGTGCCAGCGGGGCCGTGGTCCGATCCGCCGCGCGCTGCCACGGTGCTTCCCGTCCCCTCGAACAGGGCCGATCACTTTGCCGGCGTCCTCGTCGCGGGCCTCAGCTCACGGCTCGCGTTCGACGAGCGATATCGAACGTTCCTCGACCTCCTGACCGCGCAGGTCGCGACGGCGATCGCGAACGCGCGCGCCTACGAGGAAGAGCGGCAGCGCGCCGAGGCGCTCGCGGAGCTCGATCGTGCGAAGACAGCGTTCTTCGCGAACGTGAGCCACGAGTTTCGGACGCCGCTGACGCTGTTGCTCGGACCACTCGAGGAGACGCTTCGGCGGAAGGAGACCATCGCGCCGGACGTCCGCGACGACCTGACGGCTGCGCACCGGAACGCGCTCCGACTCCTTCGCCTCGTCAATTCGCTCCTCGATTTCTCGCGCATCGAGGCGGGGCGCGTGGAAGCCGTCTTCGAGCCGACGCCGCTTGCGAGCTATACCGCGGAGCTGGTGTCGACGTTCCGGTCGGCGACGGACCGCGCGGGCCTCGGGCTCGAGATCATCGCCGAGGAGGTGTCCGAGCCGGTGTGGGTGGATCGCGCGATGTGGGAGAAGATCGTGCTGAATCTCGTCTCGAACGCGTTCAAGCACACGTTCGAGGGGACGATCACCGCGACGCTTCGCACGGAAGGCGGCACCGCCGTGCTCGAGGTGCGCGACACCGGTGTGGGGATTCCCGACGACCAGCTTCCGCACCTGTTCGAGCGGTTCCACCGCGTGCCTAACGCGCGCTCCCGCACGCACGAAGGCACCGGGATCGGGCTCGCGCTCGTGCGGGAGCTCGTGCGGCTGCATGGCGGTTCGATCGACGTGACGAGCCGGGACGGCGCCGGCACGACGTTCCGCGTCACCATCCCGTTAGGCACGAGCCATCTGCCACGCGAGCAGCTCGTCACCTCCGGAGCGACACCGCGACGCGCGTCCATTGGGCTAGGGGCCGCGGCCTGGCTCGAGGAAGCGCTGCGCTGGCTCCCGTCGGTGGTGTCGGAGCCGGCAGCGACAGAGGAGATGACGGTCCCGAGCTCGAAGCTCGAGTTCCTGCCGGGCACCATCGACCAGCCGGACGTGGGCGGCTCGCGCGTTCTCCTCGCGGATGACAACTCCGATCTGCGCGACTACGTGGCGCGGCTGCTGCGGTCGCAGGGATGGACGGTCGATGCGGTGACGGATGGTCTCACGGCCCTGCAGACGGCGCGCGCGCGTGTGCCCGACCTCGTTCTCACCGACGTCATGATGCCGGGGCTCGATGGCTTCGCACTCCTGCGCGAGCTCCGGAACGATCCGCGAACGGCCAACGTGCCGGTGGTCGTCCTCAGCGCGCGGGCCGGCGAGGAGTCGCGCGTCGAAGGCGCCGCGTCCGGCGCGGATGACTACCTCGTGAAACCGTTCTCGGCGCAGGAGCTGGTCGCGCGCGTCGGCGTGCATCTGCGCCTCGCGCGACAACGCCGCGACACCGAGCTCGCGCTGCGCAGCCGCACGGCACAGTTCGAGACGCTGCTCAACGAGGCCCCGTTAGGCGTCTTCCTGGTCGACGGCAACCTTCGCATCAGGGAAGTGAATCCCGTCGCGCTTCCCGCCTTTGCTGACATCCCCGACCTCATCGGCCGTGACCTCGACGAGATCGTGCACATCCAGTGGCCGGCGGAGTACGCCGACGAGATCGTCAACCTGTTCCGGCACACGCTGGAGACCGGCGAGCCGTACTACACGCCCGAGCGAATCGAGGAGCGTCGCGATATCGGAGTCACGGAGTACTACGAGTGGCAGATCAACCGCATCACGCTTCCCGAAGGCGGGTACGGTGTGGTGTGTTACTTCCGGGACATCTCGGCCCAGGTCCACGCGCGGCACGAAGCCGAGCAGGCGCGGGAGCAGGCCGAGGCCGCGAACCGTACCAAGAGCGAGTTCCTCGCCGTCATGAGCCACGAGCTGAGGACGCCGCTCAATGCGATCGCCGGGTACGTGCAGCTGATCGACATGGAGGTTCACGGTCCGGTGACCGACGAGCAGCGTGAGGCGCTCAGCAGGATTCAGCGGAGCGGGAAGCACCTGCTGTCACTGATCAACGACGTGCTGAACTTCGCGAAGCTGGAAGCCGGTCGTGTGGAGTACGAGCCTCGCGACCTGGCGCTGATCGACGCGGTGGCGGCGGTGTCGCCGATGATCGACTCGCAGCTGAGAGCGAGGAAGCTGGCGTACGAGGTGCACGTCGACCCTCGCGCCGTGGTGTACGCAGACTGGGAGAAGCTGCAGCAGGTGCTTCTCAACCTGCTCTCGAACGCCGTGAAGTTCACTGCTCCGGGCGGGCGGATCACGGTCGACACCCCCGCCTCGGATCAGCTCGCGGGCGAGACGCAAGCCGATCGGGTGTTGCTGCGGGTCTCGGATACGGGAATCGGGATCCCGCGGGACAAGCTGGGTCTGATCTTCGATCCGTTCGTGCAGGTGCACCGGAAGCTGACGAATACGATCGAGGGGTCGGGGTTGGGGCTCGCGATCAGCCGCGACCTCGCGCGGGGGATGGGTGGGGATCTGGAGGTGAGCAGTATCGAGGGTGAAGGCTCGGCGTTCACCCTGGTGCTGCCTCGCGCGTCGTGAGCCTCATTTGCCGACCAACCGCTGGAATCGCGCGTTGCCGGCCAACGGCCTGAACGTCGGATCCAGCCGGAGGTAGTCCGCCGTCACATCGGACGCGTAGGTGGTGAGCAGCGGCTCGATGAGGTCCAGCGCCTTGTCGTACTCGCCGCTCTGCACCAGGATGCGCGCGACCTGGAAGTGCACGTACGGCCGGAGGCTCACGTCCAGCGACGTCTCCCGCATCGCGAGCGACCGCTCGGCCTCGGCGATCGCTTCGGCCCGGTGCCCGCCTAACGCGAGCGCGCGGCCAAGCAGCTCGTGCAGCTGCGCGCGGTCCGGGAACTCCCTGAGCCGCGCCTCGAATTCCGCCCGGGCAGAATCGCCGAACATGCGGCCCCGGGCCGTGTCGCCGAGGAGCAGGTAGGTGTGCCCGACCTTGAGTCCCCAGTGCCCCTTGTCGCCCGAGAAGTCCTTGACCGTGAGCGGCAGAATCTTCGGCCAGAGCTCCGGCGGGAGCGTCCACATCATCTCCTGGAACATCGAGAAACGAACGAGCAGCGCCGTCGTGTCGACGATTGCGAGCTTGGCGTGGATGAGCGCGTGGACGCTGTCGAGCTGGCCGAGCGCCACGAGCGCAATGGCCTTCGACTGAATGAGCGGAAGGTTGTCCGGCGCCAGGGCGAGCGCGCGATCCAACGCCGGCAGCTCCTCCGTGAAACGGCGCAGGTTGTGGTACGCACTGGCGAGTCGTCGCGCCATGCTGACCGATCTCGGGTCCAACACCGCCGCCTGTTTGAGATGGGCCAGCGCATCGTCGAACTTTCCGACGGTGCTTTCCACGCCCGCGAGCGCACGGAGGAGATCCGCGTTGTTCGGGTCGTGTGCCAGTCCCTCGACGAACTGCTGGTGCGCCCCCTCGTAATCCAGTTTGATGCCGAGCAGGTAGGACCCCATCGCCAACCGCCCCTCGGGGCGGTCGGGTGTAAGCTGCAGGGCTCGTTCGGCCGCCACGCGCGCACGCTCGACGGACTCCCTGGTTGGACTGGTGGCCGAAATACTCGAGTGCGCCCTCGCGATCGCGCTCCACGCGCGCGCGAACGTGCTGTCGAGCCTAACGGCGTTCTCGTAATGCTCCAGTCCCTTCAGCAACGTCGGCGGGTCGTTGTTGCCGAACGAGCTCGTGATCTGCTCGCCCTTCAGGAACTCGTCGTACGCGTCGAGGCTCGACGTCGGGCGCGCGGCGATCTGCACCTGGACCGGCGCGGCCAGCGCTACGTTCAGCGCTTCGGCCACCTTCTCCGCGATGCTGGCCTGGACCGCGAACACGTCGGACATCACGGTGTCGTACGGCGCGCTCCATCGGCTCTCCTCGTTCGAGACGTCGATGAGCTCGGGAGTGACCCGCACGCGGCTCACGCCGTTCGTCTTGCTCCACCGTACGGTGCCCTGAAGGAGATACTGCACCTCGAGCTCGCGCCCGATCTGGCGCGGCGTCTTCTTCGAGCGACGGTACTGCGAGCTGCTGGCGCGCGCGGTCACCCGGAGGCCGCGAATGCTCGAGAGGCGGCTTCGCACCTCGTCCGTCATGCCGTCGGCGAAGTACTCATCGTCCGCGCTCCCGGCGTTCTCGAACGGAAGTACGGCGACCTTGCGTTCGCCGGTGCCTGCGGAATGTTGCCGTGACCACAGGACTCCCAGCGCGCCGCCGATGATTCCCACGGTGGCGACGGCCGCGCTCATGGCCATCCACCGCGACATGCGCCGAGGCGATGCGGTGGCCGCGATCGCGGGCATGGTGGCGGTCGACTCGAGCAGGCGCGCGAAGTCCGCCGCAGTCGCGGGACGGTCGGCGGGCGACTTCGCCATCGCCTGTTCGACCGCGCCGGACAGCTGCCGGGAGATCGTGGATCGCACGGTGTGCAGCGGGCGCGGCGACTCGGTCATCGCGCGCGCGATCAGCGCCTGGGCTGTCGGGCCCGAGAACGGCGGCTCGCCGGCCAGCATCTCGTAGAGGACGGCGCCTAACGAATAGATGTCCGTGCGGCCGTCGATGGCATTGTCGCCAGCGGCCTGCTCCGGACTCATGTAGGCCGGCGTGCCGATGATCGTCCCGGTGCTCGTGAGGTTCTCGCCGGCGCCGCCCAGCGCTCGCGCGATCCCGAAGTCGGCGACGAGGGCCTGCCCGTCGGTGAGCAGGATGTTCTCGGGCTTGATGTCCCGGTGGATGACACCGTGGCGATGGGCGTAGTCGAGGGCGAGCGCCACCTCGCGCGTGATGCGCAGCGCGTCGGCGACGGGCAGCTGCCGCTCGCGCGTGAGGCGGTCGCGGAGCGACTCGCCCTCGACGAACGGCATCGTGAACCACAGGTACCCGTCGGTGCTCCCCGAGTCGTGGACGCTCAGGATGTGCGGGTGCTGCAGCCCCGCCGCCACCCGGATCTCCCGCTGGAACCGCTCGGTGCCTAACGACTCGGCCAGCTCGGGATGGAGGACCTTGAGCGCGACGGGGCGGTCGTGCTGCGTGTCGCGCGCGCGGTACACGGTGGCCATGCCGCCGCGCCCGAGCTCGCCCTCGATCTCGTACCGTCCTGCCAACCCATCACGCAGCTTCCCGAGCTGTTGGGGCATTCGTGGTCCGAACGGGAGGAGGACCTGCACCTGGATGTAGTCGCCGCTGAGAGCTATCCCAGCGGCGCCTATGTTGCGTCACGACAGCGATCTCCGCAACAGACAAGGACGGTGACGGTCGGGTGGGAATTCGCATAGACGTGCGAAGATTCCTACTTCTAGTCATCCAGGCTGCCCATGGTCAAGTTGACGGTCGTGCCCGTCATCCCGCTCGCCCTATCGGACGCCATGAAGACCGCCACGTCAGCCATCTCCTCGAGCGTCATGAGCCGTCGCGGGTGGGTCCTGCTCGCGAGCAACTCCTGCCATTGTTCCCAGGTCAAACCCGAAGACATGGCGCGAGGCTCATACGCTTCCTTGATCGTGCGCGTCTCCGGCATGCCCTGTGGTCGCAAACCGACTACGCGAATACCGTGGGGCGCGAGCTCGGCGGATAGATCGCGGGTCAGCGCCTCCTTGGCCGCCTGCGCCGGGCCGTAGCCTCCCACCAGTGGGAAGCCCGTCCGCGAGTGGAGCGCGGTGACCGTCATGATCACCCCTGATCTGTTCGGAATCATGTGCCGTGCGGCGAGCCGTGCGGTCAGGAAGTACGCCGTCGTGTAGGTCGTGATCGGCAGGGCGAACTGCTCGAGATCCAGCTCGACCAGAGGCAGACCCACAATCTTCGTGTTCCGGATCCCGACCGTATTGAACGAGATATCGACGCGGCCCGCCTTCTCGATCACGGATTGTAGATGGGTGTCCACGGCCCGCTCGTCGAGAGCGTCGACCGCCGCCGCCTCGGCGAATCCGTCGGCGGCGACGATGTCTCTTGCGACCGCTTCGACCGGTGCCCGGAGGTGACCAGTGAGAAAAACCTTGGCCCCCTCGCGCGCAAAAGTCCGTGCGACAGCAGCGCCGATCCCGCCTGCGGCTCCGTAAATCACGGCAACCTTGTCCTTCAGCATCATCTCCGTCTCCTTGAGTCGTTGATGAGGCAGACACCGCGACGCCGGCAAATTGGGCGCCCACCAGCCGCCCAGTTTACCGCCGGGCCGGTGTCTTCATAGCACGGAGGTGCGACAAGTGCGCGAAGAAGGTGACGCGGCGGTAAGCGCTGTAGCAGCTGACCTGATCTCGAGGGCGCAAGCCGGGGACGGCGAAGCGTTCCGGGTGCTCATCGAGCCGTACCGTCGAGAGCTCCACGTGCACTGCTACCGGATGCTTGGATCCTTGCAGGATGCCGAGGACGTCCTGCAGGACACGCTGCTGGCCGTATGGCAAGGCCTCGGAGCATTCGAGGGACGTTCCTCGTTTCGCACCTGGCTCTACCGGATCGCCACCAACCGATGCCTCAACGCACGCCGCTCGGCCAGCCGGCGCCCGGCGAAGGAGTGGGATGTGCCTAACGTTGAACCACCGGAGCCGACCCGGCTCGGCGAGGTCGTATGGCTCGAGCCATTTCCCGACGCGCTGCTCGAGGGTGCGACCGACGCGCCGCTCGGCCCGGAAGCGCGGTACGAGCAGACCGAATCCATCTCCCTGGCCTTCGTGACCGCGCTGCAACTCCTGCCACCTCGTCAGCTCGCTGTCGTCGTTCTGCGCGACGTCCTCGGATTCCACGCGAACGAGGTGGCCGCCATGCTCAGCTCGACCGTCGAATCGGTCAACAGCGCTCTCAAACGGGCACGTGCCAGCCTGCAGCGCCAGCGGCCGTCGACCGCCGAGTCCGAGCCGGCTCCTGCCCCGAACTCGCCTTCCGAGCATGCGATCGTGACGAAGTTCGTCAGGGCCTGGGAGTCAGCCGATGTCGACGCGCTGATTGCGCTTCTTACGGACGACGTATTCATGTCGATGCCACCGATGCCTTTCGAATACGAGGGCCGAGACCTCGTGGCGCGCTTCTGCGCCAGCTTGTTCCGCGCGGGCCGGAGGTTCGACCTCGTGCCGACACGAGCCAATGGTCAGCCGGCATTCGGAGCCTACCTGCGCGGCTCTACCGGCATCCGCCACGGGGTCGGCCTCTACGTCCTCACTCTCACCGGCGACAGGATCTGCGCCATGACCCGCTTCGAGAACAGCGTGCTCCCATGGTTCGGGCTACCGCGATCGCTCCCGAGTCGGTAGTGGCGGACTTCTCCCGCTCAAGTGAGATGGGCGAGCACTTGCCCCCGCCTCAGTATTGCAGCGCGTACTGGACCTTCACGAGCAGCTGATTCGAGACGAATCGGAGCTGTCGGTCGCGCGTCAGCGGGTCGAGCGTGCGCAGATTGTGGTTATACACCACGAACAGATCGCCCGCCGGCGTGAAGGTCCAGCGCACGCGCGTGTTCGTCCCGAAGCTGTCGCTCTCGTTGTCGTACTGCACGTAGCTGTTGAACTGCAGGTCCGGCGAGACGTTCACGCGCAGCCGCGTTCCCACCACCTGCTGCGTAAAGCTGCCTTCCGCCAGGCGGCCCTCGTTGCGCGTCGCGTTGAACTCGGTGATGAAGAGCGCCGACGGCTTCCATGCCGCGGTCAGTTGGTACTCGTTCAGACGCCCCGTGTAAAAATCGCCGAACCACCACGTGAACTGGCCGGAGAAGCGCCGTTTCGCCGCGAGCCCGGCCTCGAGCC
>Ga0310810_10006153_pt1 | contig 13519 bp, 7 predicted proteins | sample NCmetagenome_FD_207641 | JGI IMG/M metagenome (GOLD analysis project Ga0310810, IMG submission 207641) | Soil microbial communities from experimental microcosm in Duke University, North Carolina, United States - NC | ecosystem: Engineered > Artificial ecosystem > Soil microcosm > Unclassified ... | reverse complement strand
GTCGCCCGAGTTGTCCTTGTCGATGAAGATCGTGACGCCGCCGAGGCCGCTGTCGCCCGTGGTCAGCCCGTCGCCGTTCGTATCGGTGTACTTGGTGCCCGAGATGTCGAACAGCTCGAAGTTCCCGAAGTTCATGGGTTCAGTTACACCGGACGCGCCTGAGATATTCGGCGAGCCGGTGGTCGTGAGGTCGTTTTCCTTAAAGGTGAAGGTGGTCGTGTAATTCGCGGTGGCATCGCCGTCGTATGTATTGACCCATCCCTGTTGCGGATGCTCGGTGAGCGTGATCGTGTAGGTTTCGTTGTTGTCGGGACTGCTTTCGACCGGGATCGCATAAGCGCCCACCGGATCGGCTACTCCGTCGCCGGTCACGTCAGTGTTGCCGTCCGATGTCGTGACAGTGCCGCTGGAAGTGTGGACGGTGGTGACGTTGCCTTGCTTGGTTTCGTAGGTGATCGTGTAATCAATCTGCCAGCCGCCCAGCCCCGTTTCGCCGGTATCCCATGCGCCGTTACCGTTGGTGTCGAGAAACTTGTAACCACCGATGTAGGCGCCGCTGATCTGCTTCGAGACCGACCATTCTTCGAATCCGTCGTTGGACGTATAGGTCCCCGCCATCGCAGCAGTGCTGTCGTTGGCATCGCTGCCGTCATAATTGAGAGCCGTGTTGGCCGGATCGTCCAGTGCCGTCAGGTCGGCCGAATCCAGCGTTCCGGTTTGGCCAAACTCGGAATAGAGCGTGACGTAGGTGTCGCCCGGAACGACATTGCCGAAATCCGACTTGGCGACGTAGAAGAACATGTCCGACTTGCCGCTGCCGGCTTGCAGCGAATAATCGAGCAGGACGCTGGAATCGCCGGCCCCGTCCATATCGTAAACGAGATCCGCGTGGTCGTTGAACCATGTGCCGGTAATCTCGCCTTGCGCCAGGCCGTCAGACACATTGCTCGTATAAAGCTTGATCTCGTCGAGCGAGATCAGGGGCGAGCTATTGAGCTGGTTTATGTCGAGCCGGAACTCGTAATACTGCACCCCGTCGATCGTGACGAGGGGGACGGAGCTCAGCAAGAGCGACGTGGTGAAGCTGGGGGAGGTATTCTCCTCGTAAGACAACGGGCGGAAATCGGTGTTGTAGCCGTTCTCGAAACCGGGGCTGGTGTCGTTGCCACCTCCGTCCTGAACACGCACGAAGGCCTGGATCAGACCGGTCCCTGAAGAGGTGGCCGGGGCCGTGGCGAAGAACAGCGCGCCGTTGATCTCCGCGCTATCGCCGGTCTTCTTGGTCAAGTCGTAATAGGTCGTGTTGTTGTCGGAGTCGAAATAGGAAGATTGCCCCGTAGCCATCGTCAGCCTCCATGTTCGAGGGGAGCCCAGCAAGCTCCCCACCGAATTCCCGATTGCTGTGGCCGTGGGCCTTCAACCGGCAATCCGCCTCATGCGGCACGCGTACCTTCGCCTGACAAGGGCGCGAGCGGACTAATGGGATGTCGAGAGTTCAAGTACTTCAAACACCCCGCAAAGTGGTCATTCGACCCTAGATTTGGATATCAGGTCTCAACATTTTGCGCACGTGCGAACCGGAGGGGTCATGGGTAACACAAGCTCAAAAGCGCGTCTAATGTTGCATATGTCATTAAATAGGAAAATCAGTAGTTTTCGTGCCTGTCTTGGATTCCCGGTGGGTTTTATAAAGCGTTTTCCAAGATGCGAAAAAGCATTACCCCCTTGGGGGTAGAGCGAGGTTGCGAATCGGCGTGCTCGAGGCCGCCAGGTGCGAGACATTGCCGGTCTACCCCCTCGGCAGCGTAGCCCCCGGCCTCTCCCTGGCGAAATGCGGACCTGGAGAATCGATCATCCGCTGGCACGCCTCGGCTTGTCGCGAAGCGGAACAGTTCAAAGCTTCCCGCTTGCCGAATCCCCCAGGAAGTGAAAAAAATGCCGGTTTGCGCCCTTTGAGCGATGAGCTCTCGGTGGCTGCAACGGCCGAAGCGGGGAGGCCATGACTGCCATGGATGCGCCAGAGACCTTGGAGCAAGATGCAATCGGCGAAAGAATAACTGCCGATCACGCGATCGCCGGTGCCGAAGCGCCGGACGACGAGGACGAAGCTGACGCGCTGCCCGTGCTGGAGCTCGACGTCCATCACATGCAGGTGCGCGCCCTCAACTACTGGGCGGGGCTGCTGGAGGACGGCGGGATACCCTCGATCGAGAGTCTTTCGCCCGAAAGCGATCCCGATCTTGGGCCTTACAGCGTCCTGCTCGACTTCACTCGCGGGATTGAAGGGCCTGCGATCACGTATCTCGGGCAGAAGCTGGCCGAGCAATGGTCAGTCGATCGGAAAATTCCTTCGCTCGAGCAGGTGCCCGAAGGATCGTTTCTCAGGCGGCTCGTGGACCTTGGCGTTGCCGTTCTTCAATCGCGTGCCCCGAGAGATTTCAAAGCGGACGATGCGCAGCACGACGGCGCGCCTGCGGGCTATCGCGGCATATTGCTGCCGTTCTGTTCGGGCGGCGATGCGGCCGATTTCGTGTACGCCGTGGTCAACTGGGATGCGCCGGAAGCGGAGCAGGCGCCCGCGGATATCCTGCTGCTCGATCAGGAAGCGCCGGAGGGTGAAACCTCAAGCATTGCCGCGGACCTGGGAACCGCAGCGGGCGAGGCGATCGCGAGCGCAGCCCCTGCCTCTTTCATGTTGGCGCCTGGGAGTCGGGCTGCTGCCGGCGCGGACGCCCATATTCATCGCGTCGCGCTCGCCGAATGGCTTGCCGAAGCCCGCCAGTTCGCCGACGTGGCCGTCAGGGGCGAGGAGCGCTCGCGCAAGTCGCTGTACCGCGCCATCAGCCACGCATATGATTTCTCGCTCGAGGCATCCGAAAGGCCCGACGACTTCGTCAACCTGGCTTGCGAGGCGGGCATTCGCATTCAGGGCCGCGCGCCCATGACGGCCGTCGCAAAGCTGGTCTTCGGATCGGCTTACGACAAGACCAGGCTGACGGAGTTTGCCACCGCGCTGGGCCACGCTCACCGCATCGGCGTTCGGCGAGGGACCTTCGGCGCCTTCCTGGAGCGCACGGAAGGCGGGCTCAAGTCAATCGTGGCTGCAGAGCGTCGATTGCGCCGTGAAGAAAAGGGCGAGAGCGTCCGGTCGGCCGATCGTCCGCGACCGGAACTGGCGGCAAGGCTGCGCCAGTTGGTGCCGCTGGCCATAACCGACCTCGCACTGCAAGGCGACGAGTTCACCCTCGTCATGGCGCATCGCTCGCCCGAGGGAGGGGTGGTCATTCTCGGCGAAGTGCCGCGCGATATCGCCCTGATCGAACGCGCAGCGCGAAAGCTGATTGGCAAACCTGCTTAGCTAAGGCGTCGCGCGGCTTCCCAGAGATAGGCGGATCCGCAAACGCCGAAACAGGGAACGGCTCGGATTGCCGGGTCGTGGGGAGGTTAACGGCCAGCTAACCGTATTGGCTGAACGAATGGAAATCATGCTGCGCGCAGTAGCGTGGCATGTCCCGTTGGAATGCTTCCAGGCGATACAGGTCTGCTGCCGCGTCAGGCGCGATGCTGGCCCTCGCGGCCGCCCTCCCGGCCGCAGCGGCGACGGTCGCCACGCCGACGCTGGCGCTGGCCGCCACCCAGGTGGGAAGCTGCCTATCTTCTCCCAACCTGACTGCGGACGCCCAGAGCATTCGATCACTCAAGTCCGAGGCAATCCTCGGAGGCGCATCGAGCGCGTTGGAAAGAATGCGCATGAGCCAGGCTTTGCCCTCGGGCTCGGGCGCCGACCTGACGACGGCCTCCGCGACCGACCCCGCCAAGGGTGGCGACGCCTGCCGGCTCGCCATGGCTCCGCCGACGCAAAGTGCGCAGCTGATTGTGTCCGCCGTGCCGACCGTTCAGCCTCTTTCATCCAGTCGCTCGACCGACTTTCTCGGATCGGCGCGCATTCCGATAGGCAAGACCCGCTTCGACGCGGACTGGGCGCGTGTTTCCGCGAGGCATCTCTCGGCGCAAGTGGTCGAGCGCTCGATGGGAGCACCCGTTGCCGATCGGCTCGCGCTGATCGGCCAAGTGAACCGCTGGGTAAATCAATCGATCGCCTATCGGGCGGACTCGCCCGGGCTGCATGGCGGCGATTACTGGGCCGACGCCCGCCAAACGCTGCACGCGCGAAGAGGAGACTGCGAGGATATCGCGATCCTGAAATATCAGGCGCTGCTCAGTCTCGGCATCGAGCCACGCGATATGTACCTTACCATCGCGCGCGACCTCGTTCGCCACGCCGACCACGCCCTGCTGGTGGTCAAGCACGCAGGGCGCTTCTACCTGCTCGACGATTCCACCGACGAATTGCTCGATGGCGACCTGGCGAACGATTACCGCCCCATTCTCAGCTTCGGCGAGGGCAAGTGGCTCCACGGGCTGCCAGCCGCCAGGCAGCCGGCGATTTACCTTTCGCGCAACGAGCTTTCGAGCCCCCGCGTCAGCGGCGTCGTGAGATAGGAGAGCACGCTCTTGCGGCCGGTGATGATCTCGACGTCGCAGATCATGCCGGGGACGATCGGCAACCGCTGAAGCCCGTGTGAAATGTACGAACGCTGGGTCTCGACGATGACGGTATAATAGGCCTGCCGCTCCGCCTCGTCGTAGATGCTGTCGGCGCTCACCTGCTCCACACGTCCGGTCAACCCGCCATAGGTCGAGAAATCGTAGGCAGTGACCTTGACGTTGGCACGGTCACCGACCTTCACGAAGGCAATGTCCTTGGGGTTGATGCGCGCTTCGATCAGGAGCTTCTCACCGACCGGGATGACCTGCATCAGCATTTCGCCGGCGTTTACGAAGCCGCCTTCGGTCGTGACCTGGACATCATTGACGATCCCGTCGGCTGGCGCGCGCAATTCATTGCGCGCCTTGCGTGCCTCCGCCCCGATGATCGACTGCTGGTTGACCGCAATCTTGGTGGCGATTTCGCTCCGCTCGTTGAGCGCCTGCTGGCGGAAGTCGAACCGGGCGGCATCGAGGTCGGCCTGAGCCTGTTGCACCGCGGCCTGCGCCCGAGCCACGCCTTGCCGGGCCGCCGCCAGCTTGCCTTGGGTGTCGACCTGGTCGCGCTGCGCCGCCATCAGATCGGTCTGCGGCACGATGCCCTTGTCCGCGAGCGGCTTGAGCATGGCGACTTGCTTCGTCGCCAGCTGAAGACTGTTCGTCAGCGAAGCTTCGGTCGCCTGCGCCTCGCTCAGATCGCGGCGGCGCTGTTCGATGGCCGCGGCCAGCGAATCCTGCTTGCTTCTCGCGGCGGCCATGCGCGCCTGCTGGAGCTGGCGCTGCTCGGCGCAATCGCTTCCGTTTTCGCATCCGAGGGCGTTGCCCGAAGCCTCTCCCGCAAGCCGCTGCGCCTGGACCTCGAGGAGCTGGTTCTCGGTCTGCAGTTGCCCGAGCTCTGAAGACGACTGGGCGTCGTCGAGGCGAACCAGCAACTGGCCCTTCTTCACGGATTGGCCGCCGCGCACGAGGATGTCCTTCACCACCGCCGCGTCCGCCGCCTGCACGACCTGGGCCTTGCTGGACGGTATGACCTTGCCCATCCCGTGGGTGACTTCGTCGATCTGCGCCAAGCTCGCCCAAAGCAGCAGCGCCAACACGCCGACAGCGGAAATCAGGATCAGTTTGCGGCTGGGATCGAGATGGCGGAAGCGCTCGAGGTAATTGGCTAATTGAGTCACGACTGCTCGCCTTGAGCCTTCCCGGTGTCTTCGCCGGCGGGCTGGACGGCCGGCGTCGGCCGGGCGCTGACCGGGAGGGGAATCGATAACCGCCATGGCTTGGTCGTGTCGATGCGGCCGCCGACGTCGTCGGGAGCGTGGCGATCGCTGATCAGCGGAGTGACCGTCAGTCCAGGGACGAGCTGAGGCGCGGAAGGCTGGACCTCCTGCGTCTCGGCGGCCAGTCTTTCGCGAAGGCCCTGGTAGTCGATATTCGGAATGGCTTCGTGCCCGTCCCACCGCGCGGTAAGCGCCTCGGCGCTGCCCCAGCGGCCCGGCAGGCGATAGAAGATGTGCGCGCCCAGCTGGGTAATCTTGGGCAGGGTGAACGCCCAGCGCGGCAAGACGTAATCCGCATGATAGTTGGTGGCGGAGCCGACGGCCTGCTCGGTTTGCCCGTCGAGCGCCTCCGCGGCGACTTCCTCGGACTCCCGCCAAAGCGCGGGCACCGGAGCGCGCAGAAGCGAACCGTCGCACACGAAGGTGAATTGGCAGGTCCGCCCGTTCCAGCCTTCGTAAACGACCCCGCAGACCGAATGCGGATAAGCCGGGTGCCGTACACGGTTGAGGACGACCTGCGCGACCGCGCGCTTGCCTTCAACGGACTGATTGCCGGCCTCGTAGTAGATAGCCTGCGTCAGGCATTTCCTGGCAATGTCATAAGCGCTCGTGTCGGGTGCGATGGCGTGGAAGGGCGCGACCGCCCCTCCCGAATAGCCGGACACGGGAATGAGCTTGTTGCGCTGAGCAGCGTCAGCGCCATTGCCGAGAATGTCGGCCTGGGCGCCTTCCGTCATCATTTGCAGGCGGGTGATCTCCGGGGCCTGGACCGGGGCATCTTGCGCCGGACCTTGCCGGAAGACATGTCCGGCGAACCCGGTAACGAGCAGGAAGACGGCTGCCGCCGTCGCCACGCCGATAACGGCGTGCCGAACCCTGCCGGAGCTTTCGATTTGCGCGCTCGGCTGAATGGCCAGTTCGCTCATTGCATTGAGCTCGCTTGCTTGAGGATTGTATCCTTCGGCCCATCCGCAACGATCTTGCCCTGGTCGAGGACGATGATCCTCTCGCACAGCGCGAACAGCGCCGGTCGGTGGGTCGAGATGATGAGCGTCTGCTCCGGCGAGATCGCCGATTGCAGCCGTTCGACGAAATGGCGTTCGGTCTGGCTGTCCATGGCGCCGGTTGGTTCGTCGAGAAACAGCAATTGGCAAGGACTGACTAGCGCGCGTGCCAAAGAGAGAAAGGCCCGCTGTCCGCCGGAAAGGCGCCTTCCCTGGTCGCCGACCTGCCGGTCGAACCCCCCCGCATCGCGCGCGAGAAACTCGTCAGCCCCGCTCATCCACATCGCCTTGCCGAGGCGCGTGTCGTCGATTCCGCGGTCGCCGATCGTCAGGTTGTCCTTGATCGACCCCGTGAAGAGAGCCGCGTCCTGGCCCACGAAGCGGTATGCGCGGCGGATGTCCTGTGGCCGATATTGCCGGCTGTCGATCCCGCCGATCAGCATGGCGCCGCCGGTCGGCTGATAGAGGCCGCAAACGATGCGGCCGAGCGTCGATTTTCCCGAGGCAACCCGACCGATTATCGCAATCCGCTCGCCGGGCCTGATGGTGAGATTGAGCGAATGCAGCGCCGGAACGCTGCTCTCCGGATAAGCGAAAGCCAGGTCATCGAGCCTGATTTCGGCTTCGCTTGAGACGGTCGGTGCCACGGAGCTGCCGAACCTGCGCTCGTCGTCCCAGCCGAACAGCCCCTCGATGCTGGACAAGGCTTGCCAGGCCTGTTTGCCCCTCGTGAGCAGGAGGGCAATCTGCGCCGCCGGTCCCATCGATCGCGAGGAAAGCATGACGATGGCGATGATCGCGCCCATCGAGATCTTGCCGGCGGAAAAGAGATAGTAGCCGCCGACGACCAGCGAGACGGTCGATACCTGTTGGAAGCTCGATGCCAGGCCGACCGCGATCGAGCTGATCTGGCGCAACCGTTGCTGCGAACGGGTTCCGAGCTCGGCTAGCCCGTACCAGCGGCCGATCATCGTGCCCTCGCCCGAGACGCTCTTCAGCGTCTCGCTGTTGGCGATTGTTTCCACCAGCATTGTCTGCTGCAGCCCGTTGTCCGACTGCGCCTCGCGCGCGGCATCGGTCATCTTTCGCTGGAGGATCGAGCCGGCGGCGAACATGCCGGTGATCGCCGCCATGGGGACGAGGGCGAGCCATCCCGCGATGTAGGCGATGACGGCAACAAACAGGACGAGGAAGCACAGGTCGACGATGAGGACGACCGTCGTCGAGGCGAAGAAGTCGCGGACGATGGAATATTCGCTGACTCGCGCCGCGAGGCCGCCGACGCTGCCCTGGGTGGCGCCCAGCGGCGTCGCCAGCAAGCGGCCGAAGATCTTTTGCGAGAGCTTGAGATCGAGCCGGCGACCCACTTGATCGAGCACCTCGGTCCGCGCGCGCCTCAGCGAGAACTCGAGAGCGAAGGCGATGAGAACGCCGATCGCGAGCACCCACAGGCTCGCCGTCGCGTGGTTGGGGATCACCCGGTCGTACACGTTCATCGTGAACAGCGGCAAGGCGATGCTGAGGAGGTTGATGATCAACGAGGCGAGGAGGACCGGTTGGAGGGCCTTTCGTTCCTTCTTCAGCTCTCCCCAGAACCAGTGGTACTTCGCCTTCGTGAGCCATGCGCCGCTTTGGCCACGCAAGGCATCAGGGTCGCCCCAGACAGTCAGGAAATCGCGCGGCGGAATGCCGGCCAGCTCATCGAGCGGCTCCCACACGGCGTCCCCGCGCCCCGGCCGCCATACCAGCGCCTGATCATCGTTCAGTTCGTGCACGACGATCGGGGTGCCGTCGGCCAGGCGCAACAGCGCGGGATACTGTTCGGCCTGGCGCGGCCAGCGGCGGGCCGTCACGTGCTCGAATTCGAGCCCTGCTGCCTCCAGCGCCGCGCTGGCCTGGTGAAACGGCAATTTGCCGTCCTCGCCACGCGCGAGCACGTCGAATTGCGACGCACGCGTCGTGAAGCCGAACCGGGCCGTGAGTTCCCGAACGCATCCGATCAGCGGATCGTGCTGAACCTCGACGAGAGGGATATTTTCCTGCTTCACTTCGTTGCGCCCCGCTTCGATCTCAGCCGGGGTAGCGCCGACGCTGCAATTCGGCAGGAACCGGTGGTCCGTAGTTGAAGCGTTCGCGCTCGTTCGCACCCGCACCGGCGCCTGGCTGGACGTTCAGAGCCTCCAGTAGCTGGTCGGTCGCGGCAAGAATCTGGTATTCCGCGAACATCTGCGAAAAACGGGCCGTTTCGAGCCTGACCTGCGTGTTGAAGCGGGTGTTTTCCGCGTCTAGCACGTCGAGCAGCGAGCGGCGCCCGACGTTGAACTGGCTCCTGTACGAGAGGAGGAGATCGTCGCTGACTTGCGATTCCCTGTCGAGCTTCTTGGTTATCGCATCCTGTGACGTTCGGGCGTTCCAGGCGTTGGCGACGTCTCCTTCAGCCTGACGGATGACCTCGTAGAGCTTGAACCGCGCCTGGCTTGCCTGGCGGACCGTTTCCTGAACCTTGGCGCGATTGATCCCGCCGTCGAACACGTTCCAGCGCAGATAGATGCGACCTTGCACGTCGTTGGTCTGCCCCTTGAACCCGTCGATATCCTCGCCGATGCGCCCGGTCAGATCGACGCCGATGGTCGGATAAAGATCGCCCTTGGCCGAGGTCACCACGGCTTCCGCTGCATCGACGTCGGCCTGGGCTTCGCGCACCAGGGGGTTGGCCGTGCGCGCCAGTCCGATGGCCGCGTCTTCGCTTGGCGGCACGCTGGCCGCAAGCACAGGCGGAAGCGAGACCGTGTCGATCTGCAAACCGGTCAGCCGGCGCAGCTCGATCTTGGCGTCGGTCAGGTCCTGCGTCGCCTCGTCCTGGCGGACGAGCGCGGCTTGCAACCGCTCTTCCGCCTGCTGCTGATCGGCGACGCTGATCGAGCCCTGCTTAACGCCTTCCGCAAGGTCGTTCACCAGAGACTGGTGAAACGTCACATTGTCTTGCGCCGCGGCGGAAATTCGCTGCTGCAACAGGACATTCATGTATTGCCGCGCGACCTGCAAGGCGATGAATTGCGAGCGCTCGACCACACGAAGCGAGGCTCCGTCGACGCGCGCCGCCTGCCGCAGGAGTTCGCCCCTGCGCCGGCCGAAATCGATCAACGTCATGTCGGCCGTCGCATCCGCTTCGAGCGGGTAAAGCCAGTCGTTGGAAATCTTGAGCGCGCGGCGGGTGGCGTTCTCGAGGCGCCGTGCACCGGCGGACGCCTCGAGATTGAGCCGCGGATAGTACTGGCCCTGGGCCTGCTCGCGCTCGAACTGAATGGCTTCAGTGTTCATCTGCGCTTGCAGGATCTCGGGGTTCGACTGCATCGCTGCGGTGACCGCGTCGTTGAGGCTGACAACGCCATCGGTCGATTGCGCAACCGCCGACGACGAGGCTGTGGCGAGCAAAGCGGCTGCCACAAGAGAAATAGTGCTCCTGATCATGGCTTTCCTCCCCGCCACTAGCGTTGGACTGTGATTTCGACGCGGCGATTCTGCGGCTCGCGCACGCCATCGGCCGTCGGAACGCGCGGCTGGCTTTCGCCCTTCGCCGAAACGGCGAGTGCCGAGCGGGGAATGCCTCCTGCCGCCAGCAGATCAGCAACCGCATCGGCTCTCTGCTGGGACAGCCGCAGGTTGTAGGCGTCCGATCCGGAGCGGTCGGCGTGCCCGACGACGCTGACGCCCTGCCAGTTGCAGGTTGCCGCGTTGTTCGTCACGAACTGAATTGTGCCCTGGGCATCCGCCGGCAGCGTCGCGGAATCGAAATCGAAGAACACGATCCGCGGCGTGGTGTCATTGCAGACGCTCGGCTGCGGCGGAGGCGGCGGCGGGGGTGGTGGTGGAGGCGGTGCCGGCACCTGCAGCATCCGCGCGTGAAACAAGACGCACTTGCGTATGCTCGTCGCATCCTTTGTCGACGATTTCAGATAGCCGAGGGCGATGCCGCATTGCGCCTTCGCATCGATCGCCGCGATGAAGCGCGGGTCATTGGCGTTGACGATCGCCGGATCGGTGGACGTAGCCAGTGCTGATGCATAGAGCGACTGAATCTCGCCCCGCAGGCCGCCCACGTCCATCGCGAGAAGCCTTTCGGCATCCGCGCTCTCCTGGGCCGCGGCAATCCCCGGAAGGGACGCCCCTGCCATGATAATCGCGACCGCGGCTCGCCGCGTCGAATTCCAGCCCATTACTTTTCCCCTCAGGTACAAAATTGTTTCAAGCGGCTGCTACCACGTGCTCCTCGACGATCGGCATGGCCATCATCGTTGCGAACAAGGCGGCGTGCCCGTCCGTATGAGTATCCAGATGAAGGTCGAGCACGGCCGGGGCGTGGTCCGCATTGGCTGCGACAGGCGGCTGCCCCGCGGCCTGCGTTGAGTTCGAGTGCCAGCCGGCAAACTTGTCGACGATCTGATCGACCGCATGACCGGCGAGTGCATCGTCCAGGACGGCAGCGACCTTTGGCAGGTTTTCGCTCGTCACCGCGCCATGGCCGTGGTCTGCTGCAGCCGTGTCCGCCGCGTGCGCGCCATTGCCGCCTTGATGCATCGTCAGCAGCGCTTCCATGAGACCCACGTCCGAGGGCCCATGTGCGCCGGGCGCCCGCGCGGACTCGACTGCGGGCGCCGCCTGGTCAGGCAGTTGCTCGGTCGTTACCGTGGTGTGCGATGCGTCCGGAAGGTGCGCATTCTCGGTGTCGAGAACCCGATGGGATCCGCCCGAGCTGGTCTCACTGTGAGCCGTCGCGGGCGCGGTCTCGGTCGTCAGCTGCAGATTGCCGGTGCCGATCGGCTGCGAAACATGTTCGCCGAGCATGGAGTTCAGCGGCGCATCCGGCCGCAAGGCATCGGCGAGAGTAGTCACCTGCTCCGGCGCCGTCGGGGCCATGGCGGCATGCACCAGCGGAACGGCCATGAAGCCGCCAAGCGCCGCGGCGGCTACCGACAGCTCGCTGGTCTGCTGGCTGATCTGCTTCGCGGCCGTCGCGAACACCGTGTCGCCAAGTGCGGCGGTCGTACCGTCCGCCTTGGTGAAGCTGCCGGTGCCGAGCACAGTCACATCGCCGCCGGCGGTGGAATAGGCTTGTCCGTCCGTGCTCAGGCCGATCGCCGTGATCCCTGCTTGGCTTAGCGTCTTGAACTCACCGGCATCCACGACGCCGTTCGAGTTGGCATCCTGCCACACCCCGAAGCTGCTCCAAGCTGCGTCGGCCGATGTCAGTTGCCCGTCGTGATTGCCGTCATAGGCAAGCTCGAGCCCCTGCAGGTCCGTCTTGGCCCCCGTCGCATCGTCGGTAAAGACGATGTCCAGGCCATTTCCGGTGTCATGGGCGAGCATTCCGTCCTCGGGCGACGTCCACGCTGTGCCAACCGTCCCGTGGCCGTAATCATGCGTCACCCCTGCATCCAATCCGAGGAAGTGCAGGCCATCGCCGTTGAGGTCCAATGCCACCGGTGGCGTCACCGGATTGGCGGTGATGGAAAGATTGCCGGAGCTGACGGTGTCGCCGTCGCCATCCTGGATCGAGATCGGCACGGTGAAATGAACTGGCGAGTTTGTGACGACTGTCGCGCCGAAGTCGCCGATCTTGAATGTGTTACCTGAAGCGTAACCCCACTCGATGCTATTGTAGCCGTCGGAGGTGTACGCGCCGATGCGCGTATTCTCGACTACTCCACTGACATTGACGGTACCGTCGGCGTTGAATGCGACCGTGAAGTTGTGACCGCCGACCGAGTACGTGCCATTGGCCGAAATTACCGTCTTTGCGCTGTTGTAGCTGATAGCGATGCTGGTGATCGTATCCGGATCGCCATCGCCCACGTTCTTCAGCGTGCCGCTGTCATCGTCGTCGAAGGCCGCGATATGAACGGCCGTCGAGCTCGTGATTTGAGTGAAAAGCGCCGAGCCTCCGTTGACGGTGTAATGCTTGTCGAAGGTCTGCGTGTCGTCGCCGCCATAGAAATTGCCGCCTGAGACGGGGCTGCCAGTCAGGTCGACGACGTAATCGACTCGCATGGCTTCGCCGGAGCCGACCGAGTTGCCGCCGGCAATGCCGCCTTCGTTGGCATTCGTGTTGACGGTGCCGCCGCCAACCGGGGTAAGGAGCAGGTCCTGACTGTCGTTGTCGCCCGGTTGCGTGAAGCCCGCCCAGGAGCCGTTTCCGCCTACGAAATTGTAACCGCCGTCGTTGAAGTCGACGGTCTGCAATGAATCCAGCGGCTGGCTCATCGTGACGTGGTATTGGCTGTCGTGGCCGGAAGGCTGCAGGTCGATGGTGAATACGACCGAGGAGTCGGTCGACTTCGTCGCAACCAGAGTCGTACCGCCATTGGTTATGGCATAATTCAGCGATGCCAGCCCTGAAGTCAGCCCTTCGGCCTGGAGCGTCGAGATTGTCGCCGCCGTGAAGATAACCGCGCCGGGTCCATCGGCCCCGTAGTTGTTGCTGACGTCGTGGTCGGCGTCGAGGTAGGCGTAGTTGTTGCCCGTCGCGACGTTGGTTACGCTCACCGCGTCTGCGACCACCGCAATCGGCACGTCGTCGGAGACCGCGAGGCTGACCGTGCCGGTGGCGCTGTCGCCGTCCTGGTCGGAGGCGACCACGGTGACGTTGCCAAGCGCCTGCAGGTCATCGCCGAGGCCCGGGTGATGGGCATA
>Ga0310810_10006152_pt1 | contig 13520 bp, 14 predicted proteins | sample NCmetagenome_FD_207641 | JGI IMG/M metagenome (GOLD analysis project Ga0310810, IMG submission 207641) | Soil microbial communities from experimental microcosm in Duke University, North Carolina, United States - NC | ecosystem: Engineered > Artificial ecosystem > Soil microcosm > Unclassified ... | reverse complement strand
AAGCAATGACGGCATGCAAGGCAGGACAAGCACTCTTGACTTTCCGTTTACTAATGTTCGTCATGGCGCCGCTCGTGTGCCCGGCCGCTCCTCCGCCCCTCCCCGCCCTCAAGCAAGAAGCCCGGCACCTTGTGCGGGCCAACGCCACGCTCACCCAGCAGATGACCGATTCCATCTTCAGCTTCTCCGAGCTGGGCTTCCAGGAGTTCGAGACTTCCGCTTACGTCACCGGCATTCTCGAAAAGGAAGGCTTTACCATTACGCGCGGCGTAGCCGGCATGCCCACCGCATTCGTCGCCAGCTGGGGCTCCGGCTCCCCGGTCATCGGCTTCATGGCCGATATTGATGGTCTCCCCGAAACTTCGCAGAAACCCGGCGTGGCGTATCACGATCCGCTGATTCCGGGCGGCCCCGGTCACGGCGAAGGCCACAATGCCGGACAGGCCGTGAATGTCACCGCCGCTCTTGCCGTGAAGCAGCTCATGCAAAAGTACCAGATCCCCGGAACGATCCGTGTGTACCCCGGCGTCGCTGAGGAACTGCTCGCCAGCCGCGCTTACATGGTGAGCGCCGGTCTGTTTCGCGATCTGGACGTGATGCTGAGTACGCATATCGCAGCCGAGTTCGGCACCGGCTACGGCCCCATCGGCTCAGGCCTGGTCTCCACGCAGTACAGCTTCCATGGCCAAAGTGCGCATGCCGCGGGCTCGCCGTGGAAGGGCCGGAGCGCACTCGACGCCGTTGAGCTGATGGACGTCGGCTGGAACTTCCGCCGCGAGCATCTCCGCCCGGAGCAGCGCTCGCACTATGTCATCGTGCACGGCGGCGACCAGCCCAATGTCGTCCCGCCCGAAGCCACGGTCTGGTATTTCTTCCGCGAGTGGGATTACGATCATATCCGCGAACTGCACGCGCTGGGCACCACAATGGCGCAAGCCGCCGCCATGATGACCGACACCACCATGACCGAACGCGTGCTCGCCGCCACTTGGCCGGGGCATTTCAACAAACCAGTGGCCGAAGCGCTGACGGCGAACATCCGGGAGATCGGCATGCCCGAGTGGTCCGAAGCCGACGAGACGCTGGCCCGCGCATCGCAGGTAGAGATGAAGACCAAGGTCGAAGGTCTAAAAAAAGAAGTAGCCGAGCTGAAACCCGCCGGCGTGGATTACTCGAATGCCGGCTCGGACGACATCGCCGAGGTCTCTTGGAACCTTCCCACCGTGGTGTTGCGATATCCAGGAAATATTCCTGGAATGATCGGCCACCACTGGTCGAGCGCCATCGCGATGGCCACCCCCATCGCCCACAAAGGCGCAACCGCTGGAGCCGAAGCCCACGCCATGACTGCCATCGACCTGCTGCTCAAGCCCGAGCTTTTACGCGCCGCCCGCAGCTATTTCGGCGAGCAAACCCGCGAAACGAAGTGGCAGCCGCTATTACCCGAAGGCGCGACCGCGCCCGCCTATCTCAACAAGGAGAAAATGGAGCGCTTCCGCGTAGAGCTCCGCAAGTTGCGCTACGACCCCAAGAAATACAAAACATACCTGGACCAACTCAGCATCCGTTATCCGACAGTGCACTGATCGGGCAAGCAGTCTGCAAGCTTGCTAAAACCTAACACCTGACACCTGAAATCTGCTTCTTACCTGGCAACTGACACCTGCCTTTTCACACCACATGCTCCATCAACGCGACCAGGTACTCCCGGTCGAACGGCCCCGAGCGGTACGTCCGCGCATCGAAAAAGCGCCACAGCTTCCGCTTCTTCTCCAGGCAGTAGAAGATGTACTGCTCCTCGATCACCGCCTGTTCCAGGAACTCCTGATTGAAGCAGCGGATCGATCCTTCCAGAATGTGGGGGACGCGGAAATTCTCCGTCGAGATCATTTCCGGCGTGGATTCGAATTCGATCTGCAGGATGCGGCCGCGTACGTTGATCTGCAACAGATTCACGCCGTTGTCGGCGAAGGATTCGGCGGAGTATGTAGACGGGTCGAACTGCACCTGCGGCTGGGAAAGATGACGGTTGATTTCCGAGGCAAAGGAGCAGCAGATGGCGTGCAACTCCATGGCAGCCTGGCGGCGAAGCGCTGCGATTTCTTGTGTCTTCTGAACCAGAGCGCTGTCTTTTTCCGCAAGACCTTCGATAGCTTGCGCCAGCTTTTTCAGTCGGTCCTTGGCCAAGTCGGGGATCGCTCCATCTGCCGGCCCTCATCGTAGCGCCGCGGGCAGCCCATCCAGAATAAGCCGTTCCCGCGTGGAAAGCGAGTCGGCATTGGGAACCCAGACGCCAGTCACACTTACCCGGCTCCGTCCCCCCGGATCGCAGATCAAAGCTGTGCGCGACAAAAGCTGTCCGCGATGTCGCGTTTACTTGGGTGCCAGAGCGTTTCGCACGGCTTCCACCAGCGGCATGGAGCTGAACGGTCTCTCAAGCCAGCCCGACGCGCCGGAAATCTTTGGAGAGTGGTCGCCCGCCCTCTGCGCCATGAGGATCCGCACGTTGGGCTGAATGCTTTTAAGCTGACCGATGGTGTCTTTAGCAGAGTTTCGCAGCGCTTCCTCATCCAGAACAACCAGGGCCACTCGCGATCCCGCCTTGCGCAACAAGGCTTCTGCCTGCGTCCCATTGTCGGCTAGTGCCACGGCATACCCGTAATGCTCCAGCGTGGTCTTGGCAATCAGGCGTTGGTTCTCATCCCTATCTGCCACCACGATGACCCGCCCGACTCTCGCCGCACTGCCGTCGTCCGCGGATTGATGAATTCCGAGCGTGCGCTGCACGAACGACGTGATGCGCGTGTTTGTCCAGTAGACGCTGTCTAACTCCGAGACATAGATCGAACCAGCCAGCACAACCAGCATGACTAACGCCAGCGCCAGCTGGGCCGTATCCAGCGGCGACCTTCTCCGGCGCTTCCCGTATTGCGGCGCTCCGCCCGGAAAGCTGTGTTGGACTGTTAAGGAGACTGCCTCCGGCTGCGCGTCGAGTAGCGATAAAGGTTTCTGCGGCGTCATATCGACACACGTCTCCCCTGCCCCTTACGCAATGTTCCGGCGGAGGCATTGAATCGGAATGTTTCGATATGATGACGTTAACTGGAATGACTAACTCTGGACAATCGGGCAATCGCCTTCAGGCAAACTGCCTACTCTCGCGACGCTTGAACCGCTCCCTGCCCTACTAAACCATCCATCGAGAGTTGGGTGCGCCGAGTCCCGCTCTACAATCCCGCCTTCTTCCACAACTCATCCACGCGATGCTTCACTCCCTCCGGCATCCGGATTACGCCAGGCCATGGCCGCGTAAAACCTTCGCCCGGCCATTTACGCGTGCCGTCGATCCCCATCTTCGAGCCGTAATTCGGCAGGCGGCTCGAATGATCCAGCGAATCGACCGGTCCCATAGTGAACTGAATGTCGCGCTCCGGGTCGATGTTGTTCAGCGCCTTCCATACCACCTCGCGCACGTTCTGCACATCCACATCTTCATCCACCACTACGATGCATTTCGTGAACATCGCCTGGCCCAGACCCCAGATGGCAGACATGACTTTACGCGCCTGGCCGGGATAGGACTTGCGCATTGCCACCAGCATCAGGTTGTGGAAGATTCCTTCAGCAGGCATGCAAATGTCGCGGATCTCCGGCAGTTGTAGCCGCATCAGCGGTAGAAAAATACGCTCGACAGCTTTGCCCATGTAGTAATCTTCCATCGGCGGCGGCCCGACAATGGTGGTCGCGTATACCGGCTCTTTGCGCTGCGTGATACACGTGACGTGGAATACAGGGTACTCGTCGGCCAGCGAGTAAAAACCCGTGTGATCGCCGAATGGGCCCTCCGTGCGCATCTCGCCCAGCTGCACGTAGCCTTCGAGTACGATCTCGGCATTGGCCGGAACTTCCAGATCGCACGTCTGGCACTTCACCATCTCGACCGGGCTCGCGCGCAGAAACCCCGCGATCATCATTTCGTCCAGGTCGGGCGGTAGCGGCAGAATCGCCGAGTACATGGTCGCCGGATCGGAGCCGATCGCCACCGCCACGTCCATGCGGTCTTTTCCGGATTGCGTCACCATGCGGCGGTAGTGCTCCGCGCCCTGCTTGTGCGTCTGCCAGTGCATGCCCGCCGCTCGATCGTCGAAAATCTGCATGCGGTAGCAGCCGCAGTTGCGCTTGCCGGTGTCCGGGTTCCGGGAAAACACCATCGGCAGCGTGATGAAGCGCCCCGCGTCTTCGGGCCAGCATTGCAGCACCGGATAGTCGAAAAGTGAAAAGCCATCGTGCTTGACGATTTCCTGGCACGGCCCTTTGCTCACGATCTTGGGAAAGAACGCGCCCATCTCGGCCAGCTTGGGCAGCATTTTCAGTTTCCCGATCAGCCCCTCCGGCATGCGCATCTCGAGGTATTCCGAAATGCGCCGCGCGACCTCTTCCACCGAATCCACTTCGAGCGCCAGCTCCATGCGCCGCACGCTCGCGTAGCTGTTGATCAGCACCGGAATCTTGTAGCCCTTCGGGTGCTCGAATAGCAGCGCCGGGCCGCCGGTTTTCACCGCGCGGTCGGCGAACTCGGCGATCTCGAGCACCGGATCCACCTCGATCGAGATCCGTTTCAGCTCGTGTTCCTTCTGCAGTTTGCGAATGAAATCGCGCAGATCGTTATACGCCATCGGATGAGTTCTATTATGATGGCACTTCAGCGTTCACCGCGCGGCGTAGGGGTAGGTCGGGTACTTTGACCGGCATGGTTTTACCGGTATCGCCGCGAGATCATTGCGGAGAAAACAACGTTCATGCAGAATCGAATCGCTTTCATAACCGGTGCAAGCCGTGGTATCGGGCGCGCCTGCGCGCTGGCGCTCTCCACTGCGGGCGCGCGCGTCGTCCTGGCCGCGCGCCAGCCCGATAAGCTCGAGCAGGTCGCCAGTGAAATTCGCGCCGCCGGCCGCGACGCTTTCGTCGCGCCCATGGATCTGGCCTCCGCCGATTCCATCCGCGCCGCATTCGCCAAGACCGCCAAGGAATTCGGCCGCGTCGATATCCTAATCAACAACGCCGCCATCACCAAAGACGGCTTGGCCGTGCGCATGAAGCAGGCCGATTGGGACTCGGTGATTGCGACCAATCTGACCGGCGCGTTTGTGGCGACCCAACAGGTGCTGCTCGGCATGATGCGCGAGCGCTGGGGACGCATCGTGAATATCACGTCGGTGGTGGCGGAGGCGGGCAACGCCGGACAGGCTAATTACGTGGCCTCGAAAGCTGGCCTGATCGGCCTCACCAAATCGCTCGCCCAGGAAATGGCGTCGCGCAACGTCACTGTGAACGCCGTCGCGCCCGGCTTCATCGATACCGATATGACGCTGGGCCTCGGCCCCGAGCTGAAGGAAAGAATCCTCGCCGCCATCCCCCTCGAGCGCCTCGGCACACCCGACGACGTGGCCGCCGCCGTGCGCTTCCTCGCAAGCGAAGAGGCCGGCTACATTACCGGTCACGTGCTGAACGTGAACGGTGGGATGTACATGTAGGACCGCAGCGGTATCATTAAAGTTAAGTTGGACGTCGAACGGATCATGCAGTTCATCCTCGATCAGCAGGCCAAGGCCGAAGTGCGTTGGCAAAGGTCTGAAGAGCGATGGCAAAAGTCTGAAGAACGCTGGCAACGCGCCGAAGAGCGCATGGGGAGCCTGGAAAAGCGCCAGGCAAAGTTTGATAAGAGCCTTGTCGCCATCCGAAAGCTGATCCTTACAGGCATGAAGATGATCAACCAGGTGACCGCTTCCCAGAAGGTCGCCCAGCTCGAACTGCGCGAAATCCGCGACGACATCCGCGGCCTCACCGCCGCCCAAAAACGCACCGACGAGAAATTCGAGCGCCTAGTCGAGCTCATGAGTCGCCGCAGCCCCAACGGCCGCCGCTGAATCTCCAATATCGCCGGCATGATCCGCCGCGACGCCTGCTTATATGTAGCCTTTCAAGTCGCCGATCTATATCTTTGGTAGGTAGCCGGATGTGTAACGCACGATGGAGTACCTGATTGGCTTGGCACTGTCTTTCGCTGTGGCGGGCGCTGCCGCCGTGATAGGCTTCGACCGCGAGCGCGCCTTTTATCCTACTGTGCTCATCGTCATCGCTTCGTATTACGTGTTGTTTGCCGTGATGGGCTCTTCCGGACAGGCCCTCGTAATTGAAATTGTTGTTGCCAGCGGATTTTTGCTACTTGCCGTACTCGGGTTCAAAAGAAATCCTTGGTTAGTCGCCGGTGCTATGGTCGGGCACGGACTTTTTGACTTCGTCCATCGCCTGCTCATTGAAGACCCTCGCGTTCCGCGTTGGTGGCCCGGTTTCTGCTTGGCATTTGATGTGATGTTCGGCGGGCCGCTGACCGCACGCCTGATGAGGCGCCATGCGCGGTCTTGAATTGAAGGTTCCGCCCGCCGCGGTCGTTGTCGTCACGGCGGCACTCATGTGGCTGGCCTCATGGGCCCTACCCTTATTCGGATTCATGTTTCCAGCGCGTGGTGTCTTCGTTGTGAGTTTCGCCGGCGCCGGCTTGGTCACAAGCGCCTTAGGAGTCGTGTCATTCAGGCGGGCAAGAACCACTGTCAACCCCACGAGGCCCGGCTCATCAACTTGTTTAGTGCGTTCGGGCGTCTATTCGTTTACCCGCAATCCGATGTATCTGGGTTTTCTTCTGGTCTTGGTCGGGTGGGCAACCTTCTTGTCGAACGCACTCGCTTTCCTTATTCTTCCGGCTTTCATCTTGTATATGAACCGCTTCCAAATCGAACCTGAGGAAAGGGCGCTGGCGTCCCTGTTTGCTGAGGAGTTCGTTGCCTACAAATCCCGCGTGCGTAGATGGCTTTAAGGCTGCCAGTTCGTAAAAAGCCGGACACTGGCTGCATGTTGAATGTGAACAGCGAGATGGATGAGATCACAATTGGCATGATATCGGCGAGGCTCAAGGCTGACGTCAGGAGAGCCGGATACCGCATGATGATGGTCGCGAGAGACCGCTGAATCGCGAGCGAGCAAACGCCTCAGAACTCAGCATCTAAACTTTGCGCATTTGCGCTCACCGTTGTCCTGCGCTATGAATTGTTGTCCCCCGGAGGAAATCATGAAGAGCACCCTCTTGACCATCCTGGCGGTGGCGCTTCCCGTTCTAGCGCAGACCACTGTCAAAGACGCTCTGGTGAAACATTGGCAGACGTCGCGCGAATTCACAATCGCTGTAGCCGGCAGCATGCCCGTCGAGAGTTACAATTTCCGTCCCGATCCGGAGGAGATGAGCTTCGGCCAGTTGATCAGGCACATCGCGGCCGTCCATCTCGATGCGTGTGCCAGTGCCAGCGGCATGACCCGGCCGTCGCTCCCGCCAAAAATCGCCGAGCTCGCCAAGGATATCGGGAACGCGGATATCGAAAAGGAAGCCGCCGTCGAGCTCCTGAACGACTCTTTCGACTTCTGTAATCAGGCAGTCGCCTCCATGAGCCCCGAGCGCATGAATACGTTGGTTGGCCCGCCCGCCACCCCTCTGACCGCCTTCGAATGGCTTTGGAGTTGCTTCACCCACACCGCGCATCACCGCGGACAGGCAGTCATTTACCTGCGCGTGAAGGGCATCAAGCCGCCAGAATATAAGTTCTAGAATTCCGCGGCCAACCCTCACCCCGCTGGGTCTGGAATTGAAAGCTTGCGGCAGATCCTTTTAGCCAGCAGGTTTGAGACTTCACTGTGTCGCGGCACGGCTTTGGCCTGCCCAGTCTAAGGATTCTCCCACAGTGAGTGCTCCTTGCCTTCCCTTTCGCAAGATGCAGCCGTACTGCCGAAGATGGCGAAGCAGCCCTTCGCGCTTCATCCAACTACGACGAGTTCCTGCTTTGCGTCGGCTGGCATCGACCGCAAAGACTCTTCCCGCCTGTGTTCCAGAACCAGTGCGATCGCCTCCTTGAGATTCGCCAGACACTCGTCCCCTGTCCGTCCCTGCCCGTTCGCCCCAGGCACCTCGGCGCAATAAGCGATGAACCACGGGCCATCCTGCTCGACAATTGCTGTGAAGTCGTTGCGCATCGGGTTTATTGTAGCTCCCGGCCGCTACGAGCTAAGTTTCCAATATCACCGACATGATCAGCGGCCACCGTGACAGTCTGAGTCGACAAGAAAGCTCCTACGTGCGCGGTCACCAATGTAATATGCTAGTTTGCATCTGATGAGCGCAAGCCAACGTAAGGGAAAAGCGGATCGAGAGCTCGATGCCATCGGCGTTATTCTCCGGGCATTAGAAACCTTGGACGGAGAGTCCATCCAACGGGTACTCGATTACGTCTTTCGGCGATTGAGCATCGATCATCCGAACCATGTCTCGACCATTCCTCAGAAGGGCATCCTTCCAGTTGCCGTCACGACTGCAGATGCGGGGCACCAAGCGCGCCAGCTAAGTATACGTGACCTTAAGGAGGAGAAGAGACCGGAATCCGCCAATCAAATGGCCGCATTGGTGGCATATTACCTTTCCGAGAAAGCACCTGAGAGCGAACGCAAGGACGCTCTCAATGCAGCCGATCTGGAAAAGTACTTCAAGCAAGCGGGATTTAAACTACCAAAGGCAATCCCACAAGCGCTACCCAACGCGGCGGCCGCCGGTTATTTTGATGCAACTGGTAACGGGCTCTATCGGCTCAATCCCGTTGGCTACAATCTTGTCGTTCATGGACTACCCCGCACTCTGGAAAAGGTCTGGGGCGCTAAGCGAGTGAAGAAGAAAACCGGTCGGCGATAGTCTGGCCGACCACTGGCTTGCGGATGACCGATGTTCTCGCAGCGTTAGATCGCATTTCTGAAGATGTGACGAAGCTTGCGGAATCCGTCACTGGGACCCGTACAAAATCAGTTTCGCCAGCGTTGGTGCAACCCACAGCACGAGCAATAGCACGCGCGTATTTTGAGTCTGTCCGTCCAGAACTGGAGGTCGTCCAGAACCGCCCGGGTCTCGTTGAGGAAATCGATTTCCTATTGCAGGGCATCCTGAAACTCGCTGCCGCTCCTCGAGAGAAGGAAGTGTACTTAGGCCATGTCAGCGAGCTTCGTCCATTCTTGCTTGAAGCAACCATTGATGTAATGAAGGCTCGTGGTTCTCCCCGCCTTGTCCTTTCAGAAACAGAGCGGGCAATCCTTGAGACACTCAGTAGAATGCTCCCATCCACTGCTGCATCCTATGAGCAGGCTCTACGTGACATCACACAGGGGGGACGCGCGTCCTGGCGAGGCACAGCCAGCGAGCTACGTGAAGTGCTTCGAGGGGTGATAGACCATCTGGCACCAGATGATCAGGTAGCCGCATGGCCCGGTTTTCAGTTGGATCAAGGCCAGAAGGCGCCGACGCAGAGACAGAAAGTCCGATACATCCTGCGGGCTCGCAAAAGCCCGAGTGCCGTTCGAACTGTTGCAGAGGCGGCTTTGGAAACTGTCGAAGAGGTTATTGCCACGCTGGCCCGATCCACCTACGAGCGAGGATCTGCTGCAACGCACACACAGACGAATAGCTCAGAAATCCGCAATCTGAAGAGGTACGTCGATGCGTTGCTGGCAGAGTTGCTCGAGATAACTTAAGTCAGGATCTATACCAAAGGCAAGCACGGGTGAGCAATCCCTTGGACTGCCCTCGCTAAATCTCCAGTATCACCGGCATAATCAGCGGTCTTCTCGACGTCTGCTTCTGAATAAACCGCTTCAAGTCCGCGCGGATCTTTTCTTTCATGACGCCCCAGTCGGTCATCTCTTCGGTGTTCGACGTCTCGAGCGTCCGCTGGACCACCAGGCGCGCCGCCTGCATGATCTCCGAACCACCGTCCTCCGCGCCCGCGAACCCGCGGCTCACCAGTTCCGGCACACTCTCCACTCGCCCCGTATGCTTGCTGATGGCGATGATGGGCAGCACGATGCCGTCTTCGGATAAGTGCCGCCGGTCGCGGATCACCAGGTCTTCCACCACTTCATCCACCGAGCCGGAATCGATGCATACCCGCCCCACCGGCACCTTCTCGCCACGCCGCGCGCCGCGCTCGTCGATTTCCAGCGTCTCGCCGGTCTGCATCACGAAAATTTCCTTCAGTCCCGAATGCCGCAGGTGCTCCGCGAGGCGTGCATGCTTGTCCATCTGCCGGTACTCGCCGTGGATCGGCACGAAATAACGCGGCCGCACCAGATTGAGAACCAGTCGCAGTTCCTCCACGCTCCCGTGCCCTGAAACGTGGAGCGGCGGATTCATGCTGCCATACATCACGTCGGCCCCGCGCCGCGCCAGATGGTCCACCATGCGGTAGATCGGTTTCTCGTTGCCGGGAATAATGCGCGAGCTCAGCACCACCGTGTCGCCGCGCTCGGCCGAGATGTGCTTATGGTTGTCCACGGCCACGCGCGAGAGCGCCGACATCGGCTCGCCCTGCGTGCCTGAAATCAACACCGTCACCTTCGCGGGCGCCGCGTCCATGGCGTCCTGCGGCCGGATCAGAATGCCATCGGGAATGTTCAACAGGCTGAGGCGGTGCGCGATCTCCGAAACCGACGTCATGCTGCGGCCGATGATGGCTACTTTGCGGCCGAATTCTTCCGAGATATCCAGGATCTGCTGGATGCGATGAATCGACGAGCTGAAACACGAGACCAAAATGCGTCGCTCGGCGCGATTGAAAATGTCCTCCATCCGCGGCCGCACCGCCCGCTCCGATTCCGAATAGCCCGTGCGGTCGGCATTGGTCGAGTCCGACAGCAGCAGCAGCACGCCGCGCTTGCCGTAGTCGGCCAGCGTGTGCAAGTCGAAAAGTTCGTTGTCCGTGGGCGTCGGATCGACCTTGAAATCGCCCGTGTGAATCACCACCCCAACCGGCGTAGTAATGGCCAGCGCGACCGCGCTCACAATCGAGTGAGTCACATGGATGAACTCGATTTTGAACGGACCGATTTCGATCTTCTGCCCCGGCTTAACCGTATGCAGTTCCGCTTCTTCCGGAAGCTCGAACTCCTCCAGGCGGCGCTCTACCAGGGCCAGCGTGAATGCCGTTCCGTAGACCGGAACGTTGAGATCGGTCAGGAAAAACGGTACGGCGCCAATGTGGTCCTCATGGCCGTGCGTCAGGAGCAGAGCGCGGACGTGCGCCCGGTTATCGCGTAGATAGGTCAGGTCGGGGGTGACGAAGTCGACGCCCAGCAGCTCGTCCTCGGGAAACATCATTCCGGAGTCGATGACCAGGATGTCGTCGCCGTAGCGCAGCGCCATCATATGCATCCCGAACTCGCCCAGACCGCCGAGCGGGATGACTTGCAGTTTATTGATCAAAGGGGTTGCCTAAATAACAGTGTACAGGCTACTTGTCCCAAAATAGAAATGCTCACCCCGAAGGGTGAGCATTCAATCCCCCTGTTCTACCAGGGTGATGTTCGATGGGAGAATCATTTTCGACGGCATCGCAACCGTCAAAAACTTAGTGATTGGATATTAAATTCCGGGGCACATTCAAGTCAAGCAAAAAACCGGACGAAAAAAAAGGCCTCTAAGCGTCGGCAGCCTAGGAACTTATGGCTCCAGAGCATTTCCATAGGCCGACGGGAAAAAGACTGGACACACCGGTTTCTGCCAGCCATTTCGGGGCTAAACTAAAGATAACCTTTGCTTTACTGATCGCTCAGATGAAGCGTGATCATGCGATCCGCCTCGCCACCAGGCCCGCCCCGCCGTAGAAACGCCCGGAGGCCGCCGTAGGAGAGGCCAGCGACGATGAAGAACGCTAACAGTATCCCTATGAGTTGAAAGGCATTTATAACCAAATTCCCTATGTTGTCGCGGGCCGTGGGAACGCGCTCGTTCCAGGTAATCGCGGGCTCGTAACGGACCTTGGCCAGCAGCCTTTCGGCATCGTCCGGACTGGCCGGGGAGAGGATCACTGCCACCAGCGGACCGGCCCGTTTGGCCATGGCGCCGGAAATCCTCTGGAAATCCACAAGACGTTCACGGGCAATCTGAGGGGTAGGGTAGGAGAAGATGGCCAGCCCGAGTTCCCCGCCGGCGGCCCGGAAACGGGCCAACTGCGCTTCAGCGCCCATGTGAAAGCCGGCCGTCGAGGGCGGAATGCCGGGATTGAACTTTTGCAGGCCTGCCGGGCCCGTCACATAGCGTTCGGAGTTCGCAACCAGTTGATCCTTTGGAAGATAGCCGCTCAGCGCCGGTAATGGCGACTGGTCCAGGCTGGGAAGCGTCTGGTAGAGCGCATCGATTTCACTCACATTGGGCTTATAACCCTTGAAAAGCAGCACGTAGTTTCCATGGGCCAGCATGAGCGACCCGGCCGTTTCTACGGCCAGTTTCGCCAGCTTCGAGGGTTTCGCATCGGCCGGCCGCTGCCATTCGAACGCCCCCAAAGCTCCCGTCGAATCCTGAAGCCGGTAGGCGCTCGCCGTGAATTTCCGGGTACCCGACTCGTACTGCGCTTGTTCGGCTTGCTGGAAGCCATACTCGTCCCAAAGAGGGCGCTCTGAGACCTCCACAGGCTGGACAGCGGTACGGTGGAAGGCACCGAAATTGTCAGGCCAGATGCCGCCATAGGCAAAAGCGGGCAGAAGCGCGAAACAGAGAAAAAACTTCATAGTCTGCATTTGACGGTACGGCATGACGGCGGGTTCCGCCACCTCCCAAAGGCGGCTTCGCCGCGGGTCTACGCTCCGTGGCACTTCTTGTACTTTTTGCCGCTGCCGCAGGGGCAAGGGTCGTTGCGGCCGACTTTATCGCCCTTGATTACCTGCTTGTTGCTGCCGTTTGCAGTGCCGTCGCCGCCGACCATTTGCAGCTCGGCCAGTTCCTTTTCCTTCTTGCGCTGGATGTTGCGGGTGAAGTCCTCGATGGAAGTCTGGGCGATGCTGCGCTGCTGTTGCGCATCGGCGGGACTCTGCTCCTGTTCGTCCTCTCCCTCGTAGCCGTCTTCGTCCACGTTGAAGGGCAACTGCGGGCGGCCGCCCTGACCCGGGTCCTGGGCTATCTGAAGAAAAAAGAGCAACCGCACGGTTTCGTCTTCGATGCGGTCCATCATGGATTCGAACAGGTCGTAGGACTCCTTCTTGTATTCGACCAGCGGGTCCTTCTGCCCGTAGCCGCGCAGTCCAATGCCTTCCTTGAGGCTGTCGATCGAGAGCAGGTGATCTTTCCACTGATCGTCGATGACCTTGAGCATGATCCAGCGCTCGCTCTGGCGCATCAGGTCGGCGCCGATGAGGTCTTCCTTCTGCTGATACTTTTGCGCCAGCTGTTCGGCCAGGACGTCCTCGATGGCCTCGCGCTGCAGGCCGGCCAGTTCGTTGATGTCGATCTTGTGCCCGAACTGGTTGAGTACGTCCTGCCGCAAGCCGCTCAGATCCCAGGTGTCCGGATGGTTACCGGTGGAGCAACGGATGTCGATGAAGGTGGCGAGCGCGCCGCGCACCATCTCCATCACGTGCTCTTTTTGATCCATGCCTTCGAGCAG
>Ga0310810_10006151_pt1 | contig 13520 bp, 8 predicted proteins | sample NCmetagenome_FD_207641 | JGI IMG/M metagenome (GOLD analysis project Ga0310810, IMG submission 207641) | Soil microbial communities from experimental microcosm in Duke University, North Carolina, United States - NC | ecosystem: Engineered > Artificial ecosystem > Soil microcosm > Unclassified ... | reverse complement strand
GTGCCCGCTGATCGGCATCACTGAGCACCTGGTACGCCTCTGCAATGAGGCGGAATCGCGATTCGTTGCCGGTTTCGCCGTTATCGGGATGGAATTGCTGTGCGAGCAGTCGGTACACGCGGTGGATTGTTTCCGGCTCGGCGCTCGAGCTGACCTGGAGGTCCTCATAATAGTCGCGATTCTGTTCCTGTGACATGACGGACAACCCTTGCAACAGTATCGGCCGTCGCGCCTCGGACACACACTCCCGGCTCAGCTGAAGTGTCGTGGTGTGTCGTGACGCGCAGACCTCCGCTACGCGGCCGGCGCACCGAGGTTCGCAGGCCGATCGGCGATCAGGGCGGCCACGGTATTGCGCAACGCCTCGATTTCGAAGGGCTTCGCGAGGTGGGCTTCAGACCGCCACCATGCCGGCGCTTCCCGATCGAGGACTTCGCCGTGGCCGGTGAGCACGAGCACCTTCAGATCCGGCCATCGCCCGCGCAGGCGGCCGATCAGCTCATCACCAAACAGGATCGGCATCAAGTAGTCGGTAATCAGAAGATCCGGTTTGCCCAGACGTCCAGCGGCAGCCCACGCTTGGCCGCCATCGTGGGCCGCAGCCAGCTCATAGCCGGGCAGCGCTCTCGACAGAATCTCCAGGACCGCACTGTCGTCGTCGACCAACAGGATGCGCTTCATTCGACGCTCACCGGTATTTCGTCGCCGGCACTGGCCTGCATTCGGAAGACCCGCCGCTGATGCGTTGATTGCGGCTGCAAAGGAGTGAGACGGCTTCGAGGAGCCCTTTGGCGCTGCACGGCTTCTCGAGGAACGCTTCGTCCTCCCACATCGTGTTTTTCTGGTCGAACAGGCGATCGCCGTACCCCGTGTAATAGAGGACCTTCAGCGCCGGATGCTTCTGCCGCAGGCGCCGGGCGACCTCGTCGCCGTTCATCTCCGGCATCATCATGTCGGTCACCAGAACGTCGATTGAATCAACGCCGTCCGCGGCGGCGATCGCGTCGGCGCCGCTCGAAGCAAGCCGAGTGATGTAGCCTGCGCTCATCAGAATACGTTCGACGACGCGACGGATCGGCTCTTCGTCATCGACGATCAGCACCGTCGTCGGCCGCAGCGAGGCCACATCAGCCATTCTCATCCTTATACATGGACTATTTCGCTCCGATGAGCAGCGAACCCGATGCCGGAGGGCGGAACGCCCGAAGTGCCGCCATGTGAGTCAGTTGGAGGAACAGCGCTTTTTGAGGAGATGTGCGGCTGTGCCACGCCCGCGCGCTGCGCGTGCGCCCCGGGCTCATTGTCGGACGTCGAGACGATCGAGCCAGCGATACAGGGAACGGCGGCTCATGCCGAGCAGCTTGGCGGCGGCCGCTTTGTTTCCACCGACCTGGTGCAGCACCCGTTCGATCTGTTCACGCTGCGCCGTCGAGAACAGGTTCCCGTCGACCGGCGTCTCTGGCGCGGCCGTCGGTACGGTGACCGGGACCGGCGCCGGTTGAGACGGCGACATGGCCTTCATCAGCTCACGCTCGCTCAGGATACGGCTTTCCGCCAGAATGCATGCCCGCTCGACGACGTTTCTGAGCTCGCGGATGTTGCCGGGCCACGACGCGCGCTGGAGCAGCCGCTCGGCAGCGGGCGTGACACCCGTGATCGACCGCTTCAAGCGCTCAGCGAATTCGCGCACGAACATCGCGGTCAAGTACGGAATGTCCTCGCTGCGTTCGCGAAGCGGTACGAGATGGATCTCCAGAATGCTCAGCCGGTAGAACAAATCCGGCCGGAACCGTCCGACAGCCGCTTCGGCCCGCAGGTCCCGGCTCGTCGCTCCAATCACGTTGACGTCCGCTTTTCGGCTCTCGAGCGAGCCCACTCGCTGCACTTCGCCATATTCGACGGCACGCAGCAGCTTCGCCTGAAGCGCCAGGGGGAGCTCGCCCACCTCGTCGAGGAAGAGCGTGCCGCCATCGGCGTGTTCGAAGAGTCCGACCTTCGTATCGGTCGCTCCGGTAAATGCGCCGCGCGTATGGCCGAACAACTCACTCTCGAAGAGATTCTCGACGACCGCCGAACAGTTCACCGTCAGCAGGCGGTGGGAGTGGCGCGGACCGAGCTTGTGCATCGCCCGGGCCACCAGCTCCTTGCCGGTCCCGGTCTCGCCGGTCACCAGGACGGTCCGTGCGTGGGGTGCAAGCCGCCTGACGGAATCGAACAGCTCCTGCATCGCGGCGCTTCGACCAACCATGCCGTAAAATTCGAACCGCCTGGCCACATCGGCGTCGACATTGAGGAGTAGCTCCCGCCGCCGAATGCCCTCACGCACCGACACGAGCAAGCCACGCAGGCGCTCGAAGTCGAACGGCTTGGTCAGATAGTCCAGCGCGCCGGCTTTTACGGCCTCGATGGCTGTATCGAGGGTCGCGTTGCCCGTCATCAGGATCACCTGGCACGCCGGGTCGGCGGCGCGGACGGCCCGGAGCACGTCGATCCCGTCGATGCCTGGCATCTGCAGGTCGACGAGCGCGGCATCCGGCTTCACCGACGCCAGACACGCCAGCGCCTCCTCGCCGTTGTTCCGGAAGACCACCTCGAACCCGAGCGCGCTGGCGAACCGTTCGACGACGGCCAGCATGCCGGCATCGTCATCGACCACGAGGAGACGGGAGGGTTGTTCGGCCATCAGATGCGTGGCCGCGCGCGGACTCTCGCCGGCAACGCATTCGGGCGCGACTTGTCCGCGGGCGACAAACCAGAGTATCGCGAATGCCCGCGTTTTGTCGTTCGAAAGTCGCCCGCAGGCGAGCCGCGCACGGCGCGGTCGCTTTCCGCGAGCCAGTGTGCCCGGCCGCGCACACCTGTGACACATACGATCGTCCCACTGTGCGCGAGTGGCACAGCGTGTGGGCCGCAGGCCGAAAGCCCTGCGTTTCGCGTGCACGGCCCATGGCAGCCGCCTTGCCCTGACACCTGCGATACCGAACTCACGGATCTTTGGAGGACTCGAAGGGTGCATATTCAGACTCTCGGAATCGCGCCAGGGCTCGGCCGCGCCGGATTTCCGGCGCTACTGCTCGATCGAGGCCTGATCAGCCGCAGCGACCTGGCGACGGCGCAGCAACAGGCGGATCGTGACCACACAGAGCTCTCCGAGGCGCTCGTCGCTCTCGGCATGGTGCCGGAGGCTGCGTGCTACGCGCTGCTCGCCGAAGCCACCGGATTGGAGCTCGTGGACCTGACCGCGGCGTCAAGCGAGCTGGCGGTGCGTCTCGTGCCCGAGCGCCTCGCGCGGCGTTACACCGTCGTTCCGCTCTCCGTGGACAACCGCACTTTGACCTACGCGACCAGCAGTCCCTTCGATCCGGAGGTCGAACGCGATCTGGCCTTCGCGTCGGGCCGGCGCATGCAGCCGGCGGTTGCGCGACGGTCGGTGCTGCTCGAAGCGCTGGAGCGCTGTTATCCAAAGCTGCGAGACCTCGACGTCCTGGCTGCCCGACTGAGCGGGGAGCGCCCGGTCGTCGAGACAGACGGGCCGACCGGGCTGGACCCGACGGTTTCCACAGTCATCGATCTGTGCAATCACATCATCGGCCGCGCCGTCGAGGTCGGCGCGAGCGACGTCCACGTCGAGTGCGGCGCCGAGGGCACGACGGTCCGTTACCGCATCTGCGGAGTGCTGGAGCCGGTCCTCACACTGCCTGCGTCGGTGTCGCAACCGATTCGCAATCGCTTCAAGATCATGGCGCGCGCCGACATCGCGGTCCGCAACCGGCCGCAGGATGGCGCGTTCCGGCTCAAGGTGAATACGCGTCCGGTCGACGTCCGGCTCTCGACGCTGCCCACGGTCGACGGCGAGAAGATCGTGATGCGGGTGATCGACAGCTACAGCCCGTTGCAGTCAATCGACCGACTGGGGTACGACGACGACACCCTCACACGCTTTCAGAAGAGTCTGGCCAGGCCCGACGGTCTGGTGCTCGTCACCGGCCCCACCGGATCGGGCAAGACCACAGCGCTCTACGCGGCGCTCGGCCATTTGCGTACGGGCCGTACCAATATTGTGACGGTCGAGGATCCGGTTGAACGCACCGTCACCGGCGTCACGCAGATTCCGGTGAACCCACGCGGGGGCACCACGTTCGCGACCGTCCTGCGCTCGCTGATGCGCCAGGACCCGAACGTGATTATGGTCGGCGAGATTCGCGACGAGGAAGTCGCCCAGATCGTCGGGCAGGCCGCCTATACCGGCCATCTCGTGCTGACGTCCATGCATACGTCCGATGCCGCGACCGCGATCACGCGTCTCGCGAATCTCGGCCTCGAGCCGTACAAGATCGCCGAAAGTCTCTCGGGCGTGCTCGCGCAGCGGCTGCTTCGATCGCTCTGTCCGAGTTGCCGGCGCGTTCACGACGCGGAAGACGCCCTCCGGCGCGGCGCCGGACACCGGATTCCGTCGGCCCCTTTTTCGGCCGGATCGGGCTGTCAGCACTGCAACCACACAGGCTATCTCGGGCGCGTGCCGGTCGCCGAGCTGCTGACGCCGTCAGAAGGACTGCGCGAGGCCATCGGCCGCGGCGCAACGGCCCAAGAGATTCGCGCCGCGATGCGTGCCGCCGGATTTCCCACGATGCGCGATCATGCGCTCAAGCTCGTGGCCGCCGGCGTGACGTCGATCGAAGAAGTCAACCGGGTCCTGACCGATGACGCCGATAGCGTTCACGCCGCGGCGCGCGAGCGCAAGCGGGTGCTCGTCACCGATGACGAGCCGATCACCCGCATGCTCGTGAAGCTTCTGCTCGAACGGGAGCACTTCGAGGTGCTCGAAGCGACCAACGGCCGCGACGCGGTGGAGCTCGCTGCGCGCGAACGGCCGGACCTCCTCATGATTGACCTCAATATGCCGGAAATGGACGGCTATGAGGCGATCGGACGGTTGAGGAAGGACTTCGCGCTGGCCACGCTGCCGATCATCGTTCTCACCGCGGAGGACGGCCCCGGCGTCGAGAAGCGCGTTCTCGCGCTCGGCGCGGACGACTACATCATTAAACCCTTCGACCCGGACATTCTGCTCTCGCGGGTCAACGCTGTCTTTCGGCGGCTGAAAGTGATGGCCGCTTAGGAATCCGCACGACGGCGCAGGCCCTGAAGGGCGCGGCCGCGAATCTCCCGGCGGGAAGCCTCTTCGAGGCGGCGGCAGCGCTGGAGCGGCTCGGCGCCGAGGGACGGCTCGAGCCGGCCAGGGCCGCCTGGCGACGGCTCTCGATTGAGGCCACGAGTGTCATCGACGCGCTTCGTCGGTTCGAAACCGTTCCACGGTGAAGCGTCGGATGGGCATCGTAGCGTCATGGCGGCTTAGAGGAACTATGAGAACAACCCGCGGCATTGTCATCGCAGCTCTGCTGATGACGGCTTCCGTCGTCGTGCGGGCGCAGAACGCGCCTGCCTCGAGGGATCTCGGACATGCCACGCTCGAGGAGCTGATGAACATCACTGTCACGACAGCTTCCCGAACGGCGGAGGGTGTGGAGGAAGCGGCGGCGCGGGTACAGGTGGTGACGAGCGCGCAGATTCAACGGCGAGGCTATCGATCGGTCGCGGACCTGTTGAAAGATCTGTCCGATTTCAAAGTGGACCTCGCCGGTGACCAGGATTATCCAACCGAGTTGACCGTCGCTGGCACGCGAGGAGCCAGCCGCATCATCCTGCTCTTCGACGGCATCAGAATCTCCTCGCCGACGAACGATCCGCTGCCGATTCTGGCCAACTATCCCGTACACAACGCGCGTCAGATCGAGATCGTATACGGCCCTGCGTCGGCGCTTTACGGCGCGGACGCGTTCTCTGCCGTGATCAACATCATCAGCAGGGACGTCGTCGAGGCGCCGGGGCTATCGGCGGGCACGTCGGTCGGTCAGTTCGGGCTGTACAACCAGACCGCGTCGTACGGCGCGCACCTGGGCCCAAATATCACCCTGATGCTCGCGGGCCAGTTTCTCTACGATCGCCAGCCGGATTTGACCAAGTTCTATCCCTCAGACTTTGGCGGCCTGGCGGCCCAGCACAGCGGCACATTCAACACCGTTTTTGGAACGATGACCCCCAGCGGTCCGTTGTCCCCCGGTTACAACGTCCCGCTGTCGGCCCATTCGCTTCAAGCGACGCTTCGCACGGGTGGTCTTCGGCTGATGCTGTTCGAGAACCGGTCGCGCGTGTCGACGACGCCGGCGTTTACGCCTGAAAACGCCGTGTACAACAGCGACGCGTTCATGGGCAACAGGCTTCTGGTCGCCGCCGCGAGCTACACCCGGCCCTTCGGCGCCGTCATCAGCACATCGACCGTGACGTTCAGCCGGCACGGGCTTGATCCGCTCTCCGGCTACCGGAATGTCTTCACCAATATGGAAAAGAGCTACAAGTACTCGTACGGGAGGACGGCCAAAGCGGAAGAGCAACTTTCGTGGAAGCCGGCGCCGTCGGTCACTCTGACGACCGGCGGCACGTTCGAGCACTTCAACGCGATCCCGCAGGGCGCCGACTTGAACGCGCCGCTGGCGTCGCAAGACGAGCCCGGCACGATTCTCGGGTCGAACATCATCGACGAGCTCATCAAGCTTCGCTACACCAATACCGCCGCGTTCGGGCAGTTGCAATATGCGCTCTCGCCCACTGTCACGGCGACGCTCGGCGCCCGCGCCGACTACAACACCCGGTACGGCGCGACGTTCAACCCGCGCCTCGGCCTCGTCGCGCGACCCACCAGCCGCACCACGCTGAAGCTGCTGTACGGCAGCGCGTATCTGGCTCCGTCGCCGTTTCAGTCGAATGTGCATTTCGGATCGTTCTATTCAACCGACGGCGGCCGGACCTACGCATCGAGCTATTGGCACCTGTCGAATCCTGACCTCCGGCCACAGCACAAGAAAACGATCGAGGTCAACCTCCTGCAGGCTCTGGGCCGCCATTTCCGCCTGTCGGCGTCAGCCTTCGCGTCGCGGTTCACGAATCTCATCAAGGAATATGACGCCGACCGCGCATATTCGGGCCTGTATCTCGGCTGGCCGGTCGATTACATCGACCGCCCGATCAATGAAGGACGGGCCACGACCTATGGCGGGACGCTCGGCGTCGATTTCCTTCGCGTGGTCGACTCCGGTCGCAGCGTGGAGGCGCACGCGGCCCTGACCCTGGCTGACGGGCGGGTGTGGGCGGAGAACAACGGAGGAGTGAGTCTGCCGGTCGGCGCGATGACGCCCGCCCAGCTCAAATTGGGCGCCGACATCGACTGGCGGCGCTGGAGCGTCGCCCCGCGAGTGTCCGTCGTCGGGTCCCAACGGCTGCTGGCGACGACCAGTGAAGGCGGCTCACGCCGGACGCTCGATGGGTACGCGACGGTCGACGTCAATGTTCGCCGTCAGGCGCTGTTCAGGAATATCGACGCGTTCGTGACGTTCGAGAACGCGCTCGACAAGCGGTACCGGAATATCAATATCCGGGCGTACACGAATCCTGAAGAGATGATCGGTGCGCCGCAGAATCCGAGACGGGTCACGGTCGGCTTCGACGTGAGGTTGAAATGAAGAACCTCTCGGCGAAGCCCGTCGTCTTGGCGCTCGTCGCGGTTGCGCTGGTCATCGCCTCGCCCACATCCGTCCGCGCTCAGACCAGCTCGCGGGATCTCGGGCGCGCCTCGATCGAAGATCTGATGAAGATCGAGATCACATCCGCCTCGCGGAAAGAACAGCCCGCCGACGAAGCACCTGCCGCGGTGTTCGTCATCACACAGGACGACATCCGCCGATCGGGAATGAGCACGCTGCCCGAGTTGTTCCGGCTGGTGCCGGGGGTGCAGGTCGCGCAGCTGACGTCGAGCAACTGGGCGGTCTCGATTCGCGGCTTCAACGACCAGTACTCCAACAAGCTTCTGGTCCTGATCGACGGCCGATCGATCTACACGCGGGTTTTCTCCGGCGTGTTCTGGGACGAGGAAGGTCTCGTACTCGACGACATCGACCGGATCGAAGTGATTCGTGGGCCGGGCGCGGCCGTGTGGGGCGCCAACGCCGTCAACGGCGTCATCAACATCGTCACGAAATCGGCGAAAGAATCGCAAGGCGCGCTCATGCGTCTGAGCGGCGGAAGCTTCGATCGGGCAAAGGCCACCGCCCGGTACGGCGGCGCGTTCGGGGGCGGCGCGTACCGCGTCTACTCGCAATGGACCGGCCGGGGCGACACGAAGCTGGCCGCGTCGACGCCGGACGACAACTGGAGCGTGCTCACGACCGGCGTGCGCGTCGACTGGGCGCGCGGAGCAGATGAGTGGACCGTCGATGGCAGCGCCAGATCCGGCAACGGACACACTATCTGGAAATTTCCTGACAGTCCGCTGCCGAATGTCGCGCCGAGGACCGACGTCGAATCGTCGTTCCTCACGGGGAACGTGCGGGGGCGATGGACGCATCGTGGCAACAACGGATCGTCGCTGCAGGTGCAAGCATCGGCTGGAATCCTGCATCGGACCGATTTCGTCGTATTGGCCGAGAACAGGTTCAATGTCGAGGCGCAGTATCACGGAAACCTGGGCCCGCGGCACGACGTCGTGGCCGGTGGCGGGTATCGCGATATCGGCAGCACCACCGGCACGAACTTTTCGGTCTCTTTCGATCCGCCCGTTGTCGATAGCTCCGTTGCCAACGTGTTCGTCCAGGACGAAGTGAAACTCACCGGGCGCATACATCTGACGCTCGGCTCGAAGCTCGAGCACGAGACGTTTTCCGGGTGGGGGCTGCAGCCGACCGCTCGGCTGATGTGGGCGCCGGGGAAGCGGCAACATGTCTGGGTGGCGGCTTCGCGCGCGTTGCGTACACCTGCGCTGTTCAATCTCACCGTTCGCGTCAACGCGATCGTGATTCCCGGCGCGGGTCTGCCGACCGTCGTCGGTGTGCTGGGTAACCCTGGTTTCCAGGCGGAAGAACTGCGGGACGCGGAAGCGGGTTACCGTCTGGCAATTGGCTCGGCAGCGTTCGTGGACGTGACAGCGTTCCGGGGTCATTACAAGAACCTGTCGACCAGCGAGCCGCTGGTGCCCGTGATCGAGAACACTCCGGCTCCCCCGCATGTGTTCGTTAGTTCCCGCTTCGAGAACGAGTTGGAGGCGGATACGGCTGGTGTCGAGATTTCCGCTCACGTTTCGCCGGTGCCGTCCTGGCGTACGGACGCCTCATACTCGACGTTTCACCTGACGCCGCACCCGAGCGCGGGCAGTCGAGATCTGAGCGCCGCCGCGTTCGATGGCAACGCCCCTGCCCATCAGTGGCAGGTGCATTCCGGCCTCGGACTGGGTCCGCGAACCGAAGTCGACGCCACGCTGTTCCACGTCGGCACCCTGACCAATCTCGCCGTGCCGGCCTATACCCGCGCGGACGGGCGCGTTGAGGTGATCCTCACCAGGCGACTGTCGGTGATCGCGGCCGGCGCGAACCTGTTTCGTTCCACACACGCCGAGTACACCTCGAACGTGCTCGTCGCGACGCGTGTGCCGCGCAGTGTAAACGTCCAGTTGATCTGGAGCCTGAAATGATGCGCGGGCGCGCCGGATACCTCCTGGGCCCGGTCGTGACGGCTCTCCTCGCTGGAGCCATTCCCACGAGCGCCCTGGCAGCGGGCGAAGTCGTCGGCGCCACCGCACTGAAGGCGGCGTTTCTCTATAACTTCGCGAAGTTTGCCGAGTGGCCATCCGCCGTGCTGCGGCCGGGCGACAAACTGCGGCTCTGTGTGGTCGGCGACGACGGCGTGGCCGACGCTCTGGGACAGACCATCAACGGCCGGGGTGTCGACAACCACGAGCTGACGGTTGAGGTGGTCAAGTTCGATGGTCCCCTTCTGTCGTGTCATCTGCTTTACGTCAGCGGCCTCGATGCGAAACGAACCAGCAATCTCCTCGATGCGCTGAACGGTACACCCATCTTCACCGTCAGCGACGGCGACCGATTCGCGGAAATGGGGGGCGTCGCTCAGCTCGTTCAGGAGAACGGCCGCATGCACTTCGTCGTCAACGTGAGCGCGGCATTACGGGCGAAGCTCAAGATCAGCTCCCAGCTGCTCAGTCTCGCAAAGATCATCAAGGACGAACACGATGCCCCGCGTTAAACAGTGGTTCCGGAACCTCTCTCTGGCGAAAAAGCTGACCGCGATCGGCGTCGCGACGAGCACCGCATCGGTTGTCGTCGCCTGCGTGCTCATCGTGGCGTACGATGTCTCGACCTCGCGGCAGCGACTGGGCCTGGACGCCGGACTTCTGGCCGATGTCGTCGGCGAGAACAGTACGGCGGCGCTCGCGTTCGGCGACTTCAAAGCCGCCAGCGACACGCTTCGCGCAGTGGCCGTCAACAAACACATCGTATCGGCCGCGATCTTCGCACCCGACGGCACGCTCTTCGCCCAATTCCATAGAGAAGGAGAAACGACATCTGCGCCTCCCGCAGTCAGTGCGGACGTACTGACCCGGCATCGGCCGTGGGAGGCGTTCAGCGGCGACAACCTGCTGGTTGCACGGCCGATCACGCTGAAAGACGACGTGATCGGCATGGTGGTCGTCGAGTCCGACATCTCGGAAGTCAGCCAGCGGACGATCCACTTCGGAAGAATCATCACCCTGGCTCTGGTCTGTGGCGTCGGCATTGCGTTCCTCGTCGGCTGGCGGTTGCAGCGCGTCATTTCCGCACCGCTGCTGCGCCTCACGGAAGTCACGCGCGTCGTCACCCGCGACCACCGGTACGATCTGCGGGTCGAGCAACTCGGCCGCGACGAGGTCGGCGAGCTGGTCGGCGGCTTCAACGAGATGCTCGGCGAGATTCAGGAGAGGGACCGGAAGCTCCTGCGTCATCAGGACGAGCTCGAGCAGACCGTCGAGGCGCGCACGGCGGAACTGCGCGCAACGAACACCGACCTTGTGTCGGCGCGCGACAAGGCGATGGAAGCGAGCCGTGCGAAGAGCGAATTCCTCGCCAACATGAGTCATGAAATCCGCACGCCCATGAACGGCGTGATCGGCATGACGGAGCTCGCCCTCGACACCGAGTTGTCGCCGCAGCAGCGCGAGTACCTCGTCACCGTCAAGTCCTCGGCGGTTTCTCTGCTGTCGATCCTCAACGACATCCTGGACTTCTCCAAGATCGAATCGCGCAAGCTCGAGCTCGAATCCATCCCGTTCTCCGTCCGCGAGGTCGTCGGCACCTTGCTCAAGCCGCTGGCCGTCAAGGCGGAACAAAAGGGCCTCGAGCTCCTCCTCGACGTCCATCCGGAAGTGCCGGCAGGCGTCGTGGGCGATCCCGTCCGGCTCCAGCAGGTCCTGACGAACCTTGTCGGCAATGCGATTAAGTTCACCGAGCAGGGGCACGTGATGCTCGAAGTCCGCGAAGACACTCGATCCGGGGGATCCACGCGCCTGCACTTCGACGTCACCGATACCGGGATTGGAATTCCACCCGAAAAGCACGCCACGATCTTCGAGCCTTTCAGTCAGGCTGACGGTTCGACGACGCGCCGTTTTGGCGGCACGGGGTTGGGATTGACGATTTCCTCGAACCTCGTGCATCTGATGGGCGGCCGCATCTGGGTTGAGAGCGAGCCAGGCCACGGCAGTGCCTTTCATTTCACCGCCGGCTTCGACATCGCCGAATTGGCCACCGCGCAACCCCCGCCAGAGCCGCTGCTCGCCGAGCTCCGGGTCCTGATCGTCGACGACAACGCGGTCAACCGGCGCATCCTGCACACCCAGCTGACGAGCTGGCACACACGCCCGACGGTCGTCTGCAGCGGGCGGGAGGCGCTCGACGCATTGGCGACCGCCGCCAGGGCCGGGCAGCCCTTCACACTGGTACTGCTCGACGTCAACATGCCGGACCTGGACGGCTTCCAGGTCGCGGAGCAGATCGCGGCCCAGCCTGAGCTTGCCGGGGCGACCATCATGATGCTCAGCTCCTCTGGCCACCATGGCGAAACCTCACGATGTCGCGAGCTGGGGGTGTCGGCCTATCTCACCAAGCCGATCCAGGCCGCCGATCTGCACGACGCGATCTGCCGGGTGCTCAATCGGACATCGACGGGGAAACGGGCTGACTCCACGCGGCCGTCGACGACGGAGGCGACGCGTCCGCTGGCAGTGCTCCTCGCAGAAGATAACCTGGTGAACCAGCGCGTCGCGATCGGGTTGCTCACGAAACGGGGGCATACGGTCACCGTCGCCAACAACGGGCTCGAGGCGCTGACGGAGTTCGACCGGAGCGCTTTCGACGTCGTCCTGATGGATGTGCAGATGCCGGAAATGGGAGGGCTCGAAGCCACCGCTGCAATCCGGGAGCGCGAACGCATCAAGGGAGGTCACCTGCGCATCGTCGCGATGACCGCACACGCGATGAAGGGAGATCGCGAACGCTGCCTGGCCGCCGGCATGGACGGGTACTTATCGAAGCCGATCGACCCAGGCCTCCTTTACGCCGCGCTCGAGCACCAAACGACCGGGCCTGGCGCTCCTGTTGCCGCAGGCCCTTCCGTAAGCGCATCCGCCGGCCCGGCGGCTGCCATGCCCGTCGATCGCGGGAGTCTCCTGCAGCGAGTCGGGGGCGACGAGGAGCTGCTCATGGCGGTCGTTCGCATCTTTCTGGACGATTGTCCCCGGCGGCTGGCCGCCATCAAAGGCGCGGTCGATAGCCGCGACGTCGAACAGATCCGCACGGCGGCGCATGCCCTGAAGGGGGCGGCCGCGAATCTCTCCGCTCAGGGCCTTTTCGAGGCGGCCAAAACGCTGGAGCGGCTGGGCGCCGAAGGCCGTGTCGAACCGACCGAGGCCGCCTGGCGGCGGCTCTCCATCGAGGCCATGCGCGTCATCCAGACGCTGCATGAATACGAGGCCGCTTCCGCAGTGGAGCCTTTCATATGCGCGTCCTAGTCGCCGATGACGAGCCGACGGGCGCGACCATCCTCTCGCGTTCGCTCACGCGCTGGGGCCTCGATGTCGTTCTTGTCCACGACGGCGAGGAGGCGTGGCGAACCATCGATCAGGACGGCGGAATCAAGATGGCGATCCTCGACTGGATGATGCCGCACGCCGACGGTCCCGAGTTGTGCCGGCGGATCCGTCAGGACGAGCGTCATGCGCGCATGCACGTCATCTTGCTCACAACGCGGGACAGCCGCGCGGACGTTGTCGCGGGGCTCGATGCGGGCGCCGATGATTACCTGATCAAGCCATTCGATCCCGAGGAGCTGCGCGCGCGCGTGAACGTGGGCATCCGCGTGATCGAGCTTCAGGATCGCCTCGCCGATCGCGTCGTGGAACTTCAGGAGGCGTTGTCCAAGGTGAAGCAGTTGAGCGGACTTCTGCCGATCTGCAGCTACTGCAAGCGTATCCGCGGCGACGAGAACTACTGGGAACGAGTCGAAAGTTATATCAGCGAACATACGGACGCGAAGTTCAGCCACGGAATCTGTCCGGAATGTTATAAAACCGTTCTGGCGGAGTT
>Ga0310810_10006150_pt1 | contig 13520 bp, 6 predicted proteins | sample NCmetagenome_FD_207641 | JGI IMG/M metagenome (GOLD analysis project Ga0310810, IMG submission 207641) | Soil microbial communities from experimental microcosm in Duke University, North Carolina, United States - NC | ecosystem: Engineered > Artificial ecosystem > Soil microcosm > Unclassified ... | reverse complement strand
TCCAGCGTGCGGCGCAGCACCAGCGGTTTTCCGCCCTGCACCGTGCGCGCCGCGATCTTCTTGCCGTCGAGCTTCACCACCACCTGCGCGCTGCCCTTGCCGCGGACGCGCGCGTAGTCGGCCAGCGCGACCAGGCCGTACATGTTGTCCTGCGTGTTGTGCCAGTAGCCGCTCGGCAGCTGCTCCTTCTTCAGGCCCTCGACCAGCTTGTCGATGATCGGGTGATCGGGCGCGACCATGAGGAGCGCCGAGGTATGGATGGCCGACGACCGCACGTCCGAGCCCATCACCTCGTGCATGTCGATATCCTCGTGCACGATGACCGAGTCGCCGTCCGACTCGAGCGCCTTGATGATCTCTTCCTTCAGGGTGTCGATCTGCTCCTTGTCCGCCCTGGCCCGCGCCAGCGCCATCAGGAGGAAGGCCTGGCCGTAGCGCGGGATGCCGTGCCGCGCCTCGAACAGGCGCGCGTTGAGGCCGGTGTCCGGCTGCCCGAGGTCGGCCATCAGGTAGGCCGCCATCGCGATGGTCCCGGAGTCGGCGTTGGAGCCGAGCACCCGCTCGCCGGCGCTGGTCCAGCGCTTGAGCGCGGCGATGCCGTCGTCGAGGGCGCGCTGGTCGACCGCGACCCCGGCCCGCTTCGCTTCACTGAGACCGTACACCGCGTAGGCGGTCAGGTGCGGGTAGGTCTGGCCGTTCACCCACAGGCTGAAGTTGCCGTCGGCGTGCTGGAAGCGGACCACCTTGGCGGCGCCGGCGCGCAGGAAGCGCTTCATCTCGGCGCCGTCGAGGCCCTGGAGGTCGAGCGACTGCGCCAGATCCTTCACCTTGGCCAGCGGCACGAAGCGCGACAGCGTCTGCTCGAGGCAGCCGTACGGGTACTCGATGAGGTACTTGAGGCTCGGCTCGAGCTCGGCGAGGCCGGTGCGATCGATCGACACCAGGAGCTCGCTGTCGGCGCCGAGCACGCCGTCGTCCCATTTCAGCGGCACCTCGACGGTGGACGGCGATCCCTCGCCGCCGACCGCGCCGCGCGCCAGGGTCTTGCGGTCGAACACCAGGCCGCGCTCGATCGGGACGCTCATGGCGAGCGCGTCCTTGTACTCGCCCATCGAGGCGTGGAACTCGAACGCCGCCTCGGCGCGCTTCGACACCTTGCCGGTGAAGCGGACCCGCGCGCTGCCGCCGTCCGGGATGTCCACCTTCTGCTCGGCCTGCGACAGGGACACGCCCTTCGCGGTCGCGGTCACCGTCGCGGTGCCGGCGGCGCCGGTGTAGTTGTGGACGACCACGCCCACCTCCACCTTGTCGCCCTCGCCGGCGAAGCGCGGCAGGACCGGCTTGGCCAGGAGCGGCTTCTTGATGGTGAAGCGCTTCTCGCCGGAGCCGAAGCGAGTGCCGTCGTCGGCCGCCACCGCCATGACGCGGAACGCGGTCAGGTTGTCCGGCGCGGTGAAGCTGAAGCGCGCCACGCCCTCGCTGTCGGTCACCAGGTGCGGGGCCCAGAACGCCGAGTTGACGAACTTCGAGCGCACGCGGCTCTCGTTGCTCGTGCCCGAGTCGCCGCCCTCCTCCGGGTCGTCCTCGACCGGGTCGTTCAGCCGCGCGATGCGGTTCCAGTTGGTGCCGTTGTCGACCCCGAGCCCCCAGCTGGCGAAGAACACCTTCATCGGGTCGGGGGTCTGGTATGCGATGAGCTGCAGGACGCCCTCGTCGGCGACCGACACCGCGACTTCACCGACCACCGGCTTCTGCGCCGACGTCAGCTTGATGGTACCGGTCACCTTCTCGCCCGGCTGGTAGGTCGGCTTGTCGGTCTCGACCGCGACGGCGATCCGGTTCTGCTCGCTCGAGACCACCAGGTTCACCACGCCCATCTTGAAGCGCGGGCGGTTCCTGTCGCCGTCGCCGCTGCGGCCGGTGACCATCGCCACCGTGGCGAACACGTTCGGCGCGTGCGCCGCCGCGATCGGGATCTGGATGCCTTCCGACGACGACTCCATCGTCACCACCCGGCTCTCGAGGATGCCGTTCCGCTCGAGCGTGATGAGCGCGGTCGGGTTCTTCATCCCGGTGCGCGCGACGATCTTGGCGGTCTCGCCCGGCTCGTACTTCGCCTTCGAGGCGATGAGCGACATGCGGGCGTCCTCCTCGCCGCTCCAGAACGCCTCGCCCTTGCCGAGCACCCAGACGTATGACGACGAGGTCACCGTCGCGCCGCCGGCGTCCTTGGCCTCGATGCGGATGACGTACTCGCCCGGCTCCTTGGGCAGGATCCGCTCGGTGCCGTTGCCGGTGGCCGGCACGTCGATGTCGCGGGTGAACACCGGGGTCGTCTTCGTCGTGCAGGTCGAGTACGAGCGGTAGCCCTCCGACCAGCTGCAGTCCCAGCTCTGCTTGACGTAGGTGAGCTTCGCCTTGGTGCCGACCCGCGTGCCGTCCGGCTTCACCGCGATGGTGTTGACCGCGAACGGCATGTCGACCGCCTGCACGAACTCCTGCGTGTGCATGCCGAGGTAGAACTGGCTCGGGTGGGCGGTGACCACCACCTGCTTGCCGACCGATTGATCCGATTCATCGGTCACCACGGCGCGCGCGAGGTAATCTTGCGGCCCGTCGAACTTGCTCTCGGTGTCGCGGACGCCGAAGCTGAAGACGCCGCGGGCGTCGGTCTTGCCCTCGCCGTCGGAGACGAAGGAGAGGTTCTCGCCGCGACCGGAGTACTCGTCGTAGTACCACCAGCTGTAGTCGCCGCGGCCGGCGTAGTCGGCGAAGCCGTACTCCGGGAAGGCGGGGAAGCTGAGCTGGTGCGGGCGCCGCTGCACCTCCCACTTGACCGGCGCGTCCTTCACCGGGGCGCCGAACAGGAAGTCGGCGTTGACCTGGAACTGCAGCTTGTCGCCGAGCATGCCGTGGCGAGTCGGGCTCTTGACGTCGACCTCGAACTGTACCTTCCTGAACTCCTCCACCTGGAAGCTCTCGCGGAAGGTCTGGTTCTTCACGGTGGCGACCACCTGGTAGTCGCCGGTCACGGCTTCTTCGCCGAGCGCGAGGTCGAAGGAGAAGCCGCCGAAGCGGGTCACCGGCAGCTTCTTGTCGAACAGCTTGGTGCCGCGGCTGTCGTTGACCGTGACCGCGACCGGCGCGCCGGAAGGAACCGTCGGAGCGCGGCCGACCGCGATCTCGCGGACGATGCCCTTGAAGTGAACCGTCTCGCCAGGGCGGTAGATGCCGCGGTCCGACTGGATGAGGCCGCGCACCCTGGTCTCGCCGCTCTGCCGGTCCTCCTCGACGCCGAAGTTCCAGGTCTGGATGCCGTTCGACCAGTTGCCGTCGACCGCGGCCACATCGCCGTTCTTCTCGACCACCGCGATGAGCCGCTGCGAGCGGTAGCTGTAGTAGTCCTCGGATTCCTCCGGGTCGACTTCCTGGTGCGTGTTCTCGGTGGCCTGCTTGAGGAGGCGCGTGGTGCCGGGCAGCGTCGCGACGCCCTTCTCGTCGGTGGTGCCGCTCCACACCTGCTTGCCCTGCGGCGAGTAGATCTGCACCTGCGCGCCGGCGACCGGCTTGCCGGTCACGATGCTGGTCACCCAGACCAGGCCCGACGCCGGGCCCGCCTTGACGAGGACACCCATCTCGGTGACGTTGGCCAGCACGCGCCGGTTCGGGCGGTAGGCCCACATGCGGTCCGGATCCGCCTGCACGTCGGGCGACGAGAAGTCGGCCAGGTACACGCCGCGCTGCGCGCCGCCGCACACCTTGTCGAGCTGGATCTTCTCGAGGTGCCAGTTGTTCTTGGCGCCCGCGATGGTGACCTTCTTCGCCTTGCGGGTCAGGCCGAGCTTCTTCCAGGAGACGACGCTCGGGTTCGACGCGTCGTACCAGGGGTCGTAGTCCATCTCGGTGGTGAGAACCTTGGCGATCCTGGATGTGGGGACCGCCGCGCACTCGACCGAGAAGGTGCCGACGCTGCGGGTCCAGACCGGATAGCCGGCCATCGACGGCTCGAGCGCAAAGATGCCGGTCTCGAGCGAGATGCGCGGGCGCGCGTCGCCGGTGTGGAAGTCGTGCGAGACCGCCTTGGCCAGCTTCTGGCCGAACACATCGGTGAGGCCGGCCTCGACGCTGATGTGGTAGTCGGTCTGCACCTCGAAGTTGACGGTCACCTGGTAGGTGGTGCCGTCGGCGTCGAGCGCGCCGCGCGCGAGGCCCGGGATGGCCGGCCTGGCCTTGAGGTGCTTCTTCAGCGCCTCGAGGTCGACCGGGGTGGCGAACTTGATCTTGACGTCGACGTCGTCGGCCGGGACATCGTTGCCGTCCGGTCCGATGTTCACGACCGAGAAGAGCGGGTAGGTCTCGAGCTTCTGGGTGAATGCCTCGGCGAGCGGCTCCTTTCCGGCCGCGCTGGTGAGCTCCTCGCAGGTGAGCTGGTACTCGACGCCCTGGGTGAGGGCGATGGCCGGCTGCACCTCGATCATCTCGGCGATGTGCGCCGGGTCCTTCACGGTGAACAGGCCCGGCATCGAGCCGGGCGCGCCCATGAGGCGGCAGTGGCGGATGACCTCGCGCGCCACCACCGGCTGGTTGAAGTGGATCGGCAACGTGGGGTTCGGCGGCAACCGGTCGACCGCGGTGCCCCACACGCCCTCGACCTCGAGCGGATGGTTGACGAAGGCGAACTCGAAGCCGCCGGTGCGCTTCGCGAGCTCGCCGGTCAGCTTCACCTTGTAGCGGGTGGCGGGCAGCATGACGCCCGGCGCCGGGACAGCGACCAGGGTCTGCCGGTCGAGCCACTGGACGGCCAGTGGAATCGACGGCTCCATCGCGACCGGCGGAGCCTTGATCGCGACGCCGACCTGGTCCTCGCCGGCCACCGGCTTGTCGAACTGGATCTGGATCGGCTGGGTGAGATCGGTGCGCGCCCGGTCGGGCGTGTGCGACGTGATCTTGAGATCGCCGGCGCCGGTTTTTTCGCTCGAGCCGCCGCAGGCGACGGGCAGGGCGAGGAGGAACAGGACAGGGAGATTTCTGGTCATTCTCCGGGTGCAATCTCCACGGCGCGTGCCAGCAGAAGTGCTCATATAAGCCATCGGAATCGCGTCCCTCCCTGCGAGCTGTGGCCGCTCGCCCACGTCCAGCGCGCCGGCCTGGACACGTTTCCGCGGAAAGTTACTTTCCGCCGCCGACGGCCTGATTCACGCGCTTGCGATCGATCTCGCGGTACTCGAGGGGGTCACGGCCGCCGACCATCGCGGGCGGCTTGTCCTCGACCTCGCGCATCTTGCCCACCAGCCGGAACGTGCCGTCCTGGTAGATGAACGACCAGACATGGAACGTCCGCTTGCCGTCCTTGGTGCTGAGGCGCACGGAGTAGAGCGGCACCTTCTTCTTCATGCGGGCCAGAGCGACCTGCTGGTAGCCGGTGGCGCCTTGCATGTCGGGCGCGTCGAAGCGATCCGCCTTGACGTCGGTCTGACCGGCGTCGATGGGGCCCTTCAGCGCGTTGACCAGGTGGCCGATGCCACCCGCAAGCGGCTCGTACTCGCCGATCAGGCGCTCGGCGATGCGCGCCTCGAAGACCTCGTTGAACCAGGCCTTCGGGTCGGCGAGGCGCATGCTCTCGAGCAGGCGCACCTCCTCGGCGGTGTCGTCGTTCTGGATCGCGCTCACCAGGCTGCGCATCAGGCTCTCGAGCCCCTGCACCGAGTCGGGATAGGTGGCCGGCGCGGGCTTGACCTCCGGCTCGGACGCCGTCGGGGTGGTGCCGCTGGCATCGCCGGTCTTCGGCGACGCGGCCGCGGCGGTGGTCGAGGCGACCGCGGGGCCGCTTGCCTCCTCGTCCTTGCAGCCGGCTCCGGACACGACCGCCATCGTGAGCGCGGCGGCGCAGAGTCGGAGCATCCCGTGAGGATCGGCCGCTCGCGAGGCGGCGTCAAGGCAGCCCGTGAGCGTGTAGGATGCCGGCCGTGACCAGGACGCTGTGGCTTTCGATGTTGCTCCTGTCGATCGCTGGCGCGGTGGTTGGATGCGATCCGCCGCCGACGGCGATCCCGCCCGGCGAGCCGCAGCCGGTGTCCGCGACGCCGCCACCCCGGCCCGCGCCCGTGCCGGCGCGACCGATCGAGACGGTAGCCGACGCGGCGCCGGTGGCGCCGAGCGAGACCGGAACGGGCGGTGCTGTCGGCACGACCGGCGGTGCTGTCGGCACGACCGGCGGTGCCGTCGGCACGACCGGCGGTGCCGTCGGCAAGACCGGCGGCGCCGGGCCGGCGGTCACACCGAAGGCGCTCGCGGCGGTCGGCGCGGCGTGCGACAGCGCGGCCGACTGCGAGACAGGCATCTGCGAGGGAGAAGGGTGCGCGCCCGGCCGCGGCCGCTGCGCGGCGAAAAATCGGTCCTGCACGCGCGACCGGCGCCCCTACTGCGGCTGCGACGGCAACACCTTCTACTCCTCGGGCTCGTGCCCGGGCCGGCGCTTCGCCTCGCGCGGCGCCTGCGGCGCGGGGGGCAGCGGGGGCGCGGGGGCCGCTGCGAAGCTCGCCGCGGACGGCGCCACCTGCCACGCCGCCGCCGATTGCCAGAGCGGAATCTGCGAGGGGGAGGGCTGCGGGGACGGCACGCCGGGAACATGCAAGTCGCGCAAGCGCCCGTGCACCGCCGACTTGCGGCCGTTCTGCGGCTGCGACGGGGTGACCTTCCGCGGGTCCTCGAGCTGCCCGGGCCGCCGGTACGCGGCGCGCGGCGACTGCAAGAAGTAGCCGCGCGTGCATCTTCTCGAAACCTGGTAAGCGTCCGCAGCACATTTTCGTTGATCGAGGTCACGTCCGCGGTTTACGGTTCGCCCCGGTTCCGGGGATCCCCCGGGGGGAGGAGAGGTACCGATGGCGACGGAATCGTCAGCAGTCGTTCGCTTCATCAACCTCGCGCAGCAGACGCAGAATCCGGTGCTGCCGACACCAACCGCGCCGATCACGTCCGAGTTCGGGACCGAGGTCCTGCGGACGGTGACGACGCAGCGCAAGAGCCGCGTGCCGCTTGTGGTCGGCGCCATCGCGCTCGCCGGTGCCGCCGCAGGCGCCGGCGTGTACCTGGGGAAGAGCGGCTTCGGCGGCTCCGGTCCCGACAATGACAGGCCATCCCAGGGGTCGACCGCCGCCGCGGCTGCCGCGCCGGTCGCCGCCGCCGATCGCGCCGAGGAGCCCGCACGGGCCGAAGCGCCGGCTCCCGCCCCCGCACAGCCGGCGACCTCCGCACCGCAGGTCACCTCGCCCATCGTGAGCGTACCGCCCGACGTCCTCGCGACGACCGGTTACGACATCCGCGTCGAGCCGGGCGCGACCGTCACGCTCGACGGCACGGTGCTCGGCAAGGCGCCGCTCCGGGTCAGGAACCTCCAGCCCGGCGCCCACGTGCTCGATCTCGAGGCCCCTGCCGGCTACTTCTCGCGGCGGATGGAGATCGCGGTCGGCGCCGGCGAGGCCAAGGAGCTAAGGGTCTCGCTCGATCCGATCGAGGAGGACCCGGCCGTCGCCGCGGCCACCGCCGACGACTCGCGCTCGTCGGGCAAGTCGGCCAGGCGATCGCGCGCCGACCTCAAGCGCGAGCGCAAGGAGAAGGCGCGCGAGGAGCGGGAGCGCCAGAAGGAGATGCGCGCCACCCGCGTTGCCGCCGCCAAGGCCGCGAGGGAAGCGGCGAAGGCGCACAAGGCCGACGCCCGCGCCAGCGTGGTCGCCGAGCCGCTCCCCGAGGCTGACAGCAAGCCGGCGAAGTCCGCGACGGGTGACAAGGACAGCCAGGCCGACGCAGAGCTCGAGGCCGCCATGGCCGACATCGTCGGCAAGCCGTCGAAGAAGAGGTCCGCCGCAGCGGCCGCCGGCGCCAGCAGCCTCGCCCCCGCGCCCGCCGCGAGCTCGAGCGGCAAGGGGACCCTCATGCTCGGCTCGAAGCCGCCGTGCGACATCATGATCGACGGCAAGCTGACCGGTCTCAAGACCCCGCAGCGCTCGATGGAGCTGTCGGCGGGCACCCACCAGGTCGTCCTGGTCAACGCCGACCTCGGCATCGAGAAGAAGTTCAAGGTCCGCATCGCCTCCGGCAAGACGACCAAGGCCATCCAGGACCTGACCTCCAAGCTCGACTGAGGTTGCTCGCAGCGCTCGCGCCGAGACTCCCGCGGGAGTCTCGCGCTGCCGTGCGCTCGCTTCGCGCGAGGACCAGCATTTCCCGGGGAATGTTGTGCGAGTTACCCGCGGAAACGTCGGAGTAACGTCTCCGCGGAAACGTCATGTGACCAGCTCCGCATTCGTCCGGCCGGTCGCGAACCGTCGTGCGCGCTCGTGCGCGGGACCGATTCTCCAGACGGCGGCCCGGCGGTCGGCGTTTCCGCGGAAACGTCATGTGACCGGCTCCGCATTCGTCCGGCCCGCCGGACAGGCGTCGTCACGATCGCGATACTCGATCGGCGGCTCTGGGCTCGGGAACCGGGGTCGGGGTCGGGGTCGGTCAGCGCAGGAGGTAGACGTGCTGGGTCTTGAGGCGCTCGAACCCGAGGGCGAGGTAGAAGTCGTGGGCTGCGTCGCGAACGACGTTGGACCGGACGCGGAGTCGGGCGGAGCCGCGCTCCCGCGCCCAGTCGTGGGCGTGGGCGACCAGCGCGCGGCCGACGCCGCCGCGCCGCGCCCGCTGCGAGACCACGAGATGGAGGATCTCGGCGTAGGGCTCGCTGATGATGCGGTCCATCTGCTGGGCGTGCAGGAGGCCGAGAAGATCGCCGCCCTCGTCGCAGACCCAGACCGCGTGATCGGGCCGGTCCGTCACCGTGGCCAGGCGGTCGGCGATGAGCGCCGCCGTGGCGCCGCCGTATCCCAGCTCGCTCGCGAGCGCCGCGGCGCGTTCCGCGTCGGCCGCCGCCATCCGCCGGATCTGTCCGCGCACGCCCGGAACGAACCTAGAGGCCGAGCTCGGCGCGGATCTGCGCAGGCCGCGCGTCGATGAAGTCGATGGTGTTCTGCACCCCGTTCACGAACTCGTCGTAGCTGCCTTCCTTGCGCGGATCCTCCATCACCGCCGGTCCGATCTGGTCGCGAATGGCGGCAGCCGTCGACTGCAGGTCGGCCGACTCGAACACGTCCACCGCTTGTCCGAGCCGCGCCTTGAACGCGTCCTGGCAGTCCTGCTCGGCCCAGCAGCGCTGCGCCAGGATCCCTGCGATCTGATCGATCGCCGTGTTCTGCGCGAACGTCTGGTCCACGCCGGTCGGGATGATCGACCACTTGTCGGTCGAGGGGTCGTGATAGATGCGGTAGTTGTTGACGATCTGGATCGTGTAGCCGTCCCAGTGCCCGATGATGTTCTCGACCGCCCACATCGACAGGAAGGTGTCGAAGTCCCAGATCTGCTCGATCTCGGGATAGAAGGCGCCGACCGCGTAGCCCTCGTTCAGCTGCTTCACCAGTTGCCGCACCTGGGCGTAGTTCTCGGCGTCGCCGCCCTCCGGCGTCGGCTCGCAGGAGCTCGGGTGGAACTTGCGCGCGATGCAGTACGTATCCTCGTCGCTGGGCGGCACGTTGCCCGGCAAGAGGTCGCACCAGTAGGTGCCCTCGTACAGCATGCCGGCGTTGCTGTCGAACCAGCGCGAGAGGAACCGCCGGTCGATCGACTCGAGGTTGAGGTAGACGCCCCACAGCTCGTCGTTGACGAAGACCCGCACGTGGTTCGCGCGCGGCGTCGGCACGCCCATCAGCTGGTAGAAGCGATAGGCCAGCATCTCGTGCACGAACGTGTGGTCCTGCACCTGGTTGTTGAAGGTGAAGCGCTTGAGGCCGTGGACGCGCCGCTCCTCCGGGCAGCCCTCGACCGTCTCGTCGTCCCACGACAGGTTGATCTTGAAGCTCGCCTTCTGCGACAGGTCGCGCGCCGAGCCGCAACCGCCCTTGGTCCGCACCCCGACGCCGTCGAAGTGCTGGCCATCGACGTCCACGCTGCCGGTGTAGTACTCGCGCAGGAAGGGGACGCAGCCGGGCGGCCGCGCCTGCGCGTTGATGGGCGCCCAGCTCGCCTCGGGGATCGTGACGTGGACATCGTACAGCGCGTCCTGCGCGAACCACGCCGTCGATCCATCATCGGTGCGGAAGGTCCTGAGGTCGCTCCAGTCGCTCCACGCGCTGCAGTCGGAGCCGTCGCTGTAGCGGGCCTGGACCCCGTAGTCGGCCCAGTCGTCGAGCGTGGTCCCGACCTCGAAGGTGCCGTCCGCCAGCCGCACGCGCGTCAGGTCGCCGCCGGTCTCGGCGTCCGCCTCGGCGTGCCACACGCGGATGACCGGCTCGCCGGCTGCGAGCCGCCAGATCTCGAACTCCGTCTTCGAATGCGCGGCGCCCTCGTCCGCATCGGAGAACGGGCTCGTGCGGATGACGAGGTCGCCCGGGACGATGTCGATGTGGCCCGCCTCGGGCGCCATCACCTGCGGCGCCGCGGGGGCGGTGTTGGAACCATTGGTACACATCTCCTCGCCGTCGCCGGTCGTCTCCATCGACCCTGTGCAGGCACTGCACAGCGGCGCGATGAGCGCGAGACGACCCATGAAACCGGCAAGCGGGACGGGCTTCACCTGTTCAGGATACACGCGGAGCGTGGGATTCGATCCAATAATTACGGAGGCCTACGTGTCGCCCTACCGCCGCGCTCGTTTCCTCAAGACGTACGGCAGGATACCGCCATTCGCGAGGTATTCGACCTCCTGCGGGGTATCGACCCGGCAGATGGCCTCGAAGGTCTTGCTGTCCGCCATCACCGTCACCCGCTTCTGCGGAGCGAGCCCGCCCTCGATGCCGCGGATCTCGAAGCTCTCCCGTCCCGACAGCCCGACCGTCGCGCACGAGTCGCCCGGCAGGAACTGCAGCGGAAGGACGCCCATCCCGACCAGGTTGGAGCGGTGGATGCGCTCGTAGCTCTCGGCGATGACCGCGCGCACGCCGAGCAGCATGGTGCCCTTGGCCGCCCAGTCGCGCGACGAGCCGGTGCCGTACTCCTTGCCGGCGATGACGATGAGCGGGACCTTCTCGCTCGCGTACTTCATCGCGGCGTCGTAGATCGACATCTGCTCGCCGTCCGGCAGGTGCACCGTCACGCCCCCCTCGACGCCCGGCACCAGGAGATTTCTCAGCCGGATGTTGGCGAAGGTGCCGCGCACCATCACCTCGTGGTTGCCGCGCCGCGCGCCGTACTGGTTGAAATCGGCAGGCTTCACGCCCTGCGCCACCAGGTACGCCGCCGCGGGGCCATTTTTCGCGATGGAGCCGGCCGGCGAGATGTGATCGGTGGTGACCGAATCGCCGAGCAGCGCCAGCACCCGCGCCCCGCCGATGTCGCGCAGCGGCGTGGTCGCCATCGTCATGCCGTCGAAGTAAGGCGGTCGCCGGATGTAGGTCGACGAGTCGTTCCAGGCGAACTGCATCCCGGCCGGGATGTCGAGCGAGCGCCACTCGTCGGTGCCGTCGAACACGTGCGCGTAGCGGCTCTTGAACATCTCCTCGCGCACCGCGACGCGCAGCGCCTCGCTGACCTCCTGCGGCGTCGGCCAGATGTCGCGCAGGTAGACGTCGCGCCCGCCCGCCCCCTTGCCGATCGGATGCAGGTCGAAGTCGATGTCCATGGTGCCGGCCAGCGCGTACGCCACCACCAGCGGCGGTGAGGCCAGATAGTTGGCCACCACCGACGGGTGGATGCGCCCCTCGAAGTTGCGGTTGCCCGACAGCACGGCCGCCACCACCAGGTTGTTGTCCTTGATCGCGGCTGCGATCGCCTCGTCGACCGGCCCCGAGTTGCCGATGCAGGTCGTGCAGCCGTAGCCGACCAGGAAGAAGCCGAGCTTCTCGAGCGGCTCGACGAGCTTCGCCTCGCGCAGGTACTCGGTGACCACCTGCGACCCCGGCGCCAGGCTGGTCTTGACCCACGGCCTGGTGGTGAGCCCGAGCGCCACCGCCTTCTTCGCCACCAGCCCGGCGCCCAGCATCACCGACGGGTTCGAGGTGTTGGTGCAGCTGGTGATGGCCGCGATGATGACGTCGCCATGACCGACCTCGAACACGCCGTCGTCCCGCTTGCCCTGGATCCGGGTGTCGATGGCCGACACCCCGGCCGGGTCGCGGTCGCTCTGGCCGGCGGCCGCCGCCCAGCTCTCGGCCGCGCCCTTCCTGTCACCGAGCTTGTCGCCGAGGTAGCCGACCAGCGTGCGCCGCCAGCTCGACTGCGACTGGCTGAGCGGGATGCGATCCTGCGGCCGCTTCGGTCCGGCCAGCGAGGGGACCACCTCGCCGAGATCCAGCGACAGCATCTCGGTGAAGCGGGGCACCGGCGACCCCTTCTGGCGGAACAGACCCTGCTCGACCAGGTAAGCGCGCACCGCATCGACGTGCTCCGGCGCGCGCCCGGTGAAGCGCATGTACGACAGCGTCTCCTCGTCGACCGGGAAGAAGCCCATCGTCGCGCCGTACTCGGGCGCCATGTTGGCGATGGTCGCGCGGTCCGGCAGCGACAGCGAGTCGAGCCCGTCGCCGGTGAACTCGACGAACGTGCCGACCACGCCCCGAGCCCGCAGCATCTGGGTCACGGTCAGCACCAGATCGGTCGCGGTCGCGCCGGAGGGCAGCGATCCGGTCAGCCGGAAGCCGACCACCTGCGGCAGGAGCATCGGCATTCCCTCGCCGAGCATCGCCGCCTCCGCCTCGATCCCTCCGACGCCCCAGCCGACCACGCCGAGCCCGTTGATCATGGTGGTGTGCGAGTCGGTCCCGACCAGCGTGTCCGGGAAGGCGCGCAGGACGCCGCCCTGCTCCTCGAGGAAGACCACCCGCGCCAGGTACTCGAGGTTGACCTGGTGCACGATGCCGGTGCCGGGCGGCACCACCCGGAGGCCGTTCATCGCCTGCTGGCCCCAGCGGAGGAACTGGTAGCGCTCGCGGTTGCGCTGGTACTCGAGCTGCACATTGCGCAGGAACGAGACCGTCTGCCCGTAGGAGTCGACCTGTACCGAGTGGTCGATGACCAGGTCCGAGGGCCTGACCGGGTTCATGTCCTCTGCCTTGCCGCCGAGGGCGACGAACGCCTCGCGCATGGCGGCGAGGTCGACCACCGATGGCACGCCGGTGAAGTCCTGCAGGATCACGCGGGCCGGCCGGAACGAGATCTCGACGTCCGGCACCGCGGCCGGGTCCCAGCTGGCCACCGCCGCGATGTGGTCGCGCGAGACGCTCTTGTCGTCCTCGTGGCGGAGCAGGTTCTCCAGCAGGACGCGCAGCGAGAAGGGCAGGGTATCGACGTCCCCCACCATCTCCTTGCGGAGGGCGTCCAGCCGGAAGATCTCGGCGGTCTTGCCGCCCGGGAGGGCGATCGTCGTTCGTGCGCGGAAGCTATCGCGGCTCATCGCCGCGGACTATAACCGACGCGGTGTCCGCTGACGACACGACCCGGTTCCTGGTCGCCGACGAGGCGCGCGTCGCGCTCATCGCCGCCGACATCGCGCG
>Ga0310810_10006149_pt1 | contig 13522 bp, 12 predicted proteins | sample NCmetagenome_FD_207641 | JGI IMG/M metagenome (GOLD analysis project Ga0310810, IMG submission 207641) | Soil microbial communities from experimental microcosm in Duke University, North Carolina, United States - NC | ecosystem: Engineered > Artificial ecosystem > Soil microcosm > Unclassified ... | reverse complement strand
GGATGTTCTCCGCTGCCCTGTATGCTCATGTGCGCACTCTTTCTACCCATTGCACATGAGACCGCGGGTGCAGCGCGCATCCGGCATTCCCTGCGCCCTCTGTTTGGAGAGGGCGGGAAGTTTCCAGCAAACCTCGGACGCAACGCGCCGCGAGAACGCGAGATTGTATCTGCCGTCATTGCGAGCCACCGGGTCGCGCGAATGCGCGCCCGATGACAGGCTCCGCGAAGCAATCCATCTCGCCGCACGAAGAAAGAATGGATTGCTTCGCTGCTCGCAATGACGAGCGATCCGGGGCGGGTCGCACCGGATCGATTTGACTTTATGGTTCGGCCGGCTGCAAATGCGGTCGAACAACAGCTCTGGAGAGAAATCATGGCTGACGCGCTGATCATCGACGCCTGCAGGACGCCGCGAGGCATTGGCAAGGCCGGCAAGGGCGCGCTCGCAGGTATCCATCCGCAGCAACTCGGCGCCACGGTATTGCGGGCGCTGGCCGAGCGCACCGGCATCGACACCGCTGACGTCGACGACATCATCTGGGGCACCAGTTCCCAGCGCGGCCCCCAGAGCGGCGATCTCGGCCGCATGTCGGCGCTCGACGCCGGCTATGACGTGCGCGCCAGCGGCGTCACGCTGGACCGGTTTTGCGGGTCCGGCATCACCAGCGTCAATATGGCGGCCAACTCAATCATGTCGGGATCCGAGGATCTCGTCGTCGCCGGCGGCACCGAAATGATGTCGATGGAGGGCCGCCGCGGCGAGGGGCCGTTCATGATGGATAACGGCAATCTTCGCCTGCGCGCGCGTCACCCGCAGTCGCATCAGGGTGTTTGTGCCGACGCGGTAGCGACGCTGGAGGGCATTTCACGGCAGGACGTCGACGAACTTGGCGTGGAGAGCCAGAAGCGTGCGGCTGCCGCCATCAAGGGCGGTTATTTCGACAAGAGCCTGGTGGCTGTCTACCGCGAGGACGGCAGCCTTGCGCTTGACCGCGAGGAGTATCCACGCCCGCAGACCACGCTCGAGGGGCTTGCGGGACTGAAGCCTGCCTTTACCGCGGTCGCGGACTATCCGCTCGACGACAAGGGCACGACCTATCGCAAGCTAATCCTGGATAAATATCCCGATCTCGACATCGACTTCATGCATCATGCCGGCAATTCCTCCGGCGTCGTCGATGGCTCGGCGGCCATTCTGCTGGCATCGCCTGGTTACGCCAGGGCGCATGGCCTGAAGCCGCGTGCCCGTGTGGTCGCGATGGCCAACATGGGAGATTCGCCGACCCTGATGCTGAATGCGCCGGTGCCGGCGGCGCGCAAGGTGCTGGCCAAGGCGGGCCTTACACTCGACGATATCGATCTGTTCGAAATCAACGAGGCCTTTGCGGTCGTCGCCGAAAAATTCATCCGGGATCTCAAGCTCGACCGCGACAAGGTCAACGTCAATGGTGGCTCGATCGCGCTCGGCCACCCGATCGGGGCGACCGGCTCGATCCTGATCGGCACCGTACTCGACGAACTGGAACGGCGCGATCTCAAGCGCGGTCTGGTCACGATGTGCGCCGCCGGCGGCATGGCGCCGGCCGTCATCATTGAACGGGTTTAAGCGGCAAGCGACGTTGTGGAATCGAGCTTGCCTTGCAGGGAAGCTTCCTTGGCGCAGGCAAAGATGCGCGCGAGAGCGAGGCGCGGCTGAAGCGCCCATCCCCGGTGGACGGAAAAGCGCTCGGGAGGCGCATATTTCCGTCACCCGAAATACTCCCCCGACATATGCGATCGGCACACATTCGGCCGCGTCCGGCGACCTTGACCGCCAGCCTCCAGCCATGTTCGTTGACACAGCAAAATTTCGGCGTCCGTGCGCCGATGATAACAAGACATGGACGGCCGGGTGGCAGGTTCAGGGGAAACGCTGCGCTGCGAAGGCGCCGAGGTGCTTCGGGTTGAAGACCTGACGGTGCGCTATGGCGCGCTGGTAGCACTTCGCGACGTCAGCTGGTCGGTGCGATCCGGTGAGATCCTGGGGATCATCGGACCGAACGGTGCGGGCAAGAGCAGTTGTTTTGCCGCGGTGACCAACGCGGTTGGCCATTCCGGCCGGACCTTTTTGAACGACAACGACGTTTCGGCAGCGAAGACGCATGATCTTGCCAGTCGTGGCCTTCGACGAACGTTCCAGCAGAACTCGTTCTTCGGCGAATTGACGGTCTTGCAGAATGCGGTCGCTGCGATCGTGCGGGAATATTCCGCCAGCCTTGCAGCTTCCCTGTTTGTGCCCTGGCGCGAGATCGCGACGCGGCGTCAGGCCGAGCTGGCCGCATCGCAGCTGCTGGAGTTCTTCGGCATCGCCGCGCAATATCACGGCAAGCTGCCTGGCGATATCCCCTATGGCGTGCAGCGGCTGCTGTCGGTGGCGCTGGCCTACGGTACCGGCTCCAGGGTGCTGCTGCTGGACGAGCCGGCCGCGGGTCTTGGTGGCGGCGACATGCAGAAGCTTGCCGACGTTCTGGTCGATCTGCGCAAGCGCAACCTCGCGCTCGTCGTCATCGAGCATCACATGGACCTGATCATGTCGATTGCGGACCGTATCGTGATGATCGACCAGGGTGCGATGCTGGCGATGGGGACGCCGGCGGAGATCCAGCGCGACCCGAAAGTGCGCGAAGCCTATCTGGGGCGCGACGAATGACCGGCGTGCTCCAATGTGAGGACCTGACGGTGCGATATGCCGGCAACGTGGCGCTTTCCGGCGTCAGCCTTGGCGTGCCGGCGGGCAAGATGGTCGGACTGGTGGGCGCCAACGGCGCCGGCAAGTCGACGCTGGTCAACGCACTCGCCGGCTGGTCGCGCGGGCGAGCCATCGTGACGGGCAGGGTCGATCTGGAAGGTCAGGCCATCGATGGTCTGGCGGCACATCAGCGTGTCAGCCGCGGCCTCACGCTGGTGCCGGAGGGCAAGAACATCTTCGTCGAGCTGACAGTCGATGAGAACCTCGGCCTCGTGCGCCCACCGGCGGATACGGCCGGCCGGCACGTCTTTCGCATACCCGAAGTGTTCGATTTTTTCCCTCGTCTGGCCGAGCGGCGGAACCACAAGGGCGCGGCACTCTCCGGCGGCGAGCGGCAAATGCTGGCCATCGGGCGGGCGCTGCTGGCCGGTCCGCGCGTGTTGATTCTGGATGAACCCTCCGCCGGCCTGGCGCCGCGGCTGATCTCCGACCTGCTGTCGCGGATAAGGCTCCTGGTCGATCGTGGCCTCCCGGTTCTGCTGGTCGAGCAGAATGTGAAGGCGGCGTTAAAGGTCGTCGACCATCTCTATCTGCTGGAGCGCGGCCGGATCGTCGGCGAGGGGCCGGCCGATGTCATGGCGGCGGATCATCGCATCGTCGAAGCGTATCTCGGGACGATCGCTGCGGGAGCGCGCGCGTGAATCTTGCCCAGCAAATCGTCAACGGTCTCGTGCTCGGTTCGGGCTACGCATGTATCGCGCTCGGCTGGACCATCCTGCTTGGGGTTGCGCGGCTGGTTAATTTTGCACATGGCCAGCTGTACATGCTGGGAGCCTTCGCGACCTGGTATGCAATGGTCAAACTGGGCCTGCCCTATCCTCTGGCAATCCTTGCCGCGATTGTCGCGCTTGCGGTCCTTGGTGCGCTGATGCAGGGCGCAATGATGGGCCTCGTCATGACGCAGAACCTGACCAGCCTGATGATCGTGACGCTTGGCCTCGGCTATGTATTGCAGGGCGGCAGCGCATTGATCTTCGGCGGCAATCCGCAGACCTTGCCGGGTACATTGTCCCGCGCCAAGGTCGATTTGGGATCGCTATGGTTCACCTGGCAGGATGTTCTGGTGTTGGCGGCAACGCTTGCGCTGTATGCCGCGGTGTGGCTGTTTACCCAGAAGACGCGGTTCGGATCGGTCATTCGCGCGGTCGCTGAAGATCCGAAGCTCGCCGAACTCTTCGGCATCAACGCCAAGGTCGTCTATCTTCTCGTCTTCGTGTTCGAATGTTCGGCGGTGGCGCTTGGCGCGGCGCTCGTAGCCCCGCGCTCGCCGATATTGACCAGCATGGGCTTCAACGAAGTCATCATGACCTTCGTGGTCGTCGTGCTCGGCGGCATCGGCTCGATTGGTGGCGCGTTGATGGCGGGGCTTGGTCTCGGCCTGTTCATCGCGTTCTTTGGCGCGTTCGTGGCTCAGGCCTACACAACGGCGGCGGCATTTGGGGTGCTGTTGGCGCTGCTCGTCGTCCGGCCGGCGGGGTTGTCGGCCAAATGACCTTGATCGAACCCCAATCACCGAGCCGGGCTCCATGGTTGCAAATAGCAGTCGTTGTTGTGCTGATTGCCGTCGGGTTCTTTCTGCCACGGCTTCTGGGCGGCACGTCCATCGCCTACTCAACCCTGACGACGATCGCGATTTTCGCGGTCATGTGTTACGGCGTCGATATCGTGCTGTCCTATCTCGGTGAAGTCAGTCTTGGACATACGCTGTTCTGGGCCGTCGGCGGCTACGCGGCGGCCAATCTGTCGGTGAAATACGGCATGAATGGCTGGAGCACCGCCGCCGCGACAATCGCGCTTTGCATCGTCGCTGCCGGATTCCTGGGCGCAGTAACCCTGCGGACGCGGGAATTTGTGTTTTCGCTGGTGACCTATGCCGCAGCGGTGGTGGCCTACGAGATCGCGTTCAACTGGGATGCTATCGGCGGCTCCGATGGCATCGTCGGTATTTCCGCGCTTAAACTGCCGTTCGGTTTTGCGACCTATGTCGGTGGCACACAGGAAGAGCTGTGGCCGGTTGCCTTTGCGCTGCTGCTGCTGACGCTCGCCTTCATCGCGCGCTTCCGCCGCTCCCGACTAGGCACAACCGCACTGATGGTTCAGATGAATCCGCCACTTGCCGCAAGCCTTGGTGTCGATCCGCGCAAGGTGAGGCTTGCCGTATTCGTGATATCGGCGCCGATTACGGGACTTGCGGGCTGGCTCTATGCCTACCAGCGCGCCTATGTCGGGCCGGATATGTTCGAAACCTATTTTTTGGTCATGATGCTGACTGCGGTCGTTGTTGTCGGGCGGCGGGTCTTGGTTGGCCCGTTGATCGGCACGGCAATCCTGATCGCGCAGCAGAACCTGCTGTCGCTCGGCGGCGACTGGAACAAGATCATTCTGGGTTCAGTGCTCGCGCTGGTTCTGATCTTCTGGCCGGCAGGGCTAATCGGACTCCTTCGCCGCTTCGGCAAGGCGAGAGCGTAAAGGTACGACGAATTTCGGACGCAAATAGTAGAGAGGGAGAACGTAATCATGAAGAAGTCGATCAAGCTGACCGTCGCGTTGTTGCTGGGCCTGAGCGGGCCGGTCATGGCGCAGGAAATCAAGGTTGGGACCATTTTCCCGTTGAGCGGCGGCGCTGGCCCGGACGGTCAATCGGTCACCAATGCCGTGAAGCTTGCGATTGAGCAGGTGAATGAGAAGGGCGGTCTGCTCGGACGCAAGATCACGCTGGTCTCGAAGGACGATGAGAGCACACCGGCGGTTGGCGTCAGCCGCGCCAACGAAATGATCGCGGAAAAGGTCGATCTCGTCATCGAGGGCTGGAATTCGCCGGTGACGCTGGCGATGCAGCCGATCCTCGCGCGCGCCGGCATTCTCGATATTACCGCCGTGTCGAAGTCCGACCTGATCCTGAGCGGCGAGACCAATCCGCTTGCCATCCGCATCAACAGCTCGAATGGCTTCGATGCCGGTATCATCGCCAAATATGTCGTCGAAACGCTGAAGGCAAAGAAGGTCGCGTTCCTGACCCAGAACGATGTCTACGGCAACGGCTTCCAGACCGCGGTCGAAGCCGAGTTCAAGAAGCTGAATTTTGCCGGCGAAGTCATGATGACCGAGAAGTTCGCCTTCAAGGATACGGACTTCCGCGTCCAACTCACCAATCTGAAAGCCGCAAATCCGGACGCCATTATCGTCACCAACGCGTCGAACTCTTCTGGCCTGCCGGCGATGGTCGAGCAATATCGCCAGGCCGATTTGAAATCGGCCTTTGTCGGGGCGGTCGGCATCATGTTGCCCACGGTGTTCAAAGTCGCTGGCGACGCCAATAACGGTATCGTGTCTGCAGATATCTATTTCTGGAATCTGCCGCCGTTCAACGCCATCCCGGAGAGCCAGTCCTTCGTGGCCGCGTTCAAGAAGGCCTATGGGGTCGAGCCGGACAAGAGCGCAGCACTTGGCGCAGCGGCGCTGCAGGTTTGGGCCCGCGCCGTCGAGGCGACCAAATCGCTCGACCGCAAGACGGTCGCGGAAGCGATCCGCGGCAAGACAATCAAGGGCACGGTGTTCGGCGACGCGCAATTCCTGCCGAACGGACAGTTGCAGCCGCGCTACGTCATCTTCAAGGTCGTCGAAGGCAAGACGGCGAAACTGGAAGCGCTGCCGTAAGGACGTTGGCGCGGCAATCGTTCGGCGCGTGCTGGCAGGTCAGGGGTTTGCGCGGTAATATCACCTGACGACGCGCCAGCCGCGGCCGATATTGTCGTGACCGGCAGGAAGAGACGTTGTGGGGGTGCTGCCATGCAGTTCGGGATCTTCGATCAAAACGACAATGGGCCTTATTCGCTCACCGAACAGTATGAAAATCGGCTGCAACTCATCGAGTTCTACGATCGCGCCGGGTTCCGCACCTACCACATGAGCGAGCACCATTCGACGCCGCTCAATCTGACGCCATCGCCCAGCGTGTTTCTGGCGGCGGTGGCGCAGCGTACCAAACGCCTGCGGCTCGGTGCGCTGGTCTACGTGCTGCCGGCGCATCATCCGCTGCGGCTTGCCGAAGAAATCTGCATGCTGGATCATCTGAGCCATGGCCGGGTCGAGGTCGGCATCGGCCGCGGCGCGTCGCCGCATGAGTTGCACTATTTCGGCGTCGATCCGGACCAGGCGCAGGCGATGTATGTCGAAGCCTATACCGTCATGATGCAGGCGCTGACGCAGTCGGAAGTGAGTTTTCGGGGCAAGCACTATCATTTCGAGAACGTGCCGATCGATATGAAGCCGGCGCAGCTTCCGCACCCGCCTTTGTGGTACGCGGTCCCGGTGCCTGAGGGCGCGGCTTGGCCGGCGCAGAACAGAATCAATGTCGTCTGTGGCGGACCATTGCCGCGTATACGCGAGATTACCGACCGCTACCGCGCCGAATGGGCGGCGTCGGGAAATTCGCCGGACCAACTGCCTTTGCTCGGGATCAACCGTTTCGTGGTCGCGGCCGACACCGACCGGGAGGCGATGGAGCTTGGCCGTCGCGCCTGGCCGGATTTCTACTTGAGCTTCATGAAGCTCTGGAAGAAACATGGCACGCAACCGCGCTTTGCCCGGCTGCCCGAGGATTTCGATTCGATGGTGCAGAACGGCGGCGCGATTGCAGGCTCACCCGGTACGATCCGTGAGCAGGTGAGACGGATGACGGACGAGGCAGGCGCCAATTACTTCATCAGTCAGTTTTCGTTCGGCAATATCACGCAGCAGGAGGTTCTGCATTCCGCCGGCATCTTCGCGCGCGAGATGCTGGCCGCGGGGCGGGAACGCGTAGCGCACGCGATTTAGAGGCATCACCATGGCATCCGCATCATCGCGTCGAGATGTTCGATAAAAATCGAAGACCCCGAAGCGATCTGCTGGCCTCACCGGGTGCTGAGCGCGGGTCTGTAGTCCTGCCGCTTGGACCACGAGACATAGTAGGCGACGGCGGCCATGATCGAGCATCCGGCGATGCTGACGAGAATGTGCATCGCAAGCGAATTCGGCCCCGTGATCAGGACGAAATGTCCGGCAAAGGAGAGGAAGACACCGGCACAGAAGACCGCCAGCCATTCTTCCCCGCACTTCACGACCGGCTGCAGGATCGGCCATTGAAATCCGCGCCAGGTCCTCGGCACCGCGAGCGTAAAAAGGAACGCCATGGCCAGGAAATGAAGCACCCGGTAGGGGGCGAGATTTTCCTTGTCGTTGGGAAGGAACAGATCGAGCACTGAAGCCGGGATAAGGTCTCCTCCCAACTGCGGAAATTTCCCCGCCATCGTTATGACCAGCGCGAACAGCAGATAGACCAAGGCCGCGATGCGCAGGGTCGAAATCTCCTGCAGCGAACGAATGGCGCGCATTTGCCTTCTGCCCATCAAGGCGAACCAGGTACCCAGCACGAACAGCAACTGCCAGGAGAACGGGTTAAAGTACCAGCGTCCTTCCGGAAACGACGACAGGTTCCAGTCGAACTCGCGGGCTGTCAGGTACAGCGCAATCGATCCGACCATCGTCAGGTTCGGCCGGCGCATCATGCCAAATAATACGATCGGGAAGAACGCCATGAGGACGATGAATAGCTGCAACACATCGAGGTTGAGCGGCTTGGCCTGGAGCAGCAGGCCGTAAATCAATGTGCGGATGGTGTGACCGAGGATTCCGGAGATGTTGAATTCGTAGATGATTTCAGGCGCCGCGGTTTTCCTTGCGACATATCCGATCAGGTTGATGTAGATCACAAACAGCGCGACATAGGCGGCGTATAGTTGCCACACGCGCCTGAAAATGCGGGTTGCCGCCACGACGTACCCGCGTTCCAGCATCATCTGTCCATAGAGGATCGCGGCGATATAGCCGCCCACAAATACGAACAGGTCGGTAGCGCCGCTGAAACCGAAATTCCGCATGGTCAGCGCACTGACCGCATTATGCGGGACGTGATCCAGGAATAGAAACCAGGCCGCGATACCAAGCAGGAGGCTGAGCCGGAAATCGCCTTCACGTGCAGCGATCTCCGCTTTCATTGACGGATGCATGGAGCGTTAAAGAACTTTGCAGAATGGAGGAATCGAGTCGCGAATGTAGCGCGATTTCGGACGTTGTCCGAGTAGCCTTTGCGTGAAGAATAGTTAAGGATTTCTGCCGTCAATTAAACGAGGTTTACGATCACGTTTTTTTGACGGCATGAACGCGATCGCGCGAGTCAAACCGTCTCGTGCTTGCGCAGATCTCGGAGGTGATCGAAATGGCTGGCCTGCAGATCGGCGCTTGTCGTGCCGAGGTCGGGAAGGGCGGCCTCGCTGAGAATGTCGGCGGTGATATCCTCGACGGAGGAATCGGCGATCTCATGGATAAAGCTGATGTTCTTGTACTCGCCCGACGCTATCCGCGACACGACTTCGCGCCGGGTGATCTCGGGATCGACAATGGCTTCGCGGCCGCGCCGGCCATAATCGATCATCACGACGAAATACTGCATGCCTGGCGACCCGCCCAATGATTCCCGGAACCCAACATCGTTAGTATTTCCGAAAATCAGAAAAAAGTCAAGCGCAACTTTGAAAAACCGGAAGTCCTGTTGACGGCCTGATTCGCTCCCGGGGCCGGCGAATCGAATCACTCCGCGCCGCCGTCCCGCCGGTGTTGCCTATTTCTCCGTCGCCCGCCCGCCCGCTGTCTTTGCCGCCTTGCGCGTCCGCGCCGCCTTGTTCCGCATACGTTCGATCTGGCCGCGCGGCAGGGTGAGGCAGATCTCGCCGATCCATTCAAGCTTTACCCCGTTGATCGGCTTGGCGTTGAAGCTGGTGAGGTTGACCAGGGTTGCCGATTTTCCCCGTCCGATCGTCTTCAGATATCGCTCGCCGGTCTTCAGGCGCACCGCGGCCTCTTCGCCGTAAAAGCTCGACAGCGGATGGCGTTGCTCGCGAAAAACCACGATAATATCGCCATTTTCGTACTTTGGCAGCATGGAATCGCCGGCCACTTCAAAGGCGATGGTCTCTTCGGCAAGCGGGAAGGGCAGTTCGATCTCACCGAGGCCTTCCGGCGGCACCTGTTCGTGCTCCGGTTCGATCGAGGCGCCGGCGCCAATACGGCCCATAATCGGTACCGAATTCAGCCCGAGATATTCCGTGATCAGAGGAATCTCCGATGCCTTAATCAGGCGTATTCCGGAGAAGAGTTCCGACACCGCGCCCGGGCGTACGCCCATGGCGGCTGCCAGACCGCCCTTGGTCTTGCCCGGTTTCTTCAGTCCCCGTTCGATCAATTTGATGTCCAGCATCGCTCGTCCTCCCTGATGTGCAGCAACCATAACCTTCCGATTATCGTAAATCAAGCTTGACTTTTGCTTCCGAATACCAGAAATTAATGAAGGCGCCGGGCGAGATTGACAAGAATAGGGAATCAATAATGCAGCCAACAAACTGGGCGCCCGAGCACTCGGATGCGCTGCGGGAGTATCTTGCCCATCGCTTGTCGTTTTTGGAAGTGGCAACGGCGATCAACGAGAAGTTCAAGACCGCTTATTCGCGCAACGCGGTACTCGGCCGCGCCAAGCGGATGGGGCTTGCCGGGCAGCAGAAGCTGGAATTGCCAGCGTGCGCAACGCCATGCCTCGACAGGCTCGGCGAAAGTCGCCCGGCTCGACCCAGCACGGCCCGGTTTCTTTGGCCGTTACCGGCAATTGAAAAGACGGAAACTCCCAAGTTGCGCTGCGTCGAGATCCAGCCGCGTCATCTTTCCGTTGTCGATCTGGAGCGTGCCGAGTGCCGCTACCCATATGGAGGCGATGAAGAGGGCGAAGCCATCACCTTCTGCGGTCATCCGTGCCACCCGGGTTCGAGCTACTGCACGCCGCATTTTCATTTGAGTCGCGGCCCCGGCACCCCGTCCGAACGCGCAGCGCACATCGTTCTGCTGAGAGTGACTGCGGCAGCATCAGGCTGAAACCGTTGCCGCTCAGGCGACAGATCTTCCGACCACCATCTGAATTCCAGCATTTTTCGAAAGGAGGGCATCAGGCATGCCAAGAGCCAAACGCAAAAAGCCGTATAACCCGGCGAAGGCGCATGACCGGAGATCGCAGGATTTGCCGCGTAACGCCGAGGTCGCGACCGTCGAGGTCGATAACCCTCTGGCCTTGGAACCGGGAGAGAAGATCGTCGCGCTGCGATCGATCCGCAACGATCCGCTTGCTCGTCTGCACTCGCATCGCCAGATCGATGAAGCGCAATACCAGGGCGGTCGTGCGTTTCAGAACGATTGGGAACGGGCCGAGCGCGGCCCGCGCGCCGTGGACCCGACCCGGGAATTTGTCGATGGCGGGCAGATGCGTGAGCCGATCACCGAAGGCCAGCGCAAGGCGGTGCTACGGCTCAATCGCGCCGAGCGCGAACTCGGCGCCGACGGCTCGGCGCTGGTGCATGATATCCTCGTTTACGGCTTGACCATGGAGCAGGTCGGGCAGAAGCGGGGACTGCGCACCCAACGCTGGAAAGATTATTTCTCGCGGCGGTTCTGCGAATGCCTGGATCGGTTGGCGCTGATCTACGGGTTTGCGACCGAGCACCCCATTCCGGCCAAAATCCACCCGCGCTGAACCGCACCGGCGTAGCGCAAGGACACGCTCGCTGTCGTCGATGAGTTCAAGACCAGGGGCGGACAACCGGGCGCAACCTCGATTTCCCGGGATAATCGGTGTCGGCGCGGTTGCGCTGGTCTCTGCAGCGGCGCCGGGGTTGGTGGCGGTCGGCATTCCCTGCGTGAACCGGAGGTTCAGCTTCGCAGGGACGGCTATCGTTCCGGGAAAAGCAGCAGTGATGCCTGGACCGAGCGCTAGCGTCTGTGCGGCCCTATTCGAGGCCGGCGCGGCGAAAGCCTTCCAGGTAATGCTCGCGATCGACGTCTTGCGTCCAGGGTAGCTGGGTCGCAATCCAGGCAAGGGAGATATTGGGTTGGATCTGCCGCAGCTCCGCGAGTGCGGCCTTGGCGAGGTCGATTTTCCCGGCCATGCCGGCTGCAACCGTCAGCACCCGGTAGGCGCCGGTGAGGTTGCCACGCTGCCGGGTCGCCTCGCGCGCAAGCGCAATTGATTCGTCATAATTCCTTGCGACGAACTGGGCATAGCCGGCAACGCCATAATAGATCGCGGTCGATGGATCGCGGGGGCTCTGTCGGATGGCGCGCTGCGCAGCCGCATAGGAATCCTGCCAACGCCCGCTATGGGACAGCGCGAGCGCGTAGTAGCCCTGCACCAACGAAAAGTTCGGGTTGAGCTGCAGCGCCAGCTCGAATTCGGCGAGTGCGTGGTCAAGGCGGCGGGTGGAGAAATAGACGCTGCCGAGTGCGGTATGCGCCCACGCGTCCTCTGCATCGGCATCGACGGCCGCCAGCGCCGCGCGCCGGGCGATCGGCACCGCGGTCGCGATATTGGCCCAACCCAGATGCACGCCAAACAAGTGGTTGATGGCGAGCAGGGCCTGTGCGTGGCCGTAATGCGGATCGATCGCGATTGCCTGTTCCAACAGCGCCTGAGCGGCCGTACAATCGGCCCGCGTCACACGCCAGTGATGCGCCAGTGCCCGCATCACCAGATCCCAGGCGTCCACGCTGCTGGGTGGCTTGCGGTGGCTGCGCAAATTCTCGGCGGCATAAATTTGCGGTTCGATGGCCGTGACGATGGCGTTGGTAATCTCGTCCTGCACCGCGAACACATCGACCAGATCGCGGTCATAGTGCTCTGCCCAGATGTGGCTGCCGGTTGCAGTGTCATTGAGCTGCGCGGTGATGCGGACCCGATCACCGTTCTTTCGCACGCTGCCTTCGACGACGTAGCGGACGCCGAGCTCGGCGGAGACCTGCTTCATGTGCACCGGCCTGCCCTTGTAGGTGAACGACGAGTTGCGGGCGATCACGAAGAACCACCGCAATTTCGACAGTCCTGTGATGATGTCCTCGCTGATTCCGTCGGAAAAATACTCCTGGTCCTGGTCGCCGCTCATGTTGTTGAAGGGCAGCACGGCAATCGTCGGCCGGTCCGGCAAGGATAGTGGCGGGGGTGGTGCCCGTTCAGAGGTGATTTCCGCCGGCGTCGCGGCCAGGTGAAAGCCGTTTACCTGCTCGTCCACGGCGCCGATGAAACGAAGACCTTTTCTCGGAATTGTCCGAATCAGCCGCTGGTCCTTGCCAGTGTCGCCGATCGCGTTCCGGGCGGCGTTGATGCGGCTGTCGAGCGTTGAGTCGGACACGATACGACCGCCCCATACCAGGGCAATGAGATCGTCTCTGCTAACGACATGATCGCGGTGCTTCAATAAATGAACCAGCAGGTCGAATACCTGCGGTTGCATCGCTACCAACGCGCCATCACGGCGCAGCTCGCGAAGCTTGGTATCCAACGCGTAGTGATCGAAGCCAAATTTCACTGGGTTATCGCGTCTTTTCTCAAGAAACAATCAAGTCCGTCTCATGAAGAGATCAAGCGTCAGGCAAAGTTTTGTCGGCGCGTTTCGGTCATTGTGCTATAGCCAGAGCCGCGCCCTCATTGCCCTTCGGGGAGTCAATTTTATGTCCGAAGCCCGAGCTATTGGCTCAGACACACCGACAAATCGAATGCCAAGATTCACTGCATTTGCGTTCGGCGCTGTGTCCTACCTCACATCCCTCTTCACAATTCTGTATGCGATCGGTTTCGTATCGGATTTCGTCGTGCCGAAAT
>Ga0310810_10006148_pt1 | contig 13523 bp, 11 predicted proteins | sample NCmetagenome_FD_207641 | JGI IMG/M metagenome (GOLD analysis project Ga0310810, IMG submission 207641) | Soil microbial communities from experimental microcosm in Duke University, North Carolina, United States - NC | ecosystem: Engineered > Artificial ecosystem > Soil microcosm > Unclassified ... | reverse complement strand
GCAGCAACGGGGCGAGGGCGCGAAGCGTCGCGGCGCTGTCGCCGACGAGATTGAGCTCGGTCGGATATCGAACGCCGAGCATTCGGCCGTCGAGATCGATTTGTACCCCGCGTGCCTGACCCTCCTTCGGAAGGAATTCCGAGTACGGAAAGCTCGTGCCGACCATCAGCAGCGTGTCGCACTCCTGCATCAGAGTCCAGCTCGGTCGCGTACCGAGCAGGCCGATGGCGCCGGTGACGAACGGCAGATCATCGGGCAGTACGTCTTTGCCGAGCAGTGCCTTCGCGACGCCGGCGCCCAGCAGGTCGGCAACCCGGATGACTTCATCGGCGGCACCGCGAGCGCCCGCGCCGACCAGCATCGCGACCTTCTTGCCTGCGTTGAGGAGGTCCGCGGCTCCCTGCAGATCGCCGCTCGCCGGCACGATGTCGGGCCGCCGCACTCCGACCGCGGAATGCACCGTTCCGTGTTTGTGCGGGGGAGTCTCGATGGCGTCGAGCTCCTGCACGTCGTGCGGAATGACGAGACACGTGACCGTGCGTTCGACGGTCGCGATGCGCATGGCCTACAGCGGCGTTCACATTTCGTGCACCGCGAGATGTTCATTGTTATGCGAAGAGCAAGGGTGTCGGGTGGCCCAGGCTCGCCGTGCTCGGATCGGGAGCGATGCTTGTCGCCGGTGGGTCAAGCCTCTTGACGGGTGTAAAGCCGAAAGTTGGCGCCGCGCTGGTGACCGAGTTACCTTAGCGCGCGTCCACGGCGTCGATGATCCATTGGTCGCCCGTTTGCCGCAGCCTGAAATGCCAGTGACGCGGCTCGACGCGCAGCGCTCTGTTGCCGACTTTACGGATGTAGCGAGCGTTACCAGCGCAGTCGGCTTCCGCCCGCGCGCCGGCGACGCTGATGTTGCACCCTTCCAGTTCGAACGTCTGTTCTTCCAGCTGATCGAAGGCTTTGACGAGCGCCTTCACGTCGACGCTCGGCCACACGGCATGCGCAGCACTGGCGTCGAGCGCGCTGAAGGCCTGCTGATATCGATTCAGCGTCATCGCAACCGCGCGCGTGTCCGTCGTGAGACCTGGGCTTGGAGGCGCGGCGGCGATCGGCGCCCGATTGACTGCTGGCGGCGCAGCGTTTGCCGCAGGGGCGGGCGTAGCAGAACTCGCCAACGCCGGTTGTGCCGAATTCGCACCCGGAGCCGCTGCCGCGGAATTAGTAACCGCAACTGCGGACGCGGAATTCGTCACAGGGGCTACTGATGCGGAACTCCCAGCGGGCACCGCTGGTGCGGCGCTTCCGGCGGTCGAAGCCAGGGACGAACTGGCTTCAGCGGTTTGCCGCGACGGTGGTGTAGACGGAGCCGGCCGTGGCGGTTCGGCACGCGACGACGCGAACTCCTCATCGCGTTGAGCCTTCGCGGTCGTCGCTGCAACGTTGCCGGGCGGCGCGGGGACGCCAGCCCGGGCCGTGCGAGGTGGCGCGGCGGGAGTCCTGGCCGGCCGAGGCGGCGAACCCTGACGTCCTGAGGAACGCGTGACAGCGTTGGCGGCAATCTTCGGGGTTGGCTTTTGTTTCTCCTGTTGAACTTGCAGCGGCGATTTCGAGGTGACTGCCTTCACCTCAGGAACAGGTGTCGTCACCGCGGGAGGGCTGTCGACCTTCGGCGCCGGGGCCGCCACGCTTGCAGCGTCATGAACAGCTTCATCCGGGTGTCGTACTTCGATGACTGCCGGCGCGGTCGTTTGGTTGAGGGCGAGATCGTCCAGCAGGTTCGGGACGTCCACGCGATTCATCAGAGCAACGGCGCCAGCCACGATCAACGCCATCGCGATCGTGATGATGGCCACGAGCCGGGCGGCACGCGCCAGCGAATGCCGCTGCCTGACATGCGTTCGCGGGACCGCCACCTGCGCAGGCGCAGCCGCCGGCCGCGCGGCTCCCCTCAGGATTGGAAGTTCGCCGATATCGAGGACGGCCGATCGCCGAGGTGGTGGACTTGCCGCGGATTCAACGGGAAACAGTTCCGATGGCGAGGCGAACTGCTCCTCGCTGAGGAAAATCTTAACGATGTCGGACTGCCGGCCGGCGCCTTCGAGAATCCGCTCTTCGTTGCCGAAGTCGTCAGCCAGATCAGTGTCGTTGTCCGACGCGGCGACTTTCCGCGGATCCATCCTGCTATTCTCCAAACACGTACTCGGCGCCAACTGTTGACATCCAGTGAGCCGTCAGCCCCGCATCGGTCAACGTGCGCGAGACGTTCGCCGTGATAAGCCAGGTGGCGCGTGCGTTCCACTTGAACCCCGCCACCGCCACCACTCTATTTGTCGCTTGCTCCACCGCGCTGAGCCGAATCGTTTCGACGCCCGCCAGCACTGGATGCCGCGTGACAACATCCACGAGGTGGCCTGCTGAATTCAGCCGACGACCTACGAGTTCGCCGACAAGAGTAATCTTATGCGCACCTGCGTTGGTCACGGCCGCACTGTAGTTGAGCTCATCGGAAATGCCGCCGAAGACGTACCCGACGTTGGTATCGAGCGCGACGCGGCTGTTTTCCAGCGACACGATCAATCGCGGTTTCAACGTCGTTGTCCCCGCACCGAGCAAGTCGGCGGCGCTTCCAGTCGGTAGTCGCCCTTCGGCGCCGACCGCAATCCCAGCCGTTTCACGCTGCAGCACATTCAGCTTCGCTCGCAGCACCAGATCACCAGGGCCTGAGGCATCAGCCGAGACGGCGGCCTGAAGCAGGGGCGTCCCGCGGTACGCGTCAAGGCGCTCTCCGGTGATCGTCAGCCTCTCGAGCGGCAACGCGGCCCCCACTTCGAGGCGCTCGCTGACACCGTAATCGGCCGCCACGGTGAGGGTGTCCGTACGGATACGCATCGTGACCGTTTCGATGTCGAACGGCGCCGGGTCCGAGGTCAAGCGGCTCGCCGTCGCGCGCAGCGTCCCATCCCGCAGGTTGCGTCCGTCGATGTCGTCGAAACCGGCCCCCTGGTAGTTTGCGACGAACGAAATCTGCCGCCGTCCGATCGTCAGCGAACGCTCCGTGTAAAACGCTCCGAACGTCGTGGTCGACCGCACCGGCACGCCACCGAGCGCCGGATCGATACGGTAGGTGAATCCACTCGCCGACGACGTCACCGGGAGCGTCGTGAGCTCCGATCGCAGAAAGGTGGAAATCGTGTCGCGTGTGGCGGCGGCTGCGGCCTCATCGCGCGCGAAATCGCCCGTCGGAATCGAGCGGTTCGTCAGCAGAAACGAGAGCGCGCCGGTGATCGTTGTCTGGGCGCGTGCCGCCGATGGGCCTGCTGCGGTCCACACGGTCAGCGCGGTAAACACGACGGCAACGCGTTGCCACATCATCGCGGTGTCCTACTTCTTCTGCGTGACCGTGAATGTCTGGCCCGCGATCGTCAGGGTGCCCGTGCGGTTGCTGCCGGTATTGTTGCTCGCCACCGTGAACCTCACCGAACCGTTTCCGGTACCGCTCGACCCGCTCGTGATCGTGATCCAATTCGCTGTGCTGACCGCCGTCCATGTGCAGCTCGGTTGTGTGGTGACCGACACAGGTCCACCATTGCCCCCGTCCTTGTCGACGCCGTCGCTCGTGGGCGAGATGGAATACATGCAGCCGCTTTGCGAGATCGCAACAGGCTGGCCGGCGACCGTCAACGTGCCGGTGCGGGCCGTTCCAGTATTTGCCTGAACAGAGTAGGTCACACTACCTGATCCGGTACCGGTCGGGCCGGTAAGGACGGTGACCCACGAGGCACTGCTGCTTGCGGTCCACGTGCACCCGCTGCCTGTCATCACCGTCACCGGGGCTGTGGGACCTCCGCTCACTGTGGCCGACAGTGTAGTCGGACTCACCGAGTACGAACATGACGGCGCAGGTGACGGCGTGGGCGTTGGCGACGGCGTCGGTGTTGGTGACGGCGTGGGCGTTGGCGTCGGCGACGGCGTCGGTGTTGGTGACGGCGTCGGTGAAGGGGTTGGCGTTGGTGACGGCGCCGGTGTTGGTAACGGCGCCGGTGTTGGTAACGGTGACGGCGATGGCGCCGGTGACGGAGTTGGCGTTGGTGACGGCGCCGGTGTTGGCAACGGCGTCGGCGAAGGCGACGGTGCAGGCGTGTTCGCCTGCTGCGTGATCTCTATGGTCTGCCCAGCGACCACAAGGGACGCAGTTCGCGTGCTTCCAGGATTTGCCGCGATCGTGAAACTCACACTCCCATTTCCAGTCCCCGTCGCTCCAGCGGTGATCACCACCCAGGCCGAGTCCGACTTTGCGGTCCACGCACAACCGCTCGCCGCGGTAATGGTAAGTCTTCCGCTGCCTCCGCCGGCGGGCACCGTCTGTTCCGCGGCGGAGAATTGAAAACGGCAAGGCGCCGCGTCCTGGCGGATACGCGCGCGTTCTCCATTCACGACGATGTCGCCCTGCCGTGCAGTCGCGTCGGGATTGGCGGCCACCTGGAGCTGCAACTGTCCGCTTCCCTGGCCTGACGACGGTGTGAGGTTGGTCATCCACGACGCATCCGCGGACGCCGACCACGCGCACTCAGGCTGCGTCGTCACTGCAACCGTCGTCGTCGCGCCATCGGAGGTGATGGGCGAAGGCGGCGGTGCCAGCGTCACCGCGCATTTCGACGGTGACGGCCCGGTCGATGTGGCCACGGTCGAACCGCATCCCGCGGCTGCGCAGGCCACGAGCGACGCGGCAATGTAAGTAAGAAGTGTCCTGATGGGTACGCCTGAGTGCATCTGTGGTAAGCCGAGAACCTGATCCAATTTATTGGTCGGAGTGCTGCCGTGACGTGCGATGAAGTTCAGCGAAGTAACGAGACGCCGTGGGCGCGGGTGAGCAACCGCCGTGCCTCTTGCGATTGTTCGCAAAACCTGGTCAGGCAGCTGGTTGAGTGTTGGGAGTGTGAACGGTCGTGAACTTTTGGTGAACCGCTCTAAGACAGAAGTGGGATGCGAATGATTCGCGCGTCGGGGAGCGTGCGGGTCGGTCCGGTCCGACGGCGTTTGCGGCGAAAAATCTAATCCCAATTAATTACGGCATTGGAACGATCGAACGTCACGACGCGGGGACGACTCATTGCACTACCGCGTGAGTTCGTGCTCACCAGACTTCGCGCCTTCCGTCGCCGCCTGCGATGCGAGCTGCGCACGGAGGGGCTGCACCAATTCGATTTCCGATCGGGCCGGGTATGTATTGCGGATCGAAATCGCCGCGTGGGGTCGATACGACAGCCATACGCGCGCACAGGCGGACCGCGGCGTCACGTCATGTCGCCTTACATGGCTCGCGTGGATTGCGAGGAACAGTGGAGCGGTTGCGTCGCGGTTGCGAGACACGTCGCGTTGAGCTGCACGAGTTGTGGTGAGTTCGTCAAAGCGCGCGCGTTGGTGCGGCGACGCGAGGCGGCCGCGCAGCCGTGGAGGTCCGCACCGGAAACCCTATCTCCACGCGATCGTCTATCCGCACGGGGAGCGTTTTCTCGAGGTCCATATATCGCCGCTGCGCCTCTTCATATAGGGTCTTCCACCACAACGCGGAGGCGCGCAGGTCCGCGTTGTCTTCCCGAAGCTCGTTCTGCCGCGACAATACGGATTCCTCTTCAGCCACAACATCTTGTGATCCCACCTGAGGTACATCGAGCATCTCGTTGTTGTTCATCACAATCCTCACGTGGGCGCGCGCAGGCGCTGTGTGCACCGAGAACCGCAGACGCCAAGGTCTGTAGCGGAACGTATCGTTAAATCGCAGGAATCAGGCCGTCCGAACCCCACACGCAATGCGCACGCCGTCGGCTGCTAAATGACAGAAGAAATCGTCGACCGTTCACACATGTTGTCGATTGTTCGATTCACGGTGCCCTTCGAGTTTCCACTTCTGATGTAACGTTCCAGAGACACCTTTACCCGTTGATGACGAGGCGTTCGCTGTCGGCAAAGCGACGTTCACACTAGAACCCGACACCGAAGGGCGGTCCGGATGAACGAGGAACGGCTGCAATTTCTAGTGACCCTGAACGACACGCTTCGTCCCTTGCGAGACCCGGTTCAGATGCAGGACGTGGCCGTGCGCCTCCTTCGTGAGCACCTTTGCGTCAATCGGGTTGCGTTTGCAGAGGTCGAAGGCGACGAGCACGTCGTTGTCCGCTCCTTCGTTGACGGCGCCGCCGCCGCGGTCGAGCGAGCCCCTATCACGGCGGTTGGACAAGCATTACGAGACAGCTGCGAGCGTGGGGAAACCGTCGTCGTCCATGATGTTCGAACCGATCCGCGGTTCACCGAATCCGAGCGAACAGGGCTAATCGCGAACCAGATTGCGGCGTTCGTCGGCGTGATGCTGCGCAAGGACGGCGAATGGATAGCGTCCTTTGGCGTGGACAGTGATACGCCTCGCACATGGACGCGCGAGGAGGTCGTTCTCATTGAACAAACGGCCGAACAGACGTGGTCGGCCGCGGAGCGGGCTCGCGCCGAGGACTCGTTGCGCGGCAGCGAAGAGCGGCACGCATTTCTGCTTGTGCTCAGCGATGCGCTCCGCGCCGTGAGCGATCCGTCCGAGGTTCAGCGAACTGCGGCGCGTCTGCTCGGCGAGCACTTGCAGGTGAACCGCGTCGGGTATGCGGAGATCGAAGGGCGGGAGTACGTCATCCGCTGTGAATACACGAACGGTGTCCCCCCGCTGGTCGGTCACGGCATGTCGGGCACATTCGGCGCGGCGCTCAGCGAGGCCTATCGGCGCGGCGAAACGGTCGCCGTCGACGACGTCGGGTCCGACCCGAGGTTCACGGAATCCGAGCGGATGACGATGGAGGGCAGGAAGATCGCCGCGTTCGTGGGCGTGACGCTGATCAAGGGCGGACGCCTGGTTGCCGCCTTCGGCGCCAACCAGGCCGCGCCGCGGCGCTGGACCCCCACCGAGATTGCGCTCGTGCGCGATGTCGCGGAACGCACGTGGGAGGCGGTCGAACGCGCGCGCGTTGAAGCAGCGTTCCGCGTGCGCGAGCAGCGGCTGCAACTGGCGCTCGATGCCTCCGCCGCCGGTGTCTGGACGTGGGACGTGCGAGCGAATCGTCTCGAATGGGACGAGCGGGTCCACGCGCATTACGGACTCGATCCCAACCATCAGCCGAGCCTCCATACGTGGATCGCCACCCTGCACAGCGGCGACCGCCAGAGGGTGCTCGATCAGCTCGAGCGCGTCATCAATTCTCCGGACGAGCACGAATGGAATGAGACGTTCCGCATCGTGCGCAGCGACGGCTCGGAGCGCTGGATTCATGGCATCGGCAGGGCGGAGCGTGACGGGGACGGTCGCCTGGCGCGGCTCGGAGGGATCTGTCTCGATGTCACCGAACGGCGGCGCACGGAGGAAGCGCTGCAGGCCCGCCGCTTCGAGGAACACGATCGCGAGCTTCGGCTGCTGTTGGAGACTGCTGCGCAGGGGATTGTGTCCGTTGACGCGCACGGTGTGATCGTCACCGCGAATCGTGCGCTCGAGGCGATGTTCGGCTGGGCGCCCGGCACGTTGGTCGGGCAAACGATCGAGCAGCTGCTGCCTCCCGCGGCCCGTGAAGCGCACGTTCGCCATCGTTCGATCTATTTCCTGGCGCCCCGGCCCCGTTCCATGGGCAAAGGGCTCGATCTCCTCGGACGACGGAAGGATGGGACCTGCTTTCCCATCGAAATCAGCCTCAGTCACGTCGACACCGCCGGCGGCGGGCACGCCATCGCGTTCGTGACCGACATCACGGAGCGTCAGGAAGCGGCCGCGGCGCTTCAGGGGCGGACGGCCGCGCTCGAGTATCGAACCGCGCAGTTGAGCCGCATGGCGTCCGAACTGACGCTCGCCGAACACCACGCCCGCGAACAGCTGGCCAGAACGCTCCACGATGGACTCCAGCAGCTGCTGCTCGTGGCGACGGTGAATCTCGATCATCAGCTGAAACGCGACGTGCAGTTGGGTGTCGCGTCGGGCGACTGCGTTGTCCAGGCACGAAACAGCCTCAACGAGGCGATCGCCGCGGCGCGCTCACTGAGCGTCGAGCTGTATCCACCGGTTCTGCAAAGTTCGGGACTTCCCGCTGCGTTGACGTGGCTGGCCGACCAGACGCAGAAGAAATACGCACTCCAGGTGGAGGTCTCTGTCGACCCGCGCGCCGATTCGACGCGAAAGGACATGCGGACGCTGTTGTTCGAATCGGTGCGGGAGCTCCTCATCAACGCGGTGAAGCACGCGCAGGTGGGTCGCGTCGCCGTGGATCTCGCGCTCGATGCCGACGACGCGCTCTGCATCACCGTGACGGATCAGGGCATCGGGTTCGACGCCGCGGCGCTGAGCGACCGTGCGAAAAGCGGGCACGTCGGCTGGGGCTTGTTCAGCATTCGCGAGCGGCTGACGCTGCTCGGAGGGCGCTTCGAGATCCACAGCGCACCGGGGCAGGGCACCGTGTTTCGGCTCGTTGCTCCGCGTGGCTCGGCGCCAGAGGCCGTTGCCGTGCCGCATGCGTGGACTGCTGCCCCCGCCAAGCCGGAGATTGAGGACACGCCACCGGTGTCATCGGCCCCGGTGCTTCGAATCCTGATCGTTGACGATCACGCGGCCGTTCGAACCGTCTTCCGCGAATTGTTGGAGGAGCAGCGGGAGTTCGAGGTCGTCGGAGACGCCTGCAACGGCTTCGAAGCGATCGATCAGGCGCGTGCGCTTAAACCTGACGTCATTCTGATGGACATCTCGATGCCGCACATGGACGGCATCGAGGCGACGCGCCGGATTCGCGCGGAGCTGAAGTCCATCGAAGTGCTCGGACTATCGTCGCAGCTCTGGCCGGAGCCGGTGCATCCAATCCAGGAGGCCGGAGCGTCCGGCTACTTCGTGAAGGGGCTCGACACGCAGCGCCTCATCGATCGGCTGCTGCACATGCACACCGGGCTGACTGCGACGACGGCGGCGCGTTCCGTCTAACGCGCCGCTGCCTGGCAGAGGCGTTACTCCCAGCGGCCGAGCGTCTTGCCTGTGTCCTTGAACTTCGCGCCGATGAACTGGCCGGCCGAGGTTCCGTCCTTCATCGGGTTGACGCGCACGACGACCGGATCGCCGGACTTGAAGGTCGTTGCCTTCCAGCCGTTGCGCGAAAGCGTGTTCGGACTGCCGCCTTCGATGCTCCACTCCGTTTTCTGGCCGTTGTTGTCGACGATCACCTGAATCCAGATATGCGGATTCGTCCACTGCACTTCCTTGATCGTACCGTTCAACTCCACGACCTTCTCATCGTCGAACATCGCCGCGGAATGATGAGCGGCGAGCGGCACGGACGTGGCGGCGCACACTGCGATGGCCGCGATCACTCTCCTGAATGTCATCGAACTTCTCCTCCGCTTCAGTCGACCTTCTTGTCGATCGGCTTGCCGTTGGGACCAAGGGTGAGCGTTTTCCCTGAACCGCTGATCGGATTGCGGTTGTTTTCGGCGCACCCGTAATCCCACGCCCACGTACCCGCGGGCATTTTCCGGTACTGTTTGGTCACCTTCCATGGCGCCTTCAGCGCCTTCGCATCTTCGACGACGATCGAGGCCTCCATCATCATGTCGTTGACCTTGCGCATCCGCGTCGTGGCCTTCGCGGCGTCGCTGAGGACAAGACCGGTGCGATCGACGATGACGTCGTTGTCGCGCGATTCCTTGAGGCCGCGCGTCTCGAAGACAAGCGTGTCGCCGTCCCAACGCCCGACGGACGCGCCGGTGTAGGTGCCCCACAGCTCCTCGGCCGGAGGATGTTGACGGCCATCCGTGTAGACGCGCAGGATGCCCGGGCCGTTTTCGGCAAGGACGTAGGTGGCGGAGGGGGTCACCGCAAACTCGTAGACATCTGGCACGTTCATGATGCGCGGGAACCCGTGGGGCACGCCGCAAACCGAGATCGGATCAGGGAACGTTCCCTCCTTGATCTTGGCGATATTCTTTCGATAAATGGCTTCGTATTCGTCGGTGTAGGGCGGGAATTCCCGGACGCCGGCGTCGCCCGCGCGCCCGTTCTGCGGCTGCACGGTCGCGCGATCGAACACTGTTGGCCCGACCATCTGCCAGACGCCGCTCCAGTCCGGGAGCGCGGTGGCGGCGGGCGTGGGTTTACCGGCCTGTCCGGCGGCCACGCCGATCGCGATCGCGCACGCCGCCGCGGCAAGAAGCGCTGTTCTCATAGTCCACAACCTCTGCATGCGGAGAATAGCCTACCTGCGGCACTGGCTTCCACTACCCGCATCGCACCTTAGCCGTGGCTAGGATGGGGTGGGTCTTACTGGACGTTGACCGTTCCGATCATGCCTGGATGGATTGCGCAGTGATACTGGAACGTGCCGCTAGACGAGAACACTCTGGAGAAGGTCGCACCTGGAGCGATCGTGCCGGAGTTCCAGGCGCCGCCGTCCGCCGTGGATGTATGCGCGACTGTGTCGTTGTTCGTCCATGTCACCGTGCCGCCAACAGAGACGTTAATTGGATTCGGCGCGAACGCCGTCGTCGTCAGGATGCTTGCGCCTCTGGGAATTGAAACAGCCCCTCCCGCGGATGGAGCGGGTGACGGAGTTGGCGATGGAGTTGGCGACGGAGTGGGTGACGGTGTTGGCGATGGGCTCGATGGCGACGAGGTAGATCCACAGCCGACTAAGAGTGCGAGTAGAAACGTCGTACCGATTATCCGAGAAACAGTCATGTGTTTAGTTCTCCTCACCCGGGTAGCGCAAAGATGGGACCGTCCGCGTGCCCGACACTTGTTAGGAAACTGATAAAGATTGGGATACGCGTCTTACGGACGGTCTCCGTCGATTTCGCGCCGCGTAAGCTCGCGCGACGGAGCCGCGGAATTCGATTTCGTCGTCGTCGGCTCGCTCGGTGGTGGGAAGGGTTCGAGCCTGACAGGAAGCCTTCAACATCGGACTGCGGGGTGAGGATCTGCGCGACGTCGCGGTCATGGTAGCCTGACGACGGGGCCTGAGTGGCGGAACTGGCAGACGCAGGAGACTCAAAATCTCCCGCCGGTCACCCGGCGTGTGGGTTCGATTCCCTCCTCAGGCACCAACCAGCCCGACGCGCGCGATGCGCCACCGTCCTGCTCCTCGCGCTCATGCCGACCTGGGCCGCTGCGCAGGGCGTTGATAAGACAGGTGTCTTCTTCGACTCCCTCGCACTGCTCGGAATCGAGCACGGCATTCGGCTGACACTCCAGCCGAAAACGCGAGACGAGCTACGCGGCAACTTCTGGGACGACTACCGCAGGTCCGTGCGCATGCCGCGCACGTGGGAGGACACGGACTCGTGGCTCGTCAACTATGTTGGTCATCCCATTCATGGCGCCGCGGCTGGATACCTGTGGATCGAGAAAGACCCAGGTGCGCCGATCACCATCGAGTTCGACAACCGATACTGGGCGAGCCGGGGCCGTGCCGCGGCCTTCGCGGCTGCGTATAGCCTGCAGTTCGAGGTCGGGCCTATCAGTGAAGCCTCGCTCGGCAACGTTGGCCTTCGACCGGAGACGACGGGGTGGGTGGATTACGTGGTGACGCCGACAGGCGCGTTCGGTCTCGTCATCGCCGAAGACGTGCTCGATAAGTTTTTCGTGGAATGGGTGGAGCGCCACACGCGCAACCGCGTATGGCGTGCAAGTCTCCGGCTGATTTTCAATCCGACACGCGCCATGTCCAATACAGCGGCAGGTCATCTTCCGTGGTATCGACCGGACCGCACGTTGGCGTGGTGACGCCTCGGCGGACCTGAAGGTCCGCCCCTACGAAGAGGGAAGCCCCTACGAAGCCGGAAGTTGACACTTCATGTGCGTAAATGTGCCCGGCAGTCCGTGTCCGCCGCCTTCCCCCGCGAGGTAAACGTCGCCGCCATTTGAAATCGCCACGCCTTCGCCCTGCGTTTCGTCGAATGGCCGCAGATCGAAGTGCCAGACGTCATCCAATTTCCCTGCGACGAGGTCGCGCGTCCGCACGAGGAGCAGCTCCGCATTGGTGCGCAACGCGACCCACGCGCCATCCGGTGTGGTCTCCGCATCGGTGATGCGCGATCGCTTACGGTCTTCGTCGGCGAGGAACTGGTCTACCGGGAGCTCAGCCACCTTCGTCAGGGTTGCGGACGTGCCGGGCTGCGCGTCGCGCGGCGCTCGATAAAGCACCGTTGGGTGTCCTTTGGTGATCACGAACAGCGTCTGGTCCGGAAGCACGAACGCAGCCTCGGCATCGTGCGCCTTGTCGGGATAATCGAAGACGAATGCCTCGGCACGAGCGGTCGCGCTGTCCTCCGCCTTGGGCTCGGGAACGCGATACATGGTTACCTGCATCCGCTTTGCGCCGTCGTCTCCGATATCCGCGAGGTAGACGCACGAACCCCCGGGACACGATCCCGTGCTCACGTCCTCCCAGTCTCGGATGGTGGCCCCGGTCACACGAACGCGGCCGCGCAGTTCACCGGTCGTGCTCAGTGCGTAGAGCGTGGTGTCGCCGGAATCGTTCATCGACCACAACAGTCCGGGCGAACGGCGGCTCAGAGCGAGGCCGCTGGCTTCGGGAAGCTGGCCGAGCATTTCGAGCTTCCGGTCGGTGCTGTTGGGCATCGCACACGACAATTCGTGACCCCGGATGGCGCGTGGCGAAGTGGACGGGGCATCGTGTCGCGCGCCGACTGCCGCATCCCACGTGACGATGGCGGCGGCCACGACCAGCGCGGCGAAGTATGCGCGCCGTCCATAGGCCTTGAGTCGTTGCTTCGTTCGATCCGTCACGCCTCGCTCAATTGCAACATCGAAACCGCATTGGTACCATTACCGCCCACAACGGCATCGGACCGAAAAGAACCTCCGATGCCTCACGCTGGAGTAAGTCCTATGAAACGCTTCGGTTTCGCATGGCTGCTGACGGCCGGGCTATTCGCGGTCCCCGGTTCCCCTGTTCTCGCCCAGCGCCCAGCGGGTGACGCGGCGACCTTTGCGGCCTACGTGGGCACCAGTTATCGCACCGTGCCGAACATTACGTACACGACCGCCAGTGGCGTAGAGCTGAAGCTCGACTTTTTCCGCCCGGCACAGGCTTCAGGGCCGCTGCCGACAGCGGTGTTCATGCATGGTGGTGGGTACCGCATTGGGTCCAGGAAGGAAGCGTCCGTCCTGAGCGTGATGCCATATGTGCAGATGGGTTGGAACGCGGTCAACGTCGAGTATCGCGCCAGCGGAATCGCGCTGGCGCCGGCCGCCGTCGAGGATGTCCGATGCGCCCTTCGTTGGCTGGTGCGCAACGCAAAGGAATACAACGTTGACACCGAACGCATCGTGGTCACCGGACAATCCGCGGGCTCGCATCTCGCGTTAATGGCTGGTCTGGTTCCGGAATCCGCCGGATTCGATCGGAACTGCCCCGGACCCGAGCCACTCAAGGTCGCTGCGGTGGTCAGCTGGTACGGCGTGTTCGACTACACGACGCTCGTCGACGATCCAAAACGCGATTACG
>Ga0310810_10006146_pt1 | contig 13525 bp, 17 predicted proteins | sample NCmetagenome_FD_207641 | JGI IMG/M metagenome (GOLD analysis project Ga0310810, IMG submission 207641) | Soil microbial communities from experimental microcosm in Duke University, North Carolina, United States - NC | ecosystem: Engineered > Artificial ecosystem > Soil microcosm > Unclassified ... | reverse complement strand
GCAGCGCGGGGAAATCACGGTTCGCGTACCACGTCGATCTCCACGTCTTGGAAATTCCAAGACGGAATCCAATCGGATGTGTCTTTTGTCCCATTACTTGCCTTCCCTCGCGCCGATCACGATTTCAACGTGGCTCGTGCGCTTCTGAATTGGTGTCGCTCTTCCCTGCGCGGCCGGCATGAACCGCTTGATTTTCGGACCTTCGTTTACGATCGCCTTCTTCACGTAAAGCGTGTCGACGTCGAGTGACTCGTTGTCACGACGCGCGGTGTATTCCGCGTTTGCGACAGCGCTGTTCAAAACTTTTTCGATCTGCTTTGCTGCGTGCTTCTTCGAGAACTTCAGCAGCCCGAGCGCATCGTTGACGTTCTTGCCGCGGATCTGATCGATCACAAGACGCATTTTGTACGGCGACTGACGAGTGCTGCGCTGGAATGCGCGCGTATCGGCAACAACGGGAGCATCGTCACGCGTCTTGCCGCGCGGCGTCTCCTTTTTTGTCTTTGCCGGTGCTGCGACGGGCGTCTCGACTTCGGCGGACTTCTTCGCCGTCTTCTTCGCTGCGCTCTTTCGTCCGAGTATGGCCATTACTTGGCGCCTCTACCTGCCGGTGCGCCACCAGCAGCCGGTGCCGGTGTTGCCGGAACGCCGGTTGCCTTTTTATCGACAGCCTTCTGACCAGTGTGACCGCGGAAAAGGCGCGTCGGTGAAAACTCACCGAGCTTGTGACCGACCATGTTTTCCGTCACGTACACGGGGATGAACTTGTTCCCGTTGTGCACCGCGAAGGTGTGTCCGACAAAATCGGGAATGATCGTGCTCGAGCGCGCCCAGGTCTTGATGACTTTCTTCGCATTGGAAGAATTCATCGCCTCGACTTTCGCCAGCAGCGCATCCTGAATGAAAGGACCTTTCTTAACGCTTCTCGCCATTTGGTGACCTTAGCTCCCTGGACTACCTGGTTGCCTTGCCGCGCTTCCGACCGCGAACGATCAGGCGCTGCGAAGGTTTCTTCTTGTGGCGCGTCTTCACGCCTTCCTTGTTGCCCCACTTGTCGACGACGTTGCGTCCGCCGCGTGTACGACCACCGTGCGGGTGATCGACCGGGTTCATGACTTCACCACGAACCTTTGGACGCTTGCCGAGCCAGCGCGACTTGCCTGCTTTGCCGTGCGACATGAGCTCGTGCTCCGCATTGCCGACGACGCCAACCGTCGCGAGGCAGAGTCCGTGAACCATGCGCATTTCGGTGGAGCGCATGCGTAAGGTCACGTACTCGCCTTCTTTCGCAACGACTTCGACTGACGTTCCTGCAGAGCGCGCGATCTGTCCGCCCTTACCGGGCTTGAGCTCGACGTTGTGTACATCGGTACCGAGAGGAATCTCACGCAACGGCAAAGCGTTTCCGGTTCGTGTATCTGATCCCGGACCCGAAACAATTTTGTCGCCGACCGACAATCCTTTTGGATGGATGATGTAACGCTTCTCTCCGTCCTCGTATTGCACTAATGCAATTCGCGCGGAGCGGTTCGGATCGTACTCGATGTGCTGCACCACTGCCGGCATGTTGTGCTTGTTGCGCTTGAAATCGATGATGCGATACTGACGCTTGTGTCCACCGCCGATGCGACGCATCGCGATGTGACCGTGATTGTCACGACCGCCTGATTTCTTGAGCGGCTCGACGAGCGACTTCTCAGGCGTCGTCCGCGTGATCTCCGCGAAATCCGACACGCTGCGAAAGCGCGAGCTCTTCGTAACCGGCTTGAACTGACGAACTCCCATTCCTTATCCCTCGAAGATGTCGATGGTGTCGCCCTGGCGAAGCTTTACGATTGCCTTCTTCCAGTGCGGCCTGCGACCAAGCGCTGCGCCGACACGTCGGCTTTTTCCGCGCTGATTCGATGTCCAGACATTGGTGACCTTCACGCCGAACAACTTCTCGATCGCTCCGCGAATCGAAGTCTTCGTTGCGTCGCTTGCGACGCGGAACGTGTATTCGCCGCGCTCCTGATACGCCGCCGAGGATTGCTCGGTGACGATCGGGCGGACGATTGTGCGATGAATCGAAGCCATTCGTTATTTCCCCTTCTTCTTTGCGGCGCGCTTCGTCGTCTTCTTTGCGCTCGACTTGGCGGATTTCTTGGCGACCGTTTTCTTAGCGGCGGACTTTCTTCCCGCGGTTTTCTTCGTCGACTTCCTGGCGGCCGTTTTCTTTTTCGGTGCTGCTTCAGCTTCTTCGGCCGTGTCTTCAACCGAATCGAGAGACTGTCCAAGTGCGGATGATTCAATCACCACGACATCGGACCACAGGATGTGATACGTGGAGACGTCCGAGTAATTCATCACCTGTGCATCGCGAACGTTGCGTCCACTCATGTAGACGTTCGGCTTCACGCCGTCGGTGAGGACAAGAACCTTCTTTCCACCTACTCCCAGCTCACGGAGCAGTGAAACAAACTGCGAAGTTTTCGGCGCATCAAACTCGAATGCTTCGACGATGATGATTGCGTCCTCTCTCGCGCGAGCGTTCAAAGCGCTCTTGCGAGCGAGGGCGCGAAGCTTCTTCGGCACATACTGCGCATAGCTGCGCGGTGTCGGACCGAAAACAGTTCCACCACCAACCCAGTGCGGCGCACGCGTCGATCCCTGACGAGCGCGACCAGTTCCCTTCTGCTTCCACGGCTTCTGGTTTCCGCCGATGACGAATCCACGAGTCTTCGTCGCTGCGTTGCCCTGTCTTTGATTTGCGAGATAAGCCTTCACCGCCTGATGCATCACCGGCATGTTCACGGTTCCGTCGAACAGCTCTGCGGGAAGTGCAACCTTGTCGCGGGCGGCGCCTTTCGCCGAAAATGCAGCCGCGTTCATTGAAGTATTGTCTGCCATCTTAAGCCTGCTTCTTCACGAGGACGATGCCATTCGTCGGACCGGCAACTGCGCCTCGGATGTAAATCAGATTTCGTTCAGCATCGATTCTCTCGATGCGAAGATGCGTCTGCGTGTGACGGTGGTGGCCGTAATGACCCGGCATCTTCTTTCCTTTGATGACGCGCGATGGATCAGTTCCTGGTCCAATCGATCCCGGCCGGCGATGCTTTGTGTTTCCGTGAGTGTTTGGTCCGCCGCCAAATCCGTGTCGCTTCACTACTCCCTGAAATCCGCGACCCTTCGAGGTTCCGGTGACTTTCACCTGATCGCCCGGAGCAAAAATTCCGACGGTGACAGTGTCGCCAAGATTGTACGCCGGCGTCTCTGTTCCTTTCGGTGCGTCGTCGAGGCGGAAGCTTCTCAGGACTTGAGGCGCAGTCGCGAGTCCCGCTTTCGCAGCGTGACCGATCACCGCTTTGTGAGCTCTGCGACCGCGAAGAATTTTCTTCTCGCCCTTCGCCGATGCGCGACGAATGCGCTGTTCGCCGTAGCCGAGCTGCACCGATGAAACGCCGCCGGCTTCAGGTAAGAGCACCTGGACGACGGGATTTGGTGGAGCTTCGACAACGGTGCACGGAATCTGTTGTCCGTCTTCGTTGAAGATCTGGGTCATTCCCAGCTTTTTGCCGATTATGCCGATCATTGGAATTCTTTCAGCTTGAGTGTTTGCTACTCGACTTTGATTTCGACGTCGACGCCGGCCGGAAGGTCCAGCTTGGTCAGCGCATCGACAGTTGCTGCACGACTGTCGAGGATGTCGATCAGTCGCTTATGAGTTTTCAGCTCGAACTGCTCGCGTGATTTCTTGTCGACGTGCGGCGATCGGAGAACCGTCCACCGTTTCGTTTTCGTCGGAAGCGGAATCGGGCCGGACACCTGAGCGCCCGTTTTTTCCGCGGTGCGTACGATGTCCGCTGACGCCTGGTCGATCACTGCGTGATCGAATGCCTTGAGACGGATGCGGATTCTTCCAGCCATGTGGTTTGACCTCGGGGAGTGCTTTGCTTCGACAAGTGAAATGCGCTGGCCACATTCAACAAAAACGCGGGTGGACCGTGTCGCCCCAGTAGAGGGCCGGTATCCATCCGCTGCCGCCGGGTGCGCCCGCTACTGTAACGCGGGTGGGGACTCGAGGCGCGCCGGAAAAACGATTCCGGCGGTGAATTGTGAACAGCCTATAATAATCACACTTCTAAGGGGGTCATGTCAACAGATCGCACCACGCGCGACTGAAGAACGTTAAGACATTTTTCTTTCGCCCCGGAGTTTCTGTTCGGTCATCTTTTCGACCAGCTCAGCAAACTGCTCGTCAGTACAATGCGAGCATATCGTGCGGAGCCGCTTCGAAATGTCCGCGCGAATTATTTCTTTGCGTTCATCGGGGGGTTTCGAGTCGGGCACCGATGCCTGCCGTGCCTCGTTCAGTTCCATCACCACTCCCACCGGGGGACTGTACGTCACCGCACTATTTAGGCCGCGGCAATAACCAATCGTCCTTGCGGTCGCTCGCGCGTGACCGTAGTCTGCTAGATAGAATATCCTTCCAGATCGCAACGAATCGGCTCTCGATTCGAAAACCTTCTGGCTCTCCGATCAGAAGGTTTTATGGCTTCCCGCCCGAGATCCACCCGCGTCTCAGGCGGTAATGGGAGCGAAGCGCCCCCCGAGTCTCTCAATCTTCTTCTCGGAACACTGCCCGCCGATGAGCTCGATTTGATCCTGAATAACGGGACCAAAGTGGCGCTCGAGCTCAGGCAGATTCTGTTCGAACCGGGCGATCCCATCCTGAACGTCTACTTTCCGCTCAACGGACTCGGATCATTGGTCACCGTTCTCAAAGACGGTGCATCGTTCGAAGCCATGACCGTCGGACGCGAAGGCTTCATGGGACTTCCTGTTTTTCATCGGATGAAAACTTCCCGCGTACGCGGCATGTGCCAGGTTAGCGGAGACTTTCTCGAATTGCCCACGCCGGCATTCCGCACCCTGATCCCGAAATGCCCGGAGCTGCAGGCGATGCTGCATCGATTCGCACAGTTCACGTTCGATTCGCTGTCACAGTATTCCGCGTGCAACAGCACGCATCTGATCGAGCAGCGTTGTGCTCGCTGGCTCCTTACGACAGCAGATTCCGTCAATCAGACGGAGTTCAATCTCACTCATGAATTCCTGTCGCAAATGCTTGCCGTTCGTCGAGCGGGCGTGACCATCGCGCTCGGCGCGCTGGAACGACAGGGGCTAGTGTCGCACCGGTACGGACTCGTCAAGATCAACGATGTCGAGGGACTGAAAAAGGTGGCGTGCGAATGCTTCGCGACGATTCAGGAAGCAAAGCGCGAGATGCTTTCTTGAGGATGGAAATTGTACGTCAGCGTACGCTTTAAACGCTGTAAGTCGTTGGCAGAAAACATCTTGCGCCCCCCCCGCAAAATCTTAAACTGAAACGTGCAACAAAATTGAAGGGGTTGGACAATGTCAGCGAAGCATGTTGATAATGGCTGTCAGCCAGAGGTTGCTCTCACCGCAGCGGAGCGTCGCCTTGTGCAAACTGTTCTCTTCATGCGAACAGGCCGGCGGCGCATATCTCCCGAGCAACGCTCGATTCTATTCCAGATTTGCTCATCATCCACTCGGCATTCATGCGCACCGGAAGAATTTCTCGTTGCGTTCAAGCACGCGATTTTCGGTGAGGCCGATGCGATGGGAATCCCACTCGGCATCGAGCGCAACGATCTGATTTCGGATCTCATTTCCGCACTGATCGAGGAGATGTACAAGCCCGCGGTGATTAGCGCGACGAGCGCCGAGACCGAGCTACGGAGCAGGTAGACACCCCCACCGCGTCACAACCTCAAAGCTTTTACGCTACCGCACATTTCAACTGCGTTTCCGGGTAAGTTGAAATACCAGGAGTACCCGTGAACCCAGAACCATTCGTCGATGACATCGAGACATACGCTCAGGATATTGTAGATACAGTCCGAGAGCCCCTCCTGATGCTCGACACGAACTTGCGCGTTCAGAGTGCCAATCGCGCGTTCTACGAGACCTTCAAGGTTTCGGCCCTCGAAACAGAAAATCAGCTCATCTATCAGCTGGGCAACGGACAGTGGGACATCCCCGCTCTCCGTACTCTTCTCGAAGACGTGATTCCGGCCAGCTCGGAGTTCAACGATTTCGAGCTGGAGCACACGTTCCCGGTAATCGGCCGTCGCGTGATGCTTCTCAATGGCCGCAAGCTTCGCGCGGGAAGTCACTCGGCGATCATCGTGCTTGCGATGGAAGACGTTACCGAGCGGCGACAGGCCGAGTCGGACTTCAGAGCGATCGAGACTTATGCGCAGGATATCGTGGACACAGTCCGCGAGCCTTTGCTCATTCTCGACACGACGCTGCGCGTCCAATCTGGAAACCGCGCCTTCTATCACACGTTCAAGGTTTCCGCGGAAGAGACAGAGAACCGTCTCATTTACGAGCTCGGCAACGGGCAATGGGACATTCCTGATTTGCGCACTCTTCTGGAAGACATCGTTCCGAAGAGCTCTGTCTTCAACGACTTCGAGCTGGAGCATGACTTCCCCGCACTCGGCCGTAGAGTGATGCTGCTCAACGCGCGTAAGCTGCAGGCCGGACATCACGGTGCGCTGGTGGTACTCGCGATGGAAGACGTAACCGAGCGACGACGCGCAGAAGAAGAAGCTGCGAAAGCAAAGGAAGCATCCGAGCTCGCAAACCGGACGAAGAGCTTGTTTCTCGCGAACATGAGTCACGAGCTTCGCACTCCACTCAATGCAATCGTCGGCTACTCGGAGATGCTGCAGGAAGAAGCTGTGGATCTCAAGCTCGATTCCTTCACCACGGATCTCGAGAAAATCAATCAGTCTGGAAGGCAGCTTCTCGGCTTGATCAACGATATTCTCGATTTGTCGAAGATCGAAGCGGGAAAGATGGAGCTGTATCTGGAGGAGTTCGATCTGGCTGAGCTGATCGATGAAGTCGCGGCTACAATCACGCCGATGGTGGAAAAGAACGGCAACAAGCTGAGCGTCGAGCGCGCAGAAAACATTGGAGGCATGCACGCCGATTGTGTGAAGGTGCGACAGTCTCTCTTCAATCTCCTGTCGAACGCCGCGAAGTTCACTCACGACGGATCGATCACTCTCGACTGCAAGCGGGAAGTGATGGATGACGCGGATTGGATTGTTTTTCGTGTGACCGATACCGGAATTGGTCTCACACCCGAAAAAACGGTGAAGCTGTTTCAGGATTTCACGCAGGCTGATGCGTCGACCACACGAAAGTTCGGAGGAACTGGTCTTGGACTCGCGCTGACGCGAAGATTTTGTCAGATGATGGGAGGCGACGTGACCGTGAAAAGCGTGGCCGGAGAAGGAAGCGTTTTCACGATGAAATTGCCTGCGATCGTTCGGGAACCCGTGGTCGAGCCGGAGGTCGAGGACATTCCGGTATTCAATGGCGTGATAACGGCGCACGATCGCAGCACTGATGTGCAGCCGGAGCAATCAACATGTGTGCTCGTGATCGATGACGATCCGATACAGCGCGATATCATGCGGCGGTTCTTAAGCGGCGAGGGATTCTGCGTCCGTTGTGCCTCGAGCGGCGAGGAGGGTTTGAGGCTCGCGACTGAGCTGCTTCCGATTGCAATCACGCTCGATGTAATGATGCCGGACATGGATGGCTGGTCCGTTCTTTCGGCACTCAAGGCCGATCCGGTGCTACACGAAGTACCTGTGATAATGCTGACGATGGTCGACGATCCCGAGCGAGGCTTCACGCTCGGTGCCGCCGACTACGTTACAAAACCAGTGGATCGTCGCCGGCTGACGAAAATTCTCAGGAAATACTCGTGCGCCAACCCGCCATGCCCGGTGCTCGTTGTCGAGGATGATGCGATGATTCGCGCGACGATGCGGAAGATGCTGGAGCGTCAGGGCTGTCGGGTAACAGAAGCCGAGAATGGCCAGACAGCGCTGGCGGCGATGGAGCTCGAGCGTCCAAGTGTCATCTTTCTCGACCTGGTGATGCCGGTAATGGACGGGTTCGAGTTCGCCGAGAAAGTGCGAGTGCATCCGGCGTGGCGCACAATTCCGATTGTCGTGGTGACAGCGACAGAGCTGACGACTCCCGAGCGCCGCCGCCTCAATGGTTTTGTCGAAACGATTCTCGAAAAAGAGGGCAGCTCGAAGGAAGATCTGCTTCAACAGGTGAAGGATGCATTGGATGAGAACGGAGTACCTCGAACGATGACGGCTTAACGACGTGGCGAAGATTCTTCTGGTAGAAGACAATGAGATGAACCGCGACATGCTGTCGCGGCGATTGGAGCGACGCGGTTATGAAGTAGTGATTGCGGTCGACGGCCAGCAGGGAGTGGCCATGGCCGAATCCGAATCGCCTGATCTCATCCTGATGGACATGAGCCTTCCTGTCATTGACGGATGGGAGGCGACACGTACAATCAAAGGTGGAATGGAGACGAAACAGATTCCGGTGATTGCGCTGACAGCGCATGCGATGTCGACCGATCGGGACAAGGCGATCGAAGCCGGTTGCGACGATTACGACACCAAGCCGATCGAGCTGCCGCGATTGCTCGAGAAGATGGAAGCACTCCTTAGCAAGGCGTCATGATCGACGATTTGCCTCCGGAAATTGAAAAGCGAATTCAACACCTGCTCCCGCGTGACCTGCTGCACGATCTTCGCACGCCACTCAGCCACATTCTCGGTTACTCGGAGCTGCTTCTCGAGCAGATGAAGGATGCCGGCAGTGAAGAATACGTTGCACATCTGGAAAAAATCCGGAAGGCAGGAAGAGAGCTTGTGGACATGCTGAAGGACAACTTCAAGTCCGACACATAGCAGCGGTTCGAACGACGGCCCCCACTACTATATAGTAGTGCGTACTCACCGGCCGGCATGTTAAGTCCGAAGTGCGGACATATGGATCCAGGACCAACTACAATTGACAATCGACAATTGCAGTTAGTTCTGGATCCGCAGTCTTATTATTTCGAAACCTGCATCTGCGAAATGGCGGTCAAACGTCAGTGCCCGCACAATTCGCTCGCGACGCATCACTTCAAAGCTTACCGCATCGGCGAACGACACCGCTTTGTCTGAATAACGCCGAATCCAGCGGGAAATCGCTCCGTTGATCAGATCATCGTCGAGCGGCACGATGAGATATGCGCCACTTCCGAAAACCGATTCGAGGAAAGAAGCACCCGCGCTCGCACCTCGTGAGCGGAGAATCAACGTGTGCATTTCCGCCGCGACCAGCGCCGTAGTTACGAGCAGCTCGCCGGCACGAATTGCATCCGCGTAGGTCGATCGTGCAATCTCGTGCCCCTGCTCTCGCGGAGCGTACGCCGCGAACCAGCCCGCCGTGTCGAGGAACAGGCCCGCCATTATTTGCGCCGGCGCTTGGTTTTCTGCGGCAGGTACGCGTCGGCCAGATACTTGTCGTGATTGAGCGCCATGTCACGCGGAGTATCGGGCGACCACTTGGCAGAGTTCATCTCCTCGAGCATCTGCATGGCCGGGCTTCGATCAGACAGGACTTCACCTGCCATGCGACGCAGCCCTCGCCTCAGGACCTCGGCGCCGGATACACCTGCGGCCGCAGCGACTTCTTTCAGCAGCCGCCGGTCCTGCTGCGTGAGATAGACCTGAACGGGCTCACGAACTTTGCCCTTTGATGATTCAGACATGCGCGACTGTTAATGTTATATGTACATTAAGTCAATGTATCATATACATCAACACGCGTATTAGGGCTTCAACTCGCGCGAACGCATAGATTGAACACAGCATGATGACCTACACGCAAGCGCGCGATACCCTGGTCAAGGACCTTCGGGAAGACGCTGCGGCACACGATGCCGGCAACTACGATGCGATCGGCCGCCGCTTTGACTCCGTCGAGCACCAGTTTCCCCGCGGCACTGCACCCGAGCTCGGCCGGTTGCACATCGCGCTCACTTTCTGGGACGGATGGGTACACGCACGCAATCACGGATGGCCGCCGGGCCCGATCGAAGTCGACGAGTGGCCGAAGCTCGCCCGCACCGTCGCTGACGAGCTCGAGGCGGATCATGATCCGACCTCGGATATCGTGCTGAAAAACTTCGATCTCGTCGCAAATCCAAAGCTGAATGAGCGCGTGCAGATTCTCGCTGAGCGGCTGCGCAACGCTAACCCTTACGAGACCTAGTATTTACGAGCGCGCCTGGGCAGCGCCGAAAATGTGACCGATGTTGTCCGGTGAGAAGAATTCGGCAGGTGACGTAACCCCCGCGACAACTTTCGCGAATCCGTCCATCGCGTCCTGATTTCCGTGGATTGCTCCGAACAGCTGCTGCATCTCGGGCGGTGGAGGCTGAAGCATCGCGTAGCTGCAGGTGAACTCGTACATCGGTATCACCTTGTCGCGCGTTGTCTGGTACTCCGTCATTCCTTCCTCGAATGAGCGAGTGCCCGACAACCAATCGTGAACGGCGCTCGCGCAAAGCTCGGCCTCACGAAATGCGTCGCTTATTCCCTGTGCGGTGATGAAGTCCTTGTTGTAGCCTGCGTCTCCGACGAGCGCCCATCCTTCGCCGAACGGTTTTCGGAAATAATTCTCGACGAACGCGCCGTAGAATCGATCTTCCTGCTTTGCGTTGCGCACCCGCTCGGCAAATTCCGGTGCGAGGTCGAGCATCTTGTAGAAGTTGCCGGCGATGTCTTTCTTGTTTTCCTCGAACTCCTCCACTCGCCATCCACCCACGAGAAGAGTCAACCCGTCGTTGGTGGGCCACGCCGCAAATGATCGATTCGGTCGATCGTATGCCTCGAACCGGCCGTTCATCGGGAGGCCGCTCCAGTAGCTGTAATAGCCCGCGAGGATTGGTGGCTTCTCATTGTATTGCTCGGGCTTCACAGTGCGTGCAACGAGTGAATGTCGTCCGTCGGCGCCAATTACAACGCGCGCTTTTTCGACGATGGAGTTGCCGCCCTTTGCGTGTCCACGAATTCCGGTCACCGCTCCGTTGTCGGAGATCAGCGCTTCTACTGCAAACGCTTCTCGAACTTCAGCTCCCGCTCGAGCAGCAGCATCGATGAGCAGCTTGTCGAGCACTGTTCGACGCGGGCCGTATGATGCGGGCTCTTCGGATGAGCCTGGTTTCCCTGTGATCGTGAACGGGCCCATGTTGAATGCGTACGTGTCAATCGGTGGGCAATTCGTCGCGACGAGCTCGTCCTTCAATCCCCATCGTTGCATTGCGGCGACTCCCGGAATGTGAACGAGATGGGTTGAAATCGTGTCGCTCGGGAATGTTGCTTTGTCTACGAGGAGAACTTTGTGTCCCTGGCGGGCGAGGAGCATTGCGGTGGGCGATCCTGCGCAGCGTGCTCCGACTACGATTGCGTCATACTGAGTGTCAGCCATGAGCTTCTCCGGCGATTGCTGGAATCTTTTTTAAGGTAACCTGTCGGCATTGCTTGATGGTCTCGGCGGCGGTCCGATCGGCCACTTGATACCTGGAGGACACGCTCGCGCTTCGAGTTGCCGCATCAATTGCGAGAAGCGCGGATCGGACTTGAGGGGATTGAACAGCGGATCACACGGAATACTGATGATCCCGAACAGCGGTTCGTTGTGCGCAACGCCACGCTCCAAGGCGGTCATTGCAGCGCGGTAATCACCGAAGGCAAGCCCAGCCATCAGCTGCGACCAGTGCGGCGAGTTGCCATTGGTCTCGCGTGCTGCGATATCGCGTTGCCGGGCGGCGTCGCGCCATCGTCCCGCTGCAGCGTACACGAAGACAAGATTGCTGCGCGCGCCCCACGACATGGAATCGAGTTTGACGGATCTCTCGACCTCCGCGATTGCACTGTCGGGCATCGACATGAAAGCATAGCTGAAACCCAGGCCTCTCCTGTTCAGCGCGTTGCCGGGTTCGACATCGACCGCAGCCTTTAGTTGAGCCAGAGCCGCACGATAATCACCGGACAATTCGAGAAGATATCCGAGGATCCCAAGTGCACTGCTCGAAAGAGGATCTTCGGCAGCGGCTTGACGCGCTTGCGCGAGACCGTCACTCACACGTCCGATCTGAGCCAGGTTCAGCGCGAATGGTGCGCGAATCTCCGCGTTGTTTGGATCGAGTGCCACTGCTTTCTCGATCGTTTTGGCTCCCTGGGCAAAATGACCTTCACCAAGCTGAATGAACGATTGTGCGACATACGCCTCGGCGACAGTCGAGTCGAGGGCGAGCGCTCGATCGATGCTCGCCTGTGCAAGGCGGTTGAGAGAATCGACTGAGCTAACTCCGGACGTCGGGAGATTCGCGTAGCTCATTGCGAGATACGCATGCGCGCGGGCGAAACCCGGATCGCGTGCGACCGCGGCGCGAAGAAGCTCCACTCCTCGCGCAAACTCGAGGCGATCGCTCGCGTGTCGTCCCTGAAGAAACAGGTTGTATGCCTCGACATCAGATGTGCCGCGGCCTGCGCGTTTACTTCCAGCTGCATCCGCTGACACGCCTGGATGGAGTATCGATGCCACGGCGCGAGTGAGCGAGTCCTGAAGGCCGGCCACCTGATCGAGCGGTCCATCGAACGTGCTGCTCCAGAGCGCACTCTCGTCCGAGGTGCGCACGAGCTCAGCGGTCACGTGGAGTCGTGAACGTGATCCGCTTACGGTACCCTGAAGTATCGCGCCGACGCCCAGCTTTCTCCCGATCTCCCGCGGGTCGCGCCCCCGCAACCGTTGCGACGAGCCGCGCGCTTTTACAGTCAAGCCGGGAGATACGTTGAGTGCATCCCGCACGTGATCACTGATTCCATCTTCGAGATATTCAAGCGCCGAGTCTCGGCTCGTATTCTCGAAAGGGAGAACTGCGATCGATCCGATAGCATCGGCGCGTGATGCCTCCGCCGATGAGTGACGGAGGGCCAGCGCGATAATGATTGCCGCTGTTGCGAGGGCGGCCGTCACTGCGGTCATCGCGATCCAACGCGGCCGTGTCCCGCGAGATGGCTGACGACTCGTGTACTGTGGACCAGTTGTCGAAATCTGATCGAGCGCGCTTGCAATTTCGCCCGCGCTTTGCGGCCGATCGGCTGGACGCTTTTCCAGACAATCATTCACGAGCGCCGCGAGTGGCGGCGGCGTCGCCGGGCGCAAAGTGGTTAACGCTGGCGGCGTCTGCGTGATCTGTGCGGCCAGCATCGCCTGAGCGCTCAATCCCGCAAACGGCGCGCGCCCTGCGAGCATCTCGTACACCATCGTGCCAAACGCATAGATGTCCGCGCGATAATCCGTCGCAGGATCGGCGGCTGCCTGTTCGGGCGCCATGTACGCCGGTGTTCCAACTGCAATGCCGGAAGATGTCAGTCCTGTGTGTTCCGTCGCTTCGCTGATTGCCTTCGCGACGCCGAAGTCTGTGATCATTGCGGATGTTCCCGCGATCAGCACGTTGTCGGGCTTGATATCGCGGTGAGCAACACCTTTCGCGTGTGCGTACTCGAGGCCCCGCGCGACGTCGCGCGAAATCGATATCACCTCGGCGATCGGAAGCTCG
>Ga0310810_10006145_pt1 | contig 13525 bp, 11 predicted proteins | sample NCmetagenome_FD_207641 | JGI IMG/M metagenome (GOLD analysis project Ga0310810, IMG submission 207641) | Soil microbial communities from experimental microcosm in Duke University, North Carolina, United States - NC | ecosystem: Engineered > Artificial ecosystem > Soil microcosm > Unclassified ... | reverse complement strand
CTGGCGGATTTCGACGCCGCGGTCGTCCACCGGGCCGACGACGGTCGGCGGGTCTACCTGGACCGTACCGCCTTCTATCCAACCTCCGGGGGCCAGCCGTTCGACATCGGCCGCCTCGGCGAGGCCGAGGTGGTGGACGTGGTGGATGAAGGCGAGCGGATCGCGCACCTGCTGGCCGGCCCGGTCGCTGGTGACCGCGTGCGCGGCCGGGTGGACTGGCCGCGCCGCTTCGACCACATGCAGCAGCACACCGGCCAGCATCTCCTCTCCGCCGTCATCGCCGACCGATTCGGGCACGAGACGGTGAGCGTGCATTTCGGCAAGGACAGCTCGACTCTCGATCTGGCCGCGACGGCCCTGCCCCAGGACCGCGTCGCCGAGGTTGAGCGGCTCGCTAATCGCCGGGTGACCCAGAACCGGCCGGTGACCATCGAGTTCGAGGACGCGGCCCGGGCAGTGGGCCTGCGGAAGGCGACGGACCGACAGGGGACCATCCGTATCGTCGCCATCGAAGGCCTGGATCGGAGCGCCTGCGGGGGCACGCACGTCCGGGCCACCGGCGAGATCGGCGCCATCCTGATCCGCAAGGTGGAGCGGGTCAAGCAGCTGGTGCGGCTGGAGTTTCTCTGCGGCGAGCGGGCGGTCCGCCGCGCGCGGGCGGACGCCGACCTGCTGGCGGGAATCGCCGCCGCCTACTCGGCGGCCGCCGACGAGCTGCCGGCGCTGCTCGAGGGCCAGCGCGCCGAGCTCAAGGCCGCCACCACCGCGCGCCGCGAGCTCGAGGAGGCCGCCGCCGGGCTTCGCGCCCGCGAGCTCTACGCGGGGGCGGCGCCCGATGCGCGCGGGCGCCGGGTCGCGATCGTGCGCGAGACGGCGGGTCCCGTCGACCGGCTAAGAGCGCTGGGACAGGCCTATTCCGCCTTGCCGGCGGCGGTGTTCCTCGGAGTGGTGGAGAGCCCGCCCGCCGTACTGCTCGCGGCCGGGAGGGACGCGGGGATGGACGCCGGCAAGCTGCTCAAGTCGGCGCTGGAAGCGCGAGGCGGCCGGGGTGGCGGCAACGCCCGGTCGGCGCAAGGCACCGTCCGGGACCGGGCCGACCTCGATCCAGTAGTCGCTGCTCTCCTCGCAGGCTGACGGTCCGGACCCGCTCCACCGGCTCCGGCCACCGGCTTGCGCTGCCCTACTGGTAAAGCCGGCCGCGGTAGCGGATCCAGCCGCCCGGGTGCCGGCCGTCGGGGTCGCGGTGGGTCCAGTGAATGACCCCGCCCTTCGGATTCCACTCGTATTCGCCCCGGAGCTCGATCGAGTCGCCTGCGGCCAGCGGTATGCGGGGCGCCAGGTCGAGGTTGTGCGCCACCAGCACGGTCGTTTCACCGTCGACCCGGACGAGGAACCGCTCGTGCGGCGAGCCTTGCCGGTCGTCGGACAGCACGCGGACCACGCGGCCGCCGGCCTGGATCTCGACGTTGGAGCGTCGCGACCGGAATGCCTCGGCGACCGATGCCCGGACGTCTGGGGTCGCGCGGCTGGAAGGTGCGGGAGCCGGCCGCTCGACCGGTACGGTCCGATCGCGCGAGCCCGGCGCCGCAGCGGGTGCTTCACCATTCTCATGGGAGCGAGCGACGTAGAGCAGGAGGAGAACAACAGCGATGGCCGCGGCCTGGAGCAGCCGCCGAGGCGACCGGGCGGTCACGCGAAGCTACTGGTCGCTGGGGGTAGTGCTCCCGCCCATCTGCGTCTCGAGCGCACCACGTAGATCCACGCCCTCCGCTCCCAGCAGTCGGAACAGGTCCCATTCGGCCGTACGAGCGGCGCCGATGCGCCGGCCGTTGTACATGAGCGAGATGACCAGCACGCCGTCTGGCCGGCCTAGATATCCGGCCAGGTTGGCCACGTTGTCAAGCGTTCCCGTCTTGGCGTGGACCACACCGCGTCCCATTCCACCCCGCAAGCGTCGAAGCGTGCCCGTCCCATTGGCGGGCAGCAGCAGCGGAAACCGCTCATTGCCCGGCAGACGGGGATAGCGCGCCAGATAGAGCATCTGGGTCATGGGGCTGATGCGATTGAGCTCGCTCAGCCCGCTGCCGTCCACCAGCGACACCCGGGCCGCCGGGCCCACCACGCGCCGGACGTGGTCCGTCACCAGCGCGGGTCCGGTCGTCTGGCTGCCGGCGCCCCACTGCAGCATCAGCTCGGCGCCGATGTTGAGGCTGCGCCGGTTGACCTCGACCGCGACGCTGTCGAACGGGGCCGATTCGACCTGGGCCAGGATCGACCGCGCCTGCGGCGCCTGCATGATCGGGCCACCCGGCATCAGCCACCGAATACCCGCCCGCTCAAGCGCCGAGGCCCAGACCGCGGCGAGCAACCGCGAGGGATCGTGGGCCACGGCCGAGAAGCCGAGCGGACGGCGGTACACCCCGATGGAGCCGTTGAGCGTCCACCCCCCGTCAGCGGTGGGCGTGAGCCACAGCCGCCCGCCGCTGCCGCTCACCGTGGTGGCGTTCATCCGGATCAGCCGCTCGGCGCCGTCAGGATACGCGCTGACGAGGACCGGCGGGGCGCCGGTGTCCCGGCCCGGACGATAGGTGAGCGAGATGGTGTTCTCGTGCAGCGCGACCGGCCCAACAGGGGGCGCGTACAGCTGCCCCTCGAAGTCCGTCGACCAGACGCTCGGATAGTGGCTGGCGGCCGGACCGGTGCGGCTGGTGAGCACCAGCGGCCCCTCGAGCTGTCGGACGCCGCGCGCCCGAAGTCGTCGGGCCAGCTCGCGCAGGGTCGTACCGCTTCGGCCGTCACGGTCGAGGGTCCAGTCGCCGCCCAAATCGAGCGCCCAGGTCCCCTGCCAGCGGCCCGAGGCCGGGTCGAGCGCACCGTCGCCTACGACGCTGGTCGTGATCCGGGAATCGCCCCCCACGCGGGAGCGGGTGAAGCCGGTGGTGAAGACCTTGGCCGTCGACGCGGGAATGAGCGCCAGCTCGGGGCTCACGCTCCACAGGACGCGGCCGTCCATGGTCCCCACGGCGACGCCCCACTCGCCGTTGCCCGTGCGATCCGCCGTGCGCCGATACCAGCCCTCCAGCGCCTCGAGCTCCTTGGGCGCGAGGCTCTGCGCACGAGCCGGCGATGAGGCCACCATGCCCGCAACGACCGCGGCGACCAGCGTCCCGTTGAGACGACGGACCATGCGCGACTCGAGTGTTTGAACCGGTGACAGTGAGGCACGGACAGGGGTGCGATCGCTGGCCGATCTTGCAAGCGCCGAGCCAGCACTCAAGTCATTTATTTACAATGGTATAGGACGTTACAAGAAGCCCCGGATCGGGCGAAATGCCCGACCGGGGCTCTTCCCCGCCGGTCTCGAGCGCCACGTTCCAGGAGAGCCCGAATCCTTGCGGTTGATCCTGGCCGCGACCGCCCGCTTGAGGGTTCCCGCACGCGCGGGCCTGGCCTCGGCGCCAGAGGCCTCGACCCTCTGAGTCCTCAGACCGCTTCGAGCGCCCGCAGCAGCTCGGCCGCCGTCTGCCACCGGTCGCCCGGACGGTGGGCCAGGGCGCGCATGATGATCCGGGAGAACTCTGGCGGGACGTCGGCGTTGAGCGCGGCGGGATCGGGAGGCTTTCGCTGCAGGTGAAACGCTCCCAGGTCGCCCAGGTTGGGTGAGTCGAAGACCAGCCGTCCCGTCACGCATTCGAACAGCACCGCCCCGGTTGCCCAGAGATCGGTCCGCTGGTCCACCGGCTCGCCGAACAACTGCTCGGGCGCCATGTACTGCGGGGTACCGACCACCACACCCACCGCCGTGAGCGCCTTGGCGGCGTCGCGACCGCGCTCCGCCAGCCGCGCGATCCCGAAGTCCATCACCTTGAGAAACCCCGCCGGGTCCACCAGCAGGTTCTGCGGCTTGATGTCGCGGTGGACGATGCCTTCCTCGTGGGCCACCTCGAGCGCCCGGCATAGCTGCTTCCCGATGGTGAGGGTGGCCCGGACATCGAGCCGGCCGGCATCGCGGATGAAGGTCGCCAGCGTGGTCCCGCGGACCAGCTCCATGGTGATGTAGTAGGTCCCGCCCGCCTCACCCAGATCGTAGGTGCGGACGACGTTGCGGTGGGTGATCCGGCGCGCCAGTCGGAGCTCCTGCTTGAAGCGCTCCAGCACGATCGGATCGAGCGACCCGAGCTCCGGTCGCAGCACCTTGATCGCCACCGCCTCGCCGAGCTGGCGGTCCTGGGCCCGATACACCACACCCATCCCGCCCCGTCCCAGCACTTCGCCGATCTCGTATCGCGCGGCGAAGACGCTGCCCGGCATGAGCGACCCGTCCTCGGCCGCAGCGGGCGGCGGTGCGATGTCGCCGCGGGTGCGGAAGTAGGCCACCAGCCGGTCCTTTTCCCGTAGCTCCTCGACCATGCGGCCGAACGCGGACGCGAGCTCGCCGATCTCGTCGCCACTGGTCACGGGGACATCGGCGTAGGCGCCCTCGCTCACCTGGCGGGTGGCATCGACCAGCCGGTGGACCGGACGCGTGATCTGCCGAGCCAGCAGGATGGACGAGCCGAGCGCGAGCAGGAGGCCGCCGGCGAACGCCCACGCGATGGTACGACTGAGCTGTCGCCACGCGGCGAGCTCGGCCTCCCGATCGTGCAGCCCCACGTATCCGCCGATGGGCACGCCGTCCGCGGTCCGCAGCAGGCCGGTGACGCCCTCGTACACGTGACCGCCGGCCGCGAGCCGGAACGTGACCGAGGCCGTGTCGCCCGGTGCCCTCTCGACCCGGAGGCGGCGCACCGCGTTCTGGAGGCCGGACGCGCTGAGCGTCGAGACCGCCAGGGCCGGCACCCCGGCGGTGTCGCGCGAGAAGAACAGGATCTCCGAATCGGTATGCCGCTTGAGCTGCGCCGCGAAGCTGCTGTCGATCCGCATCGCCGCGACGACGACGCCGTAGCGTGCCCCGCCGGCGGGGTTGCTGACCGGCACGCCGACCGCCTGAAACAGCTCGTCGTGCTCTGCGCCCGGCTCGATCCACAGCCCTTCGGTGGTCCGGCCCTCGAGCGCGCGGCCGATGAGCGCGCCGCGCGAGAAGTCCTCGTCGGCGGCGTTCCGCTGGGCCGTCCAGGCCTTGAGGACGCCGATCTCGTCCACGATGAGGACCCAGTCCGCGCCGGTCTGGGCCCGCAGCTCGTCGGCTTGGTCCAGCAGGTTGGCCCGGTCGCCCCGGCGCAGCCCCTCGCCGATCCGCGAGACGTACGCCGGCACCTGCGCCAGCGCGGACGTGAGCTGTCGCAGACTCTGGCTCCGGCTCACGATGGCGTCGCCGATCGCCGAGCGGGTGGCGCGCAACGCGCGGGCCGACGCGGCCTGGGCCGCGGCGTCCGCCCGGCTTCGGGTGATCACCAGGGCGGCGCCCAGCGCGGCCACGACCACCAGCGCCGCGCCGGCGAAGATCTTGGTGGCAAGCCGCATCCTCAGTACCTCCGTCCCTCCTGGGGGTACGGCTGGCCATACTTGTTGAGGTGGGGCTTGAAGCGATACCCTCGGGCATCGAGCTGGAGCGCCACGTCGGGCAGCCCGCCGGCGGGGATCTCCACCGGCTCGCTGACTTCGCCGGCCCGCTCGTGCCAGGCGTGGAGCAGGTACCTTCCGGGCGGCACCTTGGGCAGCACGAACGACCCGTCTCCCCCGGGCTGAGCGAAGTAGGGCCCGTCGCGCACCACGATCAGCGCGCTCATCTGCGCGTGCACGTTGCAGTAGACCCGGATGACGCCGGGCCGCTGAAACCGTACCGAGCGGGTTTCGCCCCGCCCGAAGAGGCCGAGATCGAACGGCTGCTCGTCGGACAGGGAGAACACGTTGTGGTTGAAGGGATCGTGGTTCGGGAAGGAGACCGTCGAACCGACCGGGATGACCAGCACATGGGGTGAGAACGCCTTGTCCGCGGTAGTGATCTCGGCTGTGACCGGCTCGACCGGGGCGGGACCGTCCAGCCAGACCACCGCCTGCCCGACGTCATTCGCCTGGCGATTGCCCTGATCCATCACCGTCAGCCGGCCACGTACGTCCGCAACGTGCCACGAGGCCGCTGCCAGCGTGAGAACAGCCGCCGTCGCGGCCGGCACCCCCCGGCGGAACCTCCCGCCACGCTGGACTTTGGCCCGCATGCCCCAAAGGTTACCGTCGGCCCTCTGGGCCGTCAACGCGATCCACGAAGGATGTGCGACCTATGCGAGTGTCGAGACTCTTGGTGGTTCCGATGCTGCTCGCCCGTTCGGCGCCGCTCTCGGCCCAGCATCCGAACCTCGAAGCCCGGGTGCACGGCCTGGTGCTGGTCAATGCGTTCGCCAATAGTGACGCGGTCAACAACAGCGATGTGCCACAGTTCGTGCTCCCGCCGCCGGCGCCGGGCGGGCCGCCCGGCACCGCCGCCGGCGCCACGGTGCGCCAGTCCCGGGTCCGGGTCCAGGCGAGCATGCCGGAGTTCGGTGGCGGCACCCTGACGGGCGAGCTGGACGTGGACTTCTTCGGAGGGCAGCAGCCCTCGACGGGAGGCCGCACCTTTCCCCTGCTCCGCATCCGCCGAGCCTTCGCGGAGTTCACCCGCGGGCGTCTGGGTGTCTTCGTGGGACAGGAATCGCCGCCGATCGTCGAGATCAATCCTTCCTCGCTCGCCGGCATCGGGATCCCGGATTTCGCCGGCGCGGGCAATCTGTGGCTCTGGATTCCCCAGGTGCGAGTAGGAGTCGATGTCGCGCGCATGGGCGCGGCCCGGCTGGGGCTCGAGGTCGCGGCGCTGGCGCCGACCTCGGGCGACGCGCAGGCCGCGTTCTTCACCCAGCCCGACATCGCCGAGCGGAGCAGCCGGCCCTACCTGCAGGGGCGGGTGCGAGCACGCTGGGGAAGCGGCGACACCCAAGGCGAGGTCAACTTGGGCGGCCACCTCGGGTGGCTCGCGGTCGGACCGGACCGCCGGATCACCTCCCGGGCCGCCGCGGTCAGCGTGTGGACGCCGCTGGCCCGGGGATTGGAGCTGCGGGGCGAGGCCTATACGGGCCGAGCATTGGCGGGACTGGGCGGCGGCGGGATCGGGCAGAACTTCGGGCGCGACAGCGCCGCGGTGAACACGACCGGCGGCTGGGTCCAGCTCAACCTGCGCCCGTCCGGCGCCTGGGAGATCGGGGCCGGAGCCGCCATGGACGATCCGGACGACGCGGACCTCGACCCCACAACCCAGCGCCTCCGGAACCTGGCGATGGAAGCCCACGCGAGCTGGCGGCAGGACCCGGTGGTCGTAGGCGTGGAAGTGCGCCGCCTGAGGACGCGCTACGGCGTGAGCCCGTCCGACGCCGGGGCCACCCACTTCAACCTCGCCATGGGATTCGAATTCTAGGAGAGACTACAGGCCACCGGCGGCCGGCTGGACCAACCCGGGCGCCGTGTCGGACTCGGGGGCGGCCTCGGGGACCGCCGGCAGCGGCTCGTCATACGGTGCCGTCAGCTCGTCGCCCGCCACGCGGGCCTGCACTCGCTGCAGGACCATCTGCGCCACGCCCGCGGATAATCCGAACTCACGGATGTAGTGGTCCGCGGCCGTGTTCACCGGCAGGACGCCCTTGAGCAGCCAGGCCAGCTCGAGCGCGTTCTCGACGTGGGTCGCCACCACCGCCTCGGCGGCGCGCGAGCCGGCCATGACGGCGAGCTCGAGGGTCCGCTCGTGATAGCGCTTGCGGTAGCGCTGGTGCTCCAGCTGGAGGTCGAGCCGGAGACGGTGCCAGCCGGTCAGGATGGGCAGCTCCGCGGCCGCCGGAATGGTGTTCAGATCGAGCGCGGTGAGGGTCCGGGAGCGCACCACCTCGTGCATGGCTTCGGGCACGGCGGTGACCTGGAAATACAGGTCCAGCCCGCGAAGGACGGGGATCCTCGGCGCGAACTCGGTGACGAACTGGACTGCCTGGCGCGTGTGGGTGTCGATCAGCGCCTCCCAGCTCGTGGCGTAGGCGACGCGGACCGGCAGGTGCATCGCGTCGGGGATGCGACGCAGGGACATCTGGCTCGGGACCGTCATGGATGCCACTCCGCCAGCAATATCCAGTCCGGCCGACCAGTGACCCGGCCGGCCCGATTCGACACGGCCTTACGGCCGGCGCGCGGGAGGCCGGGCGCTGGCAAAACGCCGGGGACGTGGCAGAGAACCCCGCTCAGCGCAGGGGCTTGGGCAGGAACCGGGCGTACCGGGATTCCCACACCCGGAGCGACTCCAGCGACAGGCTTTCCAGCTCGTGGGACACCGCCCGGGCGGCGGTGAGGGCGGTTTCTACGTCCTCGTCGTGCGGGATGTCCTCGTGGCGCCCGAGCTCGGCCACACCGATCAGCACGGTGAGCTGATTGTTCACCCGATCCTGCAGCATCACGCGCAGCTTGCGGATCAGCCGGGCCCGTGCCAGACGCGAGTGACGGCGCACGGCCCAGATGAGGAACCCCTGGAGCCAGACCAGGAAGGTCAGTGCGAGACCCTGCGTGCCGCGATCCAGCTGGGCGAACGTCAGGGCGACCGACAGCAGGACTCCGGCCGTGGTCAGGAGGAGTTCGAAGTGCTCAGAGATCTGGGCCCGAAAGCCGTCCCGCAGCTTCCTCGACGGAACCACGACAACCTCGAAGACCGATGGCGAATGGGGGAGGTGCCATCCAATCTCGGAGAAAGCACTCACCTCGTCCAGTGGCAACTTCTCGACACCGTACAAAAAGGCGACCCCGCCTCTGCAATCGCTGGTGGGGTCGCCTCAGTGTTCCCGGCGGAATATCGTGACGTCGGTCGTCTAGGCGGCGAGGTCGCGGAGCTTGTCGCCGTGCTGCTCCCGGAGCTGGCGGAGCGCCCGGTCCCGCAGCTGGCGGATGCGCTCCCGGGTGACCCCCATCATGCGGCCGATCTCCTCCAGCGTCCGTGTCCTCCCGTCGTCCAGCCCGAAGTACAGTCGGAGCACCTTGGCGTCGCGCGCGGGCAGCGCGGCCAGGGCCGCGTCCAGATCGTTCGTCCGGCTGTTGGCCATCGTCGTGGCGTCCGTTCCCTCCTGAGTCAGCGGAACGAAGCGCTCCATCCGGCCCCGGTCGTCGGCCTCGCGTACCGGGTGATCCAGCCGCATGGCCTCGATGTGGAGGGCGCTCAGGGCGCGCACGGCGTCGCGGGTCAGCCCCGTCGCCTTGACCAGCTCGTCGGTGGTGGGAGCCCGGCCGAGCTGTTCGGTCAGGAGTGTCGTGGCCCGGCCCAGCCGGTTGAGATCCGCCGTACGGTTGAGCGGCACCCGAACGGGTCGTCCGTGCCGCGCGATGGCGGCCTGGATCGCCTGGCGGATCCACCACACGGCGTACGAGATGAACTTGACCCCGCGGTCCGGGTCGAACTTCCGGGCTGCGGTCATGAGGCCCAGATTCCCCTCGCCGATCAGGTCCATGAGAGGCACGCCACGGTTCTGGAACTTCTTGGCCACCGAAACCACGAAACGCACGTTGTGCCGCGCCAGCTTTTCCTGGGCCTCGACATCACCCCGGAACGCGCGACGCGCCAGGGCAGTCTCCTCCTCGACCTTGAGGAGCGGGATGCGGCTGATCTCCTGGAGATAGAAATCCAGGCTCTCGCGTCCCTCGTCGGCCGCCCGAGGGAGCGGCTTCGCGCGAGGGCGCCCCGTCCGGCGGGTCCGCTTCTTGGCAGCAGGCACTTAGTTGCTCCTATCTGTGGCTGTAGCAAAGGCTTAGGTTCTCAACGGCGGCGACACCGCTGCCGACTATCTGGCATAATGACCGGGCGCGCTCCAACGTTGCAGCTGCTCACAAAACACCCCGCGGATGTCTCAAGTTCCGCTTTTACCGCGCCGTTTGGCGTGCCGGGTAGGGGAGGCCGCCAGGGGATCGTCCGGCCAGTGGTGCCTGGGGTACCGCCCCTTCAAGTCCTTTCTCACCTCGAAGTAAGTGGTTCGCCAGAACCCCGCGAGGTCACGCGTCACCTGGACTGGCCGGCGAGCCGGGGACAGGAGGTGGAGCGTCACCGGCACCTGGCCCCGGCCCACCGTGGGCGTCGTGACCTGGCCGAACATCTCCTGAAGGCGGACCGCGAGGACGGGTCCTGCCGGGTCGGCGTAGTCCACTTGGATGCGCGAGCCGGTCGGGACTTGCACATGGGTCGGGGCCCACTGGTCCAGACGGCCTCGCAACTCGGGCGGAACCAGGTCGAGGAGGGCCTCGCCCAGATCCACCCGCCGAAGGTCGCTGACCCGGCGAAAGCCCCTCACGTGGGGGCCTAGCCAGCCCTCCAGGCCCCCGGCCAGCGCCTCGTCCGACACGTCCGGCCACGTCGAGTCGAGCCGATGCAGGAACGCCAATCTGGCGCGGGTCTGGCGAGCCGCGTCGGTCCACGGCAGTCGGTCTACTCCCTCTCGGCGGATTCCCTCGGCCAGCATCGGGGCGACGGCGTCCGGATCGGGATTGGCGAGCGGGGCGTCGTCCAGCACCAGGGCGCCCAATCGTCGCCGACGGCGTGCGACCACGGCCAGCGAGCCGCCATCCCACGTGAGTACATCCTCGCGCACGATCGCGTTGGCGAACTGGGCCTCGAGGTCGGCGAGGGAAATCGGCAGCGCGAGGAAGACCCGACTCTCCGGGCGTCGCCCGTCCAGCTCGGCTGCCACCAGGTAGTCGTGCCCGGCCAGCGCGGGATCATCCAAGAACGCTCCGGCGCCATTTCTTAGCACAAACTTCCCCGTCGCGCCGGGACGCCGTTGCGCCACGCGATCCGGGTAGGCGAGAGCCAACACCAGTCCCGGCGAGGGCGAAGACTTCAACGGCTCCGGGAGTCCACCTCGGCCCGCCCCGCGGCACAACCCCACTTCCGCGCGGGCCCGCCGGAGCGTTTCGCGATCCACCCCGTCGCGCTGGGTAGTCCCGCGCAGCAGGTCGAGACGGAGGATAAGATCGGCATCGGCAGGTCCGTCACCCCGCCGGAGGAAATCGCGCTCGGCCAGCAGCGCGGCCAGCTCGCAGGCAAGCTGGGCTGCGCCGAGCTCGCGTCCCCGGACCACCATATGAGCGAGGCGCGGGTGGAGTGAATGCCGCGCGATGCGTCGGCCGTGGTCGGTGATGCGGCCGACATCACCGACCGCGCCGAGACACCGGAGCAGTCCCCGGGCCTCGCTGAGCGCCGCCGCGGGCGGAGGGTCCAGCCAAAGCAGATCTCCCGGATCGGTGACGCCCGCGTCGGCGAGGTCCAAGGCCAGGGGGGCGAGGTCGGCCTCGAGTATCTCTGGCGCGTGTCGGGGCAGCAGCGCCGCCTCCTCGGCCACGGACCACAGGCGGTAGCAGACGCCGGGCGCCTGTCGCCCGGCCCGCCCGCGACGCTGGTCGGCCGAGTCGCGCGAGACTCTGATGGTGACGAGGCGGGTCATGCCGATGCGCGGCGAGTAGCGGGGAACCCGCGCCTGCCCGCTATCCACCACGACGCGGACGCCATCCACGGTGAGACTGGTCTCGGCGATCGATGTCGCGAGCACCACCTTCCGGCGACCGGCGGGGCTCGGCCGCAGTGCGCGGTCCTGCAGGTCCCGCGGCAGCGTGCCATGCAACGGAATCACGTCGGCATCGAGACCGTGGAGCAGTCGTTCGGTCCGGCGGATCTCGGCGGCGCCCGGCAGGAAGGCCAGGATGTCGCCGTCGTCGACCTCGAGCGCCCGACGGACGGCCGCCGCAACCGCGGCGTCCACCCGAATGCCGGGAGGGGGCGCCGTGTGGTGGGTCTTCACCGGAAAGCTCCGGCCCTCGGAGGTCAGGATCGGCGCGCCGCCGAGCAGTCGGGCCACCGGCTCGCCTTCGAGGGTGGCCGACATGACCAGAATGCGAAGCTCGGGACGGAGGATAGCGCGGGACTGGAGCGTCAGGGCGAGGCCGAGATCGGCGTGGATGCTTCGCTCGTGGAACTCGTCGAACACGACCAGCCCCACCGACTCGAGCGCCGGGTCGCCTCGAAGCATGCGCGTCAACACCCCCTCGGTGACCACCTCGATCCGGGTGCCCGGGCCTACCCTCGTGTCGTGGCGAATTCGATATCCCACCGTCTCGCCGACCCGCTCACCCAGCATCTCCGCCATGCGGGACGCCGCGGCCCGGGCGGCCAGCCTCCTGGGCTCCAGCATCACGATGCGCCTGAGGCCGAGCCACTCCTCACCCAGGAGTGCGATCGGCACCCGGGTGGTCTTGCCCGCTCCGGGCGGAGCTTGGAGTACCGCGGCTCCGGCGGAGGTGAGGGTCTCCCGAAGCGCGGGCAGCGCTGGCTCGATGGGGAGTGGATCCGGGAGCTCTCGCATGGCCGTAAAGAATAGCGATCATGGAACCTGAGTCGCGCTGCCCTCGTTTACCCCGTAAGCGGGCCTTGTACATGGCACGGCGTATGCGAAGTGGATAGCCACGCTCCAGTCCCGGAGCGTTGTGAGGAAGGCAGAGTACTCAAATGACGTGCGACTACAACGGCTGGAATGACGCGCCCGAAGAGGAGCGCGAGTGGTTCGATCAGCACCCGGAGATCTGGAGCGGTCCCGCGCGGGACGCGGACACCCGTCCCCTGAGGGTGACACCGGCGTCCAGAATCCGCCACCGGCGCTGAGCCACCGAAGCCCGCTTCCGAAGGTGCGCTCCCCACGCCTCGCCCCCACCGGCGGGGCGTTCCTGTGTCCGGCCAGTGATGTGGATCACACTCCGCCGCCGTGAGAGCATCACCGCATATCCGCCGCAACGGTGCCAGTTTGCCAACGTCACAATCGAAGCGAAACCAACGCGATGGAGGAGGCGATATGCGGAAGCTCGCAGCAGGATTGGCGATCGTAGCGCTACTCGGCGGATGCAAGAAGGCCGATCACGACACCGGAGCGCTGAACAACGACCGCGCGGGCATGGACACGGTCATCAAGTCCGGGACCGTCAAGGACACCACCGTCGTGAAGGCCGACACGAACATCGACGTGGATACGGTGAAGCACACCGATCACATCAAGAAGGACAGCACCAAGTAGCCCGCCGGCAATTCCTGGCCGGCTGAGCGCACTCGCTCAGCCGGCGCAGTTCTTCGCCGCTCCAGTTCCCTCCACTCTTCTCTCCAGACGCGTGACCCCGCTCACGGGGTGCGCTGGTCCACGTCACTACTCTTGCTGGCTCATCTCTCAGGAGGACGCTGTGGTACATCGAGGCAACGGCGGCGGTCGTACGGCGGTGGCGACCCGGTCGCGGCAGCATCAGGAGGAACGTCCCAGCGCCAAGCCCCGCACGGGCCAGCGCGCGCCCGAGCTGCAGCGGTACGGGACCATCGCCCGACTGCCGATCGGGCTCGACGAATCGGTCTGTCGGAAGAGCGTCGAGGCGCTCAACCAAGTGCTGGCGGACACCATCACGCTGCGAGATCTCTACAAGAAGTCGCACTGGCAGGTCGTCGGGCACACGTTTTACCAGCTCCACCTGCTGTTCGACAAGCATTACGAGGAGCAGAACGAGCTGGTGG
>Ga0310810_10006144_pt1 | contig 13530 bp, 10 predicted proteins | sample NCmetagenome_FD_207641 | JGI IMG/M metagenome (GOLD analysis project Ga0310810, IMG submission 207641) | Soil microbial communities from experimental microcosm in Duke University, North Carolina, United States - NC | ecosystem: Engineered > Artificial ecosystem > Soil microcosm > Unclassified ... | reverse complement strand
GGTCCTCCGTTGCCCTGCTCCGTGGCTACACCGCTGCCTCCGCAATTTCCGTTTCCTCCAGGTCCAGTGACGGCCCATAATCGGCGCGTTCCTATGGCTACGTCCTTCGACAGGAGACGTCCATGAAGACTGCCGTCGTCTGTGTATTCCTTCTGACCGTCCTGACGTTCCCGGCTTTAACCGCCTCGCCGACGACAAAGCCTGAGGACGTCGGCGTGTCGTCCGAGCGCCTGCATCGAATCAACCAGATGATCGATCGCCACATCGCCGCGGGCGACATTGCGGGCGCGGTGACGATCGTGGCGCGCAAGGGCAAAGTCGTTCACCACGCCGCGCAGGGCGTGATGGACCTGCAATCGAAGCAGCCGATGTCAGCCGCGTCGATGTTCCGCATCGCATCGATGACCAAACCGGTCGTCGGCGTGAGCATCATGATGCTGGTCGAAGAGGGCAAGCTTCACCTCAACGATCCGGTCAGCCGCTACATCCCTCAGTTCAAGGACATGAAGGTCGCCGTGAGTCAGCCGGCTGGCCAAACGCCGGGCGGACGCGCGGGTGGTGCTGCTGGCACGGGGCTTCACTTCTACACGGTGCCGGCGCAGCGCGAGATCACGATCAAGGACCTGCTGACGCACGTCTCCGGCCTGGGAAGCGGGCCGATGAGCAACAGCGATATCGACAAGGTCGCGCGCAAGGATGGCGAGACGCTCGCCGACTACATTCCTCGCCTTGGCTCGACGTCGCTCGAATTCCAACCGGGATCGCGCTGGACCTATAGCCCCGGAGCCGGTTTCGAAACGCTGGGCCGCGTCATCGAGATCGCGTCGGGCACGCGGCTCGATCAGTTCTTCCGCACTCGCATCTTCGACCCGCTCGGGATGAAGGACATCACGTTCTGGCCGAGCGATGCCCAGATGCCTCGCGTCGCGACCGTCTACGGCCGCGGCGCCAACGGTCTGACCAAGACGCCAACGCCGAACGACACGATGTCGCGCAACGTGTACTTCCGCGGGTCGGGCGGCCTTTACAGCACCGCGGAGGACTACATCCCGCTCGGCATGATGCTCGCCAACGGTGGCGAGCTGAATGGCAAGCGTCTGCTCAGCCGCAAGACGGTTGAAATGCTGCGGGCGGCTCACGTCAAAGACTCGCTTCCGGGCAGGCCTGCCGGAGAAGGCTACGGCCTGAGCGTTCGCGTCGTCACCGATCATGCGGCTCGCGGGACGATGCTCTCGGATGGCACGTTTGGATGGAGCGGCGCCCAGGGTACGCACTTCTTCGTCGATCCCCAGGAGGAGCTGGTGGGCGTGTTGATGGTGCAGACGTCGATTGGCGAGCTTCAGCGCGAGTTCGAAGATCTCGTCGCGCAGTCAGTGATGGATTGATCGAGGGTTATGGAGGGCGGGTCCTGCTTTGTGGACCCGCCATCGATTGACGACCTCAATGCGCTGCGGCCGCGGCCGACGACGCCCCCTTCGGCTTGCGCATGATCATGACGAGCGGGATGAGGACGATGAAGACCATCCCGAGCAGCCGGAAAATATTGACGAACGAGACCATCGCCGCCTGCCGCTCGATCATCGCGTAGAGCGCGACGTATGCCTGGTTCGTCGCGCTGGTCACATCGGCCCCCCCGGCCATAAACCCGTTCTTCAATTGCTCGAACACGCTCGCCGTCGTGGGATCGAACGCATTCACGTGCTCACCGAGCAGCGCCGCGTTCGTCTGCCGCGTGCGCGCCAGCATCGTGCCGGTCATCGCGATGCCGATGCCGCCGCCAATGTTGCGCATCAGGTTGAACAAGCTGGTTGCGTATCCCATGCGCTGGGGCGCGATGGTTGCCATCGACACAGTGGTCAACGGCACGAACAGCAGTGCCATCCCCGCACCCTGAAGCAGTTGCGGCCAGAAGATATCCCAGTAGCCCGCCTGCAGATTGAGCTGCCCGAGCCAGATCATTGTCGCACCGCCGATGAACAACCCCAGGGCGAGCAGGATGCGCGCATCGACCTTGCTCGTGAGCATGCCCACCGTTGGCATCATGAAGAGAGAACCAACCCCGCGCGGCGCCATCGCCTCTCCCGCTTGAAGCGACGGATAGCCGAAAAGCGTCTGCAGCATGATCGGCAGCAGCACCAGGCTGCCGTAGAGCACGAACCCGAGCACCGTCATCAGGAAGACACCGACCGAGTAGCTTCGGTCGGTGAACAGGTGCAGATCGATGATCGGTTCCTTCGACCGGAGCTGGTGGATGATGAGAGCAATCAACCCCGCCGCAGAGATGATCGCCAGCGTCGTGATCATCGTCGAGGCAAACCAATCCTCCTGTTGCCCCTTGTCAAGGACGAACTGCAGCGCGCCGATGCCGACCACAAGAAGCCCCATGCCCCAGTAGTCGATGTGACTCGACTCGCGCCGCAAGTACGGCGGATCGAACACGTAGAGCTGCGTCATCAACAGCGACACGATTCCCACGGGCAGATTGATGTAGAAGACCCACCGCCAACTGTAGTTTTCAGTGACCCATCCGCCGAACACCGGTCCGAAGATCGGCGCCACCACGATGCCGAGTCCCCAGAAGCCCATGGCGCGTCCGCGCTCTTCCGGCTTGAACGACTCGAGGAGAACGGCTTGCGACAACGGTTGAAGGGCGCCGCCCGTCGCGCCCTGGATGATGCGGAAGATCACGAGCAGCGCCAGGTTTGGCGCGGCTCCGCACAGAAACGATGCGAGCGTAAAGCCGGCGGTTGACCACATCAGCAGGCGCTTGCGGCCGAACTTGCTCGCGAGCCAGCCGGTCATCGGCAGGATGATCGCGTTGGCAACCAGGTAGGACGTCAATGCCCACGTCGCCTCGTCCGTGGTCGCCGAGAGGCTGCTGGCAATGTGTGGCAACGACACGTTCACGACCGTGGTGTCCAGCACCTCCATGAAGGTGGCGAACATCACCGCGAACGCGATGAGCCAGGGGTTCACTTGTTTCTGAGTCACGGGATCTCGTAATGCAGAATGCAAAACTCAGAATTCAGAAACGGACTGGATCACTGACGGCTTTCTGCATTCGGATTCTGAATTACCGTGTGTATACCGTGGGCACGACCGACATCCCCGGGCGCAGCAGATGCTCGAGGTCCTGCCCTTCGTCGAGGAGAATCCTCACCGGCACACGCTGCACGACCTTGACGTAGTTTCCGGTGGCGTTGTCGGGCGGCAGCAGGCTGAACCGCGAACCGGTCGCGGCCGCAAGGCTATCCACCTTGCCGTTGAACTCTCGCCCGCCGTACGCATCGACCTCGATCTTCACACGCTGACCGGGCCGCATCTTCTCGAGCTGCGTCTCCTTGAAATTCGCCGTCACCCACACGCGATCGAGCGGGATGATCGTCATGAGCGGCTGCCCCGGCTGAATCACCTGGCCCACCTCCGCGCTCTTCCGGCTGACGATGCCTTTTACCGGCGCCTTGACGGTCGCATACTCCAGATTCAACTCGGCCTGTTTGACGATGGCCCGGTTCTGGCGAACCTTCGCGTCGGCCGCGGCGGCGCGGGCGCGCGAGGCGGTGACCTGCTGCGGCGCCGTCTGCGCCGTTTTGAGTTCAGCGGAGGCCTGCTGCCGCCGCACGCTCGCCTGAGCCAGGCGGCTCTCGGCGACGCGGATGCCGAGCTGCGCTTCTTGCACCTGTGCCTGCGCCGATTCGCTTGCCGCTACGTTGGCGGCTGCGGCCGCCACGGCCGCGTCGTACTGCTGCTGAGAGATTTCATCCTTGTCGAGGAGCGGCTTCAGACGTTCGACGTCTCGGCTCGCCCTGGTGGCATTGGCGGCGGCCTCGCGCTGCTTCGCCTGCGCAGTGAGTTGCTGCGTCTTCGCCACTTCTATGGTTTGCTGCGCCTCGAGGTAGGCAGCTTCAGCCTGCTCGACACCGCCGCGGGCGGTCTGCTCGTTGCTCGTCGAGGTGGTTGACGTGATCGGGACACCGGTTTGCGCCGCAGTCGCCGCAGCCTCCGCATCGGCCAATTCGGCGCGCGCGCGCTCCAGCGCGACCTCATAGTCGCGCGGGTCGATCTCCACGAGCACGGCTCCAGCCTCGACCTCCTGGTTTGGCTCGACCGGCACCTTGAGAACCGTTCCACCAACACGCGCGGCGATCGGCGTGATGTGCGCGTCTACCTGCGCATCGTCGGTGGACTCGCGGCCTGCCGAGATCCACCACCAGATCCCGGCGCCTACGGCCGCCAGCACTACAACCCCAACAAGAATTCGGACGCGCGTCGTCGTCATTTGGTCACCGAGCCCCCGAGGTATTTGGCGACAGCCTCTTCGGCCGTTCCGAGAGATTCCGCAAGCATGGCCTTGGCCACGTTGAAGCCGTACACCGCAGCGATGTACTGCTCGCTGGCCTGCGCAACGGCTTCCTGTGACTCGACGACCTCGATGTTCGAGGCCACGCCGGCGGCGAAGCGGTCGCGGGACTGGGTGAGCTGTTGATCCGCGAGCTCGCGCGCCCGTGTCGCCGTCTGCATCGCTTCCTCGGTCGCCTTCAGATCCAGGAATGCGGTACGTACGTCGTAGTAGATCTCCGCTTTCGTGTCGTCGGCTTCAGCACGTCTCATCCGGAGATCGGCATCGGCTTGCGCGACGCGGGCCTGGACCTTCCCGCCTTCGAAAATCGGAACTTCCAATGCGCCAACGACGTTGAATGTCGGGAGAGCACTCCCCGCCTGCAAGCCGATCGTGCCGTAATCGGCGGTCACCTTCACCGAGGGAAGCCCCTCACCATGAACGGCCCTGCGTGTAGACTCGGCGGCCTGCACACGTGCGAGCGCTGCGAGGTAGTCCGGTCGATCGCGATAAGCGCGTTCGAGCGCTTGTTCCAGCGTCATCTCCGGGATCGGCACGTTGGGAAGTTGCTGGTTGAGCGTGAACGCCTGCCCCACCGGGAGTCCGATCACGCGTGCGAGCTGCAATTTCGTTTTCTCGTACTGGTTGGTCGCGACGGTTACACGCTGGCGTTCGGTGCTCATCCTGACTTCGGCGCGCACCACGTCGATCCCGGCGACAATTCCACCTGCTCTGAGGTTCTGCGCCTGCTGATGCAGCGTCGTCGCGGTCTCGAGCTGCGCTCGCGCAGTGTCGGCACGGGCACCGGTCGCGAGCGTCTGCAAATACAAGTTCGCCGCGACGAGAACAACCAGGTCCCTGGCGCCCTTGGCGGAGTGCCGGGCCGCAATCATCGAGTGCTCGGCGGCGCGCAACTCATTGGCGGCTTTGAGGTCGATGACCGTCTGCGACACGTACACTCGCGCGTCGAAGACATTGAACGGACCGACGACTCGCGGGAATTCCTCTCGCAACGGGAAGCCGAATGCTTCGAGGTTCGTCTTCCGTCTCGCTTCCGTGACGCTCCCGCTCAGATGCGGCAACAGGTCACTGAGCGCGACCGAACGAGCGCCCGCGGCACCATTGGCGCCCTCTTCAGCGAGCAGCACACCAAGGTTGTGCTCGAGGGCCCGATTGATGACATCGAGGATCGATAACGAGAGCGTCTCGGTGGTCGCCGTCCCTTTAGGCACGCCGCCGCCGAAGGGACTATTCGGAGGAAGCGCCGGCGCGATCTGGGCGAACGCGACAGCCGGGACGAGCGTGCATGCGACGGCCAGGGATGCTAGCCAGGCGCTCCGTTTCGTGAACTGCGGCGGGGACGTCGGCTGGTTGCCCGAATCTCCTGGCGCAGTTCGAGCGACAGGAGCGGTTTTCCGCCCAATGATGAAGACGGGATTCACGCCACGAACCGCATAGCGGTCCAATCGAAGAGTCTGTCTGGAAGTCACGCGAGACGTGCCTCAGTGAGACCGCGGATGAGAAGCAACCGGCGGAGATCTGAGTATGGTTCAGAGGCGAGGCTGCGGACAACTCAACCGATTCTAGCCGCGGCAGGGGTGGCGTCAGATCACGCAGGCTTTGCCTTGAGCACGCCGATCTGTACGAGCAGGCTGGTGAAGTCGTAGATCCGCCGTTCGCGCACGATCTTGCCGTTCTGGAGCGTGTAGAAGAACACCGCCGAGATGGTAAAGCGCTTCCCGGTTGGGGGCACCCCGAGGAACTCGCCGATGTGCGTTCCCTCAAGGGAAAGGACTGTCGCGGCGTTATCGCCGTCGATGACGAGATGCTCCACCGTCGTCGTGAGATCGAGGAACGCCGAAAAGACGACGCGAAAGGTTTTCTCCGCGGCCTCCCGACCTTGGTGCACCCCCCCGGTGGGGCTGTCGATGACGGCGTTCTCCGCGTAATCGGAGGCGAGGCCGGCGGCATCGAGGTCGTCGTACCGCTCCCACAGGCGTTTGAAGAAGTCCTCCATCTGCTGGCGCGTCATGGTGCTGCGGGTTTCCCCGGCGGCGGCAACGATTCGGCCTTCGCTTGTCATGACGCCCCTTCTCGCCCGAGTGTGGCGGATACGGTGGGCGGATTATATCGAAAGCGTCCAGCTTCGACGCCGCCCGATCCGTCTCAAACCGTGCAACTCAGCATTAATCGTATTGCTAGAATCTGCGAGATCCATGGCAAATCAGGGTCCTCTGGCACTGGCGCCCGAGATCGACGGTTTCCGCAAGGAGTTCGAGCAGATTTCCGCCGACGCCGAGGCGCTTGTCTCTCCGCTCGGTGAAGAGCAGTTCACCTGGAAACCGGGCCCGAACAATTGGTCGATCGCCGAATGCCTCGAGCACATGAACGCGACGGCGAGATCCTATCTGCCGGCGATCGACGAGGGGATTGCCGACGCCATTCGGCACGGCGCCTACGCTGAAGGACCGTTTCACTACAACCTGATTGGCCGTCTCTTCGCGCGCGTAATGGAGCCACCCGCCAGGCTCCGGATGCGTACGTCTCTCGACAAAGAGCCGGGGCCTCAGCGTCCGAAACGGGAAACGCTCGCGGGGTTCCGCGCCTATCAGGTGCAGTACGTCGATCGCTTGCGGCAAGCCAACGGCATCGATCTGTCGCGGGCACGCGTGCGATCGCCGCTGGCCAGCTGGATTCGGATCCCGCTCGGCTCGGCATTCGCATCGATGGCCGCGCACGAACGGCGGCACCTGTGGCAGGCTCGCCGGATCATGCAGATGAACGCGTTCCCCGCGGCGACCTAGCTGCTCGGGCGCCCGCCTCAGAATTGCTGCTGACTGGACGTCGAGCCCGACTCGAGGCCGACCGCTGCATGTGAGCGTCGGGGATCGGCGCCGCCCTCGACCTGGCGATGCTCCGGATCGATCAGCACGCCCGACGCAAACCCATAGCGCAGCTCTCCCTTGCGTCCGATCTTTTGAAAGCTGTGCCCACGCGCCGTCATCTCCTGAAGAATCGATCGCGGGAACCGATCCTCGATTTCGACCCGTGCCGCGCGGCCGTTGAGGTCCCCGGGATCTCTCGCAACGAGAAACCGCGGCGCCTCGATCGCCTGCTGCATTGACATGCCACCATCGATGATCCCGGTCACGATCGAGTAGGTCGACGCAGGAATCCACGCGTTTCCCGCCGACGCGACCGCCAGCCGCGGCACGAGGCTCCCGTTCCTCTCCCTGAACACCAGCATCGGCACGTTGGCCGTGTTCGATCGGGTGAGCGGCTTCAACTGTCCGTACGCGCCGGGTGTCGTCCGGCTCGATCGCAGATGGTTGTTATAGAGGAACCCGAGACCGCGCGACACGTAGAACGATCCTCCCCACGTGCTGAGGGTCTGCGTAATCGCGATCGAGTTGCCGTCAACATCGGCCACCACGAAGCCGCTGGTGCCGCTGCCAATGCGTTCGGCTCCGCCGCCGATCTCGTCCGAGTCCTCCGGGAATACGGCCGCGCGCCGCGCGTCGATGCGACGAAAGAGAGTGGCCGCATGCATGGGATCGAGATGCTCGCCGAATTCGACCGGCCACTGCGCCGGGTCGGCGATCCGCCCGATGCGGTCGCGCATCTTCCACGACTCGATCAGGTAGTGCCAGTAGTCGGCGTCGTTGGCCGGCTTGGCATCGACCCTGGGCTTGTAGTTGTCGAGCACCTGAAACACCTCGATCAACGACACGCCCGCTCCGACGGGAGGTCCGCCCGTGAAGAGCATGTGGCCACGGTATCGGCCACTCACCGCCTTCCGCTCGATGGCGTGATATTGCGCGAGGTCCTCGTAGGTAATCAGCCCGTCGTTTGCCTGCATGTCCGCCGCGATCCGTCGAGCAAGCGAGCCGCGATAAAACGACTCGGCTCCTTCCGATGCGATCGTCCGCAGCGTTGTGGCGTAATCGCGATTGACGAAGCGGTCACCTGGTTTCGGCACCCGCCCGTTGGGAAGGAAGATGAGCCCGGCGGCCGCGTACTTCTGAAAGTACTGACGCCCTTCCGCCACGCTCGACGGCAGCGTCTGATCGAGCAGGAAGCCTTGTTCGGCGTACGCAACGGCGGGGGCAATGAGCTCGGACCACGAAATCCTTCCGCTCCCGTAGTGGCGGTGCAAGTACTCCATTCCTGCGACCACACCAGGGATGTTCGCGGCGACAGGACCGTCACCGACCAGACGCGTGCCCCTGAAAATGCGCGGGTTGTCCAGTGTTGCTGCACCCGGCGTCTGATCTTTGAAATCGATGACTGAGGGCTCCGTCATCCCGTTGAGAAACAGGACTGCCTGCCCGTCGCCACCGATACCGGACGCGTCCGGCTCGACGACGCCAAGCACGAACGACATCGCGATGGCTGCGTCCACGACGTTGCCGCCGTGCTCGAGCACGGCGCGGCCGGCCTCTGAGGCAAGTGGATGCGCAGACACGACGACCGCGCGTGATGAGGTGACGCGCGGCTTCACGAGCGGCTGCTGCGTGATCATGCGATCGACGACGTCTTCGAACGCGCTCTCAGAACGCGCCTGTTCGGCACGCGGCTCGAGCTCGGTACGCAGGCGATCCCATTCGCGCGCGCCGTCGCCTGACTGGTAATACATGCGCTTCAGCGTGGCCCACACGCTGTCGAACGCCCGGCGATACGGAGCGGCCGTGAGAGACGAGGGCACGGCCATCGCGCGGGCGCCTTCGTCCACTGCGCGCGGCGCGGGCACGATCCAGAGCTGATACGCGCGGCCGTCGCCAAACAGCGCCGGTGGATCGTCGCGGTCGCGAGTAGGGTTTCCGTTGTATCCGGGATCGGGCTCCGGAATCTCGCCGATGGCGAGCAGGCGGCCGTCAGGCGACCAGGCCAGGTTGCCACCATGACGCGAGATGAGCACCGGCGGCGATGTCGGGCGCAGCATCGACAGCGAATCGCCGTCGGTCAACGGAGTCACCGAAGTGACCCAGGTCGATCCGACGCCGTCGCGCACCGAGTAATAGGCGAGACGAGTCCCATCGGGAGACCATTCGGCGAAGCCGTCGTAACCAGGCTGGCGGGCCAGTCGGATTGCCGGGCCGCGCCCGCCACCAGACGGTGGCGCCGAGCGATCGAACAGGCGCATCAGCCAGATGTCGAAGTCACCATCGTCGCTGGCGCGGTTCGAGGTAAATGCGATGCGACGGCCATCGGGCGAGACGCGCGGCTGCAGCTCGTCATCGGGTGACTGCGTCAATCGCAACGGAATGCGATCGGCCACAGGACCCGTGGGATCGACCAGGAAGAGATCCCACTGGATCTCGTCGGCCGAGCGGTGCGCGAACACGATGCGGCCATCGGGCGTCCACGACGGCGTCCGCTCGTCGCCCTCGAGATCGAGCACCTTCTCCGGGATACCGCCGTGCGCATCGACGACATAGAGGTCGAACCCCTGACCACGATCGGCGGCAAAGACCACGCGCTTCCCGTCCGTGGACCACGCCGGCTCGCGCTCCGAGCCGGGGATCTTGGTCAACTCGTGCGGATCACGCCCATCGGGAGACGTCGTCCAAATGCGATCGAGGATCACGACCGCGAGACGCTTGCTGTCTGGAGACCAGGCGGGATCGCGCATACCGGAGGCGCCGGTCTGCGCATGCGGCGAGAGCGCCAGTGCACACACCAGGACTGCCGTGGCGAGGAAGCGGCCCGCGCTGGCGCGTCTGCGAGAGGGTGTGATCAGGCCGCTCTTCCTTCTGTGAACCGCTCCGCGGCGGTTATCGACATCGACCTTCGTCCACGCGGTCAGTCGTCGTGGAGGCCATGACGGTCCCGGCAAGTCTGGGGCGGGTCCCGTCACTGGTCATTATAATGACCGGGTGCTCGCGCTGCGGTACGTCTATGTCCTTGCCCTGGCGTTGTGGCTGGGCGGGATGGTCGTGCTGGGCGTGGTCGTCGCTCCAACGACGTTTCACGTCCTTCAGGCGAGCGAGCCCGTGACCGGACGTCTCCTCGGCGGGATGGTCTTCGGCGAGATTCTCTCGCGCTTTCACTACGTTGCATACGCGGCAGGCGGGGTTGCGCTTCTGGCGCTGGTGGCCATGGCACTGCTCGGGCCGCGGCCACGCGGCTTCGCGGCTCGCACCGGCATTGTGGCCGTGATGCTGCTGATCGCGTTGTATTCCGGGCTCGTCGTGCTGCGGCAGGTTGCGGCAATTCAGCAGGAGATCGGAGGGCTGCCCTCGTCCCTTCCGGCTGGAGATGCACGTCGCGTGCAATTCGACGAGCTTCACTCGCGCTCGACACAACTGATGATGGTCAACGTCCTCGGCGCGCTCGCCCTTCTTTACTGGGAGGCGCGCGAACCGTAACGCGTTTTCACAGGACCGTGGTGGCGGGCGTACCCAGCCTTTCGAATCCGCCCGAAGGCGGACGCTACAGTCCTGGGCACAACGCACGTGCCCCTGCTTTTTGGGTGTCCAGATCCGTGAAACACACCATCACGCTCATTCCTGGCGACGGCATCGGGCCCGAAGTCACCAATGCCGTCGTCAAAGTCCTCGAGACGGCGGGACTGCAGGTCGAATGGGAGCCGCAGGCCGCCGGCGTTCTGGCGATCGAACAATCCGGCGATCCGTTGCCGCCAGCGCTGCTCGACTCCATCGCCAGAACGAAGGTCGCGCTCAAGGGGCCGGTCACCACGCCTGTCGGTGGAGGCTTCACCAGCGTCAACGTCGGACTGCGGAAGGCGCTCGGGCTCTACGCCAACCTCCGTCCCGTCTGGAACATCCCCTCGGTGCCTTCCCGGTACACCGGCATCGATCTCGTCATCGTCCGTGAGAACACGGAGGACCTGTATTCCGGCCTCGAGCACGAGGTCGTGCCCGGCGTGGTGGAAAGCTTGAAGATCATCACCGAGGAGGCTTCGGAGCGCATTGCGACGTTCGCATTCGAGTACGCGCGGTCACACGGCCGCAAGCGTGTGACCGCGATTCACAAAGCGAACATCATGAAGATGGCCGACGGCCTCTTTCTGAAGAGCGTCCAGAAGATCGCGACCCGCTATCCCGACATCGTCTGCGACGAACGCATCGTCGACGCCGCCTGCATGCATCTGGTGATGAACCCCACGCAATTCGACGTTCTGCTCCTGCCCAACCTGTACGGGGACATCGTCTCGGATTTGTGTGCAGGCCTGGTTGGCGGCCTCGGCGTCGTGCCGGCAGCCAACCTGGGATCCGACATCGGGGTGTTCGAGGCCGTTCACGGCAGCGCTCCGGACATAGCAGGACGAAACGTGGCGAACCCGACGGCCCTGCTGCTTTCCGCGCTGTTGATGCTGCAGCACATCGGCGAACGCGCTATGGCAGACCGCATCATGACGGCGCTCGGCAACGTGCTATCCGAAGGAAAAGTTCGCACCCGGGACCTGGGAGGCGCGTCGGGCACGCGAGAATTTGCTGACGCCATCTGCGCGGCATTGAGCCGCTAAATCATTGAATCGCTGGCTTCCGAGCCACCCGGCTACCTGATATAGTGCTTTGCAGCCGATGATCGACGAGATCACTAGAGCCGTGCTCTCGCGGGAAGAGGTCGCGCGCTATTTGCAGGGCGGCCACGGCCAGAGCGGTCGAGGCGCGCGTGAGCGGATCGAGGCCTATCTCGACGAGCTCAAGACGACGCAGCGATATTCCATTTATCGCGCGCTCAAACACCCGCTCTATCCAATCCTCCGAAAGATCGAGCGCATCGGCGAGTGCTTCGAGCCGGTGAAGGCTGCGACGCGCGGCGGCCGCGTGGTCTACGCCTCCAACCACCGAAGCCACTGTGACTACCTCGTCGAGCCGCTCGTGCTCGACGATAACGGGATCAGGCCACCACTCATCGCGGCCGGCATCAACCTGTTCGGTGGTCCGCTCGGGCTGATTCACCGTCATGTGACCGGAGCGATCCCAATCCGCCGCAACACGAAGGATCCCGTTTATCTGATCACGTTGAAGGCCTACGTCGCCGAGCAGCTTCGCTCGCACGATTTGTTCTTCTACCCGGAGGGCGGCCGCAGCTACAGCGGCGAGATCAAGATTGCGAAGACTGGACTGATGCACGCGGCGTTGCAGGCCGAGCATCCAGGGCTGGTCGTCGTGCCGACGGCGGTGTCGTACGACCTCGTCCTCGAAGACCACGTGCTCGCCCGGCAACGAGTGAAGCGGTCGCAGCGGCCGTTCAGCCACGAGGTGGCAGAGCTGGTGCGTTATACGGTCGGCTATCGCTCGCGTGCGTTCGTCACCTTCGGTGCGCCGATCGACGTCAGCGGCGTCGATCCCAATTCACGCCGGGCCGTTCTGGATCTGACGCATTTAGTGATGCAGACGATCGGACGTCTCTACAAGGTGCTGCCGCCGACTGTTGTCGCCGCGGCAATGCGACCCTCGATCACCAGACGCGAGCTCGAGCAGCGTGCCCACGCCCTGATCGACACGCTCGGGACGTGCGGCGCCAATCTCGGTGTTCACAGCGGTGCCGAGGCTGTGGATGCCGCGCTCGAACCGCTCGAAGCCCGCGGAATCCTGGTCGTCAACCGTGGGCGGGTGCGGGTCCGCAATCGCAACGTGCTGCGCTACTACGCGCGCTCGCTCGAGCACCTGTTGAAGTCTCCCTCCAGAACTCACTAGTGCGGCGCGGCCGCGTCGAGCCGATGCTCACTCTCCTGTCACGAAGTACGACTCTCAAGCGTCTGGCGTCGGCGTACGGCATGGCGACACCGCGCAGCTTCGCGCGGCGATTCATCGCCGGCGAGCGCGTCGAGGACGCCATCGAGGCCGCGCGCGGGCTGCAGGCCAAAGGCTTGCGCCTGACGCTCGACCATCTCGGCGAGAGCGTGAAGACAACCGAGCAGGCGACGGCGGCGACTCGCGACTACGACCGATTGATCGCGGACCTCGTGGCCTCCGGCATCGAGCGCAACGTCTCGCTGAAGCTGTCACAGCTCGGCCTCGAAATCGATCGCGCCACCTGCGTCGACAACATGCGACGGATCCTCGAACCGGCGCGCCGCCACGACTTCTTCGTGCGCATCGATATGGAGAGCTCGGAGTTCACCGAGGTGACGCTCGAGGTGTTTGAGACATTGTGGGGGCTCGAGTATCGCAACATCGGCGTGGTGCTGCAGTCCTATCTCCTTCGAACCGAGAAGG
>Ga0310810_10006143_pt1 | contig 13530 bp, 10 predicted proteins | sample NCmetagenome_FD_207641 | JGI IMG/M metagenome (GOLD analysis project Ga0310810, IMG submission 207641) | Soil microbial communities from experimental microcosm in Duke University, North Carolina, United States - NC | ecosystem: Engineered > Artificial ecosystem > Soil microcosm > Unclassified ... | reverse complement strand
CTGGTGCGCCACGCCTTGGATCGTATGTGTGTAATCGACGATGGACGGCGTGTCCAGCGTGACGGTGGCCAGCTTGCGTGAGAAGAGGAGAGCTAACTCCGGAGGGAGCGCGTCCTGGATACGCAGGCCCACCGTGGGCACGAGTTGGAGCGACCGTGGATCGGTGCTCTGCAGAAAAGAGCGAAGGCAGACACCGTCTCGCGTCTGGAGGAACATCACGTCCGGCACGGCCCTGAGGATCGCGCTGTTCTGCTGCTCGATATCGACGAGGGCACGACGCTCGATGCGACCCTGCTCGAGGACACCGGCCATCAGCATCATCGGAATCGCATTCGCGGTCAGCACGAGTTGAACGCCGACGATGGCATCGGCCGGAGTGCCACTGGCGAGAGGTCCCTGGCCCGCCAGGGCGGTCGAGACCGTGAGGAGCGTCGTCCACAACAGTGCGACTGCGAGACCGGCCGTGCGAAATCGCACCGTCGCCCACAGCAGGAATGGAGTTGGCGCGAAGAGCGCTGCCGACACCCCGAGAATGTCGGTGCGTTCGATGTAGCCGATGGCGAAGTGGATCGCGACCACGCCGAGGAGCAACGCGCAAAACTCGAGGGTGCGCGGCGGCACGCGAAACGGCTGCGAGCGGAGGTAATACCAGAGCGTGACCAGCGGCGGGACCATCGCGAGTGTCGCGATGGCGTTCGAGACCGTTCTCGCCCGCCACGCTTGCGCGACGTCCGCGGCCCACCCGAGATCGACGTAGATGTACGCGGGGACGAGCGATGCCACCGCCGGCGCGAGCAGGCAGGCGCCGACGATGAAGATCAGCACACGCCGGGAGTCGGCAAAGAGGGACGCACCCGCCGACGCGTATCGGGCGATCCATGCCGCGAGAACGGCCTGCACCGCGTTGCCGAAGAACTGGATCAGCCAGGCGACGAACGGGACACCATCCTGCGCGTGTGCGATCCCGTGCGCCACCAAAGCGCCGGCGAGCAGTGCCGGCCACGTGCGCGGCGCGGTGACAGTGAGCGCAGCTGTCAGGATTGCCGTTGGTGGCCAGAAGAACGAGATGCCGCTCGCGGGAAAGCGAAGGGCGAATCCAGTGAGACAGCCCCCGTAGTACAGCGCCGCGACGATCAGCGGTGGCCAGGGATTGCGGACCGACCACTCATTGCTGGCGCGCAGAGCACCGGCCAATTTCTGAAAACGGCTGACGTACAAAGCGCCAGCCGTGTCACCGTTCATCGCGGCGATCCGGCGTGTTCAACCATTGATGGTGCGACACCGCTTCCTCGAGGTGGGAGCAAGAGTAGCACCGAGTGGAAGAGGGCGATCTGCGACCCGCAACGGAATCAGCGGTAGGTCACCGCCCGCCGGAGGATTGGATCCAATGGCGCGGTCCGGCTCCGCGGCGGGCCGCACGATCGCCGGGGTTGGCGAGTTGGCAACGGTCGAGTGACAGACACCCGCATCCGATGCACTCACCGAGCGTCGTCCGCATGCGCTCGAGCTCAGCGATACGCTCGTCGATGCGTTTCGTCCACCTGTCTGACAAGCGCGCCCAATCGGCGCGTTCCGGCGCGCGATTGCGCGGCAGTCGCGCGAGTTGTTCGCGGATCTCCTCCAGGGATAGCCCTACGCGTTGCGCGAACACGATGAATGCCACGAGCCGCAGCACGGTGCGCGGGTAGCGGCGATGCCCGGCATCGGTGCGGTGCGAGGCAATCAGTCCCTGGTCTTCATAGAAGCGAAGCGCCGAGGTGGCCACGCCGCTGCGCGCCGCCACCTCGCCAATCGTCAATGCGTCAGCCACCGTTTCAGTCTGCGCCAGTTTCTGCTTGACTTCAAGTGCACTTGAAGATCGATCCTCTGATCGAACGAAGGTGACGGGGGAACCCGTAGGAGAAAGCAAATGACTGAGTCGACTCGAACCGCCCTCATCACGGGTGCCAGTCGCGGCCTCGGGCTGGTGATTGCGCGCGTCCTGGGAACGCGAGGCTACAGCCTCGTGATTGGTGGCCGCGATCGTGACGCGCTTGCCGCCGCTGCGGCGGAACTCTCGAACGACGCGCACGTCCGCTCGAACCTGATCGACGCGGCCCACACACGTGGCGGTCTCGACGTGCTCGTCAACAACGCGTCGGAGCTGGGCGCAATCGGGCCGCTCGTGGATTTCGACATCCCGCGCTTCGGCCGATTGTTTCCGGTGAACGTCGGAGCGCCCATGGTGCTGACGCAGTTGGCGCTCCCGCTGCTGGCCGAACGTCGCGGGCTGATCGTGAACATCACCAGCGACGCTGCAACCGCGGCGTATCCCGGTTGGGGACCGTACGGTGCCACGAAGGCGGCGCTGGAGTTGCTGACGCGCACGCTCGCGTCCGAGTTGCGCGAGCAGGGCGTGTCGGCCGTGCTCGTCGATCCGGGAGATATGCGCACGCGTCTGCACCAGGAGGCGTTTCCCGAAATCACCGCGCCGTTCTGGAACTGGCTGTTCGATCAGGATCCGGACTCGGTCCGCGGCGAGCGGTTCGCAGCGCAGCACGAGGATGCGCGATGGCTGCAGCAGGCGTGAGCGACAGGTTCACACTGCCGTCCCACCTCGAGGCGGCCGAACCACCTGAAGCGCGCGGGCTGCGGCGCGACGACGTGCGTTTGCTGGTGTCGCACGCAGATGCCGACACGATCACGCATACGCGCTTCAGCGAGCTGACGCGATGGCTCACGGCGGGCGATCTCCTGGTCGTCAACACGAGCGGGACGCTGAACGCAGCGGTGCTGGCACGAGCCGCGAGCGGTGAGACGTTCGAGGTGCATCTCTCGACGCAGTTGCCGGGACATTTCTGGGCCGTCGAAGTGCGGCGCACCGGCCCGGTCGCCTCGCTGCCGTATCGCGACGCCCGCGCCGGCAGCGTTCTCGTGCTCGAAGGCGGCGCCCGCTTGACGCTGCTCGCGCCGTATCCGTTCGCCCACGCTCTCGATGCACCGTCCCGGCTCTGGATCGCGGCGCTGGAGCTCGACGAATCCGTGCTGTCGTATCTCGAACAATTCGGCCGCCCGATTCGCTACGGGTACGTCCCCGCGTCGTGGCCGCCCTCGATGTACCAAACCGTCTTCGCGATCGAGCCGGGGAGCGCCGAGATGCCATCTGCGGGCCGGCCGTTTACGCCCGAGCTCGTGACGCGGCTCGTGTCACACGGCATTCAGATCGCACCGCTCGTGCTGCACACTGGTGTCGCGAGCCTGGAAGATCACGAGCCGCCCTACGAGGAGTTCTACCGCGTGCCGCCGGAGACCGCCGCGCTCGTCAACGAGGCGAAGCGGTCGGGCCATCGCGTGATCGCCGTCGGCACGACGGTCGTCCGCGCGCTCGAGACCGTCACCGACATCCGCGGAACGACGTCTGCAGGCGAGGGGTGGACCGATCTCGTGATCGGCCCTGAGCGCCGCTTGCGGGCCGTCAACGGGATGATCACCGGCCTCCACGAGCCGCAAGCGACTCATCTCGCCATGATCGAGCAAGTCATCATCGCTGCGGGAGGTAACGGAGCCTCATTGCACCTGGACCGCGCTTACCGCGAAGCGCGCGAAGCCGGCTATCTCTGGCACGAATTCGGTGATTCGCACTTGATTATCGGCGGGTGGGAACGGAGGTGACGGAGGTAACGGTTCAACACGGGGGAGCGGAGCAACGGAGAAGCAGGCAAACACATCCTCTGGCGGTGGGCCGCGCTCCGCGCGGCGGCGTCGAGTCGAAGCCCGTTCGCGCAAGCACGCGTTCGTTCATGGCGTGTTTGCGCGACTGGGCTCCGACTTGACGCTGGCACCGGCCGTTGGCCGGCGCCCCACCGCCAGAGCTCCGTTCCCCCGTGTCTCCGTGTGAAGCCGCTCTCTCCGCGACCTCCGTTCGCTCTAGACGCGGAAGAGTCGATTGATTTTCACGATGAACGCCCGTGTGTTGATCGACGGAAAGCCGCGCATCAACGTGTTGCGCTCGTCGTTGTAGACGACGAAGAGCTCGCTGCCGGGGCGGTACTCCCAGCGGAACCGCGCGTTGGTCGAGACGGTCGCCGTCCCGGAGTTGTACTGAAGCAGCGCGCTGACGAACATCAGCGGCGTCATCGAGTAGGTCACGCGGGACCCGGCGAGATGCGTGGTGAACTCGCCTACGGGGAGCGTCACGTGATTGAGCGAGTAGGTCGGCTCCACTGACAACTGATACGTGATCGGGACCCGTCCGCGTGCCACGCTCAGCGTCGTCTTGTGACCGTCGTAGAACGAGCCGAGCTCCGCGGTGAGGTTGGCAGCCACGGGGCGCTGCTGGCCGATGCTGTACTGGACGCGGAAGGTGTCGAACTGGTACGAGCCGACCGGCACGATGAGGCTGCCGAGTGGAAAGGGCCGCGGCACGAACTCGAACGAGTTGGTGTAGTTGAGGGTGAAGCGATCGGAGCTCTGGAACTCCAATGCGAATTCCGCCGCCCGCTCGCGCGACTCGAGGCGCCCGGCGCCGTTCTCGATGTAATCGAGCGATGCGTCGTAGACGTACTTGCGGATCGCGGTGCGGCGCCCCGGGCGCGGGCTGAACTTGAAGCGCGCGTAGTCGCGCACCATGTCGTCCCGGCGCAGGAAGCCGATCTCGGGATTGAAGTTGTCGCCGACCTTCATGTGCTCGAGCTGAACGGTGTAGCGATCGCCGGAGTAGTCGAGTTGTCCGCGATAGCTCGAACTGTCACGTGCGCTCAGCGCGTCGGTGACCGTCCCCGCCCAATAGGTGTTGATCTGCAGGTTTTCGTAGAAGGCAAACGTGCCGTCGAGGCCATACTCGCGATTGGCGCCCGGCCCAACCACCGATTCCGATCGATTCGTGACGAGAAGGCCGATGCTGCTCCGGCGGAGCACGTCGCGTTTGACCCGCATCACGCTGAAGTTGGTCGCGGGTGCGCCGAACTCGGACTTGTCACCGGTCTGAATGTTGAGGACGCCGACGCTGTATTTGCTGGCGCGGCCGGTGAGCCGGCCACCGATGTTGAGCGGCACCTCGCGATCCTGATACAGCCCGATCCGGCGGCTGTAGAACATGATCGGGGCGAGATTCGTGCCGCCGATGAAGCCGCCGTTGAAGTTGCCGCCGGCGCTGTTGATCGGCACGCCGCCGAACGAGAACGTGCCCTGGTTCTCGAGGAAGAAGTCGCGCTTCTCGGGAAAGAACAGATTGAATCGCGTGAGGTTGATCTGCTGTTCGTCCGCTTCGACCTGCGCGAAGTCGGTGTTGATCGTGAGGTCGGCCACCAGCCCCTGCGTGACGGCGTACTTCACGTCGAGCCCGGCCTCGGCTTCGGGATGGTTCGAAATCGTCGGCGTCGCCACGCGGTTCGTCGTCAGGCTCGAGATCCCGTACGGTTTGACGTCGAGGTTCGCACCGCTGCGCGGCGCCTCGATGCCGACGAGCGTCGCCGCGAACTGCGGCTGCTGAAATCCCGATTGTCCGCGTGCCGGCGGGACCTTCGTCAGCGTCGAAATCTCGTTCTTCGAGCGCTTGACCCGCATGGCGTTGAATCCCCAGACCTGCGCCGTGCCCGGTTGATACCGCAGCGACTTGAACGGCACCGCGGCCTCCACCGTCCAGCCGCCATCGAACCGGCCCGCTTTCGTTTCCCAGACCGGATTCCAGTCGCTGCTGTATTGCCGATCGTTGACCATCGTTCCGTCCGATCGCCCGCCGAGCGGGTTCATCGTGAACGTGAAGGAGTTCCGCCGGTCGTAGAACGTGTCGAAGATGAACGAGACGAGATCGTTGCCCTGCCAGCTGTTGGTGCTGTCGCGCCGCATTTCGGTCGCGATCAGCGTGTCCATCTGGCTGTCCCAGACCTTGAACGCCACGTACACATGGTCATCGTCGAACGCGATCCACGTCTCGGTTCGTTCAGTTGCCGCCTGACCGCTATCGGGCTCGACCTGGATGAAGTCCGAGATGGAGCGCACATCACGATAGAGCGCCTCGTCGAGGGCGCCGTCGATGCGCAGCGGCTCGCCGATACGAACTGCGCGAAGTGTGGCGTGTCCTTCGGGGTCGCGAGTGACGACCTCCGGCGCAATCGGCTCCGGCGGTGCGTCCGGGTAGAGCGTGACGCTTCGCGGGACTGCGCCGGCGGGCGGTCTCGCGGCGTCCGGCGTCGACTGCGCGGCGTCAGAAGAGCAGACCCCGATCACCGTGAGAAGGAAAGCGGTGATTCGAAGCCCCCGTGCGGTGATCCTTCTGTGGCTCAAAGTGTGCGCTGAAGCGCGCCTATCGTATATCGGACCACCATGGGCAAATGGCGCGAGTGCTCTTCAGTGTGTCGCTGATGGTGAAGGTGATTGCCGAACGATCCAGCCAAGCGCGTCGACGAGCGCGCTATCGAAGGCGTCTTTGCCGCCGGAGAAGCGATGGTTTTTGGCGTCGATGGTGTAGAAGCGGCGCGACGCCGTATCCGGCCCGAACAGCGCGCGGGCATCGCGTGCGGGGAAGTAGTTGTCATGCGTCGCCTGAATGACGGCGCAGGGCTGGACCAGATGTGCGATCTCCTTGTACGGCGCGAACGGCCAACGCTTCGTCTCGGCGGTGCGCTGCCCCTCGTCGGTCTCGTCTTCGGCGCCGTTGATCTGGAGATCCTCGCCGTCGCTGAGGCCGATCGCGATGACGCCCGCGATCGTCGATGTGTCGTGCGACTCGCCGGCAGTCAGGACGGCAAACGCAGCACCGCGCGACCAGCCGGCGAGAACGGCCGGCGTCGTCTCGGGCAGGCCGAGATCACGTCGCGCGTGCGCGAGGATGTCTTTGTAGTCGTTGGCCAGTTGCGCGGCGCTCACGAGCGGGCCGCGAGGGCGCTCGAGTTTCAGGAACGCACGTGAGCTGAAGCCGACCGTGTAGTAGCCGGCGGTGGCGATACGATGAAACATGTCTCGCGCCGCGCCGAACCAGCCGCCGTCGCCGCTCGCGTAGAGGACCAGCACGCCGTCGGCGGTGGCATGGCTGGGCGTCGATAGGTGCAATTCGAGATGCCCACCCTGGAGCGGCATCGTGGTCTCGAACTCGCGGCTCGCTGTCTGTGGCTGTGTGGCCGGAGTTGGATTCGCTGCACAGGCGCCGGCGGTGGCTATTGTCAGGGCGAGCAGCCAAAGGATGAGCAAGCGAGGCGGCGACCCCTGAGTCGGAGACGACCCCATACCGTCAATCCGCGCCTGGCCCTCGCGGCTGCGCTTGCCGGCCACCGCTCGACTTGTTCGCAACGAGGGCGTCACTGGTATACAGTATGCGCGGCTGTCCTGAGCATCCCGCTGCAACCGCGGGTTCCGTCCTCATGGCTGAGCCGGAGGAATCCATGGTTGATCACGCAGCGGTCATCTTGCCAACTCGATGACCGTTTATCTCATCAATCCGAGTCACGTGTCGTTCGGCATCGGCGTCATCACGCCGCGCTGGCTCTATGTGCTGGCAGCGGCCACGCCGAGATCCGTGGGCACGCCACATCTCGTCGACGAGACGCTCGAGAGCTTCGACACCGCGATTATCGCCGCCGGCGACGTCGTCGGCATTGGCATCCATACCGGCAATGCCCTCCGCGGCTACGAAATCGGTGTCGCGGCGCGTGCTGCGGGCGCGCATGTCGTGTTCGGCGGCATTCATGCCACGCTGTTTCCGGACGAGGCGCGCACGCTCGGTGGTGCCCACGCCGTCGTCACGGGCGACGGTGAACGCGCCTGGCCAGAGGTTCTGCGCGACTGTGCGGCAGGCGTCCCAAAACCTCAGTACGACGGCGGCCGGATCGAAGGGGACAGCTTCCTTCCAGGACGTTGGGATCTGTTGCCGGCCGGCCGTTATATGTGGGCCTCGGTGCAAACGGTGCGCGGCTGCCCGAAGCACTGCTCGTTCTGCTCGGTCTGGCGGACGGATGGACAGCGCCCGCGGTCGCGATATGTGGATCAGGTGCTCGACGAGATCGTGGAGCTGCGGCAGCGAGGGTTCCGGTTCATTGCGCTGGCTGACGACAACTTCTACCCTGTGACGCTCGAGGATCTGCGGATGGCGTCGCGCCGCAAGGATCCCGGTCAGCTCGAGCGCCTGCAGAGCATCCGCGCCGAACGCTTCGCGCTGATGGACGCGCTCGCCCAGCTCCCCGACGACACGGTGTTCTACACGCAGATCACGATGGAGGCTGCCGAAGACCCGGAATTTCTCGAAGCGATGCGACGGGCGCACATCAAGGGAGCGCTGGTCGGTGTCGAGGCGGTCACCCCCGAAGGCCTCAAGGACGTCTATAAAGACTTCAACGACAGTGGCGACGCGCTCGTCACGCGGCTCCAGGAGTTCCGTCGTCACGGCCTTCACGTCCTCGGGTCGTTCATCTTCGGTTTGCCCAGCGATCGCGCCACGACGTTCGACGCGTCGTTGTCGGTCGCACAAAAATCGGGCGTCACCTTCGCCCAGTTCGTGATGCTGACCCCGTTCCCGGGCACCCTCGACTTCGCGGCATGGGAGAAGAGCCTCGGCGCCGATCCACCGCAGGTCGGCGGCGTACCGATCTCGCGACATTGGCTGATTCCCCAGGGCGATCGGCCCAAGGTCTATATGGACCATCCGGTCATGGGACCGGACGAGATCCGCGAGCGCACGCAGGCCGTCTGGGATCGGTTCTATTCGTTGCCAAACATCTGGATTCGCTCGCGCGGTGCTGTGTCTTCGTTGAAGGCGCGCCTCGCCTTCGTCCTGATCTCGAAGATCTATCGCCAGATGTACGCGAACACCGGGATTGCGACCGACAGCGCGCGCGTCAACCGTTCGGCGCGATGGGCGCGGCTCATGGCCATTCCGTGCCGCCGGCTCTTTGCGGGACAGCCGATGCCGGAGCTGCGGGTCGAGAGACCGCTCGTCACGGAGTCCTCGGGGCGCATGCTGCGCGTGGTGTCGTCACCGCAACCTCCGGGCGCCTGAGCGGCCCTGTCTGCACCCGCAGCGACTCGGGTCGTGCTGACGCATCATCCGAGTCCGGCGGCGCGGGCGATCAGCAACAATCCGGCGCCGATGACAATGGCCCCGATGCCCCGCGCGACGCGCTCGCCGACTGGCGCGAGCCGTTCGGCGGTGATCGCTGCCGTCACGACGGCCATCGCCCGCAGATCCATCACGCCGACCGCCAGGAGAATCACCATCAGATTGGCACAGCAGGGTCCGCACTGAAGGCCAAAGTGCAGGCCGTGCCGCCAGGCACCGCTCGCGCTCAGATCCACGCACGCGTCGGCCGATGCTTCCCGGCAGCACACAAGCTGGCGCGCCTTCCACGCAGTGAACTGGAGGGCCCCGGCGGCCAACACGACGATGCCAATGGTGATCGGCACGGCGCGCGCAATCGACGGTTGCCGCATCTCGAGCGACGTGAGGCCGATGCCCAGCAGAAAGGCGGCCCCGCCGAACAGCGCCCACACGAAGAAGTACCCAAGGCCCACGAGGACCGTGAGCCGACTGAGTCCCGAACCGCTCGCCAGGCAAACAGCCTCGCGATAGCGCGACAACGTCGGCATCACGGATGGCAGCATCATCGCCACCATCATCACGCTCCACATCCCGAGGAACGACGCCGCGGCGCCCGGCCATGTTTGTCCCGGCATCCGCATCCACGTCATCGACATCGTCCAGCCCCCGGGCATCGGCATCTCGCCCATCGCCGACATCGACGTGCACCAGACGATCGTCGTCGCGACGCTCGCGGCGAAGACGACTGCTGACGCGATGATGAACGCGCGATTCCGGAGGTGTGTCGCCACGATCGCCGTCCGCTGCTCAACGCCTGCCGTACTCATCATGGCGGCGCCACCAGACACCCGATTCGTTGCGTCCCTTCGGCGCCCGATCGAGCCACTGGTACATGCCCCAGAGACCGTCGAGCCCGCGCGCGTATGTGGAGTAGGTGTGGTACACAACGCCCTCGTCGAGGACGAACGCGCTCATGCCGGGCCGCTCGCGCGTGAACGTGGCCGGGTCGGTTCCACTCATCGCGGCAAACACCTCGGCGCCCTCACCGCTGCCCTGCCACGACTTCTCGCGACGGTAGTTGTATTCGATGCCCTCGCGCTGTTGGTTCTCGGTGAAGCCGACGCTGAAGTCGGCGTTGAAGTCGCTGCTGAACGATGACGCCCACGGGAACGTCCATCCCAGGCGCCGCTTGTACGCCTGCAGCTTTGCGAGCGGGGCTCGCGACACGGCCGAGAACGCGACGTCATGACTTTCAAGGTGGACGAAGAACCCATTGAAGCCGTCCGCGATCGCTGAGCACGAGGGACAGCCCGCTGCGTAATCGGGCCCGAACATGAAGTGATAGATGAGGAGCTGTGAGCGTCCGCCGAAGAGGTCCACCAGCGAAGCGCTTCCAGCGTCGGTGTCGAATCGGTACTCCTTATCGAGGCGGACCCACGGTAACTCCTGCCGTCGCCGCGCCACCTCGTCGCTGCGGTGCGTAAGGTCCTTCTCGGCCTCGAGCAGCTCGAGCCGAGCTGCCAACCACTGCTCACGTGTCACCGTCCGGTGTGTGGTCATCATCGTGTCCCCTTCATCGCTTGCCCGTCGTTCAATTCCGTTGCCGAATGCGAGCGCGCGTCGTCGTGAGATAGATTTAGCGCCGGGTGACGAACGGGTGGGAGTGACAAGTGTGGCGGGATTTGCGCCGAGGTGCGCGAGCGCGCGCGGTCGATGGATTCGCTAATCACGGCAGCCGCCCGCGCGCTGGCCGCCGGTGATCCGCTCGGGGCATTGAAGCGAGTGGCGTTGCGTGACGACGCCCCGGCGCTTGCGCTGCGCGGCATTGCCATGGCGCAGCTCGGGGACCTCGCGCGCGCGAAGGCTCTGCTGCGACAGGCCGCCCGTGCCTTCGGCCTCAGGGAAGCTGTGGCGCGCGCGAGGTGCGTCGTCGCCGAGGCCGAGATTGCCCTTGTCTCGCGCGACCTGAGCTGGCCGCCGAAAGCGCTGGACGCTGCGCGCGTGACCCTTGAAGCGCATGGCGACCGTGTGAACGCGGCGCATGCGCGCCATCTCCAGGTCCGGCGGCTTCTGCTGATCGGTCGCCTCGACGACGCCGAGCGCACGCTCGCCGATCTTGACCCCGGGCCGTTTCCGCCTGCGTCGAGAGCGGCGCACGAGTTGGTCGTCGCGGGGATCGCGATGCGCCGGCTCCGGACGAAGGCGGCGCGAGAGGCGCTCGCCCGCGCAGCGGCCGCGTCGCGCCAGGCACGCATTCCGTCGCTGGAGGCGGAGGTCGAAGCAACATCTCGGGTCGTGAACACGCCGGCGGCGCGCCTGATTGCGAACGGTCAGGAGCAGCTGCTCCTGCTCGACGATGTCGAAGACCTGCTGGCATCGACAGCGCTCGTCGTCGATGCGTGCCGCTTCGTCGTGCGGGACACCCGCACGACGATTTCGCTCGCGCGGCGTCCCGTGTTGTTTGCGCTGGCGCGTGTTCTCGGGGAAGCGTGGCCGGGAGATGTTCCGAGGGATGTGCTTCTGGGCCGGGCATTTGGCGCACGTCTGACCGATGAATCACATCGCGCGCGGCTGCGCGTCGAAGTCGGTCGCCTTCGTGCCGCGCTTCGCGAGCTGGCTGCCGTGCGCGCGACGAAACGAGGATTTGCGTTCACGCCGCGGCGTGCTCGCACGGTCGTCGTGTTAGCGCGTGCAGTCGAAGAGGAGCATGCCGCGGTGCTCGCGTTCCTCGCGGATGGTGAGTCGTGGTCGAGCTCCGCGCTGGCGCTTGCGTTGGGAACCAGCCAACGCACGGTGCAGCGAGCGCTCGATTCGCTTGCGGCGACGGGAAAGGTGCAGTCGTTCGGGCGGGCGCGTGCACGACGATGGATGACCCCCTCGGTGCTGGGATTCACGACAACGTTGTTGCTCCCGGCGCCACTCCCGATTGATTAAGGTAGAAGGATGAAGCGATCGACAGCCGAGATCGTCGGTGAGTACGGACCCTTTCCTGGTATCGACCACGTGCACGGCGTGACGTACGACGGTGAGCACGTCTGGTTCGCTGCCGGCGACACACTGAATGCGTTCGATCCTCAGAGCGGCAATGCGCTGCGCTCGATCAACGTCGCGGCGGATGCGGGGACGGCGTTCGACGGCACCCACCTGTTTCAACTCGCCGAAGATCGCATCCAGAAGATCGACCTGAAGACCGGCCGCGTGCTTGCGACGATTCCTGCGCCCGGTAGCGGCGGGGACTCTGGCCTCGCGTGGGCCGAAGGAACCCTGTGGGTCGGGCAGTATCGCGACCGGAAGATCCATCAAATCGATCCCGAGACGGGCACGATTCTCCGCACGATCGAGTCCAATCGCTTCGTCACCGGCGTGACCTGGGTCGACGGAGAGTTGTGGCACGGCACGTGGGAAGGTGACGAGAGCGATCTCAGGCGGGTCGATCCGCGAACGGGAGAAGTGCTGGAGAGAGTCGAGTTGCCGGCCGGAGTGAACGTCTCCGGGCTCGAGTCCGACGGTGCCGATCGGTTTTTCTGCGGCGGTGGCCGGAGCGGGAAGGTCAGAGCTGTGCGGCGGCCAAAGCGATGATCAAGACGTAGTCCTTGGTCCCTGGACCTTGGTACCCGGTCCGTCCTTGGTTCCTCGTCCATTGGTCCGGCTGCTGCCCGAGCACCAGAGGACCTCGGACACAGAACGGACAAAAGGACCGAGAACGAAGGCCTAAGTACTCGCGCTATCTTGCGCGCGATCGCGCGCAGATCATCCAGCACGCCGCTGTAAATCGAACCTCCTCGCCATGCACATAGGGATCGAACGCCGGGCGGACCGTTTCGATGACCCGGGCACGCGTCGCCTCGTCTGCATCCTGAAGAAACAGTCCGACGCGACCGAGTCGAGTGACATAGCGAGTCAAGTCTCTCTCGGGCAGCGTGCATGCGATATCGATCGGCCGGACCTCGATGTCGGCCCAGCCGCTCTCGTCCAGGATCGTGTGGACCCGATCGGCGTTCGCGAAGCCGAACTGCCCGGGCGCATTCTCCTGGCGAGGCGGGAGGCCGGGGAGGAGCGGCGCCGCCGCGCGCTCGGCCGCGGTCATGAACGGATTCTCCGCGCCGCTTCGCCATGCGATCAAGCGCAGCACGCCATCGTCGGCTGCGGCCTCCCGCAGGTTTTCAAACGCGCGGACCGGATCGTCGAAGAACATCACGCCGAATCGCGAGACGATCACGTCGAAGGTGGCGGAATCGAACGCGTAGGTCTGCGCATCGGCGCGAACGAATGACGCCGGTAACCTTTCGGGCTCGGCGCGAGTCGTGGCCAGGGCAAGCATCGGCTCGGAGATGTCGATGCCGACGCAGTGGCCTCGAGGTCCGAGCATTCGCGCGATCGCGAGCGTCGTCGCCCCGGTGCCGCACCCGACGTCGAGCACCCGCATTGCGGATCGTGAGGAGACTTCTTTCACGAGCAGATCCGCGAGGGGCTTGAACATCCGGTCGAGCATCGCCTGCGCATCGACCCATGCGTTCCCGCCG
>Ga0310810_10006142_pt1 | contig 13531 bp, 12 predicted proteins | sample NCmetagenome_FD_207641 | JGI IMG/M metagenome (GOLD analysis project Ga0310810, IMG submission 207641) | Soil microbial communities from experimental microcosm in Duke University, North Carolina, United States - NC | ecosystem: Engineered > Artificial ecosystem > Soil microcosm > Unclassified ... | reverse complement strand
GCGTTGGTGATGAGGTTCATCAGGATCTGGCGCACCTGGGTCGGATCGGCGTTGATGGCGAGGTCGGGCGACAGGTCCCAGACGAGGGCAGCCTGCTTCGAGATGGCCGTCCGGAGCAGGGTCGCCATCTGGCGCACCTCGTCGGACAGGTCGAGGCGGCGGGTCTCGACGGCGCCGCGGCCCGAATACGCCAGGAGCTGCTGGGTCAGCTCCGCGGCTCGCTGGGTGGCCCGGACCACCTCGTCGAGGTGCTCGCGCGCCGCGGACTCTGCCGGCAGCTGGAGCCGGGCCAGGTCGGCGTTGCCCAAGACCACGTGGAGCAGGTTGTTGAAGTCGTGCGCGATCCCACCCGCCAGCACGCCGATGCTTTCCAGCTTCTGCACGTGGCGGGAGTGGGCCTCGCTGGCGTCGGCGTCGCGGCGCGCGGCCTCCTCGCGCAGCCGCAAGTCGTCGGTGAGCTGGCGCTGGGCCGAGATGTCGCGCACCAGCCAGCGAAACCCGATGGCCGTGTCGTGCGCTCCGCCGCGCGCCACCGACAGGGCGATGGCCGCGTCGAAGGCGTCCCGGTTCCGCGGCTGCAGGCGGACTTCGAGCATCTTGGGCGTGGGCTCGGAGCGCCAGCGGTCGAGCTCGGCCCGGATGCGGGGGCGGTCCTCGAGCGCCACGAAGGAGACGACCGCCTTGCCCGGTATGAATTGCGGCCGGATGTTGAGCAGGCGGGCGGCGGACAGGTTGCCCTCGCGGACGATGCCGGCAAGGTCGGTCAGCAGGTAGGCGTCGGGGGCGTACAGGAACAGCTGCCGATATCGCAGCCGCTCGTCGTCGAGCTGGTGGTGCGCGGCCTCGAGCGCCTCGTTCTGCAGGCGCAGCTCCTCCTCGGCCTCGCGCAGCTCCTCCATGGCGAGCAGCAGCGCGTCGGCTGCCTCGTCCGGCAGACTGCTGTGCCCCTGTATATCCTGCACGCGGCGGCGCATCTCCTCGAGGCGTCGCGCGAACTGGTCAGCGTTCACTGCTCACTGCTCCCCTCACAGGAGCGGCCGGGGCCGGTCAGGACCGCCCGTCCAGCTCCTCCATCATGAGAATCACGCCCCGCGAGTCTTTCGCCTGAGCCGCGGTTAGCGGTGTGCAGGTGACCCGGACCTGGATGGGACGGCCGCGGCGGTTGGTCGCGTCCAGGGTCAGGTCGAGGACATCACCGTCCCCTGCCAGGCACGAGCGAATCGCGGTCCGGAGTTGCTCCACCGGGAGCCCGATGTCCAGGTTGAGGAAGTTCTTGTGCAGCACCTCATCCGACCGTAGGCCCCACAGATCCTCCGCCTGGCGGCTCCACTTCCGGACGTGGAGGTCGCGGTCCACCACGGCGACGGCGCCCCGGAGCGAGGTCAGGATGGACTCAAGGAAGCTGTTGAGCTCGCCCAGCTGGTCGCCCCGGTCGCGCGCCTCCTCGTTGATCGTCTGGAGCTCCTCGTTGGTGGACTGGAGCTCCTCGTTCATCGTCTCCAGCTCCTCGTTGGTGGACTGGAGCTCCTCGTTGGTCGTCTCCAGCTCCTCCACCGTGGATTGCAGCTCCTCGTTGGTGGTCTCCAGCTCCTCGTTAGTCGACTGCAGCTCCTCGAGCGCCGTCTCCAGCTCCTGGCCGACCCGTTGCACCTCGTCCTGCAGTTGGCGCTGCCGCGAGACGTCGGCGAAATGGATGCTGGCGCCGAGCGGCGTCCCGGCGGGGTCGAAGAGTGGCAGGACCGAGAGCTCGAGGTAGGTCAGATGGCCGCCGGGGCCGCCGCTCCAACGGCCGTCGAGCGCGGCGATCTGGCGGCGATCCGTGAACGCCCGCTCGATGCAGGAGCGCAGCTCGAAGGGCTGGTAGGACAGCTCCAAGTCCTTGAGCGGTCGCCCGATGTCGCGAGTGGAGAGGCCGAACAGCGTGCGGAGCGCCTGGTTCATCTGCACCACGACACCCTCGCGGTCTACCACGAGCTGCGCCGACGGGCTCAGGTCCTGCGCTGCGTCGCGCAGCTGCCGCAGCCGGTCGACGCTGTTCAAGGGAGCGAGGGTCAGGTGTCGGGCCTCCAGCTGCCGGTCAGCCTTGGTGAACAAGCGACGCTTGATGTCGGCGGGCTGGAACGCCGCGCTTTGCGCCAGGAGGGTTTCCGCCTTCCCCAGGAAAAGTACGCCCGTCGGCACCAGCGCGAAATGGAAGCGCGACAGGATTCGGGCCTGGGCTTCGCTATTGAAGTACATCAGGCAATTGCGGCAGATGAGCAGGTCCACCCGGGAGATCGGGGCGTCCTGGATCAGGTCGTGGCGCCCGAAGATCACCGAGCGGCGCAGGTCCTTGTTGAAGGTGAATCGATCATCGTGGCGCTCGAAATACTTCTCGAGCAGGGGCGCCGGGACGTCCTCGGCGGTGCGGGGCCCGTAGACCGCGCGGCGCGCTTGGGCGAGCGCCTCGTCGTCCACGTCGGTTGCATAGATCTTGACCCGCTCACGGAACGCCTCGGGACCGATCGCCTCGGTGAGCAGCATCGCGATCGAGTACGCCTCTTCCCCCGACGCGCAACCGGCGCTCCACACCCGGATCATCCTGGCCTCGCCGGGCGGGCCCACTAGCCGCGGAATGACGGCATCCCGCAGGACCTCCCAGTTGGCGGCGTCCCGGAAGAAGCTGGTGACGTTGATGAGAATGGTATTGAACAGCCGGGTGAACTCCTCGGGGTCGACTTGCAGGAAGTCCTGGTAGGTGGCGAAGCCCTTGACCCCCATCGTCTGCATGCGCACCAGCACTCGGCGCATGAGGCTCGACCGCTTGTAGGCGGTGAAGTCGAACCCGCGGCTCTGCTTGAGGTACGCCAACAGGGATTCGAACTCGCCCAGGGACTCCGAGTCGTCCGGCAGCGAGAGCTCGCCGAGGCGCGGCCTGGATCCCGTCACGCGAGCGCCGCCGGCGCGACGAGCGACCGCAGTGCACCGGCGATGCCGCCGAGCGGCATGACCGCGTCCACCGTTCCCGCCCGGATCGCCGCTCGGGGCATGTCGGCATATTCCGCCGTCTCGGGGTCCTGCACGATGACGTATCCCCCCGACCGCCGCACGAGCTGAGCCCCGACGGCGCCGTCACACCCGCGTCCGGTGAGCACCACGGCCACCGTGTCGCGACCCGACACCTCCGCCAGCGAGGCGAACATCCGGTCGCTGGATGGCCGACAGAAGTTCAGCGGGGGAAGCTGAGACAGCACGAGCCGCCGGTCGAAGCCGAGCAGCAAGTGGAGATCGGGCGGGGCTACGTAAACCGTGCCGCACCACAGGCGGAGGGCCGGTCGCGACTCGCAGACGTCCAGGCTGCAGTTCCACCCCAGAATCTCGACCAGATGGCTGCGGCGATGGGGCTGGAGATGCTGGACGACCAGCACCGATGCGGCGAGGGACGCGGGCAGCTCGCCGAGCAGCGCCCGGAGCGCGGCCAGCCCGCCGGCGGAGGCCGAGATGGCGATGATCCGCCTGGCGGGCGTCCCGCGGTTCGACCCTCCGAGGCCGCAGGTCATACCGGATGCAGGCCCGTCGCCGGGTCTGGCTCGCGCGCCAGCCGGGCCAGGAGTGCGCCGAGCTCCTCGGGCGAGGCGAGATAGTCGACCTCCACGTGCTCCAGGGCACTGCGGGGCATGCCCGGGTAGGCCGACTGCTCGGGATCCTGCACCACGGCGAGGCCCCCGGCGGACTTGATCGCCTGGAGGCCGGCCGTCCCGTCGTCCAGGGTCCCTGACAGGATCACGCCGATGACCCGGGAGCCGTAGCTGTCGGCCGCGCTTCGAAACAACGGGTCCAGTGCCGGGCGGTTGCCGTGCTCGAGCGGGCCCTGCGATAGGTGAACGCGACCCGGGGCCAGCACCAAGTGGCAGTCGGGCGGGCCCACGTAGACCTGACCCGGACGTATCGGCTCGTTGTCGACCGCGGTGGTCACCGGCAGGGTGCTGACTCGTCCCAGAATGCTCGCCAGGGCGCTGACACTGCGGGCGGGGAAGTGGTGCACGACAAACACCGAGGCAGGCAGATCGGACGGAAGACCTGCGACTATCTGGAGCAGGGGATCGATTCCCCCGGCAGAGAATCCCAACACTACGATATCGTGCCCATGCATGCCCGTCACACCCCGCTCCCGGCGTCGCATCTCGCTCATCTATCCCAACATAGCGGTCGCGGGGGTCGAGTGCAAAAGCCTGGATCACACTCCGTGGCGGCAGGCTAAGCCCTTGGGTATCTTTTTGTTGAGCTACTCAGCCGCCACGGAGGACCGCATGCAGACCGATACCCTCGCCTCCGCCGCCACCGCGGGCGACACATTCCCCATCAACGGCACCGACTACATCGAGTTCTGGGTGGGGAATGCCCGGCAGGCCAGCCTGTACTACGGGGCCGCCTTCGGGTTCCAATTGGTGGGCTACCGTGGGCCAGAGACGGGGGTCCGGGACCGGGCCAGCTACCTGCTCCAGCAGGACAAGATCCGGTTCATTCTGACGACCCCGATCCGTCCGGACCTGTCGGAGGAGTCGCGGCTGATCGCGGACCACATCCATCGGCACGGCGACGGCGTCCGCGACCTGGCGCTGTGGGTGGATGATGCCCGTGAGGCCCACGCCAAGGCCGTCGAGCGCGGGGCGATCTCGGCGCAGGAGCCCAAGGTGCTCCGTGACGATAGCGGGGAGATCGTGATCGCGGCCATCCGCACCTATGGCGACACGATCCACTCACTGGTGGAGCGCCGCGGGTACCGAGGACTGTTCATGCCGGGGTTCCGGCCAATCCGGCCGCACTATCAGCCGGCGCCCGTGGGGCTCAAGTACGTGGACCACTGCGTGGGCAACGTCGAGCTGGGCAACATGAATGTCTGGGTCAAGTTCTACGGCGACGTCATGGGATTTCGCAACCTGCTCACCTTCGACGATAAGGACATCTCGACGGAGTACAGCTCGCTCATGTCGAAGGTGATGGCCAACGGCAACGACCGGATCAAGTTCCCGATCAACGAGCCGGCGGCGGGGAAGAAGAAGTCCCAGATCGACGAGTATCTCGAGTTCTATCAGGGCCCGGGCGTCCAGCACATGGCGCTGGCCACCGACGACATCATTGCCACGGTCACGGCGCTGCGCGACCGCGGGGTCGAGTTTCTCACCGTGCCCACGACGTACTATGAGGAGCTGCAGGGCCGGGTCGGCAAGATCGACGAGCCGGTGGACGTGCTCGCCTCCCTCGGCATCCTAGTGGACCGCGACCCCGACGGCTACCTGCTCCAGATCTTCACCCGCCCGGTAGAAGACCGGCCCACCGTGTTCTACGAGATCATCCAACGGAAGGGCGCCCGCAGCTTCGGCAAGGGGAATTTCCGCGCGCTGTTCGAGGCGATCGAGCGGGAGCAGGCGGCGAGGGGGAATCTCTGAGCGGCACGGGGGACTCACCACGGAAGGCACGGAAACAGCCAGGAGTTTGGGGGTGTGCTCTTGACCACCGGTTGTCTTCCCTGCCGTCCGTGCTTCCGTGGTGAATCCCAGGAATAGGTAATTCAAGGGGAGACGCACGATGCCCATCTATCATTCCCTAGGCCAGATCCCTCGCAAGCGGCACATCGCGTTCCGGCGCCCCGACGGCGGGCTGTACGCGGAGGAGCTGATGGGGCACGAGGGATTCACCGGAACCTCCTCGCTGCTGTACCACACCCATCCGCCGACCACCGTGAAGAGCGTGCGCCGGCTGCGGGAGGTCAAGTACGAGGCCGACCCGGACCAGACCCTCAGGCACCGGCACTTCCGGACCTCCCAGGTGAAGCGCGGCGGGAGTCCCACGCTCGACCGGATCCCGCTCCTGTTCAATCAGGACATCGCGATGCTGTACGTCGAGCCCGACGAGAACGACGCCCACTTCTACCGTAACGCCCAGGCCGACGAGCTGGTGTACGTGGCGAAGGGAACGGGCACGCTCGAGACCGTCTTCGGCGACCTGCCGTATCACGAGGGCGACTACCTCGTCATCCATCGCGGCATCATGCACCGCTGGCGTCTCGACCTGTCGGGTGAGCCGACCAAGCTGCTGATCATGGAGAGCCGGGGCCACGTGCGCTGGCCCAAGCGCTACCGCAACGAGTTCGGGCAGCTGATCGAGGGCGCGCCCTACAGTGAGCGCGACATCCGGCAGCCCAGCGCCCTCCGCACGCACGACGAGCGCGGGGACTTCCGGATCCTGGTCAAGCAGTACGACGGCCTGAACGAGATCATCCTGGACCACCATCCGTTCGACGTGGTCGGGTGGGACGGCTACTTCTATCCCTGGGCGTTCAACATCTACGATTTCGAGCCGATCGTGGGGCGGGTCCACCAGCCCCCGCCGGTACACCAGACCTTCCAGGGCGACGGGTTCGTGGTCTGCAGCTTCTGTCCCCGGCCGTACGACTTCCATCCCGAGGCGGTGCCTGCGCCGTACAACCACAGCAACGTGGACTCCGACGAGGTGCTGTACTACGCCTCGAGCGAGTTCATGAGCCGGAAGGGCATCGAGTTCGGGAGCATCACCCACCACCCCGACGGGATCCCGCACGGGCCCCACCCCGGCCGCGCGGAGGCCAGCATCGGCGCCAAGTACACCGACGAGCTGGCGGTCATGATGGACAGCTTCCGGCCGCTCAAGGTCGCCATGCAGGCCACCACCATCGAAGACCCGGACTACCACAAGAGCTGGCTCGACGCGCAGCATGCGCAGTTCAATCCGCCAACCAGCTGAGCATCGGAGGCGTCGCCCTGCGCGAGGGTTGATCCACCCCGCGAGGGATGCTTCACCACGGAAACACGGAAGGCACGGAAAACTGCAGGGACTTTGCGGGTGTGCTGTTCACCCTCCTGCGGTTTCCGTGCCTTCCGTGTTTCCGTGGTGAAGACGACCCTCGCCTGCGCCCGGTGCGCGCCTTGAGCGAATGACGGCTCCGCTCTGGTCCCCCACCCCTGATCGCGTCGCGCGGGCGAACATGACGCGGTTTCTCGCGCACGTGCGGGCCGGGGCGCCCGCCGGGGCTGACGAGGTGTGGGATGTGGCGTCGCTCTACGCCTGGTCGGTGGCCCGGCCCGACGCGTTCTGGCCCGAGGTGTGGCGATTCTGCGGCGTCATCGCGGACGAGCGCGCCGGCCGCGCACCGTGGGACAAGGTGGTGGTCGGTGTGGACCGCATGGCGCCCCCTGACCCCACCCTCGGCCCGCGCTGGTTCGAAGGCGCCCGGCTCAACTTCGCCGAGAACCTGCTTCGCCACGACGGTGACCGCGACGCCCTGGTGTTCTGGAACGAGTGCGGCCGCCAGCGGCGACTGACGCGGCGGGAGCTTCGACGCGAGGTGGCCGCCGCCGCGGCCGCGTTCGCCGGCCTCGGCGTTGGGCCCGGTCATCGGGTGGCCGGGTTCCTTCCCAACCTCCCCGAGACCGTGATCGCGATGCTCGCCACGGCCAGCCTGGGCGCGATCTGGTCGTCGTGCTCCCCGGACTTCGGTGCCAACGGGGTGCTGGACCGGTTCGGGCAGATCCGGCCCACGCTGCTCATCTGCAGCGACGGGTACCGCTACGCCGGCAAGACCATCGACCTCCTGCCGCGGGTGCGCGAAGTCCGCCAGCGGCTGTCCGACACCCGGGGCGTGATCGTGGTGCCGTATCTCGAGGCGACGCCCGCCGCCGGCGCCTTGGACGGATCGCTTCTCTGGGACGAGCTGCTCGACCGCCATCGTGGCCCCGAGACGCCGGTCTACGCGCGGCTGCCGTTCGACCATCCGCTCTACCTCATGTATTCCTCCGGCACCACCGGACTCCCCAAGTGCATGGTCCACGGCGCGGGGGGGACCTTGCTGCAGCACATGAAGGAGCTGGCGTTGCACACCGACGTCGGCCCCGAGGACCGGGTGTTCTACTTCACCACCTGCGGCTGGATGATGTGGAACTGGTTGGTGAGCGCGCTCGCGACCGGCGCCACGGTGGTGCTGTTCGACGGGGCACCGCTCTGGCCGCCTGAGATCCTGTGGGACATGGCGGAAGCGGAGCAGGTGACGGTGTTCGGCACCAGCGCCAAGTATCTCGCCCTGGCCGAAAAGGAAGGGCTGGTGCCGGGAAGGACACACGATCTCGGCGCCCTCCGCGCCGTGCTCTCCACCGGCAGCCCGCTCGCGGCCCATAGCTTCGAGTACGTGTACGCGGACATCAAGCGGGATGTCCACCTCGCGAGCATCAGCGGGGGCACGGACATCATTTCGTGTTTCGCCCTCGGCAATCCGGTCGGCCCGGTGTGGCGCGGCGAGCTCCAGACGCGCGGGCTGGGGATGGCGGTCGAGGTGTTCGACGCCCGTGGTCGGCCGACGCGAGACCAGGAGGGCGAGCTGGTCTGCACCCGCCCGTTCCCCAGCATGCCCGTCGCGTTCTGGGACGACCCGAACGGGTCCCGATACCGGGCGGCCTACTTCGAGGGCTACCCCGGCGTCTGGCGCCACGGCGACTGGGCCCGGTTGACAGAGCACGACGGACTCATCATCCTCGGCCGCAGCGATGCCACCCTCAACCCGGGGGGTGTTCGGATCGGCACCGCGGAGATCTACCGTCAAGTGGAGCAGCTTCCCGAGATCGTGGAAAGCGTGGTGATCGGGCAGGAGTGGCAGGGCGACGTGAGAATCGTGCTGTTCGTGCGGTTACGAGACGGAGCTACCCTGGACGATGGGCTCCAGGCTCGCATCCGAGCCGGAATTCGCGAGCACACGAGCCCTCACCACGTACCGCGCAAGATTCTGCAGGTGGCGGACATTCCCCGGACCATCAGCGGCAAGATCACGGAGCTCGCCGTACGGGACGTAGTGCACGGGCGCCCGGTAAAGAACGTGGATGCCCTGGCCAACCCAGCCGCTTTGGACCTGTTTCGGGACCTCGATGCCCTCCGGACCTGACGTCCGCCCCGGAATAATGTGATCCATGACCTAGTCAGGAAGCCTTTCGGCGGGTACTTTGGGGCCTCAGCTCCAAGCTTTAGTACGGCAAGCCCGCGGCTGACGAAAATCGGCGACGACGCCCCAAGCGGGCAGGGCACCGGTCGCCACTAGGAGAAAACATGAAAACTCTTTGGATCCTGGCGGCGGCTGCCACCTTCGCCGCCTGCCACAACCGCTCGGACGAGACCGGCGCGGCGCCGGACCGGGGTGATTCGACCTCGGTGAAGAGTGGGTATGATACGACCCGGACCACCACGCCGTCAGTCAAGACCGACACCATGAAGACGGACACGTCGAGCATGTCGATGCCGAAGACCGACACGACCAGCACGACGGTCCCGGCGAACCCGTCTCCGACCTACGACACGACCAAGACCACCGTGCCGCAGACCGGCGGCTACGACACCACCAGCACCACCAGCCCGACTGCGCCGCCGGCCAACCCGGCGCCGTCGACCGGGACTACCACCGACAGCACCATGATCCCGCACGACAGCTCGTCCTCGAGCACCACCAGCCCGAGCCCGAGCACGTCGACGGACAGCAGCTCGCACAAGTAACCGCGGTCGCAGGTCCAGGATGAAGACGGACGGCCCCCGGCAGACGCCGGGGCCGTTTCGTATTAGACTGCTGCCCATGTCGACCCTGGTGACCCGCACGTACCTCGAGCTTCGCTCGCCGGACGACCTGCGCCCGGCGCCAACCCCGCGGCCGGCGCCGCGGGTGGAGCGGGTCGGGGAGTGCCCGCCGTCCTTCTACCGCTACCTCTACGCCGAGGTCGGCCGCGCCTTCCACTGGACCGACCGGCTGCGCTGGAGCGACGAGGTCATCCACGCGCACCTGGCGACCCCGGGGCTCACGCTCTGGCTGCTCACCTGGCAGTCGGCGCCGGCCGGCTACTTCGAGCTCCAGCCGCACGACGATGGCTCGATCGAGATCGCCTACTTCGGATTGTTGCCGGAGTATTTCGGCCGCGGCTGGGGGAAGTACCTGCTGACGGAAGCCGTACGCGAGGCGTGGCGCGCGGGCCCGAGCCGGGTGTGGCTCCGCACGTGCACGCTGGACCATCCGGCGGCGCTGCGCAACTACCTGCAGCGCGGCTTCACGCCGGTTCGCGAAGAGACCTACACCGCCGACGTCTAGACCGGACGCCGGTCTGGCGGTGGCGCGATGGGCCCGCGCAGGCGCGAGTCGCTGTGGATCCACGGGAGCAGCGACGCGCAGCTCGTGTCGAGCATTGCCGTAGGACGGCGGTGTGGCAGGCCGGCGCACCGCGCTCACGGCGAATCGGAGGAACAACGGTGAGCCATCCTACTTGGGGCAGGTGGCACCGGGAGGTGTTGATCGCGGCCATCGCCTGTGGCGCCGGCGGGTGCCACACTCTACGGACCCAGCTAAACGCCTTGAAGGGATCGGAGTCTACATCGGCCGCCCTCACCGCGTCCACGCCTTCGGACGGCGGCAGCGCGAAGCCCAGGATCTTCGACGTGTACAAGCGCCAGAAGGGCATCCTCGACTTCACCAGCCCGCCGCGGCACACCCCGCAGGCTTCCGTCCAGGGCGGTGGCGTGACGCTGCCGCGATTCGACTGGACCGCGCATGGTGGGCAGCTCGGCGGTGCCTTTAGCGACGGCGCGAGCGCGCGGCACCAGAGGAGCAACCGCTAGGCGCCGACCCAGGCGGACACCCCTCCAGCACGCCCCTCCGGGCCCGGCCTATCGACCGAGCTTGCCCAGCATCCCTCCGATATCGTCCATCACGGACCCGTCGTGGTTCCGGTCGAGGAACTTCGACAGCATCCCCATCACGCCCGGCGCCGCATCGGCGGCCTGCTGGTGCTCGGCGCCGAGCATGCCGGCGAGCCCGCCGGGGTCGAGCTTGCCGTCGCGCTGCGCCTTGCCCAGGGCACCCATCACCAGGGGCGCCAGCATGGAGAGCAGGACCCCGGCCTTGGCCGGATCGAGGCCGGCCATGTGGCCGAGACCGGTCTCGACCGACTGGCGCTGACCGCCGAAGATGTGGCCGAGGATGCTGCTGCCGTCGCCGGTGGCGCCGCCGCCGAGGTACCCCGCGACGTCGTTGAGGATGCTGCCGTCGTGGTCGCGGTTGAGCGCGTTGGCGAGCGCGCCCGCCTGGTTCGGATCCTGGGCGTTGTGCGCCAGCGCGCCGACCAGCATGGGGAGCGCCGCGGCGATGGCGCTCTCGGTGGTGCCGTGGTCGGTGCCCAGCTGCTGGCTGATCTGTTGCACGGCGCCGGTGCCGAGCCGCTGCTGAAGCATGTCGAGCAGTGACATGGGGGCCTCGTGGAAGGGGACGACGGTGATACCCCCAAGATCGGCCCTCGGTTATCTTCGCGCCATGCCTGCCCGCTCCCGCGCCCGGTGGCAGCTCGCGACGGCCGCCGCGCTGTTCTCCACCGGCGGCGCCGCCATCAAGGCCGCCGACTTCACCGGCTGGCAGACCGCGGGCCTTCGGAGCGGCATCGCCGCGGCGGCCATCCTGCTCATCGCGCCCGAGGCCCGGCGCGGCTGGACCTGGCGCGCGGTGGTGGTGGGGTTCGCCTACGCGGCGTGCCTCACCTTGTTCGTGCTGGCCAACCGGCTCACCACCGCGGCGAACACGATCTACCTCCAGAGCACGGCGCCGCTCTACCTGCTGATCCTGAGCCCGTGGCTCCTCAAGGAGCCGATCCGCCGTCAGGACCTCGGCCTCATGGCCGCGGTAGGCCTGGGCCTCGCGCTCTTCTTCGTGGGTGCCGACGTCCCTGTCGCCACGGCGCCAGACCCCATGCGGGGGAACATCCTGGCGCTGGTCAGCGGCTTCTGCTGGGCGGTGACCGTATGCGGTCTCCGCTGGCTGGGCGCGGGCGACGGCACCCACGGGTCCGCCATGGCCGCGGTCGTGAGCGGCAACGTCACCGCCTTCCTGGTCGCGCTGCCGAAGGCGCTGCCGCTGGGCTCGCACTCCGCGTTCGACTGGTCGGTGGTGATCTACCTCGGCGTGTTCCAGATCGCGGTGGCCTACGTGCTGGTGACATCGGCGCTGCGGCACATTGCGGCGCTCGAGGCGTCGCTGATCCTGCTGATCGAGCCGGTGCTGAATCCGGTATGGGCGTGGCTGTTCCAGGGCGAGCGGCCGGGAGCCTGGGCGGTGCTGGGCGGCGCGATCATCCTGGCCTCGACCGCGCTCAAGGGCCTGCTCGATGCGCGCTCACAGCGCATCGTGGCCCCGCCGTCGGAGCTCGCCGTGGCGGTGGAGCCGTCGCCCGGCGCGGGACGGTAAGCGTCTCACCTCGAAGGAGCTCGTGATGGACACCTTGATCGAAACGGTGCGGCTGCGGAATGGCGCCGCGCCGCTCTGGCATCTGCACGTCCGGCGCCTGGCGACGAGCTGCCGCGCGCTCGGCGTCCCGATCCCGACCGACCTCCCCACACCCGGGGGCGGCGCCGATCGGGTGCACCGCCTGCTGGTGAGCCGCCGCGGTGTCGTGGCGGGGGAGCGGCCGGTGGGCAGCACCGCGCCGGTGCGGCTGGTCACCTCCAAGGTGATCCACCGGGCATACCCCCATAAGCTGGTGGACCGGGAGCGGTTCGACCGGGCGCTGGCGGACGCGAAGACGCTGGGCGCGGACGATGGGCTGCTGCTGACGCCCGGCGGGCAGGTCGCCGAGACGGCGATCTGGGGCCTGTTCTGGTGGGAGGACGGCCAGGTGGCGGCGCCGGCGCTCGAGTTCGGGATCCTTCCCGGCGTCGCCCGGGCCAGGATCGCGGAGATCGTGGGCGAGATCCAGGAGCGGAAGGCCACGCCGGACGAGATTCGGGGCCGGGCGGTGTTCGTGGCCAACTCGGTTCGGGGTGTCGTGCCGGTGGCCACCCTCGACGGCACCGCGATCCCCACTGCGCCCGAAACGGAGGCGCTCGCGACGCGCTTCTGGCCTTGACCGGGACCCCGGCGGCGCGGTAATTTTTGCGGCTCTGGATCGGGGTCCCAGGCTCCCCGCGGTGGTTGTAGCTCAATCGGTTAGAGCGCCGGACTGTGGCTCCGGAGGTTGCGGGTTCAAGTCCCGTCAGCCACCCTGGTAGAGGTCAGAGGTCCGTAGCTCAATTGGTAGAGCACCGGTCTCCAAAACCGGGGGTTGCAGGTTCGATTCCTGCCGGGCCTGTGGACGTCGCGCGGTGGACGTCGGTGGGCGGTAGACGCCGGGCGGGGATGTCACGAGGCGGGCAGGGGCAGACGGCAGGACCCAAGGCGCTATCGTCTAGGGGACTAGGACGGGGCCCTCTCAAGGCCCAAACACGGGTTCGAATCCCGTTAGCGCTATAGCAGGGAGCAGGGCCCCATCGTCTATCGGTTAGGACGGGACCCTTTCAAGGTCCAGAGAGGGGTTCGACTCCCCTTGGGGCTATGTGGGGGCGGGGCGTGGGGACGAAGGGTGAGCGCCGCTAGCTCAATTGGCAGAGCAAGTGACTCTTAATCACTAGGTTGTAGGTTCGATTCCTACGCGGCGCATTCAGCACAAGTCGTTACAGCGCAACGCAGTCT
>Ga0310810_10006141_pt1 | contig 13532 bp, 13 predicted proteins | sample NCmetagenome_FD_207641 | JGI IMG/M metagenome (GOLD analysis project Ga0310810, IMG submission 207641) | Soil microbial communities from experimental microcosm in Duke University, North Carolina, United States - NC | ecosystem: Engineered > Artificial ecosystem > Soil microcosm > Unclassified ... | reverse complement strand
CACGGCGAGCTTTTCCTGCGCGGTGCCCTTGCCGCCCGAAATGATGGCACCGGCATGGCCCATGCGCTTGCCGGGCGGCGCGGTCACCCCGGCGATGAAGCCGACGACGGGCTTCTTCATGTTCGCCTTCACCCACTGCGCCGCCGTCTCCTCGTCCGAGCCGCCGATCTCGCCGATCATGACCACCGCTTCGGTCTCGGGGTCGTCGTTGAACATCTTGAGCACGTCGATGTGCTTCAGGCCGTTCACCGGATCGCCGCCGATGCCGACCGCGGTCGATTGCCCGATGCCAAGCTCGGTGAGCTGGCCGACCGCTTCGTAGGTGAGCGTGCCCGAGCGTGACACCACGCCGACGCGCCCCTTCTTGTGGATATGCCCCGGCATGATGCCGATCTTGATCTCCTCGGGCGTGATCACGCCTGGGCAGTTCGGCCCGAGCAGCAGCGTCCGGCGCTTTTCATCCCGCATGCGGTCGCGCACGCGCACCATGTCGCGCACCGGGATGCCCTCGGTGATGCAGATCGCGAGGTCGAGGTCGGCCTCCACCGCTTCCCAGATCGCGTCCGCCGCGAACGGCGGCGGGACGTAGATCACGGAGACATTGCAGCCGGTTTGTTTTTTTGCCTCGGTGACGTTTTTGTAGATGGGAATGCCTTCGAAGCTTTCTCCCGCTTTCTTGGGATTGACCCCCGCCACATAGCACGCCTTCCCATTCGCGTAGGCGCGGCTCGTCTGCGTGTGGAACTGGCCGGTCTTGCCGGTGATGCCCTGCGTCACCACCTTCGTGTTCTTGTTGACGAGGATGCTCATTTCTTCCCTTTCACCGCGGCGACCGCCCGCTCGCCCGCCTCGGCCATGTTGTTCGCCGCGATGATCGGCAGGCCGGAGTCGGCGAGGATCTTCTTGCCCAGGTCCTCGTTGGTGCCCTTCATGCGCACAACCAGCGGCACCGAGAGCTTGACCTCCCTGGCCGCCGACACGACGCCCGCGGCGATCGTGTCGCACTTCATGATGCCGCCGAAGATGTTGACGAGGATGCCCTTCACCTTGGGGTTGGAGAGCATGATCTTGAACGCCGCGGTCACCTTCTCCGCGGTCGCGCCGCCGCCCACGTCGAGGAAGTTCGCCGGCTCGCCGCCATAGAGCTTGATCGTGTCCATGGTCGCCATGGCGAGGCCCGCGCCGTTCACCAGGCAGCCGATGTTGCCGTCGAGTGAAATGTACGCGAGGTCGTACTTGGAGGCCTCGATCTCGAGCGGATCCTCCTCGTCCAGGTCGCGCAGCGCCACGATGTCCGGGTGGCGAAAGAGCGCGTTGTCGTCGAAATTGAGCTTCGCATCGAGCGCGACCACCTTGTCCTGCCGGGTCAGGATGAGGGGGTTGATCTCGGCGAGCGAGGCATCCGTCTCGCAAAAGCACCGATAAAGCGCTTTCAGGAGGTCTTTTGCTTGCGCCAGGGCCTGGGTCGGAATGCCAATTTTTCGGGACACGTCTTCGGCCGCCGCGTCGCTCAACCCGTCGCTCGGGTCGATGAACACCTTGTGGATCTTCTCGGGCGTCTTCGCCGCGACTTCCTCGATGTCCATGCCGCCCTCGCTCGAGGCGAGCAGGCACGGCTGCTGCGACACGCGATCGACGAGCATGCCGATATAAAGCTCCTTGGCGATGTCGGCCCCCTCCTCGATGAGCAGGCGGCGCACTTTCTGCCCGCCCGGGCCCGTCTGATGGGTCACCAGCTGCATGCCGAGGATCTGCTGGGAAAACGTCTTCACTTCCGCGGGCGATTTGGCGACCTTGACTCCGCCGCCCTTGCCGCGGCCGCCGGCGTGGATCTGCGCCTTCACCACCCAGACCTTGCCGCCGAGCTTGGCGGCGGCTTGCTCCGCCTCGGCGACGCTGAACGCGGCAAAGCCGCGCGGCGTGGTCACGCCGAACTTGCGCAGCAATTCTTTCCCCTGGTACTCGTGGATTTTCAAGCGGCCCTCCCCTGCCTCGGTGCCGCGGATTCTAGCCCGATTTTTTCGAGGCCGGGGCGAGGAATCTCGTGCGCTTTCCTTCGAGCTTGACTTCGATCAAGCCCTCGCTCGGCGCGGACGTGTCCTTCTTGGGCCAGCGCTTGTCGTCGAGATGCAGATGCAGCCCGCGCCAGGTCATGCGCAGGCGAGCGCCGTGGCGCGACGGCAGCACCGGAATGCGCGCCTTGCCGTTCTGCCAGTGCGCGAGGTACTCGCGCAGCCGGTCGCGCTCGTTCTCGCGCACGACGACGAGCTCGAACGAGCCGTTGCCGGGCTTGCTGTCGGGCGCGAGAAAGAGATTCGGCCCGATGTAGGGAATAATCATCGCCTCGAACAGCAGGTACTCGCCCGAGACGTCGACGCCGTCGACCTGCGCCTCGACCGCGACCGGCCCGGAGCGCTCGAGGCGCTCTTTCAGGATCTGCAGCATGTAGCTCACCTTCGCGTCCGCGTGCGGCAGCGACTCGAGCGTATTGCTCGCGCCGGCGGCCTCGATCGCGGCGGCGAATAGTCCCGCGCCGACGCCCTCCATCACCTTGCGCTCGCCCCAGGGTCCGGTCGCGGTGCCGATATCGAGGCTGACGATGCGCCCGCCCGCCCACCCGCGCACGAGCTCCTCCCAGGGCCGGCCGGCGAGCCCGAGCGTGCGCGCGATGTTGTTCGCGGTTCCCGCGGGCAGGAGCGCGACCGGGATGCCGCGGCCCGCCATGCGCTTCGCCACGCGCCCGACGATGCCGTCGCCGCCGGCGACCGCGATCGCATCGGCCGGCTCCTCCAGCACCGCCTTCCAGCCTTTCTCTTTCGAGGACTGGTAGCGCACCGCGTGTCCCTCCTCCTCGAGCAGCGCGACGAGCTTGCCGGCGTCTTCGCGCGCGGTGCCGCCGGCGCCGGGGTTGTGGATCAGCGTGATGCGCATGAAGGGGTCCGCCGCGCGGCGCGATGGCTCATGTCCTGCAGGGAACCTCGCCGCCCCCGCGCCGCACTAATTGATATGCGCATCCTCGTCACCAATGACGACGGCGTCTATAGCCCGGGCATCGCGGCGCTCGCCGAGGTGGCCGCGCGCTTCGGCGAAGTGCGCGTGGTCGCACCGGACGTCGAGATGTCCTCGACCAGCGGCTCGATCACGTCGTCGCGGCCGGTCACCTGCAAACGCACGAAGCTCGCCGCCGGCCTGGACGCCTGGCGCGTGAACGGCACGCCGAGCGACTGCGTCATGCTCGGCACCACGCTCTGGGACAAGGTCGACCTCGTGCTCTCGGGAATCAACATCGGGACCAACCTCGGCAACGCCCTCTGGCACTCGGGCACGCTCGCCGGCGCGAAGCAGGCATCGCTGCTCGGCCTGCGCGGAATCGCGCTCTCCGCGCCCGCGACCGACAAGGAGCAGCCCGACTTCGACCAGATCAAGCCCTGGGCCGCGATCGTCCTGCGCGCGCTTCTCGATGCGCCTCCGCTGCCGCTGGTCAACGTGAATTTTCCGGAAGGCGCGCCGCGCGGCACGCGCTGGACACGCCAGTCGATGAGGCATTACGACGGCAAAATAGTTCCGGGCAAGGATCCCATGGGCCGCCAGCACTACTGGTTCACGACCGTGCCGGTCGAGGCCGTCGAGGAAGGCACCGACCGGCGCGCGCTCGAGCGCGGCTACGTGTCGATGACGCCGCTCCGGCTCGATCTCACCGACGAGGCGCAGCTCGCCAAGCTGCGCGAGATCGAATCCTGGCGCGCGATCCGCTTCGCCTAGGAGCACATCCGCGGGTTGCTAGAATCGGCGCATGCGCCATGTGCTCGCGCTCGACCAGGGAACGACCAGCTCGCGCGCGATCGTGTTCGACGAGACCGGCGCTGCGGTCTCCAGCAGCCAGCGCGAGTTCACGCAGCACTACCCCGAGCCGGGCTGGGTCGAGCACGATCCCGAGGAGATTTTCCGCACGCAGCGCGATTGCGCGCGCGAAGCGCTGCGCAAGGCGGACCTGAAGGCCGAGGACATCGTCGCCGCCGGCATCACCAACCAGCGCGAGACCACGCTGCTCTGGGACCGGCAGACCGGGCAGCCGCTGCATCGCGCGATCGTCTGGCAGGACCGGCGCACCGCGCCGCTCTGCCAGGAGCTGAAGGAGGTCGGCGCAGAAAGCCTGGTGGCCGAGCGCACCGGGCTTGTGATCGATCCGTATTTCTCGGGCACCAAGCTCGCCTGGCTGCTCGACAACGTGCCGGGCGCGCGCGCGCGCGCCGAGCGCGGCGAGCTCGCCTTCGGCACGGTCGACACCTGGCTCGTGTGGAATCTTTCGCAGAGCCGCACGCACGTCACCGATCCGTCGAACGCCTCGCGCACGCTCCTTTTCAACATCCACATGGGCGACTGGGATCCCGAGCTCCTCAAGCTGCTGCGCATCCCGCGCGCGATCCTGCCCGACGTGCTGCCCTCCTCGCACGCCTTCGGCATGATCGCGCCCTCCGTCCTCGGCGCGCCGGTGCCGATCACCGGCATCGCCGGCGACCAGCAGGCGGCGCTCTTCGGCCAGGGCTGCCACAAGCCCGGCATGGCGAAGAACACCTACGGCACCGGCTGCTTCATGCTGATGAACACGGGCGGCCGCGTCGTGCGCTCGAAGAACGGGCTGCTGTCGACCGCCGCGGCGCAGCTCGGCCGCGCGATCGACGCGCGCGACGCCGACTTCGAGTATGCGATCGAAGGCAGCGTTTTCATCGCCGGCGCCGTGGTGCAGTGGCTGCGCGATGAGCTGAAATTCTTCGACGCGGCGGCCGACATCGAGAAGCTCGCCTCGCAGGTGCTCGATAACGGAGGCGTGTACATCGTGCCCGCCTTCGCCGGGCTGGGCGCGCCGCACTGGGACCCGCACGCGCGCGGCGCGATCGTCGGCCTCACGCGCGGCTCCTCGCGCGCGCACCTCGCGCGCGCCGCGCTCGAGTCGATCGCATTCCAGAGCGCCGACGTGCTCGAGGCGATGCAGAAGGACGCGGGCGAGAAGCTCTCGGAGCTGCGCGTCGACGGCGGCGCGGCGGCGAACGACCTGCTCATGCAGTTCCAGGCCGACATCCTCGGCGTGCCGGTGGTGCGGCCGAAAGTGCTCGAGACCACGGCGCTCGGCGCGGCCTACCTCGCGGGTCTGGCGGTCGACCTGTGGAAGTCGCGCGAGGAGATCGCGGCGCAATGGCGGATGGAGCGGCGCTTCGAGCCGCGCATGGCGCGCGACGAGGCGGCGGCCCTGCTCGGGCGCTGGCGCGAGGCGGTGACCCGCAGCCTGCGCTGGGACGCGGGCAAGCCGTAAAAGCCGGACGCTGCCGTGCCGCGCGGAATCTGGCGCGGCGGACCCTTTCACCCACGGCCGCAAGGCCATTAAACTAGCGCCCCGGGAGAAGGAGCGCATGAACGCACCAGGCGCGCGAACGCCGCCAAGCAGCGAGCTCGAGACCACCGACGCGGTCGAGTTGCGCCGGCGGCTGGAAGAGAGCGAGGCGCGCTTTCGCGACCTGACCGAGCTTTCGGCCGACTGGTACTGGGAGCAGGACGCCGAGCTGCGCTTCGTCCAGGTCTCGCCCGGGACCCAGCTGCGCGCGGGTTTCGCGCCGCAGGGCCTCGTCGGCAAGCACCGCTGGGACTACCCCTGGCTCAACATGGGCGAGGAGGACTGGGCGGCGCATCGCGCGCAACTCGAGCGCCGCGAGACCTTCCACGACCTGCAGCTGCGCCGGCGCGGACCGGAGGGCGACGTCGTGATCTCGGTGTCGGGCAAGCCGATCTTCGATGCGCGCGGGCGCTTCACCGGCTATCGCGGCATCGGCCGCAACATCACCGAGCGAAAGCGCACCAAGAAGAACCTGCGCCAGATCGTCGAGCGCTTCAAGAGCCTCACCGAGCTTTCCTCCGACTGGTATTGGGAAATGGATGCGGAGTTTCGCTTCACGTACGTGTCCGAGGGCATCCGCCGCGTGCGCGGCATCGATCCCGAGTCGCTCCTCGGCAAGCGCCGCTGGGAGATGCCGAGCATCGCCGGCGACGAGAACATGGCGCGGCATCGCGCGATGCTCGAAGCGCACGAGCCCTTCCGCGACTTCATGCTCGCTCGCAGGAACCCCGACGGACGCATCACCTACGTGAGCCACACCGGGCGCCCCATCTTCGACGACAAGGGCGCGTTCCGCGGCTACCGCGGCGTGGCGCGCGACGTCACCGCCCGAGTCGAGGCCGAGGACAAGCTCGCGCGGCTCGCCCACTTCGACAACCTGACGGGCCTGCCAAACCGCGGCATGCTCCAGGATCGCCTCAAGCGCGCCGTGGCGCGCGCCAACCGCACCGAATGCCTGGTCGCGGTGATGTTTCTCGACCTCGACCAGTTCAAGGAAATCAACGACAGCCTCGGCCACGCGGTCGGCGATCAGGTGCTGCGCGAGGCGGCGCTGCGCCTGGAGCGCTGCGTGCGGTCGACGGACACCGTGGCGCGCCTCGGCGGCGACGAGTTCACGGTGCTGCTCGAGGAGGTGCGCTCGGTCGAGGAGGTCGCGCGCGTCGCCGAGAAGCTGCTGGCCGCAATGCGCGAGCGCGCCGAGATCCACGGGCACGAGCTGCACCTGTCGACCAGCATCGGCATCACCGTCTATCCGCTCGATGGGCGCGATTCAGACACGCTGCTGCGCAATGCCGACCTCGCCATGTACCACGCCAAGCAGGAAGGCAAGAACAACCACCAGTTCTTCTCCCACGACATGGGTGCGAAAACCGAGCGCCGCGTCGACCTGCAGGCGCGCCTGCGCGGCGCGCTGGCGCGCAACGAGTTCACCCTGCACTACCAGCCGCAGGTGGACGTGCGCTCGGGCGCCATCGTCGGCCTGGAGGCGCTGCTGCGCTGGAGCGATCGCGAGCTCGGCCCCGTTCCGCCCTCGCAGTTCATTCCGATCGCGGAGGACACCGGCCTCATCGTGCCGATCGGCGAATGGGTGCTGGCCGAGGCCTGCCGCCAGGGCAGGCGCTGGCTCGACGCCGGCTACGGCCCGCTCAACATGGCGGTCAACCTCTCGCCCCGCCAGTTCCGGCAGAAAAACCTGGTGAAACGCGTCGCCGCCATCCTCGCCGAGACCGGCTTCCCGCCCGCCGCGCTCGAGCTCGAGATCACCGAGAGCACGGTGATGCACCGCACCGAGGAGGCGGCCCTCGCGCTGGGCGACCTGCACGCCCTGGGCGCGCAGATTTCGCTCGACGACTTCGGCACCGGCTACTCGTCGCTCGCCTACCTGCACCGCTTCCCGGTCACCACGCTCAAGGTCGACCAGTCCTTCGTGCGCGACATCAAGAGCGACCGCGACGACGCGGCGATCGTGAGCACCGTGATCACGCTTGCGCGCCAGCTCGGCCTGAAGTCGCTCGCCGAAGGCGTCGAGACCAAGGCGCAGCTCTCCTTCCTGCGCGCGCGCGGGTGCGACTACTACCAGGGCTATCTCTTCTGCAGGCCCGCCGCACCGGCCGAGATCGAGTCGCTGCTCGCCCGGCCGCCGCAGCCGGCGAAGGGCTCGGCTAAGGCCGCACGCCGGGGGACTCGAGCTTCATCCCGCGCGCGCGCCACATGAGGAAGAGCTCGAGCACGCGGTACTCCCTGGCGCCGTAGGGGTAGGGCTCGGCGCGCACGCCGATCATGCAGTTCCTCAGGCGCCGCTCGAGCGACCCGAGGCTCTGCCACTCCAGCCGGTAGATCGGATAGCCGGTCGGATGCGCCTGCGGAACGGGCGTGCCGGCGAGCGACTTGCCCCAGTTGTCGTCGTGGCACTGCGCGCAGGACAGGTTGAGCTGCCCGCGCCGCTGCTCGAACTGGGCTCGGCCGGCTTCGATGAGCGGCCTTGTTTGTTCATTCGACTCGATCGCGATCGGCAGCCCGCGCGATTGCTTCGAAATAAAGGCATTCAAAGACAGCAGCTCTCTGCTCTCGCGCGCGAAGGCCGGCGCTTTTTGCCGCTCGGTGCGGCAGAGGTTGATGCGCTCATCCAGGTTGATCAGCGTGCCCGAATGGAGCGCGGGATAGCGCGCCGCCACGCCCTTCATCTTCTCGATGCCGTGGCAGCCCGCGCAGTTCTTCCCCCACAGCTCCTCGCCCTCGAGCAGCCACAGCACCGCCGGGCCGGTCTGCTCGTCGTCCTGCATCGCGCGCGTCTCGCGGCCCATGAACTCATAGCCGGATCGTCTTTCGGAAAGCGGGATCTCGGCTCTTGTGCTCGCGGCAAGCGCCCAAAGAAGAAGGAAAAGGAAAAACCTCAAACGACGGAGATCGTGGACGAATGCGCCGCCGAGAAGCCGTTGTCGCCGGTCCACTTGAATTCGAGCGTGCCGCTCTCGGTCGCGATCGTGGTGAACGCGATGAGCGGGTTGGCGGCGATCGCCGGGTGCAGGTCGGCGGCGAACACCTCGACGCCGTTATAGCTGCAGCTGAAGCGCAGGATGATGTCGCGCGGGATCAGCTGGCCCGTCTGCGTGTGGCGGAAGCCGGTTTCCATCGGATGCCCGGCGAGCGTGCGGATCTCGATCACGTCGCCCTTTTTCGCGCTCGCGGGCACATTGACCACGACACGCGCCATCAGGAAGGTTTCCTCACGGGTGTTCTCATATGAGCCCATCCTCGAGGCAGGCCGACAGCGTCACCACCACCGAGACCTCGTCGGACCAGCAGGAGCCGTCGGACATCTGCGCGATGGCGATGACGCGCCCCGAATCGGCGATGCGCGCGCGCGTGGTGAGCGTGGCGCGGCCCGAGCGCGGGCCGAGCTGCGCGTTCATGATGTAGGGCTGCGGATTCTTCTCGGTGAACAGGTGGATCGCCTTGACGTGATCCTCGCTCGTCATCGGGCTCTCCACCTTCACCGTGATCGGCACCGAGTTGCCGTTGTCGATGAGCGGCGGCACCTCGAGCGTCACTTTGCCCTTTTTGACCTCGGCGCCGCCGGTCGACTTGCGGATCGCCTCCTCGAGGGCGGCCTTGCGCTGCGCCGCGATGTTGGGCGCGAGCTGCGCCTCGGCGAACCCGGGTGCGCCGGCCGCGGCGGTCGCGCCGCAGGCAAGGATGAGGAAATCGCGTCGCGTCGTCATGTCATCAGCGCAGCGTCATGAGATAGGCAACCACGTCCTCGATTTGTTCCGCGGTGAGGATCGTCTTGCCGCGCACCTGCGGCGCGACGCGCGACAAGCCCTCGGTGCGATAGTACGCCGGCATGATCGTCTTCGGATTGGCGCGCGAGGGATCGACGAGCCGCTGGCGGATCTGCCCCTCGGTCAGCTGCGCAGCGCTTCGCAGGTCTGGGGCGAGATTGCCCTGGAAGCGCTCTTCCGGAAACGGGCCGCTGTGGCAGAGCAGGCAAAGCCCGATCTGCCGGCTTGCGACGATCGCCCGCCCCCTGACCGGATCGCCCTTCGACCCGGTAAGAGAGTCCGGGATCGAGTCCTGCGCAGCTACTTCGAAAGCCTTTAAGAACAGAAATACGAGAACCGCAAACCTCACTTAGGGGCGCTCGAGGTGATGGACGACCGAACCATTTTGTATTTCCTCCGTTTGGCCTGCTGGTACGAATAGACCAGCCCGGGCCCGGCTACTGTATTCCGCGCTGGGAAAAACCTGCAACAGAGAAGCCCGGATGCGCGGCGCAGCCTGCGAAACGGCCCAGGGGGAAACCTGGGGGGCCCCGAACAGTCGAAACGAAGAGACGTCAGGATTCTGAAAGGAAAATTTGTGGCAAATGACGCCAAAACGGTGGCTTGCGCGACCTGCGGTCTCGTCCAGCGCGTCAACGAGCCGCCCGCCGGGTTCGCCGCCGAGTGCGCCCGCTGCGGCGGGGTGATTCTCGAGCGCCGGGTGGCCGGCCCCGAGGTCACCGCCGCGCTCACGCTCGCCGCCCTGATCCTCTATATCCCGGCCAACGTCTACCCCATCCTGCGCATGAGCTACTACGGCGCCTACTCCGAGAACACGGTGTGGGACGGCGTGGTCGCGCTCGCGCGCCAGCAGGAATGGCTGGTGGCGGCGGTCGTCTTCCTCGCGAGCATCGTCGTCCCGCTCGTCAAGCTGGCGGTGCTCTTTTTCCTCGTCGCGAGCGCGCGCGCGCGCAGCACGCGCTGGCAGCGCCTGCGCACGAGCCTTTACCGTTTCATCGACGTGATCGGGCCCTGGGCGATGCTCGACGTGTTCCTGCTCGCGATCCTCGTCGCGCTCGTCAAGATGGGCGAGATCGCCACGGTGCTGCCCGGCCCCGGGCTGCTCGCGTTCGCCGGCGTGGTGATTCTGACCATCGTCGCCTCGGCGAGCTTCGATCCGCGGCTGATCTGGAATTGAAAGGGAGCACGCCATGAGCGAAAAGAGCGTCAGCGAAACCACCCTGCCCGAAGCGAAAATCCGGCGGCGCCGCCGCCTCACGCGCCTCGCCTGGATCGTGCCGCTGGTCGCGGCGATCGTCGCGGGTTACGTCGTGCTCGAGCGCTGGCGCGAGTACGGGCCGCAGATCACGATCCGCTTCGCCGATGGCGGCGGGCTCAGGGTGGGCGTGACCCCGCTCAGGTTCCGCGGCGTGCGCGTCGGCGAGGTGAGCGGGGTCGAGCTCTCCGAGGACTTGAAGCAGGTCATCGTCAAGGTGCGGCTCGAGCGCTCGGCGAGCTCGCTCGCGCGCGAGGGCGCGACCTTCTGGATCGTGCGGCCGGAGGTCGGGCTGAACAACATCACCGGCCTGGGCACCGTGCTCACCGGCCCGGAGATCCAGGCGCTGCCCGGAAACGGCAAGCAGGCCAGCTCGTTCGTCGGGCTGGAGAGCGCGCCGGTCGCATTCGAGAAGGAAGGCCTGCAGGTCATCGTGCGCACCGGCCGGCCCAAGTCGCTGCGGCAGCATTCGCCCGTTTTCTACCGCGGCGTCGAGGTCGGCATCGTGCAGGAGATCAGCCTGGCGCCCGGCGCGACCGCGGCCGACGTGCACCTGCTCATTCGCAAGCGCTATGCGCCGCTGGTGCAGGCGGGCACGGTGTTCTGGGACGTGAGCGGCGTGCGCATGAAAGCCGGGCTCTTCAGCGGCATCAAGGTCGATCTCGAGTCGCTGCAGGCGCTCGCGCAAGGCGGGGTCGAGTTCGCGACGCCCACGGCGCAGGGCGCGCCGGTCAAGCCGGGCACCGTCTTCAAGCTGCACGACGCGCCGCTCGCGGTGTGGCTCGCCTGGTCGCCGAAGATCGACCTGCCGCGCAAGGACGACGAGCCGGTCGCGACGGCTCAGCCCCAGACGCGGCGCGCGAAATCCGGGTAGTCGGGCGCGATCTGCCGGGCGACTTTGTTCCTGAGGATTTTCAGTTCTTCTTCCGCAGGCTCGCGGGTGACGGCAAGGGACGAAGAAGCGTCGTAGTCAAAACCGGTGTTCGCTCGAACATCCTGCGCCGAGCTGCCGGGATGAAAGCTCTCCAGGCGGAACCGGCGCCGGTCGCGCTGCCAGGAGAAGAGCGCCTTGCCGGTGACGAGCGCGGCCGGGGTGCCGCGCGCCGACACGAAATCCACCTTCGGCACGAGCGTGCGGCGCGAATGCTCCTCGCGAAAAAGGATCACGCGCGGCACGATGGGATACAGGTATGCGGAGCCGAAGGAGCCGGGGAAGCGCCTGCCGTCCGCCGTCACGAGGTTGATGCTCGCCTCGCCGTCGATCTGCGCGCCGCCGAGGAAGAACACGTCGAGGCGCCCCTGCCCCGCGAGGTCGAAGAGCTCGCGGGATCCTTCGGTGAGCGGATTCGCCGCGCGCCGCTGCTGCAGCGTGACGCGGAACGCGGCATCGTTGCACTGGTGAAGGAAGGCGGCGGTCGCCGGAATCGGCGAGGAGGCGCCGATCGCCGCATGGCGCGCGCCCCCGAGCAGCCGGGCGACTACGCAGGCGAGAAGCTCTTCCTTGGCGTAAGGACCCATTCGTCCATGTAGGCGCGGAATCCTTCGCGCGTTTGCGCCGCCTTGGCGTACCGGGAGACGTGCGTATCGTCGATGCCGTAGAGGCCGGCCACGCCGAGCGGCCAGGCGCCGCGGTCCGCCTGCGCGATGCCCGTGACATAGATCGACGAGATCACGCCGGGCGCGAGCAGCTCGTCCTCGAGCATGTCGCCCGCGCGCTTTTCCTCGAACGTCACGTAAGTGCGCTTCGACGCATGCGCGGTGGTGGCGAGCTCGCGCCGGCGGCCGACCCAGACGTTGCCCGCCTCGTCGGCCCAGCGCGCATGAAACAGCGCGACATCGGGTTGCAGGGCGGGAACGAGGAGGATCCGGCTTTTTTCGTCCAGCGGGTTTTCCACTTCACGCCAATCGTTTCTGGATTTCAAAAGATCGGATCCCAGGACACCGCCCAAAGGCATGAAGGGAACACCCTTCTCGGTCGCCTGCAGCGCGCTGTGGATTGCCGGACAGGTGGCGTCTTTTACCTTGATGAGATTTTTTTCAACCGCTTCCGTAAAGCGCGGGGCGAGACCGGCTTCGCCCAGAGACACGGCGCTCGTCTCCACTTCCTCCACGCAGCCCGCGCCGATCAGCAGGTCGGCCGACAGTCCCAGGATCGGCACGCCGAGCAGGCGCAGGCTGCGCGCCTTGCGCCGGATGAGCGCGCGCACGACTTCCATCGCCACGAGCGAATAATCCGGCGGCAGCGCGAGCAGCGCCCCGTCGGGGATCTGCGCCGCTATTTCTTCCGGGCCGGAAAGAAAAGACGTGCGGTTGGAGGGCAGCGCGCTCAAGCGGTGCCGCCTACGGTCAGGCCGTCGATCCTGAGCGTCGGCTGGCCGACCCCGACCGGCACGCTCTGACCTTCCTTGCCGCACGTGCCGTGGCCCGAGTCCATGCGCATGTCGTTGCCGATCATGCTGACGTGCGTGAGGGCATCGGGGCCGTTGCCGATGAGCGTTGCGCCCTTCACGGGATACGTGAGCTTGCCTTTCTCGATCATGAACGCCTCGGAGGCCGAGAACACGAACTTGCCGTTGGTGATGTCGACCTGCCCGCCGCCGAAGTTGACCGCGTACAGCCCCTTGTCCACGCTCGCGATGATCTCGGCCGGATCGCGCGTGCCCGCGAGCATGTAGGTGTTGGTCATGCGCGGCAGCGTCAGGTGCGCGAACGACTCGCGCCGGCCGTTGCCGGTGAGCGGCATCTTCATGAGCCGCGCGTTCATGCTGTCCTGCATGTAGCCGCGCAGGATGCCGTCCTCGATCAGCACGGTGCGGCGCGTGGGGTTGCCTTCGTCGTCCACCGTGAGCGAGCCGCGGCGCCCGGGCAGCGTGCCGTCGTCGACGACCGTGACTCCGGGTGAGGCGACGCGCTCGCCGATGCGGCCCGCGAAGGCCGAGCTGCCCTTGCGGTTGAAGTCGCCCTCCAGCCCGTGGCCGATCGCCTCGTGCAGCAGGATGCCGGGCCAGCCCGGGCCCAGCACCACCGTCATCGTGCCCGCCGGCGCGGGCCGCGAGTCGAGATTGACGAGCGCCTGCCTGACCGCGCGCTCGGCGTAGTCCTTCAG
>Ga0310810_10006139_pt1 | contig 13534 bp, 8 predicted proteins | sample NCmetagenome_FD_207641 | JGI IMG/M metagenome (GOLD analysis project Ga0310810, IMG submission 207641) | Soil microbial communities from experimental microcosm in Duke University, North Carolina, United States - NC | ecosystem: Engineered > Artificial ecosystem > Soil microcosm > Unclassified ... | reverse complement strand
GCCGACAAACTCGCGAATCCGCCGATCGACCTGCTCGATGATCTCGTCAGGCGTAGACGTCCCCGCCGTAATGCCTATGGTGCGAACCTCAGCAAACCACGCCGGGCGCAGATCGGCGTAGGTCTGAACGTGATGGACGCGCGCGCAGTAACGGCGGCACGTCTGCACGAGCTCCCGCGTGTTGTTGCTGTTCGCGCCGCCGATGACGATGACCACGTCGCTCTGCCTGGCGACGTCAGTAGCAGCGACCTGCCGATCTTTCGTCGGCCTGCAGACCGTGTCGACGAAGCGCACCACAGAATCAGGAAACCGCCGCTTGATGAGGTCAACGATGTGCCTCACTTTGACAATCGGCTGCGTCGTCTGCGCCGCGACGCCTATCCTCGGATGCGGCTCGAGCGACAGCACATCCTCGTCTTCGAGGACGATGTCGAAGCGATCCAGGTCGCCAGTCAGGCCGCGCACTTCGACATGGCCGCGCTGGCCGACGATCACCGGGTGATAGCCGTCCCGCACGAGCGCGCGCACTGCCTTGTGTGCGACGTGGACAAGCGGGCAGGTGGCTTCCACGACCTCGAATCCCTGCGCGCGGGTCTGGGCGAGCGTGCGCTCGGATACGCCGTGAGCCGTCACCATCACCGTCGACGTGCGGACATCCGCCAGGTCGTGTGCAATCGCAATCCCGCGGGTGCGCAAATCCGCCGACACCGTCGCGTTGTGAACCAGGTCGCCAAGAATGGTAAGGGGTTTGGCGGCGGCATGTTCGTGCGCCAACGCGATCGCGTCGCGGACGCCAAAGCACATGCCGAGGTGTTCGGCCCTGATGATGCGAATCGAGCTCGATAGGATCGGTCGGTCGTCCACGATATTACTTTGCATTGCAAAGTAATTATTTACGACAAGACCGCGGCTGTCAAGTACCGACGACCAAGCCGCCTACACCGTGTCAGTCTCGTCGAAACCCGGTCGTTTGAAGAGGCGGGCGAATGGGAAGGCCGCCTCGACTTCGTCGCGAAGATGGCTCATCGCCGAGGCGAGTTCAGCGGCGGCGGGGTCACCGAGGGCCTGGGCAATCGTCTGCCAAGCCGATTCGGATCGTTCGATCGAAATCAGTGCGATCTTGGCGGAGCCGTTCCAATCGTTCTGAATAGGGTCGTCGTCCTGACCGTCGCTAGATTCCTGCCCATGAAGTGCGCGCGCGAGCTTCCCGCCGATGAAGGTGCTATTCCACGAAACGATCGCCACCGCTTCCCGCACCACGGTGTCGCTGCTCTCGCGAATCGCGACGTGGGCATGGAACCACCGGTGTTCCGCGATTGCCACTTCCATCGCGTTCTTCGTGAGTGGGGCTTCTTTGATTCGCCGGGCGTGGGCCGCCACCGCGGCTTGTAACTCTCGAACCTCCTGCGGCATCGATCGGCCGACTTCGACTGTCGTGACGAGTCGAGTCGAGTCTCCCGGCGTCATCGGCGCGCCGACGGCAAGCTGAAGTGCCTCCCCCAGATCGCCGCACATCCCCAAAGCCGCCTGCACCGCGTACGCGGAGCAACGGTTCGTGAAGGTGCAGCGTTCACACCAGCGGTCGCAGTATTCGGAAATGAACTCGATTCGATCGGTGCGCATACCGATCCGTGTTGCCAGAAGGGTACCGGAGGGGATTGCCGTGGTTTTCAGAGGCTTTTGCTCCTCGGATTCGCACAATCTGCGGCGGCGCAGCGGCGAGCACGTGGCAGAAATTGCCACCCGGCAACGGCTCGGCGCTCAGCGATATCGGCTGGGTGTGCGCGGCTCACGGCTCGCCCGCCTTTCGCAAGCCGCGACGCCCGACAGGCTGAGGCGGGGCTGGCGATTCGAGGATTCAGCGATTCGAGGATTCGGCGATTCGGGGATTCGCGATTCGGGGATTCGCGATTCGGGGATTCGCGATTCGCGGATCAGCGATTCGGGATCAGGGATGAGTGATAAGGGATTCAACGGCCGCCAATCGCAAACAAGTGCTTCTCGCCGCGGATGTAGATGCGCCCATTCGCAATCGCGAGCGACGAATAGACCGGCTCGTCGATCGAGTTGGTCCGCACGATCTCGTGCTTCGGACCGGCTTTGAGCATGAACGTCTCCCCTTCCTCGCTCGTCATCGCGATCAATCCGCCGAACGCGACCGGCGACCCCATGAAGTGCGCCGACGCCGGCGGACGTCCACCTTCGTACTGCACCGCGCCGGTCGACGCGTCGAGACAAGTAACGACGCCGTTATCCGTCAGCAGGTACACGTAGTCGCCGTAAAGAATGTTGGAGACGACGTAGCCGGTGCCTTTGGTGTAGGTCCAGGCGACGCGCTTCTCCGGAGCGACCGGCCCCGGCCGAATGGCAATCACCTTCTTGTCAGGAAAACCTGCGGTGACGATGACCAGCCCTTTGCCGACGAGCGGCGTGTGAATCGCGTTGCTTTCGACGCCCGTGGTACGCCACAGCTCCCTGCCAGTTGCCGGATCGTAGGCGATCGCGAGCTCGGTGCCGTTCGTGACGAGCTCGGAGTGATTGCCGACGGAGACGACCACCGGCGTCGACCAGCTGATTTGAACCGGCCGCGCCGTTTTCCACTTCTCGCGACCGGTGCGTTTGTCGTACGCCACGATGACTGACGCCTTCCCTTCGTCCTCATCCCGCTGGATGATCACGAGGTCCTGGAAGAGCACCGGCGATGTCCCGGTGCCGAGTCCAAGCGTCTTGAAGTGTTCGACCGCCTTCCACGCGAGCCGCCCGGAGTAATCGTAGGCATACAGCCCTTCCGGACCGAAGTAGGCGTAGACCATCGTGCCGTCAGTGACCGCGGTCGGCCCCGCGAAGCTGCTGCGCCGATGCCGCGCGTCGAAGACGGTGCCCTCGTATGCCGTCCGCTCCCAGAGAACCTTGCCCGTCACGGCATCGAGCGCCAGCACTTTCAACGTGTGCTTCCGGTCGGCGGCGACGCTGTCGGGGTGCACCCAGACCTGTCCGTCCACGGTGTGCCCGACGGCTTTGGCACCCGGCACCACGTCCCCCTCGATTGCGGATGTGACGAAGATCCGTTCCCCCCACACGATCGGCGATGAATGCCCCGACGGCAGCTCCGCCTTCCAGGCCACGTTTGTCGAGGAGCTCCATTCGGTCGGCACGCGGGCTTCGGCCGAGATGCCCTGGCTGCCAGGACCGCGCCACTGCGGCCAGTTTTCGGCCGATACGGAGGCGGGCGCGGCGGCAAGGATGAGCAGGATGCTGAAGCGCTTGAGCGGAATCATGCGTAATGTGTATAGGAATCAGTTTCCAGTTACCAGTTCCCAGTTTCCAGTTTCGCCCGCCAGTGTGACCGATGACGTCTGGCAGTGACCAGTGGTGAGGGTAGGCAAAAAACTGGCAGCTGGAAACTGGCAACTGGAAACTATTATTAGGACACCTATGAAAGCCCAGACACTTCGGTTCACCCCGATTTGGATCACGATCGCGCTGGCCATTCCCACGGCTCAGGCCGGACTTACTCCCGATTGGCCCGACTGGCGCGGACCAGCGCGCAACGGCATGTCGTCCGAGACGGGACTGCCGTCGAAATGGTCAGTGAGCGGCGAGAATCTCGCCTGGCAGGTCCCGTACGGCGGCCGATCGGGACCGGTCGTGTTCGGTGATCACCTCTACCTGCAGAACACATCCGCGTCTGGCGCATCCGAGCAGGAGCGCCTCATGTGCTTCAACGCCGACACCGGCAAGCTGCTCTGGGAACATCGTTACAACATCTTCGCCAGCGACGTGCCGCCGCATCGTCTCGCCTGGTCGTCGCCGGTTGTGGATCCGACGACCGGAAACGTCTTCGCGATCAGCGCCAACGGGCTGGTGATGTCGCTGTCGAAGGACGGCAAGCTGCTCTGGGAACGGTCGCTCGCCGAAGAGATGGGCATGTGGACGACGCACGGTGGGCGAATGTCGAGCCCGATTATCGACGGCAAACAGCTGATCGTCAGCGGGATCACCTTCGCGTGGGGCCAGTATGCGACCGGCGCGCACCGCTTCATCTCGTTCGACACGTCCACCGGACAGATCCTCTGGGTGAGCACGCCTGAAGGGCGGCCGACCGACACGATTTACGCCAACCCCTACGTCGCGGATGTGAACGGCACTCGCCTGTTCTTCTCGGGCGGCAGCGACGGCGCGATGCACGCGATCAAAGTCGGCACGGGCGAGCCGGTATGGCACTGGAACGTCAGCAAGCGGGGGCTGAACACGTCCGCGCTCATGATCGGCAGCGACATCATCGTTACCCACAGCGAAGAGAACATGGACGGGAACGCAATGGGCATGGTCGCCGCGGTACCGGCCACATCGAAAGGCACGTTGACAGACAAGGATGCGCGTTGGCTCCTGCGCGACGTGCAGGCCGGGTACGGATCACCGGTGTCCGACGAGCAGCGCATCTACCTCGTCGACAACGGCGGCGTCATGTTCGCCTTCGACGTCAAGGATGGTCACCAGCTGTGGCGAAAGAATCTGGGCACAATCCAGAAGTCATCGCCAGTCTTCGCGGATGGGAAGTTGTACGTCGGGACAGAGAACGGCAAGTTCTACATCCTGAAGCCTCGCGCTGACGGCGTCGATGTACTTGATGAAGATGAGATGCCCGCCGGCGTTGACGGCAATCCGCAACCGATCATCGCCGCGCCGGCCGTCGCCCGTGGGCGGATCTACCTCGTGACGATGGAGAAGATGTTTGCGATTGGACCAAAGGGGACGCCGAAAGGGGGCATCGTTCCAGGAATACCTGGGCAAGTCGCGACGCCCGGCCCATTCGCCTCGATGCTGGTCACGCCGACCGAGGTCATCACCAAACCAGGCGCTCCACTGACATTGACGGTACGTGCATTCGGCCCGAATGGCGGGCCAGTTGCGTGGCCTGGCGACTCAACCTGGACCCTCGAAAACCTCAAGGGCACCATCACGGGCGGCACCTTCACGCCCGATCCCGCAGCGGGCGCTCAAGCCGGACTTGTCAAAGCGTCGATCGGCTCGATTAGTGGTGCAGCACGTATCCGTGTGATCCCGGATTTGCCCTGGACCTACGACTTTGAATCGAGCGGCGACACACCGCCTGCACACTGGGTCAACGCCACCGGCAAGTTCGCGGTGCGTGCACTCGATGGCAACAAGGTACTGGTGAAGCTGGCGGAGAATCCATTCGCGTTTGCGAAGCGATGCCGCGTGTTCATGGGCAGCCCCGAATACAGCGACTACACGATCGAAGCGGACGTGCGAGCCATGGAAAAGCGTCGGCAGCGCGGTGACGTCGGCGTCGTGGCGCAGCGCTACGAGATGATGCTGTCCGGCAGCCACGAGCGGATCGAGCTGCAGCCCTGGCAGCCGGAAACGCAGCGCACGGTCAAGGTTGATTTCCCATGGAAAGCGGACACCTGGTACACGATGAAGCTCGAGGTGCAGTCGCTCGGCCAGGGGAAGGTGCGTGCGCGCGGCAAGGTGTGGGCGAAAGGCGAACCTGAGCCGGCTACCTGGTCGATCGAACGCGTCGATCCCATCGGCAGCTTGAAGGGAGCACCTGGACTGTATGCGGACGCGCCGTCGGCGGCGGGAGGCGGCTCGGAAATCTATTACGACAATATAAAGGTCTATAAAAATCGGTGAATTGGTGAATTGGTGGATTGGTGAATTGGTGAATTCTAAGACGTTGCTGCTTAGCGGCAATTTCATTAATTCACCAATCCACCAATCCACCAATTCACCAATTCACCAATTCACTAATTCACCAATTCACCAATTCACTAAACTCACTACTCACTCCGATGACTAAACATCTATTGGTGATATCAGGTCTCATAGTCGCAGGCTCACTGGCATACGCCTTCTCCGATCCCACCTCCGGCGACTGGCCGATGTGGGGCGGGACGCCGGACCGTAACATGGTCTCGAGCATGAAGGGACTGCCGACGACGTGGGACGTGAAGACGAAGAAGAACGTCAAGTGGGTCGCCGCGCTCGGATCGCAGGCGTACGGCAATCCGGTGGTCGCCGGCGGGATGATCTTCGTCGGCACGAACAACGAAGGACCGCGCGATCCGAACGTCAAAGGCGACAAGGGCGTGCTGATGGCGTTCCGCGAGTCCGACGGCCAGTTCATGTGGCAGGCGGTGCACGACAAGCTGGCCGCCGGGCGCGCGAACGACTGGCCCTATCAGGGCATCTGCTCGTCGCCGCTCGTCGAGGACGGCGTCGTCTACTACATGTCGAATCGCGGCGAGCTGATGGCCGTCGATACCGATGGATTCCGCGACGGCACGAACGACGGCCTGGTGAAAGACGAGAAGAACACAAAAGAAACTGACGTCGACATCATCTGGCGTTACGACATGATGGACGAGCTCGGCGTCATGCAGCACAACATGGCGAACGCTTCGCCGGTCAGCTACGGCGATTTGCTCTTCGTCAACACGTCGAACGGACAGGACGAAAGCCACGTCAACATCCCGTCGCCGAAGGCGCCGGCGATCATTGCGGTCAACAAGAAGACCGGCAAGCTGGTGTGGGAAGACAACTCGGTCGGCGAGCGGATTCTTCACGGTCAGTGGTCGTCGCCGTCAGTCGGCAAGGTCGGGGACACGGTGCAGGTCGCGGTCGGCCAGGGAGACGGCTGGGTCAGGGGATACGAGGCGCTCACCGGCAAGAAGCTGTGGGAGTTCGACATGAACCCGAAGGACTCGGTCTGGCCGAAGACGCGCAACGAAGTCATCAGCACGCCGGTCTTCTACGACAACGTCGTCTACATCGCCAACGGTCAGGATCCGGAACACGGTGAGGGCGTCGGTCACCTCTACGCGATCGATCCGACGAAGCGCGGCGACATCACCGAGACTGGACGGATCTGGCACTACGACAAGATCCGTCGATCGATTTCGACCGGGTCTGTCTACAACGGGATCCTTTTTTATTCAGACTTCAGCGGTTTCCTGCACGCGCTCGACGCGAAGACGGGCAAGCCTTTCTGGACGCACGACATGTTCGCCGCGATCTGGGGATCGCCGATGGTCATCGACGGCAAGGTCTACCTTGGCGATGAGGACGGCGACGTGACCGTGCTCAATGCCGACAAGACCCTGAAAGTGCTCGCCGAAAACAACATGGGCAGCTCGGTCTACTCGACGCCGGTCCCGGCGCATGGCGTGCTCTACGTCGTCAATCGCAACGAGCTCTTCGCGCTGGCCGAGGGGGCAGGCGGATCGAAGTAGGCCTCGATGCGTGTCACTTCGACCGCGATCCTGATCGCGGCAGCGGCCGTCACGGCGTCAGCGCAGGCGCCCCAGGCGACGTGGCCACAGTTCCGAGGGTCTTCAGCACTGCTGGGGACCACGGACGGCGCGCTTCCCCCGACGCTCAAGCTGCTCTGGAGCTACGACGCGGGCGATTCGATTGAGTCGTCGGCGGCGATCGCCGACGGCGTCGTTTACGTCGGATCGCAGACGGGGGAACTGCATGCGGTGAACCTCAGCGACGGTTCGCCGAAATGGAAATACAAGGCTTCGCCCGACGGCATCGGCGAGTCGTCTCCAGCCGTCGCTGGCGGCGTCGTCTACATCGGCGACCTCTCGGGCACCGTCCACGCTGTGGACGCGGCGAGCGGCAAGCCGGTGTGGACCTTCAAGACCGACGGCGAAGTGAAGTCGTCACCGGTCGTCATCGGTGAGACCGTGCTGATCGGATCGTACGATTCGAATCTGTATGCGCTCGCGGCGAGGACCGGCAAGCTTCAGTGGAAAGTAAGAACCGACGGCTATGTGCACGCGACCCCATCCGTCGTGGATGGCGTCGCTTACATCACCGGCTGCGACGAGATCCTCAGAGGCATTCGCGTTCGCGACGGCAGGCAGCTCTTCACGCTGTCGTCGGGGGCCTATACTGGCGCGTCGCCCGCGATTCTGAACGGGCACGCGTTCTACGGCACCTACGAAAACGAAGTCCTCTCCGTTGATCTGAAAACCCACCGCATCGTGTGGCACTACCGTCATCCGGAACGAAATTTTCCGTTCTACTCCTCGGCTGCGCTCTCTGCAGGGCGTGTGTTCGTCGGCGGTCGCGACAAGATGATGCACGCATTGGACGCGGTGTCGGGCAAGGAAGCCTGGTCGTTCCAAACCGGCGCGCGCATCGACTCGTCGCCGGCAATCGCCGGCACGCGCGGCTATGTCGGATCGAATGACGGGAAGCTCTACGTCTTCGACACGTCGAGCGGTAAGGTCATTCAGCAGTTCGATGCTGGCGGTCCACTCTCGGCGTCACCAGCGATCGCAGGCGGACGGGTCGTCATCGGATCGCAGGACGGCAAGCTCTTCTGTCTCGGCTAGTCGGGGTCAGACCCCGTCAAACGGTGCGAGGTCTGGCACCATGTCCGAGTGCCAAAGCGCATCCAATCACCGTAACCACAATATGTTGTGCCAACGGCGCAATTCTCTGCGTATTAAACACTACGGGGTCTGACCCCAATCGGGGCGGACGGATCGGGGTCTGACCCCAACTGGGGGTGGATGAGAGCGGGGTCTGACCCCAATTGGGTGGTGAGCGCGGGGTCTGACCCCTGGGTCTCAGCGCCGCCGCGAGCGGCGCGCGCGAGGCGCAGATTCGCGACGCTGAGCCGGCACCGTGATCGGCGGCGGCTGCATCGGCACGTCCGATTCGTCTCCCAGTTCTCGGGCCTGATGGTCGCTGGCCTGGATTAGATGGGCGTTCATGTGCTGCCGCGCGCCATCAACGTCACGAGTCTCGATCGCGTGATAGATGCGCCGGTGAGCCTCGGCAGCGTCCTTCATGTCGCTCTCGGACGCACCGGCAACCGTCTGCACCCGACGTTCGTAGTACATCGCCGACACCATTTCCACCAGCGCAGCGATGATCGGATTGCCTGACGCGGCGGCGACACCGCGGTGGAAATTGACGTCGTGGACGAGGAAGACTTGTCGCTCGGCCAGCGACGCAAACATCCCAGCAACCTCGTCGGCAAGCGTCGCGAGCTGCTCCGGCGTCGCACGCTCTGCGGCGAGACCCGCGGCGCCGACTTCCAGAATGCGGCGCGTCTCGTGCATCTCCTCGCGCGTAAACCCGTGCAGCGCCGCGAGGAAACTGAGCGCCTCGGTACGCAGCGTCGGAGGCCCGTCCGGAATGTACGTGCCGGAGCCGTGCTTCGAGTGGACGACGCCGAGGGCCGCCAGTGAGTGGAGACCGGCGCGCACCGTCGGACGGCTGACGCCGATCTTTGTCGCCAGATCGCGCTCGGCCGGCAATCGATCGCCCGGCTTCAACCGGCCCCGTTCGATCAATCGCCTGACGAAAGAGACAACCTGCTCGCTGCTGCCCTCTGCGCTCCCGCGCGCCGCCACCGACATGACCTGTCCCCCCGCGCGGCCGCCAGATCCGCGCCCCTCAAGGCTAGAACGTGAACCGCGCGCCGTTCTGAATGTCGCGCGGGTTGTTCCGATCCTGGTTGATGAACCCGAACGTCGCATTCCGCGGATCAACGTTCGGATTCGACAGGACAGTGTAGTTCAGGGCGTTGATCGCTTCGACCCGAATCTGCAGCTTCAATCGGTTCGGCATCTGGAAGTGCTTGTAGAGGCCCAAATCCATCAGGTGCAGATTGTCGGTCCGCGATGTTCATCGTCACGCGGCGTTCCCACCCTTAAGAGACGAACAGGACAAGAGAGAAAGGAGGAATCATTGCTTTCTGAAGAGGCAAAGATCCTCCCTTCTCCGTTCTCCTGTTGATCTCGTGGGGTGGCTGTCGTTGATTGAGTACGTGACGGAATGCGGGGTTTGAAGATTACGGAATCTGGATTAAGTTACCGCCCAAGGAGTGGATCCATCTATGAATTCTCCCAATCGCCTTCGGCGCCTGTTCCTCGTCCTGGCTCCCGCGGTCGCGTGTTCGTCGCTCCTGATCGCGCAGCAGCCAGCGCCCGGTGCCCCGCCGGCTTCCCCTGCGGCAGCCGCACCGCAGCCAGGACGCGGAGGACGTGGCGCGCCGCCGGTGAAATCACCCGAGGTCGCAGCTGATGGACGAGTGACATTCCGTCTTCGTGCGCCAAACGCTAAAGAAGTCTCCGTCTCGATGGGCGGCAAACAGCTCCCGATGCAAAAAGACGAGCAGGGAGTCTGGACCCTCACGAGCGATCCGATGACGCCTGATATCTACACCTACTCACTGGTCGTGGACGGGACGTCGATGAACGATCCGAACAATCGCCAGATGCAGACGTCTTTCGGCAGCTTCCAGAGCATGCTGGTCGTGCCAGGGCCAAAGCCATGGCTGCCGGCTCCTGGAGTCGCACGCGGCGCGATCACTCGCCACGCCTACCACTCCGCGTTCGCGAATGACGATCGTGATTTCTTCGTCTACACGCCGGCCGGCTACGACGCCCGTCGTCCGCAGTCGTACCCGGTGCTCTACCTGCTCCACGGTCTCGGGGACGATGCCGAACGCTGGCTGGCTGGCGGTGGCGGCGCGGCAAACATCCTCGACAACCTGATCGCCGAGAACAAAGCGGTTCCGATGATCGTCGTCTCACCGCTCGGGTACGGCACCGCGAACGGGCCGGCGGGCGGACGCGGATCGGCGAATCTCCTCGGCTACTCGAAGATCCTGCTCGAAGAAGTGATGCCGATGGTCGACAAGGCCTACAACGTGAGCAAGAACCGCGAGCAGCGCGCGATCGCTGGCCTCTCGATGGGTGGCGCGGAAACGTTGTACGTCGGCTTGAATCACCTCGACAAGTTTGCGTGGATCGGCGCGTTCAGCTCGGCACCGATGCTTTTCCCGGCAGCGGCCGACGCCGCACCGGCCGCCGGGCCGGGTGGTGGCGGGCGCGGCGCGCCTCCGCCCATGGACACGGCGATATTCGCGAAAACGTTCCCCACGCTGGACGCGAAAGCCAACTCTCAAATCCGGATGCTGTGGATCGTCTGCGGCACTGACGACGGCCTGATCGGTGTGAACCGCCAGTTCAAGGACTGGTTGAAATCAAAGGGCGTGCAGTTCACCGAGCAGGAGGTGCCAGGCATGGCGCACGTGTGGCCGCTGTGGCGCCAGAACCTGACCGACATGGCGCCACGGTTGTTCCAGGCGAAGGGCAAACAGGCCACAGAGGCACACAGATAAACAGCGCGAAGAAGTGTGTTCTTCTGCGTTTTCTGTGGCTGGTAGTCACGGTGTTTTCTGTGGCTGGTCGTAACTATGTTGTGTAACTGAGTTCTCCAGGTTCTGCGGCTACCCGCGCAGCGCAATCAGTGGATCGACTCTCGTGGCCCGGCGGGCGGGGAAGTAACATGCGGCGAGGCCGACGAGCACGATTGTCACCACGACAGCAGTCAGCGTCAGCGGATCGTGCTGAGACGTGGCCACGAGCTCGGCCGCGATCAGCCGCGTGGCTGCGAAACTGCCGGCCAATCCAATCACTGCGCCGATCGCCACCAGGCGCAGCCCCATGAATCCAACCAGGCGGAGGACGTGCACCGGCGCGGCCCCGAGCGCCATCCGAATACCGATCTCGTGGGTCTGCTGCGAGACGGTATACGCGATGACGCTGTAGACGCCAATCGCCACGAGCACCAGACCGACGGTGGCAAACACGCCGAGCAGGACGACACTGAACCTCGGTGTCGCGTAGGAGAACTGCGTGAGGTATCCGGACAGCGACCCGGTGAGGGTGATGGCGACGCCGCGATCGACGGCCCACACCTCGCGCTTGACGCGATCGATCAGCGCCTCCGGATTGCCGCGAGTGCGCACCAGAATGCCGCGCTCGAATGCTGCGGTCACCGTGTAGGGAATGAAGGCCTCCGCCGTCGGTGGATCCTGGATCCCCTGGTTCTTCGCATCGGAGACGACACCGATGATTTCAAAGATCGGATGCTCGATCGGTTGCTGCTGCTCGAGCAGCTTGAACTTGATCTGCCGGCCGATCGGATCTTCCTGCCCGAAATACCGGTTGACGAGCGTCTGATTGACGACCGCAACGCGGCGCGCGGCGTTCACGTCGGCCTCTGACAGGGGACGGCCTCGCTGCAGTCTCAGCCCGAGCGTGTGGAAGTACCCTTCGCTGACCAGCTGAAAGATCGCATTCCAGCGCTCACCCGATGTCTTGCCTGGGATCTCGATGTCGCTTCCGATGCCGCCGTACGGCGGCAGGCTCGACGTCGTCGTCGCCACCTCGATTTCGGGGACCTCGTGCAGACGGCGTAACAGCTCGCGGAAGAACCGCTGCTTCTCGGGCGCGGTTGTGTACTGTCCGCGCGGGAGCGGCAGCCGCGCCACCAGCACGTTGTTCGGGTTCATCCCGAGATCGACGGTCTGCAGCTTGACGAAGCTGCGCATCAGCAGCCCTGCACCGGCGAGCAGCATCAGCGACAACGCGACCTCGACGATCACGAGCGCACCTCGCAACTTGCCGCCGCGAAAACTTCCGCTGACGCCTTTGCCTGAGTCCTTCAGCGGCTCGACGATGTCACGCTTTGCTGTCTGGAACGCCGGCAGCAATCCGAATAGCACCGCCGTGATTGCAGCAACGACCAGGCTGAACACCAGAACCGGCACATTCAATTGAATGATCGCCTCTCTCGGAATCAGGCCATCGGGGATCAATTGGACGAGCGCCTTGATTCCGGCGTACGAGAACAGGCAGCCAATCACGACGCCGCCGGCGGCGAGCATCAGGCTCTCGACCAGCAGCTGGCGGACCAGACGGGATCGGCTGGCGCCCATCGACGCACGAATCGCCATTTCTTTTTCGCGCGACGCGGCTCGAGCCAGCAACATGTTCGCCACGTTGCTGCACGCGATGAGCAGCAGCAACCCGACCGCGGCCGCTAGCGTGTAGAGCGTCGCTCGGAACGGTCCGACGATGTTGTCGACCCAGCTGACCGCCGTCGCCTTGAACTGTTGCGGATAATTCGCCGGATAGATCTTTGCCAGGCGATGCGTGATGACGTCGGCGTCGGTCGCCGCCTGCTCCAGCGTGACGCCAGGCTTCAGCTTCGCCTGGAACATGAAGTATTGCTGATTCACGGCCGGGTCGGCGCGATTGAGTACGATTGGCCGCCAGAGATCCGCGCCGAGCTTCGTGAACCGCTGCGGCATGACGCCGACAAGCGTCGTCGGCACTCCATTCAGCACGTAGGTTTTGCCGAGGACGCTCGGGTCGCGGTTGTACCGGCCGGCCCACATCTTGTAAGACATCACGAACACTGGCGGAGCCCCGGTCGCGGCGTCTTCCGGCACGAGCGTTCGACCAAGTAGCGCCGGCACCGCGAGAACCTGGAACATATTCGGCGTCGTCGCCCCGCCGGTGAACTGCTCGGTGCCCTCCGACGTTGTCATCAGCACGTCCTGGTTGGTGCCGCCAATCACGTCCTCGAACACGTGGTTCTGCGACTGAAGCTCGAGGAACTCCGGGACCTGAAAGAACGATCGGCCGCCGGGCCGGCTGCTGGTGGTGTCGTGGATTTGAATCATTGCGAC
>Ga0310810_10006137_pt1 | contig 13535 bp, 8 predicted proteins | sample NCmetagenome_FD_207641 | JGI IMG/M metagenome (GOLD analysis project Ga0310810, IMG submission 207641) | Soil microbial communities from experimental microcosm in Duke University, North Carolina, United States - NC | ecosystem: Engineered > Artificial ecosystem > Soil microcosm > Unclassified ... | reverse complement strand
CCCGGATCGAGCACGCTCAGATTGCGCCAGCCCTGGCGGCGAAGGAACCAGTACGCGACCTCGACCTCGCTGCGCGCGCAGTCGCAGTAGAGGACGACGAGATCGTGGCGGGGCACCTCCGCGAAGCGCGCGGTGAGCTCGTCCATCGGCAAGGACTGGGCACCCGGCAGGTGGCCCTTGCGGAACTCCTCGGCGCTGCGCAGATCGATCGCCGTCAGCTTGCGGCCCTTCTCGTACTGGCCGCGCACGTAGTCGACGTCGAGCACGTTGACCATCGCGGCGTGGCCGGCCCCGGCGGCGCCGGCGCCCAGCGCGGTCACCGCCAGCAGCCAGGCGACCACCGCGCCGGCGAGGCGGAGCGGAGCGCGTCCGGCCATCCGTCCGCGCCTGGGCTCCTAGTGGATCCGGACGATCGGCGCCACCGAGGGCACGCCGTTGCCGTTCACGATGAACAGCATGTAGTGGCCCGGCAGCGTCTCATTGGCGCTGGTCGGCGCCTGCACGTTGAGGACGCCGTTGCCCTGGGTGAACGACAGCGGCACGTAGCGCTGCGACTGGTTGAACCCGTGGGTCACCGAGCCCAGCCGGATCAGCACCACCGACGTGATGCTCGCCGCGTCGGGCGTGGTGATCGTGAAGCCCGAGCCGTACGGCAGGTCCCTCGCCACCGAGGTGATCGTCGGACGTGCGCCCTTGAAGAGGTAGGGCGGCGAGTAGATCTGGGCGTTGCGCTTGTCATGGGAGTCGTTGGTTGGATTGCCGAAGCGCCCGCCGCCCGTAACGAGGACGCGGCCGTCCGGGAGCAGGAGTGCAAGCGAGTGATACAGCCGCGGGACTGACATCGACGCCATCGTGGTCCAAGTCTCGGTGGCAGGGGACCACAGCTCAGCCGGCAGCACGGCAAAACTCTCGTCGAAGGTGTCGGTGTCCCGGTTTCCGCCGGTCACCAACAGGTTACCATCGGGCAGCGTCGTGAGGTTGTGATAGGAACGCGCAAAGGCCATCGGCGGCGTCTGGCGCCAGGCCGGCGTCGGCTGCGTCATGTCGAGCACATAGGTGGTAGGCATAGCGCTCGTGTACGGCGGGTCGGAGTTTGCCGAGGTCCCCGACTTGAGGATCTTGCCGAGCCGGTACATTGCCGCGCTGTGCCCATCGACCACGTTGGGATCGACGACCGACCATGTCCCTGACGTGAGATTGAGCGCCACCGTCGCGGATGGCCCCTCGAACGCACTGGTCGCGAGCACACGACCGTCCGGCAACACGAACAGGTGCGGATAGATCGGGAGCTCGAGATTCGCGCTGGGCAGCGACGTCCATGTGTTGGTCCCGGGATTGTAGATCTCGGGAACGCCGGCGATACACTCTTCGCAGTCGATCGCTCCCGACACCACGAGGATGCGTCCGTCGGGGAGGAGCGTGGCCGTCGGATACCAGCGGCCGACCGCCATGGGGGGAATAGTCGACCAGACGAGGGTGGTCGGGTCGAAGAGGTTCGCGTCGGGGAGGCCGACGTAGTTTGCGATGTGACCACCGACCACAAGCGGGCGCCCGTCGGACAAGAGGGAGAAGCCGGCACAGAAGATATTGTCCGCCGCCGATGCAGCGGTGAACGCGTTGCCGTTGCCGCTCGGATTCCAGACGTACGCCGCACCGTTCTGGGCGGCGGCATCCCAAGCGAGGACCTGTCCGTTCGGCATCAACGTCGCATGCACGGCCACGAGCGGCCAGTTCGAGGACGAGCTCCACTGCCCCACCCGCGAGGGGGCTATCGCCGTGGCGTTGGAGACGGTGAAGCTCACCGGGCTCGACGTGGTCGAGCTCACCGAGTCGCGAGCGACCGCGGTGACTGTGTGGGTGCCGTCGGCGACCGAGGCGCTGTTCCAGTTGAGGTAGAACGGCGGCCCCGTCACCTCCGCTCCGACGTTGACGCCGTCGATCTTGAACTGCACACCAACGACCGCCACGTTGTCGCTAGCAGTCGCCGCCAACGTCACCGTCCCGGCCACGCTGGCGCCCGCCGCGGGCGCCGTCACGGACACGGTCGGGGGCGTGCTGTCCACTATCCCGCTGGGCGCCATGAAGGCCACGAGCTGCATGATCCAGATGCCACTGGACAGTGGAGCCGTCGCGCTGTAGGTACCCGCGACGCCGACGATGCGATCCTCGACGATGTCGCCGTTCGGGCTCGTGATCATCCGGCTCACGAAGCCGGCACCAGGACCAGACGTCACTGTCTGCACGATGTTCGCCGCGAGCAGCAGCACGTTCGGCGGGGTTGTCGTCAGTGAGCCGCTGCTCGACAGTGCGCTGTTCCCTGAAGAGGCCGCGATTGCCACCATGGGCGCCGTGATGTCCAGGCCCGCATACTCGAGAATGCGGATGTCCGGGAACTGGGCCGCTGTGCTGAAGCGCACAGTGACGGTGTTGCCGCCGACGCCCGCCGCCACGATATTCTTGGCATAGAAGATGGCCTGGCTCGAGCTGCCGCTGACCACGGTGGGCCCAACCGCGAGCACATAGGGATTGCCGCGACTGTCGCTCACCGAGGTGAGGTTCGTCGTGCTGTCGGCCCATCCGACGACCACGACGTTGAGATTGCCCGCCGTCTGAGCCGCGGGATACGTCACGGTCACCGTCGACTGTGGTGTCTGGGGCACCGCGTAGTTGGCCTGGATGAAACGGATGTTTGCCGTCCCACCGGTGTTGCTGACGGTGATCGGTACCGGCGCGCTGGTCGTGGTCAGGTTGGCCGTGTCACGGGCCACGGCGGTCAGGGTGTGGGCGCCGTTGCTCACGCCATTCGTGTTCCATGTCAGCGAGTACGGCGTCGCCGTCAACTCGCTGCCCAGATTGACGCCGTCCAGCGTGAACTGCACGCCGGCGACCGCCACGTTGTCAGCCGCCGTCGCCGTCACCGTCACGGAGCCGACGACCGTCGCGCCGGAGGCGGGCGCCGTGATCGCGACCGTCGGCGGCGTCGTGTCGTTGACGACCGTCACCGTCACCGGGGCACTGGTCGTCGTCAGGTTGGAGGTGTCGCGGGCCACCGCCGTCAGGATGTGCGAACCAGTGAGACCGGCAGGGTTCCAGCTGGCTGAGTACGGCGCCGCCGTGACCTCCGTCCCGAGGTTGCTGCCGTCGACCTTGAACTGCACGCCGGCGACGGCCACGTTGTCGCTGGCGGTCGCGGTGACGGTGACCGGTCCACTCACCGTAGCGCCCGCCGAAGGCGCCGTGATCGACACCGTCGGCGGCGTCGTGTCAGGAGGCGGCGAGCCGACCGAGCCAGCCGCGAACGCCGCCAGTTGCATCACCCAGTAGCCACTCGATAGTGGCGCTGTCGCGCTGTAAGTGCCCGGGGTTGCCACGACACGATCCTCAGCGATGTCCCCGTTCGGACTCGTGATCATCCGATTCGTGAAGTTCGCGCCGGCACTCGACGTGGCAGTCTGGACGACGTTGGCAGCAACGAGCAGTACGTTGGGCACGCCAACGGTCAGCGAGCCGCTGCTGGACAGCGCGCTCGTACCGGAGCCCCCGGTGCCGCCGAGCAGTGGATTGACGGTGTCGATGCCGCGGTACTCGAGAATGCGAATGTCCGACCACGCTGCGGCCACGCTGAACCGCACGGTGACGACGTTGGCTCCGGCAGCCGCGGCGCCGATGTTCCGGGCGTAGTACATCGCGTGGCTGGCCTGCCCTGGCAACACCGTGGGAGCCGCGGCCAGTGCATACGTGTTCCCGCGGCTGTCGCTCACGGACGTCACCGTCGCCGTGCTGTCGTTCCATCCCACCGCGATGACATTCAGGTTGCCGGCAGTCTGCGCACCGTTGAACGTCACCGCCACCACCGTCTGGGGCGTCTGCGGCACCGCGTAATTGCCCTGAACGAACCCGATGGTGGCCGTTCCCCCGGTGTTGCTCACGGTCACGGGCACGGCAGCGCTGGTGGTCGTCAGATTGGCAGTATCGCGGGCCACCGCTGTCAGCGTGTGCGAGCCGTTGGCGGCGGCGGTCGTGTTCCAGCCGACCGTGTACGGAGGCGCCGTCACCTCACCGCCGAGGTTCACACCGTCCAGCTTGAACTGCACGCCTCCCACCGCGACGTTGTCGCTCGCGGTGGCCGTCACCGTCACCGTGCCACCGACCGTTGCGCCGGAGGCCGGTGTCGTAATCGCGACCGTCGGGGGAGTCGTGTCGTTGTTGACGGTCACCGAGCGCGGCGCGCTCGTCGTTGTGAGGTTGGCGGTGTCCCGGGCGATGGCCGTGAGGGTGTGCGACCCATTGGCGGTCGCGGTCGTGTTCCAGCTCACGGCATACGGCGCCGCCGTCACTTCGGCGCCCAGATTCACGCCGTCGAGCTGGAACTGTACCCCGGCGACGGCGACGTTGTCACTCGCGGTCGCGCTTACCGTCACCGTTCCACTCACCGTGGCTCCCGCGGCCGGGGCAGTCAGGCTTACCGTGGGCGGGGTCGCATCCGGGTTGTTGACCGTCACCGCCACGGCGGGGCTGGTGGTCGCGAGATTGGTAGTGTCGCGGGCCACGGCGGTAAGCGTGTGGGGCCCGTTCACCGCCAGCGTCGTGTTCCAGCTCACTGCATAGGGCGGCGTGGTCACCTCGACGCCCAGGTTGGCGCCATCGACCTTGAACTGTACCCCGGCGACTGCCACGTTGTCGGTGGCGGTCGCCGTGATCATCGTGGTGCCGTTGAGCGACGCCCCGGCGGCGGGTGCGGTGAGCGTGACGGTCGGGGGGGTCGTGTCATTGCTGACGGTGACCGACACAGGGCTGCTCGTCGTCGTCAGACCCGCACTATCGCGGGCCACGGCCGTGAGCGTGTGCGCACCATTGGTGGCGCTCGTCGTGTTCCAATTCGTGGAATACGGGGCGGCGGTAACCTCCGCACCGAGATTGACGCCGTCCAGCTTGAACTGCACACCGGCTACGGCCACGTTGTCGCTGGCCGTCGCCGTCACCGCGATCGTGCCACTCACCGTCGCGCCGGCGCCGGGCGCCGTGAGCGATACCGTGGGCGCCGTCGTGTCGCTGGGCACAGTCCGGAACGACACGAGCTGCATGACCCAGTAGCCACTGTTGCTTAGCGGAGCCGTGGCGGTGTACGTTCCCGCGGCGGAGACAATGCGGTCAGCTCCCAAGTCGCCGTCAGGGTTGGTGATCATCCTGACCGTGAAGCCGCCGCCGGCACCGCCCGTCGTGGTGCCCACCACATTACCGGCAACGAGGAGGGCATCGGAGACGGCCACGGTGAGCGGGCCGCTACTCGAGGTCGCGCTCGTCCCGGTGGCACCGACACCACTCAGTAGCGGTGCCGTCGTGTCCAGGCCGCGGTACTCCAACGCACGGATATCTGGGTACACTGCCGCGGTGCTGAAACGCACGGTCACCGTGTTGGCGCCCGCACCTGCGGCTACGATGTTCCGCGCGTAGTAGATGGATTGGGTGGCCTTGCCGGCCAGTGCCGTCGGGCCGAAGGCGAGGTTATACGTATTGCCGCGACTGTCGGTCACGGACTGCACCGTCGCCGTCGTGTCGTTCCAGCCGACCAGAATCACGTTGAGGTTGCCTGCAGTCTGTGCCGCCGTGTACGTGACGGTGACCGTCGCCTGGGGAGTCTGGGGGACCGCGTAGTTGCCTTGAACAAATGCGATCGTCTGGGCGGCCGCCGGAGTTGCAGAAGCCAGCCCCAGGGCCAAGAGCGCGACGATCAGGAGGCCACGGCGGACGGCGTTCAGCTCACGCATGCGAAGAGACCTATGCCGCGCTGCCGCGGCGGTTGGACGGAGCAAGACTCTGCTGGGCCGGCTGGCCCCCGACAGTGCGCTGCGATGTGATGATGAAGCGCATCACTGAGGGCTACGACACTACGCGAGTTGTCGGATCGCGCGCAACGACGAAGGGCCTGCGCAGCAAGCAACGAACGACCTGCGCAGCGGTGTCGGGAAACTTTACAGCGTGGCGGCCGGACCGAAGCGGGGATCGTCGGCGCTGTCGAGCGGCGTCCAGCCGATCACCGCGCGAGCGTGCTCGACGTCGCGGTAGCTCCAGCGATTGTTGGAGACGACGAAGAAGGTGTCGAAGCGCACCGCGGCAGGCGCCTCGATGCCGGCGACGATCATGCGGACGACGTCGCGCTGGCTGCACCACACGGAGCGATCGCGCGGTCCACTCGGCCGGTCCTCTGCCTTCACGCGGCCGATGCGCAGGCAGATCACCGATACCCCATAGGTATCGGCGTAGTGGCGGGCCAGCGCCTCGCCCCACACCTTGCTGGCGCCGTAGAGCCCACCGGGGCGCAGCGGCGATTCGTGCGTGAGCTTGGGGAGCGTGCCGACCTGCTCGTAGCGCCCGGCCACGACGTGGCTCAGCGGCGGCTCGCGCTCCCAACCGGCCACGGTCGCGCCGCTGCTGGCGAAGAGGACGCGCGCCACGCCGGCCAGGCGCGCGGCCTCGAAGACGTTGTAGGCGCCGGTGACGTTGGAGCGCAGGATGTCGGCCGGCGCGTTGTTGTCGCCGGCCGCCGCCGCCAGATGCACGACGGTCTCGATCCCCTCGAAGGCCGGTCGGATCGCCGCGAGATCTCCCAGGTCGGCGAGGTGACACTCCACACCCTCGACGGGCCGGCGATTGAGGGCGCGCAGCGCGTAGCGATCGCCCACGTGCCGTCGCAACGCCGTGCCGATCAGCCCGCTCAGCCCGGTCACGAGCACCCGGCGAGCCATCAGGCGAGCCGCGGCCGGATCAGGCGCTCGCCTCCAGCTCGCGGTTCAGCCCGAAGTCGTCGGGCACCGGCGGACCCCACCGGTAGAGCGCGTCCGCCTCGGGGAAGTTCCGCGGCTGCCAGGGGCACGACTCGGGGATGTAGTCGAGGTCGTGGAAGTACTCGGCGAACGAGCCCCACGGATCGCGGATGTAGTAGAAGAAGTTCGAGCCGATGACGTGGCGCCCCAGACCCCAGCCCGGCTGCCACCCCGCCTCCTGCATCCGCAGCGCGCCCATCGCGATCTCGTCGACGCTGCCGACCTCGAACGAGCCGTGGTGGAAGCCCGGCCCCCTGGAGGCGAGGAAGGCGACGTTGTGGTGATCGGTCGTGCAGCGCAGGAAGGCGATGATGCTCTGCGAGCGATCGGAGAGCTTCAGGCCGAGCACCCGCGTGTAGAAGTCGAGCTGGCGCTCCACGTCGGGCGTGAAGAGCAGGACGTGGCCGAGGCGGCGCGGGCTCGCCGCGGCGCCCGCCTCCGGCGCGCCGCGATCGACCTGACGGCCGATGTGCCCGGGGCTGTTCACGCGCAGCGGCGGGTCGGCGGGCGGCGGCGCCGGCATCTCCTCGCGGACGTTGACCAGGTTGCCGTCGGGATCCTGCACCCACACGCCGCCGTCGGGCGCGCCGCGCGGCGGATCGACCTCGCGCACGCCAGCGCGCCGGATGGCTGCCAGCGTCGCCTGGTAGTCGTCGCCGGTGGCGCCGAACGCCAGGTGGTGGAGCCGCTTGCGGGGCCCGGCGTAGAGCCGCACCGTCTCCCGCTGCTGGGGCGCCGGTCGCAGGTGCACGGCGCCGTCGCGCCCGGCCTGCTCCAGCAGGCCAAAGCTGCGATAGAACTTCTCGCCGACCGCCTGGTCGGGAACCTCGAGCGCGTAGTGCAGGAGCGAGCGCACCGCCATGACGTCTCCTCCGCGTGACGAGTCAGGCGAGTGTACACCGCGGTCGATTGACAGGACAGGCCGGGCGCTCCTATCATCGGCGCGATCTGCAGCCGGAGGCTGATTCGCACACCACCCTGGACACCGTCGTCTCCCATCCACAGAGGAGGCTGCCATGCATCGCCGAACGTTCCTGACCACCAGCGTCGCTGCCGCCGCCGCGCTCGGCATCCCGACCATCCTTCGCGCCCAGAGCAAGGACCCCGTCCGCATCGGGGTGCCGCTGCCGCTCACCGGGCCCTTCGCCGCCATCGCCACCGACATGAAGCAGGGCGCCGAGCTGGCGGTCGACGAGCTCAACGCCAGGGGCGGCATCCTGGGCCGCAAGGTCGAGGTCCTGTTCCGTGACGACCAGCTCAAGCCCCAGGTCGGCGCCCAGCGCACCCAGGAGCTGATCGAGAAGGAGAACTGCCAGTTCATCATCGGCGGGCTGGCCGCCCACGTGCAGATGGCGATCAACGAGCAGACGAAGAAGTCCAAGGTGCTGTTCATCTCCACGAGCCAGTCCGACGAGATCAGCGCCAAGCCCGACACCAGCCCCATCACCTTCCACGAGGCGCTGAACCCGACCATCACCTCGCGCGTCGTGGGCAAGTGGGTGATGGAGAACCTCGGCAAGAAATGGTGGATCGTCTACGCCGACTACGCCTGGGGCAAGCAGAACAACGCCGTGCTGACCGAGGTCAACAAGAAGATGGGCGGCACCGTGCTGGGCTCCACGCCCTACCCGCTCGGCAGCGCCGAGTTCTCCGCGCACCTGCCGAAGATCCAGGCCGCCAAGCCCGACGTGCTCGTCTCCGTCACGCCGGGCGCCGACAACATCGCCTTCCTCAAGCAGGTGGCGAGCTTCGGCATGCGCAGCCAGATGAAGATCGCCCAGCCCCTGCACTGGATCTCCGTGGCCAAGCAGGGCGGGCCCGAGCTCTACGACGGCATCTACGCCGGCACCAACTGGTACTGGGAGCTGCAGGACTCGATTCCCGAGGCCAAGAAGTACGTGGAGGGCTTCCAGAAGAAGTTCGGCATTCCGCCCGGCGACTACAGCTGCTACTCGTACAGCGGCTGCTTGGAAGCGGCGCGCGGTGCGGAGCTGGCCAAGAGCACGGACGCCGACAAGGTGGCCGACGCGCTGCGGAAGAGCCCCACCTACAACCACCTCAAGGGCAAGCAGTGGTGGCGGACCTGCGACAACAAGTCGTTCCAGGACATGTGGATCGTCAAGGGCCGCGGCCCCGGCAAGACCAAGGGCGACTGGGGCCTGCTGGAGGTCGTGGCCCGCGTGCCAGCCAGCGAGGACATGGACCGCACCTGCGCGGAGAAGGGATTCGCGTAAGGCCGTCGTGCCCGACGTCTCGCTCGCCGCGCTGGCGGCGCAGATCTTCACCGGGCTGGTGCTGGGCGGGATCTTTGTCCTGCTCGCCATCGGCCTGTCGCTGATCTTCGGGCTGATGACGGTGGTGAACTTCTCGCACGGCGCGCTCTACATGCTGGGCGCCTACGCCGGCTATGTGCTGATCACCTACACCGGCAGCTTCGTGGTGGCGCTGGTGGTGGCGCCGCTGCTGGTCGGCGCGCTCGGGCTCTTCATCGAGCGGGTGCTGATCCGCCCGCTCTACGGGCGGAGCCCGGACGATCCGCTGCTGCTCACCTTCGGCCTGTCGCTGGTGATCGTCGAGGTCGCCCGCATCGTCTGGGGCAAGATCGGGCTCACGCTCGATCCCCCCCGCGCCCTCGGCGGCGCCGTCAACCTCGGCTTCACGTACTTCCCGACCTACCGGCTGTTCGTCATCGCGGTCACCGCCGTGGTGCTGCTCGGGCTCTGGATCTTCCTGGAGAAGACCAACGTCGGGCTCGTCATCCGGGCCGGCTCGCGCGACCCTCTGATGGTCCGCGCGCTGGGCTTCGACGTCGGGCGCATCTGGTTCATCGTGTTCGGCATCGGCGCAGGCCTGGCCGGGCTGGCCGGCATCCTGGCCGGGCCGATGCGCGGAGCCTACGCCGAGATGGGCGTGACGATCATCATCGAGTCGTTCGTGGTCGTCGTGGTGGGCGGCATGGGCAGCCTGGTCGGCGCGGTCGTGTCGGGCCTGCTGATCGGCCAGGTCGTGAGCCTCACCACGTTCTTCGCCCCCAAGCTGGCCGAGATCGTCGTGTTCATCACGATGGCCGTCGTCCTGCTCCTGCGTCCCAGTGGCCTCTTCGGCGAGGCCGGCCTGCTCGAATGAGGAGGCTGGTGGCGTGGGTGGGCCGCCATCCCGTCCTCGGCTTCGTCGTCGTCTTCGCGCTCTTCCCGTGGGTCGTGCCCTACAAGTCTCTCGCGACGCAGGTCCTGATCTACGGCCTGTTCGCGCTCGGCTTCAACCTGCTCTACGGCTTCACCGGCCTGCTCTCGTTCGGCTCGGCGGCGTACTGGGGCCTCGGCGCCTACGGCACGGGCATCGCGCTGGCCAAGCTCAAGGTGACCTCGCTGTGGGTGGCGCTGGCGGCCGGACTGGGCGCGGCCCTGCTCGGGGGGGCGATCATCGGCTTCTTCTGCCTGCGCCGGCGCGGTATCTACTTCGCGATGCTCACCCTGGCCTTCGCCCAGCTGCTCTACTTCGTGGGCTTCCACCTCGCCGACTGGACGGGCGGCGACGATGGGCTGCGCGGCATCGCCGTGCCGGCGATCGGCGTGGCCGGACATCGGCTCTCGCTCGACCGCTCGGTGGTCTTCTACTACTTCACCCTGGTCGTGGTCGTCCTCGCGGTGGCCGGGCTCAAGCGCATCCTCGACTCGCCGTTCGGCGCGGTCCTGCAGGCGATCCGCGAGAACACCGATCGCGCCCAGGCCTGCGGCTACGACATCGCGCGGATCAAGCATCTGTCGTTCGTGTTCTACGCGTTCTTCTGCGGACTGGCCGGCGCGCTCGATGCGCTGCGCCTGACGGTGGTCCCGATCGAGTCGCTGCACTGGTCGACCTCCGGGCAGGTCGTCATCATGACCCTGCTGGGCGGCGCCGGGACGTTCTTCGGCCCGTTCGTGGGCGCCGGCGCCTACCTGGTCCTGGAGGACCTGATCAGCGCACGCACGGAGTCGTGGCCGCTGGCGATCGGTCTCATCTTCATGGCGTTCGTCCTGTTCCTTCCCAAGGGAATCTGGGGCACGCTGACAGGAGGGTTCCATGGCCGTTAAGGTGCTCGAGCTCCATCATCACGGCATTCGCGTCGGTCCCTCGGCCGAGGAGGTCGCGCGAGCCCGCAAGTTCTACGGCGACGTGCTCGGGCTCGATCACGATCCGGGTCGCCCGAACATCCCGACCATCGACGGGTACTGGATGGACGTGGGCGGCACCGCCCAGATCCACCTCATGGGCGTGAACGGGCAATCGAAATTCGCCAAGGGGCCCGGCAAGGATCCGTCGACGCCGCACGTGGCGCTGGCCGTGGCCAACATCCAGGAGACGCGCAAGGAGCTCGACCGGCTCGGCGTCGAGTACTGGGTGGCCGAGAGCGTCGTGGGGCCGCAGTCCCAGCAAATCTTCATGAAGGATCCGTTCGACAACATGATCGAGCTGCACCAGATCGACACCTGCCGGTGCGTGACGGCTCGCCGCCCGGCCGCCGGCACCCGCATGGCGTGAGCCCGAACGCTCGCATCGTCGACACGGCGGCGCGCCTGGCCCGCGAGCAGCTGGCCCCGCGCGCCGCGCACTACGATCGCGCGGCCGCCAACCCGTTCGAGAGCTGGCGCGATCTGCACGCCGAGAACCTGATCGCCGCCGTGGTCCCTGTGGCCCACGGCGGCCTCGGCCTGGACATGCCCACCTACGTGGAGGTCGTCCGGGCGCTGGCCCGGGGCTGCGCCAGCACCGCGATGACCCTGCACATGCACTCCACCGTCATGCGCTTCATCGAGGCGCTCGGCAACGACACCCAGCGGCGCCGCTACTTCGCCGAGGTCGTCCGGCACGGGCGGATGTTCGGCTCCTGGGGCAGCGAGCCGGCCGTGAGCCTCTCCCGCACCTTTCTCATGGAGACCGCCATCCGCGCCGACGGCGACGGCTACGTCATCGACGGCGTGAAGCACTTCTGCACGATGGCGCTCGGCGCGTCCTTCTACATGGTCTGGTGTGCGCTCGACGGGGAGGCCGACATGGGCCAGGCGCTGTGCCTGGCGCTGGTGCCGGCCGACGCCGCCGGCCTGGCCACCGACGGCCGCTGGGACACGCTGGGCATGCGCGGGACCTACAGCCCGTCGGTGACGTTCACCGGCGTGCGGATCGACGGCGACGCGCTGCTGGGCCGGCCCGGCGCGGCGACCCGGCTCGGGATCGTCGAGAGCTTCAGCCTCGGCTATGCCGCGGTGTACGTGGGTCTGGCCGAGGCCTCGCTGGAGTTCGCGCTCGGCTACGCAAGGGAGCGCGTGGTGAAGCCGGAGAACGTCCCGGTCGCCCACGACCCCACGGTGCAGCGCCACCTCGGCGCGCTCGTCGTCCACCTCGACGCCGCGCGCCTGGTGTTGCGGGACGCCGCCGCGGGCTGGGAGGGCGCCAGCCTCGGCGAGCGCAGCGCGCTGGCCAACCGCGCCAAGTACCTGGCCACCGAGGCCACGCTCGAGGTCACCTCCCGCGCGATCCAGGTGGTCGGCGGGCGCGGTGCCTATCGCGAGCTGCCGCTGGAGCGCGCCTTCCGCGACGCGCGCACGGCCACGCTCATGCCCCCGACGCTCGATCGCATGGCCGAGGCGATTGGCAAGGGCGCGCTCGGCCTCACCGAGGCGATGTTCAAGATGAGCGGCGCGTCGCCGAGCGCCTGAGCCGGCGCTCACTCCCGCGCGGCGGTCGGGCTCAGCAGGCGCGCGTATTCGAACGCGAGCCACACGACGAAGAACACCGCCAGCCCCAGCGAGGCGCCGTGGTAGAGCGGCACCAGGTCCGGCGAGATCGCCTCGCGCGCGTAGTTCACCGCCATCATGGCGGTCAGGAGCGTCATCTCGAGCCAGCGCACGCGGTCCGGCGAGCCGTCGTGCCAGGGCAGAAGCACCAGCAGCACGAGGAACGAGTAGTAGTAGCCGGTGGCCGCCACGCCCCAGAAGACCAGCGGCACGGCGTACATCAGACCCACGACGGGGCTCGCGGCCAGGATCAGCGGCACCGCCAGCAGCAGCGCCACGCCGGCGACGATCCTCATCAGCGTCGGGGACGGCTGGGCCGCGAGGGCGTCGCCCTCGGTGACGAACACCCCACCCTCGGCATTGATGCGCCACGGCGCGCGCTGGAACACGAGCAGGACGGGCAGGCCGACGGAGTTGGTGGCCGCCTCCCGGCTGTGCCGCTGGATCTTCGTCACGTAGTCCATCGCGAACGTCCGCGACTCGCCGGCCGCCAGCAACACGACTGCGACGACGACGACACTGGCCGCCGCCGTCGCCAGGCAGCGGCCGAGATCATGGGCGCGCTCGCCGCGCCACCGCGCCTGCGCCCACTTGATGGCCAGCGGCAGCAGGAACACCGCGGGGAAGATGCGGGCCAGTGCCGCGTAGGCGAATCCCAGGCCGGCCAGCACCGGGCGACCGCGGGCCAGCGCCGCCACCGCCAGCAGCAGCGCGACGATCCAGTCCCAGCGCAGCAGGGCGCCGCCGATGAAGTCGAAGCGCGCGAAGAAGCTCAGCCAGAAGAACGCGAAGGCCAGCGCGGCGGGCACGGCGCCGAAGGTGCGCCACACGACGATCAGCGCGATCACGACCAGCGCGTAGTCGATCGCGGTCAGCAAGGTGAGGCTCGTCAGCGTGGCGCGCACGGGCCCGACCAGTAGGTGCAGCAGCTGGGCCC
>Ga0310810_10006136_pt1 | contig 13537 bp, 11 predicted proteins | sample NCmetagenome_FD_207641 | JGI IMG/M metagenome (GOLD analysis project Ga0310810, IMG submission 207641) | Soil microbial communities from experimental microcosm in Duke University, North Carolina, United States - NC | ecosystem: Engineered > Artificial ecosystem > Soil microcosm > Unclassified ... | reverse complement strand
CATGCCGCCCGCAACATCATCCGCGCGATCGACGGACAGCCGCTCCGCGCGTTTCGATACCGCGACTACGGAAACATGGCGACGATCGGACGGGCGGCGGCCGTCGCGGATCTCCACTGGCTGCAGTTGAAGGGTTACATCGGCTGGCTGGCGTGGCTCTTCATCCACCTGGTGAAGCTGATCGGCTTCCGCAACCGGCTGCTCGTGATGCTGCAGTGGTCCTGGGCGTACTTCAGCTACCAGCGCGCCGTTCGTCTCATCACCGGCGGACCTCCCGCGCGAAAATGATCCGCCGCGCAATCTGCGGAAGCACATTCGCGCTCGCGATTGCCGCGGCGCTCGCGCCTTTCCCGAGCGGTACGATCGAGCGCTGGTACTCGCGCGGCGCGTACCTCTCGATCGAGCGCGCGTTTGCCTCGGTGTCGAATCTCGTCCCCTTCGCGCTGTTCGACGCGCTGTGGGCGGGCGCCGTCGTGGTCGTCGGTGTCGCGGCGTATCGCGCGATCGCACGCCTGGGATGGACGCGGGGAGCAGGACGAGTCGCCGGCCTCCTCGCGCGAACCGCCGCCGCAGGCTATCTGGCCTTCCTGGCGCTCTGGGGGCTCAATTACCGGCGCGTGCCGCTGACCGCGAAGGTGGCGTTCGATCCGGCGCGCGTGACGCGCGAGGCCGCCGCCCGGCTCACCGCCCGGACCGTCGTCGCTCTCAACAGGACCTATGCCGCGGCGCACGGACAGCCGACCACGGTCTCCGCGCTCGCCGCATCCTTTCACGACACCGAGCGCTTGCTGGGCGCGCCGCGGACGATCGTGCCCGGCCGTCCCAAGCAGACCCTCCTCGGGGGATACTTCCACCACGCGGCTGTTTCGGGCATGACCGATCCGTTTTTTCTCGAAACGCTGATCGCGCCCGACCTGCTCGACGTCGAGCGTCCGTTCGTCATCGCCCACGAGTGGGGCCACCTGGCGGGCTATGCGGCCGAATCGGAAGCCAGCTTCGTCGGATGGCTGACCTGCCTGCGCGCGGACGCGAGCGCCCAGTACAGCGCCTGGCTCGCGCTGTTCGAGATTCTCCAGTCACACGTGACCATGGATGTCGCGCGACAGCTCGATGGCGGTCCGAAGAGCGACCTCTACGCACTGCGCTATCGCTACATGCGGACCTCGCCGATCGTGCGCGCCGCGGCGCGCGAGACCTACGACAGATATCTGAAGGCGAATCGGGTGGAGCAGGGGATCGCGAGCTACGACGAAGTCGTTCAGCTCATCCTCGGGACGGGAGCCGACGCAGACGGGCGGCCTCGACTGCGCTAGCGGGCGCGCTGCTTGCACCCTCGGCGGCGTGTGCTAGACGGGATCGAGACGGTCGACTTCAACCGCCGGAACGGCCGCCGCGCCGCGACCGATTCGCAGATCTTCGGGCCGCACATCGGGGTCCGCCCGGTGGAATTCCACCTCGCGCCACCTGCGCCAACTGCACTCGTGGCATCGGTACGGCTGGCGATCCGTCAGTTTCTGACGAAGGCGTTCGAAGCTGCCCCGCAGCCTGGACGGATAGACGCGTGCGGATGCGCACCGCGGACATTTCATGATCGTCCTCGCAAATTGGGAAGGCACCAATCGTATCACGGCTGAGCTCGGACGGCAAAATTGGCAAAATTGATGAATTCGCCTGGAAAAGAGGCCATTTCCTCGGCTCGCGCCGCAGGTCTCGTCTACACCTCGGATACCCGTCCCGGCATCCGGCGGATCCGCCGCGGCAAGGGGTTCCGCTATGTCGACGCGCGCGGCAAACCTGTCACGGCGTCCGAATACGCACGGATCCGCTCGCTCGTCATCCCGCCCGCGTGGACCGACGTCTGGATCTGCGCGCAGCCGAGGGGTCACCTCCAGGCCACGGGCCGCGACGCTCGCGGCCGGAAGCAGTACCGGTATCACCCGAAGTGGCGCGAGGTGCGCGACGGTACGAAGTACGGCCGCCTGATCGAATTCGGCCGCACGCTGCCGATGATCCGCCGCCGCACCGACGCCGATCTGCGCCGGGCCGGTCTGCCGAAGGCGAAGGTGCTCGCCGCGCTCGTGCGGCTGCTCGAGAAAACGTTCATTCGTGTGGGCAACGACGAGTACGCCCGCGCGAACCGTTCCTTCGGATTGACGACGATGAGGGATGGACACGTGAAGATCGCCGGCTCGAAGGTGCGGTTCATCTTCCGCGGGAAGAGCGGCGTCGAACACGAGCTGACGCTCGACGACCGCCGCCTTGCGAGGATCGTGAAGCAGTGCCGCGATCTGCCGGGACAGGAGCTGTTTCAGTACCGCGACGCGCGCGGGCGAGTGGTCGACATCGGCTCCGGGGACGTCAACGCGTATCTGAAGGCGATCACGGGCCGTGACTTCACCTCGAAGGACTTCCGGACGTGGGCGGGAACCGTCCTCGCCGCGGCGCTGCTGCGCGACTTCGAAGCAGTCGACTCGCAGGCCCGCGCGCGCAAGAACGTCGTGCGCGCGATCGAAGAGGTCGCCAGGCGACTGGGCAACACGCGCGCGGTCTGCCGGAAATGCTACGTGCACCCGGCCGTCATCGACGCGTACCTGGACGGAGCCATCATGAAAACGATCGGGCAGCGCGCCGCCGCGGCCACGCGCGCGATCGGCGCGCTGACGGAGTCCGAAGCCGCCGTCCTCGGACTGCTGCAGCGGCGGCTGACCAGGGCTAACGCGACGTCAGGGAAATCCCGCCGTTGACGCCTTCGATGTCGAGACGCGGTCCGCCGCCGTTCATGCGTCCGTCGAGCCGGCGCCGGTTGTTCTCGCCGCTGGCGTCAATCGGCAGGTCGCCGGAGCTGATGCCGCCGTTGGCGATGCTCGCCGAGATCGTGGCGTGCGCGTCGCGCGGCAGTCGCACCTTGATGCCGCCGTTCGTGCACTCCAGCTTGACGCCCCCTTCGGGCATCTTCGCCAGATCGATCTCGAGCCCGCCGTTGGTGGTGCTCGCCTGCAACTGACCGCTGAGGTCGACGGCGGTCACGCCGCCGTTGGTGGTTTCAGCGACGACGCGTCCGCTGAGGCCGCGCAGATCCACGCCGCCATTGACCGTCGAGACCTTCAGCTCCACGCCCGCCGGCACCTTCACGTGGTATTCGACCGACGCGCCGCCGTTGCCGAACAACGTCCCGCTGGTTTGGGGCATCTTCGTGCTGATCGTCACGTGCGACGAGGAGACGTCTTCCGCGAAGGTGATGCGATCGAGCGCGGCTTTGGCGGCTTCGGAGGAGGCGCCGCGCGCTCTCTTGATCGCGGTCACGTCGACGGTGTTCCCCGCCGCGGGCTCGACCTCGATCTTGCCGTTGACGTTGCCGATGTCGACGCGGCCGCTGGCGTCGAGCTGGTAGGTCTTGTGCCACTGCGCGGTTTCCTCGGCCCGCAGATCCGCCGTCACGATGTCGCAGCCGGTGCTGGCGATGGCCGCCACGACCAGCGCCGCCCCCATCCCCGCGAGCCAGTGCCGTGTGATCGCTCGAGTCATGGACATCTCCTGACGCACTATACGCCCTGGGGCGTTCCCTTGTTCACGGGGGGGTTCATCGGGTTCATCGGGTTCATCGGGTTCATCGGGTTCCGGTTCTGGGTTCGGGTTCTGGGTTCGGGGTTCGGGGTTCGGTTCGGTTCAGTCAGGATCCAGCGTTCGCGCTACAATCGCCCGAACGTTGAACCTATTGAACCGGGACCGAACCCAGAACCCGAACCCAGAACCCAGAACCCGAACCCGAACCCGAACCCGAACCCAGAACCCGAACCCGTTGAACCCGATGAACCCCTTGAACCCCCCCAATGTCTGAGCGCAAGTACCGCCAGCGCGGATACCAGGATGAGCCGCGCGAGCCCCGCGGGGAGCGGAAGCCTGAACAGAAGAAGGAGTACGCGCCACGCGGCCAGCCGCCGATCCAGCCGAAGACCTTCAACATGCCCGGGTTCAGGGAAGTGGTGAAGTGCGCGCGCTGCGGGAACGAGTTGACGGTCGCGGTGGCATGGGGTGAGACGGCCCAGTGCTCGCGGTGCCAGAGCGATCTGCACAGTTGCGCGCAATGCGCGCATTTCGATACCGGCGCGCCGTTCGAGTGTCAGAAGCCGATTCCGGCGCGCGTGTCGCCGAAGGATGCGCGCAACGCGTGCGGGCTCTTCGAGCCGCGGACCACCGTCGAGCGCGAGACCAAATCAGCGTCCTCGCCTTCCAGCCCGTCGAGCGCCAAGAAGGCGTTCGATGACCTGTTCAAGTAGTCACCGCTCGTTCGCCAGCAACTGTCTCGCCTGCGCGATGACCTCGTCGGCGGTGATCCGCCGCATGCATTCGCGATCGTACGGGCAGTGATTCACGAGCCAGCACGGGGAGCAGTGCATCTCCGTGAACAGGTTGCGGTTTCCCGGATAGCCGTCTTCGACGGGATGTTCGCGGCCTCCAAACACGATGACCGACGGCGTGCCGACGGCTCGCGCCAGGTGCATCGGAAATCCAATCAGCCCGACGAACGCCCACGCCCGCGCGAGCACGCCCGCGCTCTCGCGGACCGTCGTCCGTCCGCGCAGGTCGGTCGCGCCCTCCATCAGTGGATCCGTTGCGGCACCGATCTGCACGATGTCCGCATCCGCGCGCAGCGCGTGGACGACCTGCTGCATCCGATCGGGAAGCCACTCCTTGTTCAGATTCGGGAATCGGGCGGCCAGCGCGGAGCTCTGCACGGCCACGAGCGGATCGCGCGCGCGCGGCGGGCGCTCGCCTTCGCGAAAGTAGAATCGCGGCGCCGGGTCCGCCAGCGGCGGAAGACCCGCCGACGCGCACATCAGATTGATCAAGTGCACGCCGCGGGGTCCGATTGTCCGATCGGTCGCGGGATCGTACCGGTGATATTGGAGGCGCACGCGCGGGACGCCGAGAACGGACAACGCCCCCGCGAGCTCCGGCTCGAAGTCGAGCACCAGGTCGACGTCGGGGTTGTGCTCGAACAGACCCGGATGGCGAGTCAGGTACCACGGACGCGATCCGCGGACCTCGCGCCACCGCGCGAGGACGGCGGTCGCCATCAGATCGTCGCCCGGCGCCTCGCCGAAGTACAGCGCCGCCGGCGGCCGTCCGTGCCGGCGGATCAGGTCGGCCGCCCGCGGCACCAGCCGCGCTGCGCGCGCGAACTGGCGAAGTCGGGCGATGCTCACGGCGCCGGCGATTTTAGCGTATAAGTTGCGGGTGCGTGAGGTGCATATGCTGCGAAGGACGTGCGCGGCGGTCGCGCTGTTGGGTGCGATCGTGTCCGCGGAAGGCGCGGCGCCGCCGACCGTTCACAGGCTCGAGGCCACGCCGGCGACGATCGCCTACGGATGGTACGACGCCGCCGGCGCGCCGGTGCTCCGCATCGCCTCCGGCGACATCATCGATGTCGACACGCTGTTGACGAACACGCCGACGGGCCTCCAGCGCGCCGGCGTGCCGCCCGATCAAATCCAGGAGTCGCTGAAGGCGATCGTCGATCAGGTGCCGCGCGAGAAGCGCGGTCCCGGGGGACACATCCTGACGGGCCCCGTGTACGTGGAGGGCGCGGAGCCGGGCGACGCGCTCGAAGTGAAGATCCTCTCAATCGACCTGGCGATCGCATACGGCTACAACGGCTGCGCGGGATTCCTGCCGGAGAACTGCCCCACGCCACGTCCGCCGGCGAAGATCGTTCCGCTCGACCGCAAGACGATGACGGCCGCGTTCGCGCCCGGAATCGTGATTCCGCTCCATCCGTTTTTCGGCAGCATGGGCGTCGCTCCGCCGCCCGAGGCGGGCCGCATCAGCAGCAATCCTCCCGGCACGCACGCGGGGAATCTCGATAACAAGGAGCTGGTCGCCGGGACGACGCTGTTCATCCCCGTCCACGCGCCTGGCGCGCTGTTCGAGATCGGCGACGGACACGCCGCGCAGGGCGACGGCGAGGTCGATCAGACCGCAATCGAGACGTCGCTGCGCGGGCGCCTTCAGCTCACGGCGCGCAAGGGCATGACGCTCGCCTGGCCTCGCGCCGAAACCCCGTCCGAGTACATCAGCATGGGCACGGACGAAGACCTCACGAAGGCGACGAAGATCGCCATTCAGGAGATGATCGACTTCCTCGTCGCCGAAAAGAAGATGGACAAGACCGCGGCGTATCAGCTGACCAGCGTGGCCGGCAACGTCGCGATCACGCAGCTCGTCGACGGCAAGGTCGGCGTGCACGTGAAGCTGCCCAAGGAGATATTCAAATGAAAGCCCTGCCGTTCGTGCTCGCCGCGTCGCTGTTCTTTCCCGTCTTCACCAAGGCGACGGCGGGGCAGGCAGAGAGGTCGCCCGCGCCCGCGCCCTCCGACTTCGGCCAATGGGAGAGGCTCGCCACGTCGGCCGACCGCGGAGGCCTCTCGCCAGACGGGCGCTGGATCGCGTACGGCATCAATCGCACGAACGGCGAAAACGAGCTGCGCGTGACGAGCGTCGCCGATGGCGCGACGAAGACGATTCCGTTCGGCTCGCAGCAGGCGTTCTCCTCGGACTCGAAATGGCTCGCCGCGTCGATGGGGTACTCCGAGTCGCAGCAGGAGAAGCTGCGCAAGGAGAAGAAGCCGATCCACCGCAAGCTGGCCGTCGTGAATCTGTCGACGGGCGAGATCTCGACGATCGACGGTGTCGACACGTTCGCCTTCAGCGCCGACGGCCGGCAGTTGCTGATGCGCCGGTACGGGCCCGAGCGCCCCGCCCGCGCCGAGCCGGATCCCGCCGCCCTGGCGGATCCCGAGGAGGCGCCCGGCGCCACGGCGGTGGTTCGCGATCTCGCCACGGGCCGCGACACCACCTTCGGCAACGTTTCCGACGCTATCTGGCAGACGAAGGGCCGGCTGCTGGCGATCGCGATCGCGGCGGAGGATCGGACCGGCAACGGCGTGCAGATCTTCGATCCCTCGTCCTCGACGCTGCGCGTGCTCGACTCCGGTCCGTGCCGGTATCTCGGCCTGACATGGCGGAAGGACGCCGACGATCTGGTCGTGTTGAAATCGAAGACCGACGATCACCGCGACGGGGCGACGTACGCCATTCTCGCGTGGACCGGCGTCGGCGCGGCCGGCGAGCGCCGGCATCAGTACGATCCATCGGCGGATCGCGGCCTCGGGCCGGATCGCCGTCTCGTCGCGTTCCGCCGTCCGGTGTGGTCGGAAGACGGCGGCACGATCTTCGAGGGCATCGCGCCCTGGGCCGAGAAGACACGGTCCGATCAGGGTCGAGCGCCCTCGTCGCGGGGATCCTCCGGCGAAGAGAAGGAGGATCCGCCGACCGTGGACGTGTGGCACGCGCGCGACGTCGACGTCATGCCGAAGCAGAAGATCGGCGCCACACGGGATCGCCAGCGGAGTCTGCTCGCGGCCTGGCCGCTCGACAAGCCGTCGCTGACCGTACTCGGCCACGACTACTACGAACAGATCGTGCCGCTCAAGGCGCGGAACCTCGCCTATGCCGTCAGTTGGGCCGACGGCGCGCTCGAGCGGAGCTGGGGGCGCTTCGGCAATGCGGCGATCTCCCTTGTCGACGTCGCGACGGGGGAGCGCTCGACAGTCGCGGACCACGTGGACGACCGCCGCGTCAGCGCGAGTCCCGACGGGAAATACATCCTCTACTTCGTCGATGGGCAGATCTTTACGATCGATACCGCGCGCAAGACCGTCGCGAACGTGTCGAAGGCGGCGGCGACCTCGTTCGTCGATCGTGAGTCGGACTCCACGGATGCGCAGAAGCCGTTCTTCGGATACGGCGGCTGGACGAAAGACGACCGCGACGTGCTGCTGTACGACAAGCTCGACGTCTGGCAGGTCGCGGCCGACGGCTCGAAGGCGACGAAGCTCACCGACGGTGCCGGCGATCAGATCGAATATCGTGTGCCGCGGCTGGACCCCGACAATCCCGCGATCGATCGGGGCAGGCCGCTGTACCTGGAGATGACGGGAATCTGGTCCAAGAAATCGGGATTCGCGCGGCTGCAGCCCGACGGCGCCGCGGTCGAGACGCTGGTCTGGCTGGACAAGGGGGTCTCGCGCCTCGCGAAGGCCAAAAACGCCGATGTGTACGAGTACGTCGTCCAGGATTTCGACGATTCGCCGGACGCGTTCGTCGGCGGACCCGATCTCCGCGCCGCGAAGCAGGTCACGGCGACGAATCCGTTTCAGAGCAAGTTCGCGTGGGGACGAGCCGAGCTGCTCGAGTACCAGAGCGACAAGGGCCAGCGGCTGCAAGGCGCGCTGCGGTACCCGGCCGGATACGAACGCGGCCGGAAATACCCGATGATCGTCTACGTCTACGAGAAGCGATCGGACACGCTGCACCAGTACAGCGCGCCATCCGAGCGCGAGTACTACAACATCTCCTCGTTCACGAGCGCCGGATACTTCGTCCTGGAGCCCGACATCGTATTCCGTCCGCGCGACCCGGGACTGTCGGTGGTCGAGTGCGTCGGGCCGGCCGTCGCCGCAGTCGTGCAGATGGGCGTCGTCGATCCGAAGCGCGTCGGGGTCGTCGGCCACTCATGGGGCGGCTTCGACACGGCGTTCCTCGCGACACACACCGACATCTTCGCCGCCGCGGTGGCGGGCGCGCCGATCACCGATCTGGTGAGCAACTACGGCAGCCACCATTTCTCGTCGGGCATCGCCGAGACCGATCACATCGAGACGGGCCAGCAGCGGATGCAGGTTCCGCTCTACGACGATCTCGCCGCCTACACGCGCAACTCGGCCGTCTTCACGGTCAACACGATGACGACGCCGCTGCTCATCGAGGTGGGCGATTCCGACGGCACCGTGTTCTGGCATCAGGGCGTGGAGCTGTACAACGATGCGCGGCGGGCGAAAAAGGACGTCGTCCTCCTCGTCTACGGCGGCGAGGATCACGGCCTCCGGCAGAAGGCCAACCAGGTTGACTATCACCATCGCATCATGGAGTGGTTCGGCCACTACCTGAAAGGCGAGCCGGCCGCGCCGTGGATCACGAGCGGCGTGAGCTATCTGGACAAGGAACGGCTGGTGAAAAAAACAGGCTCCTGATTGCCGATTGCCGATTGTAGATTGGCGATTGCATTGACGATTGTCGATTGGCGATCGACGAATTGTCGATTGCTGATTGGCGATCGACGCAGTGTCGATTGTCGATCGGTGCATTCATCAATCGTCAATCCGTCGATCGCCAATCGTCAATCGTCAATGCAATCTGCAATCGGCAATCGGCAATCGGCAGTCAGTTCCACGCCACTCCTTTCAGCTTATCCAGGTTGACGTTGCCGCCGCTGAGGACGCAGACGACCTTTGTCTTCGGCGGGGCCGTCACGAGTCCCTGCAGCAGCGCGCCGACGGGCGACGCGGCGGCGCCTTCCGGCACGACTTTGAGGTGCGACATCGTCCAGACGACGGCCTCGAAGATCTGCTCGTCGGGCAGCGTGACCAGCTCGTCGACGTACCGCCGGACGATCTCGTAGGTCTTCTCGCCGACGCGCTTCACGCGGAGGCCGTCGATGATGCAATCGACGCGATCGAGCGTGACGAGGCGGCCTTCGCGCACGCTCCGCGTCATGCCGGGCGCGCCCGACGACTCCACGCCGACGATCCTGACGGCCGGGTTGCACGCCTTCAACGCGGTGGCGACGCCGGAGATCAGGCCGCCGCCGCCGATGGGGACGATCGCCATCTCGACGTCCGGCCAGTCCTGATAGATCTCGAGTCCGACGGTGCCCTGGCCGACGATCAATTCTTCGTCGTCGAACGGATGGATGTAGGTGTAGCCGCGCTCGGCGACGAGCTGCTTCGCCCGTTCGTTCGCTTCGTCCCAGATCGTTCCGTGCAGAACGACGTCGGCGCCGTAGGCGCGCGTCGCCGCGATCTTCGACGGCGTGGCGTTCTCGGCCATGACGACGACGGCCTTGATGCCGTACCGGGCGGCGGCAAGCGCGACGCCCTGCGCGTGATTGCCTGCGGACGAACAGATCACACCGCGGCGCTTCTGCTCCTGGGTGAGCGTGGCGAACTTGTTCATCGGCCCGCGAATCTTGTACGACCCGCCGCGCTGGAACATTTCCGCCTTCAACCGCACGTCGAATCCGGTTCGCTCGCTGAGCAGACGGGATGTCAGAAGCGGCGTGTGATAGACGTGGTCGCCCATCCGGGCGCGCGCCTCCTCGAAGGCGGATCGATCGAACGAGCGCATTCCCTGCTTCCGTCTTCCGTCTTCCGCCTTTGGCATGCTCACCAGACTACGCGCCCGGCTTCGCCTTGAGGACGCCGATCTGGACGAGGACGCCGGTGAAATCGTAGATGCGCCGCTCCTCGGTGATGGATCCGTCCGCGAGCGTCATGACCGACGCCATCACGAGCTCCACGTGACGGCCGGTCGGCGCGAGGCCGAAGAAATCCCCGGAGTGGGTCCCGGAAAAGCGAAGGATCTCCACGGCGTGGTCGCCGTCCACGAGAATGGCGTCCACGTGCGTCTTCAGGTCGGGAAATGCCGAGAGCCACAGCCGATAGACGCGCTCGATGGCGTCGCGATCCTCGAGCACGCCCCCCGTCGGGCTGGCGACGGCGCCATTCGGCGCGTGCAGCGCCGTGAGGGCCGCGGCATCGCGCGCGATCCACGCGGCGTTGCGCCGTGCGAGCAGCGCGAGAATCTCGTCGCGCGTCATCGGCGCATCCTAAGCCCGCGGAGGCCTGGAGACAAGGCTTTTACTGTTTCGGGGCGAACGGCCTACGCCTCCACCGGTCGATCGACCACGCGGCCGTCGAACAGGTAGATGCGGCGCCCGGTGCGCGCGATGTATTCCGGGTTGTGCGTGGCGAGGCAGATCGTGGCGCCCCCGGCGTGCAGCTCTTCGAGCATCTTCATCACGGCTTCGCCGCTCGCCCAGTCGAGGTTGCCGGTCGGCTCGTCGGCCAGCACGATCGGGGGCCGGCCGGCGATCGCGCGCGCAATCGCGACGAGCTGCTGGTGCCCCCCGGAAAGCGAGCCGGGGCGCTGCTTCGCGCGCCCCGAGAGGCCTACCCGCGCGAGCGCGGCATCGACGCGGGCGTGGCGGTCGGGGCCCGCGACGCCGCGCAGCGTCAGCGGATACTCGACGTTCTCGTACACCGTCATGTCGCCGATCAGGTTGAAGCTCTGAAAGATCAGCCCGACGTCGACGTTCCGGATGTGGGCCTTCTCGCCGGGCGCGAGGCGATCCATGGGACGCCCGCCGAACCAGTGGCGCCCGCTCGTCGGCGCGTCGAGCAGCGCCAGAATCGACAGCAGTGTCGACTTGCCGCACCCCGACGGTCCCGAGACCGAGATGTATTCGCCGCGATCGATGTCGAGCGACACCGCGTCGAGCGCGCGCGTGTCCTCGTCGGCGTCCCCTTTGAAGATCTTGCTGACGCCCTCGAGCCGGATCAGCGGCAGATTCGGATCCGCCTCCGCCGCCGTCTCCTTCGTCTTGCCGCGCCACCAGGCCATCGTGCCTCCACGGGATTGGACGAGTACACGTGGTGGATCGTTGGGCAGCGCCCGGCGTTCGTAAACGGTCGAGCGAGGCGCGGCGTAGTGACGTTCGGCTCGAAAATACGCCGGAATCGCTGTGATACCATCCCGATTCCCCTGTGCGCAGAGGTCAGAAAGGCCCCCTGATGACGCCCCGCCGGTTCCTTCCCGCGTTGCTGCTGCTGTTTGTCGGCAGCGGCTGCGCCGCCCTGATCTACGAAGTCGTCTGGTTTCAGCTCCTGCAGCTCGTGATCGGGTCGTCGGCCGTGTCGATGGGCGTCCTGCTCGGTACCTTCATGGGGGGCATGTGCCTCGGCAGCTACCTTCTGCCGCGCTACATCGGCCGCGGTGAGCATCCCCTGCGCGTGTACGCGAGCCTCGAGCTGGCGATCGGCGTGCTCGGGCTGCTGATTCTGTTCGGCATGCCGCTGCTCAACAGTCTCTACGCTGCTATCTCGCCCGGCTCTGGGGTCTCGGGAATCGTACTCCGCGGCCTTGCGGCGGCCGTCTGCCTCCTGCCTCCGACGCTGCTGATGGGCGCGACGCTGCCCGCGATTTCGCGCTGGGTCGAATCGACGCCCGAAGGCGTGTCCTGGCTCGGTTTCTTCTACGGCGGCAACATCGCCGGCGGCGTGGTGGGCAGCCTGCTCGCCGGCTTCTACCTGCTGCGCGTCTACGATCTGGGCGTCGCGACCTACGCCGCCATCGCGCTGAACGTCACCGTCGCAATCCTCGCGCTGCTGATCGCCAGGGTGACGCCGGTCGCCGAAGTGCTCCCGTCCGATCACTCCGCGCAGTCGCCCATGCCGACTTCGGGGCAGTGGGCGATCTATGTCGCCATCGCGCTCTCGGGCATGACGGCGCTGTCGTGCGAAGTGATCTGGACGCGTCTTCTCTCGCTGCTCTTCGGCGGTACGGTCTACACGTTCTCGTTGATTCTGGCGGTGTTCCTGTTCGGGCTCGGGATCGGCAGCAGCCTGGGCTCCGCCATCGGACGCGCGGCATCGCAGCCGCGCGTGGTGTTCGGCTGGTGCCAGATGCTGCTCTGCGCCGCGATGGCGTGGGCGGCCTACATGCTCACGCAGTCGATGCCGTACTGGCCGGTCAATCCGTCGATCACGACCGATCCGTGGTTCAACTTCCAGCTCGATTTCGTGCGTTGCCTCTGGGCCGTGCTTCCCGGCGCGATCCTGTGGGGCGCGAGCTTTCCGCTCGCCCTCGCGTCGCTTGCGAGGCGCGATCAGGATCCCGGCCGGCTCGTCGGCGGCGTTTACGCCGCGAACACCGTCGGCGCGATTGTCGGCTCCCTCGTCGCGAGCCTGCTCCTGGTCGTCTGGCTGGGCAGCCAGCACGCGCAGCAGGTGGTGATTCTGCTCTCGGCGCTGTCTGGGCTCCTGGTGCTCTCGACGGGCGCCGCGGACGACTCCGCTGCGGGCCGGTCCGCCGTCGGCGCGACGTTGACGATCGTTCTTGCCGCCGCGGCCGCCGGACTGCTCTCGCGCACCGTGCATCCGCTGCCTGGCATCTTCGCGGCTTACGGGCGCTACACGGCCACCCGGCTCGGCCAGGCGGAGGTCATCTATATGGGCGAGGGGTGGAACGCCACCGTCGCCGTCACGCGCCTGCCGGGCGGCGTCCTCAATTATCACAACGCCGGGAAGGTCCAGGCGTCCAGCGAGCCACAGGACATGCGGCTGCAGCGCATGCTCGGCCACATGACGACGCTCGTGCCTGCGCACGCGGCGAAAGTCCTCGTGATCGGCTGCGGCGCGGGCGTGACGGCCGGCGCGGTGTCGATCGATCCCGTCGTCGTGGACCAGACCATCGCCGAGATCGAGCCGCTCGTGCCCGTCGTAGTGGCCAGGGAATTCGGCGAGCACAACTTCCACGTCGTCGACAACAAGAAGGTGCACATCCGGATCGACGACGCGAGGCATTTCCTGCTGACGACAAACGAGCGGTTCGACGCGATCACGTCGGATCCGCTCGACCC
>Ga0310810_10006135_pt1 | contig 13537 bp, 13 predicted proteins | sample NCmetagenome_FD_207641 | JGI IMG/M metagenome (GOLD analysis project Ga0310810, IMG submission 207641) | Soil microbial communities from experimental microcosm in Duke University, North Carolina, United States - NC | ecosystem: Engineered > Artificial ecosystem > Soil microcosm > Unclassified ... | reverse complement strand
GCACTCGTTGAGGATCTCTTCCGAGGTCTTGCCAAGACCACGCGTGGTGTTCTCCTGCATCTTGTCGACGACGAGCTCCTGGTTCAGCGAGCCGCCGTTGACGCCGATGCGAACCGGCTTGTCGTGATCGATGGCGACCTTGCAGATGGTCGCGAACTGTTCGTCCCGGCGTTTGCCCGTGCCCACGTTCCCCGGGTTGATGCGGTACTTGTCGAGCGCAGCTGCGCAATCGGGATAGCGCGTCAGCAGCAGGTGGCCGTTGTAATGGAAGTCGCCGATGAGTGGAGCGGTGCAGCCGGCGTCAAGCATGCGTTGCTTGATCTCGGGGACGGCGGCCGCCGCTTCGGGAAGATTGACGGTGACGCGCACCATCTCTGACCCGGCTTCCGCGAGCTCGATGCACTGACGCGCGGTCGCCTGTGCGTCCGCCGTATCCGTCATCGTCATCGACTGGACAACGACCGGGGCGCCGCCGCCGACCTGGACGCGACCCACGCGCACACCGACTGTCTTGTGAAGTCTGACTGTAGCCACTGATTCAATGATATCCGTTGCCGTAGGGCGGGTTCTGCGGACCCGCCGACCTGCCGGGTCCAAAGAACAGGACCCGGCCTACGCGGTCACGCTTCCTTCCAACCGTCCTTTAAAAGAATCCCTCGGATCTGGTCGGCGCGGGCGAGCGCAAGGTCGAGGGTCTCATAGTTTTCCGCCCGGTCCATGACGCCGTCGAAAAACCAGGTGACCGTCGTCTGGGTGTCGCCCGGGAAGATGGTGGCGTGCGCCGTCGAACGGCCGCGTGACATACGCCACAGCACGGTCGGATCAGACGACGACATCATTCGGGTCTGGCGTTCTCTCGTCCGGGCATGATGACGGTCTGCCCAGGCGCGTGCTCAGCGCGCTGACACGCCGGAGATTTCGTCACGATCGTGCCCACGACTCGGCCAAGGAAGTCCCGATAGGTCTTCGCTTCGCATCCGCACGGCAGGGCTTTGACAGGTTGTTCGCTCATCGACACCATTCATTTTACCGGTGCCAGTTGTGGTTGATCGCCGGCGCGCACGGGTCTAGTCTTGCGGTCTGGTGTGCTGAAGGGAGGGCTCTATGCCGTCGATATTGCAACTGCTGGCGAGCAAAGGGTCGCAGGTGTGGTCGATCTCGCCAGATGCAACCGTGTTCGCCGGGCTGACATTGATGGCGGACAAGAACATCGGTGCGTTGCTCATCCTCGAGAACGATCGGCCGGTCGGCATCATGTCCGAGCGGGATTACGCACGAAAGATCATCCTCGAGGGGCGGTCGTCGCGAGACACGAAGATTCGCAGCATCATGACAACGCGCCTGGTGTCGGTCAGTCCGAGCGACAGCGTCGAGCACGCCATGGCGCTGATGACTCGCGAGCACATTCGGCACCTGCCTGTCATGGAGGGCAACTCGGTACTTGGGCTGGTCTCGATTGGTGATCTCGTGAAAGCGATGATCAGTCAGCAGCAGTTCACGATCGAGCAGCTCGAACGCTACATCGCAATGTAGAACTCCCAACTCCCAAACCCAACTCCCAAAGAACCTCGAACCGGTTGGACGTTGGGAATTGGCAATTGGGAGTTGAGCTAGTGCCCCATCGCGAGCAGGCCAGCGGAGAGCGCAGCCAGTCCCCAGAGGACGGGTCTGACTTCCCGCGCGCGCCCGACGACCGTGTAGAGCAGCGCGTGAAGCAGGAATCCCCACAGGATGCCTTGTGAGATCGACAGCGTCAGCGGAATCAAGACGATCGTGATGAAGGCCGGGAGCCCGTCTTCGAGCGCCGTGAAGTCGATCGTCGTCACGGTCTGAAACATCGCGAGGCCGACGAGCACCAGCACGGCAGCCGTCGCGTAGCCAGGGACCGCCGCCGCGATCGGTGCGACGAACAGGCAGGGAAGAAAGCAGAGCGCCGTCACGATCGAGGCGCGTCCCGTCCTGCCGCCCATGCGAATGCCGGCAATGCTCTCGACATACGCCGTTCCCGGTGATGTGCCGACCAGCCCTGCGCCGAAGGTCGCGCACGCGTCCACGATGAGCCCGCGTCTGAGATTGATCGGTGTGCCATCGCGTTCGACGAGGCCGGCCGCGCTCGCGACGCCCATGAACGTCGACAGCGAGTCGAAGAGATCGGTAACGAGGATCGTGATCATTGCGGGCAGGAGCGCCAGGCGCAACGCGCCCAGGATGTCGAGTTTCAGGAACACGGACGAGAAGTCAGGAGCGCTGACGATGCGCTCGGGTGGCGTCGCGTAGCCGAAGCCCCAGGCGACCGCCGTCACGGCAAAGATCGCGGTGAGAAACGCGAGCGGATTCTGGCGTCGCATGAGCGCGGCGGCGATCAGCACGCCTGCCAGCAGAAATACGGCCCGGTGATCGAGGGTGCCGAGTCGAAGGAGCGTCGCAGGGTCCGATTCGATCAGGCCGGCATTGCGAAGTCCGATCAGCGTCAGCAGGAGACCGATTCCCGCCGCAGTCGCCAGTCGCAGGCCCGGGGGAATGGCCATGGCGATCTTCTCGCGCAGTGGGGTGGCCGAGACGATGAGGAAGAGGACGCCTGCCCAGAACACAATCCCGAGCGCCGTCGGCCACGGCACCTGCTGCTGCAGCACGATTGTGAACGTGAAGAACGCGTTGAGACCCATGCCTGGCGCAACAGCGAAGGGGAGTCGCGCGTAGAGCCCCATCAGCAGCGTCATCGCGAACGCCAGGAGTACTGTTGCCGTCAGCACGCCTGAGAACGCCATCCCGGTGCCCTGCGACGCGAGGATCCCTGGATTCACGACGACGATATACGCCATCGTGAAGAAGGTCGTGATGCCGCCGATGATGTCGCCCGAGATGCTCGGTTGGTGGATCGTGGTTGGTGGTGGGTGGTTGTTCGGGGTTCCACGTTCGGTCGGGTTCTGCATCTCGGTTATTCTCAACGCTCAACGCCCATATCCCAACTTCCAAGAACCGTGAACATCCACTATCCACTAACCACTTACCACCAACCATCGTGACAGTCATCGTGGTCGGAGCAGGCGCGGCCGGTCTTGCCACGGCGATCTTCGCCAAACGTGCCGCGCCGGATCTGGATGTGCGATGTCTCGATGGCGCCACGAAGATCGGCGCGAAGATCCTGGTCAGTGGTGGATCGCGATGCAACGTCACCAATCGAGTCGTGACTGAACGTGATTTCTGGGGTGGATCCTCTCGCGTCGTTCGACACGTCTTACGCGCGTTTCCAGCCGATCGCGCCGCAGCGTTCTTCGAATCGCTTGGCGTCCCGCTGCACGAAGAGGAAGACGGCAAGCTGTTTCCTGACACCAATCGGTCTCGAACCGTGCTCGACGCGCTGCTGGCCGAAGCGAGTCGCGCTGGCGTGGCTCTCGAGACTGGCCGGCGCGTGACCGCGATCGTCCGCGCGGCGTCGCGCTTCGTCGTCGAAACCGCCGACGGGGCGCGATTCGACGCGGAGTGCGTGGTGCTTGCGACTGGTGGACGCTCGTTGCCAAAGACGGGGAGCGACGGCTTCGGATACCAGCTCGCGCGCGGACTCGGGCACACATGCATCGAGACCACGCCGGCGCTGGCCCCGCTCGTGCTCGACGGCGATCGACACGTGGCGCTTGCCGGCGTCACCCACGACGTGGCATTGAGCCTTCGCATCAACGGTTCGACCACGACGCGCATCGGCGGTTCGATGCTGTGGACGCACTTCGGCATCAGCGGACCTGCGGCCTTGAACATGTCGCGTCATTGGCATCGAGCGCGGCTAGCCGGGCAACAGGCTGAGGTCCTGCTGAACGTCTGTCCCGGTGAGACCTTCGACTCCCTGGAGGAGTGGTGGCTCACGCAGGATCGCGTGCGCCCTCGTGCCCAGGTCACGACGGTTCTCGCCACACGAGTGCCCGCGTCAATTGCTGATGCATGGGTTGCGATGAGCGACATAAACCCAGAGACGACGCTGGCGCATCTGTCGAAGGTCGATCGGCGAAGGCTCAATCACGCGCTTCTCGACTTACCGCTCGCGGTCGTGGACAGTCGCGGCTACTCATACGCCGAGGTCACGGCTGGCGGGATTCCACTCGACGAGATCGACCCGGCGACGATGCAGTCGCGGGTGTGTCCGGGATTGTTTCTCGTCGGCGAGATTCTCGATGTCGATGGACGACTGGGCGGCTTCAACTTTCAGTGGGCGTGGTCGTCAGGGTGGGTTGCGGGCCAGGCGATCGCGAAAGCGAGTCGCGCATGAGCGCCCCCAGCCAATGGCTCACGGACCATCGCCATCTGCTGCCAGCAACGGGGGACGCGCTGGACCTCGCCTGTGGATCCGGCCGGAATGCGATCTGGCTTGCCGAGCAGGGATTCCAGGCGTTGGCTGTCGATCGAAACACGACGGCACTCGACGCGCTGAGCGAGGAAGCGAAGCTGCGAAGGCTCTCACTTCGAACCCAGGTCGTCGATCTCGAAGATGGCCCGCCATTCCTTGACCCCGACTCGTTCGATCTGATCGTCGTCGTGCACTACCTCCATCGGCCATTGTTCCCGGGGCTCGTGCGTGCGCTACGTCCCGGCGGTGTACTGGTGTACGAGACGTTTACGCGTGCGCAGGCGGCGCGAGGGAAGCCCACGAATCCTGCGTTTCTTCTCCAGCCAGGTGAGTTGCTGACGCTGGTGCGCCCGCTGCAGGTCCTCGCGAGTCGAGAAGGGGAGTTTGAAGGAAAGATGCTCGCGAGCGTGGTTGCGACGGCTATTTAGTCGCAGCCTTGTACTGCGCGACCTTTGCGGCGATCGTGCGGCGGCCCATATCCACCCGGCCATTGAATTGCGCGCCGTCCGTGATCACGACCTGCGTTGCGCTGAGGTCGCCGGTCACGACTGCCGTTGGTGCGAGCTCGATGCGCTCGCCAGCCGAGATGGAACCCTGCACCGTGCCGTGCACGACCACACGCGCCGCGCGAATCGATGCCTCGACATGGCCTGGTTTCCCGACGATCAGCGTAGCCTCGCGGACGTGGATGTTGCCGGTCAGTCGTCCTTCGAACGTGACGTCTTCGTCGCAGGTGAGGTCGCCGTCGAAGTCGACGGATGTGCCGATGTGGGTCATGAGTTCCTGAGATTCTGCGGTGATCGAGCGTGGAGGGTCAGTATACCGCGCGACCTTGTATACTGAGTGTCCTGGCCGGAGTGGCGAAACTGGCAGACGCACGAGACTCAAAATCTCGCGCCGGTCACCCGGCGTGTGGGTTCGATTCCCTCCTCCGGCACCAACCTCCGCTCGCACACATCGTCACGAGCTACGGTTGGCAGGCCATCTTCGCTCGCGCACATCGTCACGAGCTATCCCTTCCTACTGAATAACCGACGGCTCGCACGCTAAGATGCTCTCGTGAACCCAGGAGTGACGATGCTCCAGCCGCGAGGCGCGAAGCACGCCTCGACCACCGGCTTCCGCACCGGCGGGCTCGCACCTGAACTCCTCAGCCAGTCCGCTGACCGGCTCCGCATCCTTGCCCTGCTCTACGCTTTCACGTTCTTCATGGCGGGCTTCTTCCCCAACCTGATGTCGGCAGAGGCTCGCGCGTTCTACTTCGGTAATCCGGAAAACTGGGCGCCGGGTGTGGTCTCGATCGCCATGGCGCTGGTTGTGGCCGCGTTCGCCAAGAGCAGTCGCGTCCCGCTCACGACTGTCATGAATGTCGGTCTCGCGTTCGAGGTCGTCAGCTGCTACGGCATCTCGCTGGCCGAGTACCTCGAGCCAACGCGCCTCAACTTCAATGGTTGGATCGGTCTGTCCTGGGTCGCGGTATGGGCGCCGCTCTTCACGGTGGTGATCCCCACGCGGCCGGTCAAAGCCACTATCGTGACCTTCCTGTCGCTGACCTCAGTGCCGGTCGTGATCGGATTCATGGTGCTGACGCAGCGCACCACGTTCAGCCCGACGGCCGACACGTTCTTCTTCTGGATGGTGCTCCCGTACCTGCTCATCACCATCATGGCCTACGTCGCTGCGCGCGTCGTCTACTCGCTTGGCAAGGCTGTGACCGAAGCCCGGGAGCTCGGGAGCTATCGCCTGGTCGAGCGCCTCGGGCAGGGCGGCATGGGCGAGGTATGGAAGGCGCAGCATCGCCTGCTTGCACGACCCGCGGCGGTGAAGCTCATTCGCGCATCGAACGTCGGGGACGCGCAATCAGACGACGTCGTCCGGAGATTCGAACGTGAAGCGCAGGTGACAGCCGGCCTGTCATCGCCGCACACGGTGCAGCTCTTCGACTTCGGCGTGGCGGACGACGGCAGCTTCTACTACGTGATGGAACTGCTCGAGGGTCTCGATCTCGAGCGGTTCGTGCACCGATACGGGCCGATGCGGGCGGAGCGCGTGATCTACCTCCTGCGTCAGGTCTGTCATTCGCTCGCGGAAGCGGAGTCGCATGGATTGGTGCATCGCGACATCAAGCCGGCCAATCTGTTTCTGTGCCGATACGGTGGCGAACACGATTTCGTGAAAGTGCTCGACTTCGGCATTGCCAAGGCGGCGCCGGACATGATGGAGACCGGAGCGATCGGCCTCACGCAGGACAACATGTTCCAGGGCACGCCGGCGTACATCGCTCCCGAACAGGTGCTCAACACCTCGCGAGTCGATGGACGTGCCGACATCTACGCCACGGGGTGCGTCGGCTACTTCCTGCTGACGGGGAGACCGGTGTTCACAGGCGACTCGCCGATGGCGATTGTGGTGCAGCATGCGCACACTCCGCCCACTGCGCCGTCAGAGAGCTCGGAGCTTCCAATCCCGCCGGCACTCGACCGAGTGATCCTCCAATGCCTCGCCAAGGATCCGGCAGGTCGGCCGCAGTCAGCGCGCGAGCTCTCTCGAAGACTTGACGCCGTGGACGGCGTCACGCCGTGGACAGAAGAGCGTGCCCGCGAATGGTGGAACACCCATCGTCCGGCTCAAAAAGGGCCGTTGCCGGTCACCGCCGAAGCCACGTAGCGCGTTTACGCGTCCATTCGTTATCATCCCGAAATCATGCGGACACTCGTGAAGCTTGCGACAGTCATCTTTCTCGGCTCCTGTGGTGTGATCGCGCTGCTCGGCAGCGAACAGGTCGTCAGCGGTCAGGCGGCGGCGAAGAGCGTGTGGGACGGCGTGTTCACGGCTGCGCAGGCAGAACGCGGTCGTGGCTTTTACCTCGCCAACTGCTCCGAGTGCCATGGCGCCACACTCGAGGGCGGCGAGAAACAGGCGCTCAAGGGCGACCGGTTCTGGTCGGACTGGCAGGAGACGACCGTGGACTACATGCTGGGACGCATCAGCAAGAACATGCCGTTCTCGGAGGACGGCTCTCTTGCGGGCACGCTCGGCACGCCGACCTACGTGGACATCGTCGCGCACATCCTCAACACGAACGGGTTTCCTGCCGGCTCGAGCGAGCTGACGGCGGCGTCAAGCACCGGCGTCCAGATCGTCAAGAAAGGCGGCCCCAGCGAGTTACCGGCGAATGCGTTTGCTCATATCGTCGGCTGTCTCGCCAAGGGTGAAGGGCGCGATTGGAAGCTGACGAAAGGGTCGCGCCCCGCGCGGGTGTTCGAGGCTCAGTCGCCAGACGTCAAGGCACCGCTCGGTGATCGTGAGTACACGCTGAAGTTCGTGCTCACGTCGCTCGACAAGTACGTCGGCTACCGGATGTCGGTACGCGCCACGCTGATTGGTGAGGGCGGGCGCGACGGCTTGAACGTCCGCGGGATCTCGCCGGTCGACGCAACCTGTCAGTAGTAGAGGCGGGGCTTTCCCGGCGCGAGCGCCAGGAGCAGCGTTACGCCAATGGCCTGAAGAGTTCCGAGAGTGACAGCGAGAGACCGGGGAGCAGTGGCGTCGTCAGCACCGCGCCCTCCAAGACCGAGAGTGGTGTACATGCGTGAAATCCGTCCGCTTCGCGACGATGAACGATGATCTGACTGCGGTCAGGATCGACCATCCAATATTCGCGCACGCCGGCGCGATCGAAGAGTTCCTTCTTGATCCGCTCGTCGCGACGGCGGGTACTCGGGGATACGACTTCGACAACGAGTGCGGGCGCCCCCTGAATATTTGCCTCCGTGAGAATGTCCTTCTGATCGCCGGCGACAAACACAAGATCTGGCTCCACCACGTCGTGAATCGTCAACACCACGTCGATCGGTGACAGGAAGACCAGGCCAGCGCCGGGATGACTCGCCAGGTAGTTTCCGATCGCAATGTGCAGGCGGCCCACCAGAGCCTGGTGATGCACGTTTGGCGCCGGGGTCACGTAGTGGACCCCATCGATGATCTCGTGCCGACGCCGCTCGTCTTCCGGGAACAGCAGAAAATCGTCGTAGGTGAGGCGTCTGTTGGCGTGAGTGGCTGAGACCATCGGATCGCTCCCGTCCACGTCTGCATTCTATCGTCGTCCCGACGACGAACGGTGCGAGACGTGTACCGGCAGAGATTCCAGGAAATTCGTGAGAGGAGGCTGGCGACGTGTGGAGAAACGAAGCCCCGCTCAGGTCGCCAGAATGGCAGATAATCACCTCGGCACGTGACCATAGGGAGATGAAGATGGCCAGGAATACCGCGACGTTGTTGGCACTCCTAGCGCTGTCGTCCAGTCAGGTTCTCGCTCAGACGTGGACGCCGCCGCGCACGCCGTGGGGCGATCCCGATCTGCAAGGGAACTACACCAACAAGTACGAGCAGGGGACGCCGTTCGAGCGGCCCGCCGAGTTCGAGGGGCGCACGCTCGACCAGATCAAGAGCGACGAGGTCGCGCGGCTGGTGAAGGAACGCGCGGACGAAGTCCTCCTCAATTCGCCATTCACCGGCGGCGATCCCGTTGCCGGCAACTTCGGCGGCGCGCCCGCGTTCTACGATCGGTTCGAAGCCAACCGCGGCAGCCGCCTCTGGCTCGTCGTCGATCCGGCCGATGGCAAAGTGCCGGCGATGACGCCGGAAGGGCAGAAGGCATCAGCCGCGAGAGCGGCATCACGCGCGGCCGCGCGCAAGGGACGCGGGACGGCCGATTCCTACACGGATCGCAGCCTCTACGATCGTTGTATCACCCGCGGCTTGCCGGGGTCGATGATGCCGGCCAACTACGGCAACTCGTATCGCATTACCCAGAGCCCCGGATACGTCGCGATCTCGTACGAGATGGTCCACGAGACGCGCATCATCCCGCTCGACGGCCGCCCGCAGGTCGCACCCACGATTCGACAGTACATGGGTGAGGCGCGCGGACGGTGGGACGGCAACACGCTCGTTGTCGAGACGAGTCGTTTCAAGGACGACCCCGTGTATCGCGGATCGAACCCGGCGACGTTGACGCTCGTCGAGCGCTTCACGCTGTCGGCACCGGACAGGATCGAATGGTCGGTCACCGTTGACGACCCATCTTCGTGGGCACGCCCATGGACGTTCGCGATGCCGCTCACGCGCAACGACGACGAGGCGATCTTCGAGTACGCCTGTCACGAAGGAAACCTCGCGATGCCGCATCTCCTCAGCGCCGCCCGCAAGGCCGAAGCCGCCGGGCTCACGGCCACCGACGATGGCGTGGGAGATTCAGAGGCGCCGTCTGCGCGACCAGCGACGAGAACTGCGCGCGCCGCGGACTCTGCCGCACCAGCGGTCGAATCCCGAATCCCGAACCCCGAATCCCGGACCGCAAACCCCGAGTCCCGAGGCCTGGCCGGTCGATGGCAACTCAGTGGCCAGAGCGGTCGCGGCAACTTCGCGGGGTACGCGACGCCGACGCGCCTGACGATCTCCGAGTCCGCAAACGGAGTCACCATCGCAGGCGATACCGGCACCGAGAATCAGATGGTCGCGTCCACGTATCGCCTCGACGGATCCGAAACGATGGTTCCCGGTCCGCTCGGATGGGACACGCGCGCACAAGCCTCGCGTAAGGACGGAGCGCTCGTCATCGCTGTCACTCGCACGATCGATGGTCCGAGCGGCAAGCTGCGGTTCGACATCTCGGATGTCTATCGCGTGGACAGCAGCGGCGTCCTGACGCTCGAGCGATCGCAGGGAAGCCGGACGCGGAAGATGACCTACGCTCGCGCCGCCGGACAATGAGCACATCTGGCCCCACGACGCAGTTTGTCGTCCTGAGTTTCGAGCGTCCTGAAGGGGAGCGGTTCGCGATCTTCCGTCAGACCGACTGGCTGCGAGCAGCGTCGCCCGCACAGTGGGGCTCGGCCACGACGCATATCGCGGCGATGGAGCAGTTCGTTCGTTCACTCGAACTGCTGACAGAGGAATCGTTGCGGGCACGCCTCGAGGACATGGGACTCGAGGGAGACGCCGTAACGGGGCACATCGTGAAAGCCCGCAGTATCAGCCGGATGAACAGCAAGGGTGGCACGTGGGAAATCGTTACTGCGCCCGGCTATCGCAATGAAGAGGGGCAGATCGTTGTCGCCAAGACCGTCCGCACGGACGGCGACGAACCGTCGCAGCATGTGTTCGTCATGCGCTGCAGCGTCTGCGGTCACGAATACGGAACCTACGGTGTCGAGATCCCGCATCGCCAGTGCCCGAATTGCCAGGATGGCCCTCCGGGCCCACGTCGATGAACGCGCGACGCCTGCTGATCGCGGGCGCGCTCGTGATGCAGTCGGTCATCGCGCACGCGCAGTGGATCAACCTGCGGTCGCCGAACACCCCGCGCCTGCCTGACGGATCACCCAATCTGTCTGCGCCCGTTCCACGGACACCCGACGGCAAGCCGGATCTGTCAGGTGTGTGGGAAGTGCTGGGCGACCGCGTCATGCCGACCGATGGCCGCATCCGATCGAAATACGTCTACGACATTGCGTCCGATCTGCCCGGTGGTGCACCCTTCCAGCCGTGGGCCAAAGCGCTGCACGAGGAGCGTCAGAAGGGTCTCGGCGTGGGCGCGCCCACCGAACGCTGCCTGCCGCACGGAATTCCTGATGCGATGCTGACGCGCACGCTGCCTTTCAAGATCATTCAGCACCCCGGCGTGACGATCATCCTGTTCGAGGAGTTCAACAACTGGCGGCAGGTCTTCACTGACGGACGCGATCTGCCCGTCGATCCCCAACCGGCGTGGGTGGGCTATTCCGTGGGAGCGTGGGACGGCGATACTTTCGTCATTCGCACGTCAGGCTTCAACGATCGGTCGTGGCTCGACGCGGGCGGCACGCCTCACACGGACGCGTTGAAGACGACCGAGCGCATCCGTCGAACCGACTTCGGCCACATGGAGATCGAATTCACGTTCGACGATCCGAAGACGTTCACGAAGCCGTGGTCGGCGACCGTGAAGTTCAATCTCCTGCCTGACACCGACCTCCTCGAGTTCCACTGCGACAACGAGAAGTGGACCGAGAAGTCGCGCTGAACGGCGGGTCTAAACAACAAGACCCGCTCTACGAATCGTAAAGCGGGTCTGGATTTCTTCGACGTAGGCCGGGTCCTGATGTGTGGACCCGGCAGGTTCTTGCTATCTCTCGAACGCGCCCGGGCCGCCGTTGTTTGCCGGCGCAGCGACGTTCGCGTTGATGTTGCCGTTGGTCGCAGGCGCGACGCCATCCGGTGCCTGATTGAACGCGGCGAGTGTCGGTCCCGCCTCACCACGTGGCAGCATGCTCGGCCCTGATCTGAGGAACACCTTCTCCGGCTCGGTGTTCTTGTCGAACAGCACACCGATGAAGCAGTTGCTCATCTCGTCCCAGTTCTGGGGTCCCCACACGACCTTCTTTGCCGGATCCGGGTTGAATCGATTGGCGGTGGAATTGTCGAAGTGGGTGATGAGTTGCAGCTTCGAACCTTTCGGCATCGCGATCGGCTCGGCGTACTGGTAACCCATCTGCCATTCGAAGTTGAAGTTGCCCTTGAGCACGGTCTGCGGCGCCTTGCCCGGCGTAACGACGCGAAGCTCGAAGTCCTTGCCACGAAGGTGCATGTGCGGCTGCGCGTAGACGAGCTGCGCGTTCTCACCGAACGTGATCTCGCTCACGACCTCTGCGGCTCCTTCACCCGGAGGGATAGCGAGGTTGAGCGCCGTCGGACCCGCGTGGAAGAAGTAGCGCTTCTTCGGGTCCGCCTTGGCGAGCACCATGCCGATCTTCGAGATGTCTGAAGACGGCTTGCCAGATGTCGTGTAGTGCAGCTCGAACACCAGGTCCGATCCCTTCGGAACGAACTTGGCCGCGCCTTCGATGTCGAACGACTGCGCGCCGAGGCCGGGATTGAATTTGCCGAGGATGTCGTTGCCTTCCTCGATCGCGTTGCGGCCCAGGACGTCGCGATTGGTCTCAGATTCGTATGCCTCACCCGGGACGGCGTTCTCCATCCACTTCGATCCGGGAGGCCGCACCCACACCTTCCCGTGATGGAGCACTGCCGGATCGCCGGGCCGCATCTCCGCGGCCGTGATCCACATGTCGGTCGGGAAGTTCGTCTTCACGAGGATGTATTTGTAGTTGATGGTGCCGCGAGCCGGCAGGTCGAATGCCTTCGGCATCTCGACGATGATGTCGGGCTTGATGTTCCAGCCGCTGGGGAAGGTGAGAGGCGCCGGGGCATCGGCTTCGTTGCCCGCTGGCGCGCCGGCATCGGCCCACGCGTTCAGCGTTGCGATCTCGCGATCGACCAGACGTCGCTCATTGGCGAAGTGGCCGACGCCCGGATCGGCAAACCAGGGTGGCATCTGCCGGCTCGTGACCGCAGCCTTGATGGCGCGCGCCCACGGCCTGGCCTGCTCGTACGTGATCAGCGACATCGGCGCGACTTCACCTGGCCGATGGCAGCTCTGACAGTTGGCCTGGAGAATCGGAAGCACGTCCTTGTAGAACGTCGGCGACTCTGCCGACGCAAGGGATGCTCCGAGCAGGGAACCGACGACAGCAATCAGGCACGTTCTCATGCGAGAAGTCTCCTCAGAGTCGCGAGATGCCCAAAAAGTATACGGCTAATGCGGGTCTGAATTTCGTCAATTCCTTGTCCACCGTTGCGAGCCCACGTTACGCAAATGTCAAAGAAACTGTGCAATTCCCATGGGACAATGTCGAAGATGCAGCGAATCGGCACGTCGTCGGCCGCCGTGGTCGTACTGGCCATCTGGTTTGTCGCGTTGACGAGCCACGGAGCCGGGGCGCAGGGACGTGGGGCTGGCCCTTCGATCAAGCCGACAGCTCTACGGGCGATTCCGGCTGAGACCACCGCCGCGAAGGCCAAAGACCCGAGCTGGAAGACGCCGCGTACCCTGTGGGGCCATCCCGATCTGGAGGGCACCTGGACGAGCGACGACATGCGCGGCATCCCCACGTCCAGGCCGGCCGCCCAGGGCGACCGCGAGTCGCTCACGCCTGACGAGTTCGCGCGCCGCGCCGGCGGTGACGAAGCGTCGCGCGATCGCGCGGTCAATCAGGAAACGATCCTGCGAAACGAATTCGGTGTCCGCACGTTCGGTTACACCTCGTTCGTCATCGATCCGCCCAACGGGCAGATGCCGGCACTGACTCCGGCCGC
>Ga0310810_10006134_pt1 | contig 13538 bp, 15 predicted proteins | sample NCmetagenome_FD_207641 | JGI IMG/M metagenome (GOLD analysis project Ga0310810, IMG submission 207641) | Soil microbial communities from experimental microcosm in Duke University, North Carolina, United States - NC | ecosystem: Engineered > Artificial ecosystem > Soil microcosm > Unclassified ... | reverse complement strand
CGCGCCGAGCCGCACCGCGGGCTTCGTGAGGCTGCTCGTGGCCGAGCGTCTGCGCGACTGAGGCGCCGCGCAGCGGGGCGGCGCTCCCCGGCGCGCTGCGTAGGATCTGCGCCATGAGCACGGATGACGCAGGCACCCCGGCCGCAGCCCCGGCCCCCGCCCCGGCCCCGACGCCCGCCCCGGAGGCGCCGCCCGCAGCGACGCTCGCGACGCTCGTCCTGGACGCCGCCGCCGCCCACCGCGGGGTGGCGCTGCGCTTCGCGCACGGCGGCGGCTGGAAGCAGATCACCTACCCGGGGCTCGGCGAGGGCGCCCGGCAGATCGCCAAGGCGCTCATCGCGCTCGGCGTCAGCGCCGGCGACCGCGTCGCGATCCTCTCCAACACCCGCGCCGAGTGGACGCTCGCCGACTGCGGCGCGATCTGCGCGGGCGCGGTCGTCGTGCCGGTCTACCAGACCAACTCGCCCGAGGAGTGCCAGTACGTCCTCGAGCACTCGGGCGCGACCGTCATCTTCTGCGAGGACGCCCATCAGCTCGAGAAGCTCGCCGAGATCCGCGCCGCGCTGCCGGCGCTGCGCCACGTCATCGCCTTCGAGGGCGAGCACGAGGACGTCCTGTCGCTCGAGGCGCTGCGCGACCGCAGCGCCGACGTGACCGACGAGCAGCTGCACGAGCGCGTCGCCGCGATCGCGGCCGGCGACGTCGCGACGATCGTCTACACGTCGGGGACGACCGGCCCGCCGAAGGGCTGCATGCTGACCCACGACAACATGCGGTCGGTCGTCGGGATGGTCCGCGAGCGGCTGGGCGAGCAGCCCGCCGACGACGTGATCTACATCTTCCTGCCGCTCGCGCACGTCCTCACGCGCCTCGTGCAGTTCTTCGGCATCGATGCCGGGGCCGAGCTCGCCTACTGGCGCCGCGACCCGAAGAAGATCGTCGAGGACGTCGCGATCACGAAGCCGACCTACCTGCCCTCGGTTCCGCGCATCTTCGAGAAGATCTACACCGCCGCGACGGCGAAGGTGCAGGAGGCCGGCGGCGCGAAGCTCAAGCTCTTCAACTGGGCGTTCGGCGTCGGGCGCAGGGTCCGCGAGCGCGAGCGCCAGGGCAAGCCGATCGGCCGCCTGCTCGGCTACCAGCACCAGCTCGCCGAGACGCTCGTGCTCAGCAAGGTCCGCGCGCTGTTCGGCGGGCGCATCAAGCTCGCGCTCACCGGCGCCGCGCCGATCGACGAGGAGATCCTGAGGTTCTTCCACGCCGCCGGCGTCTGGGTGCTCGAGGGCTTCGGCATGACCGAGACGTCCGCGGTCGTGACGCTCAACTCGATCCCCGAGCACAAGGTCGGCACGGTCGGGCGCCCGCTGCCCGGCACCGACGTGCGGATCGCCGAGGACGGCGAGATCCTCCTGCGCGGGCCGCAGATCTTCACGGGCTACTACAACGACCCCGCGGCGACCGCCGCGACGCTGCGCGACGGCTGGCTGCATTCCGGCGACCTCGGCGAGATCGACGCCGACGGCTACGTGCGCATCACCGGCCGCAAGAAGGACCTCATCATCACGTCGAGCGGGAAGAACGTGTCGCCGTCGAACCTCGAGAGCGCGCTGGCGCAGTCGCGCTGGATCTCGCGGGCGGTCGTCTACGGCGACCGCCGCCAGTACCTCACCGCGGTGCTGACGATCGACGCCGACGAGGCCGCGGCGCTCGCCGAGAAGGCCGGCGTCAGCGCCGACCTCGACATCGCCGCGCTCTCGGCCGAGCCGGCCGTCCGCGCCGAGCTGCAGGCGGCCGTCGACGAGACGAACAAGCGCTTTGCCCGCATCGAGCAGATCAAGCGCTTCGCGATCCTCGAGCGCGACCTCTCACAGGAGCACGAGGAGCTCACGCCGACGCTGAAGGTCAAGCGCAACGTCGTCTACGAGCGCTACGCGGACGTCTTCAAGGGGCTCTACGACAACAGCTGACACGCCGGCGGCGTGTTGTCCCCTCGCGTGGACATCTGTCCGATCTTCCGCGTCCTCCGGTTGTAGGACGTCGCACGCGCGCCTTTAATTTGCCGTAGCGGCCACGGACGGCCGCCTCGTCACCGCGTGCCCCGGCGCGCCGATCACCCCATGGAGGTCCATCTCATGGCGCCCCGTGTTCGCGGGCATCTGTCGTTCGCGAACGTCACGTCGTGCATCGCGCTCATGGTCGCTCTCGGCGGCACGAGCTACGCAGCCGCCACGCTCCCGCGCAACAGCGTCGGCGCGAAGCAGATCAAGTCCAACGCCGTGACGTCGTCGAAGGTGAAGAACGGCTCGCTCACGGCGATCGACTTCAAGACCGGGGCGCTCCCACGCGGCGCGGCCGGCCCGGCGGGCCCGGCCGGCGCTCCCGGCACCCCGGGCGCCGCAGGAACGCCGGGCGCCAAGGGCGACCCCGGTGACCCCGGCACGCCCGGCCTGCAGGGTCCGGCCGGGCTCCTGGCGAGCGTCGTCGTCCGCCGCACGGACGTCGCCCTGCCGGCGGGCACCGGCGCCGGCGTCGCGGGCGCGATCACGAGCGGCTTCGCGACCTGCGCGGCGGGAGAGAAGATCATCGGCGGCAGCGTCAACATCGGCAACGTCGTCGCCCCGGCGGAGCAGGAGACGATCGTCTCCAGGCCCTCCGTCGACAACGTCGGCAACGGCACCGTCCCGGCGAACGGCGGCTCGTTCGCGTTCTGGAAGGGCACCGGGCGCACGCTGACGAACGTCGCCGGGACGATGCGCGTCTTCGCGATCTGCGCGACGGGTCCGAGGCGCGGCCGGGCAGGCTCGATCTCGCCCCTCCGTATCCTCAGGGCGTGACCCAAGAGCCCCTCGCGATCGCCCACGTGACCCCCTACCCGTGGGGCGGCGGCCGCCACGAGATCACGGCCTACGTCGAGCGCGTGACGGCCGAGCTCGCCGCCCGCGGGCACCGCGTGCTGATCGTGGCCCCCTCGCGCTCGCAGGACGCCGTGCGCGACACGCGCGCCGCGATCCGCGCCGCGGTCGACGATCCCGCGTCGCTGCTGCCGGAGCCCGGCGCACCTCCGCGCGTGCTCGCCGTCGGCGACGCGCTGCCCGACCTGCCGGGCGCCGGGCGGCGCGTGCCGGCGCTCCCCGTCGACGTCTCGCGGACGATCGAGGACCTCCTGACGATCGTCCCGCTCGACGTCTGCCACGTGCACGAGCCGTTCGCGCCGTCGACCTCCAGCGCCGCGCTGCGCCACTCGCGGGCGCTGAACGTCGGCACCTTCCACGCGCCGACCGAGCGGCTGCTGTCGACACAGGTCGCGCGCAAGGTCGTCCAGCTCGTGTTCGGGCGCCTCGACGCCCGCACCGCGAGCTTCGCGACGACCTGCGAGCTCATGCAGCGCTGGTTTCCCGCCGAGTACCGCGTCCTGCTGCCGGGCGCCGACCCGGTGCCTCCGCGTGCCGACCGCGCCAGCGGCGGGCCCATCCGGATCGGCTTCGCCGACGACGAGGAGCGCGGCGCGCTGCGCCTCTTCCTGCGCGCGCTGCGCCGCCTCGAGGCCGAGGCCGACTGGGAGGTGACGGTCGTCTCCGCGCGCGGGCCGTCGAGCAGCACCCCGTTGCGCTCCGACCTCGAGGAGCGCGTGCGCTACATCACGCCCGAGCAGGTCACCGAGGAGGACGGCCTCGGGCGCCTCGACGTGCTCGTCGCGGCCTCCGACGGCGCCGCGCCCGTCCCGACGCTGCTCCTGCGGGCGATGAACGCCGGTGTCGTGCCGCTCGCGTCGCGCCTGCCCGTCTACGAGGAGGCGCTCGACCACGGCGAGCGCGGGCTGCTCTTCGAGCCGCGCGACATCGACACGCTCGCCGCGCAGCTCGCGCGCCTCGTCGACGACGGCGCGCTGCGCGAGCGCCTGCGCGACGCCGCCGCACCGCTGCGCGAGCTGCTGACCTGGCAGCGCGTCGCCGACGAGCTCGAGGACGTCTACGCCGGCGTCGTCGCGCGCCGCCATCCGCTGGAGGGCAACCCCGAGCTCGGCGCGCGCCTGCGCAGCCGGCCGTGGATCGACATCGACCTGCACATGCACACCGACCACTCGCACGACTGCGCGACGCCGGTCGAGGTGCTGCTCGCAACCGCCCGCGAGCAGGGGCTCGGCGCGATCGCCGTGACGGACCACAACGTCATCACGGGGGCGCTGGAGGCGCGCGAGAAGGCCGCGGAGTTCGGCATGAAGGTCATCGTGGCCGAGGAGGTCAAGACCGCCGACCAGGGCGAGGTCATCGGCCTCTTCATCGAGGAGCAGATCCCGCGCGGCCTGACGCTCGCCGAGACGATCGCCGAGATCAAGCGCCAGGGCGGGCTCGTCTACGTCCCGCACCCGTTCGACCGCATGCACGCCGTGCCCGACTACGAGCACCTCCTCGGGATCGTCGACGACATCGACGCGATCGAGATCTACAACCCGCGCGTGGCGATCGGCTCGTTCAACGAGGAGGCCGAGCGCTTCGCCGCGAAGTACCGGATCGTCGCCGGGGCGGGCTCGGACTCCCACGTCGCGCAGGGGCTCGGCTCGGTGCGCGTGCGGGTGCCGGACTTCGACGGGCCGGAGGAGTTCCTCGAGGCCCTGCGTCACGCCGAGATCACGACGAAGCCGTCCTCGCTGCTCTACGTGCAGGCGCTGAAGTTCCTCGAGACCAAGGCGACGCCCCCCGGCGCGCGGGCCGCGCGGCGCGAGCGGCGCGTGCGGCGGGCGACGCGCAAGTCGTGATGCACGCGCAGGGTCGGCCCTCGCGCCCGTCGAAACCACGGCCAGCCATGCCTGCGACCGACGACGAGATCCGCGAGAAGTACCTCGAGCGCGCCATCCGCGAGCTCAACACCTTCACGCGCGAGCTGCAGGAGTGCTCGCAGTGCCCGCGGGGACAGCTCATGCCGGTCCTGGGCTCCGGCCACCCGCAGGCCGACATCCTCCTGCTCAAGCACGCGCCGATGCCGCCGGAGATCGAGGAGGGCGTCGCGTTCTACGGCCGCGCCGGCGCCGCGCTCGTGAAGGCCTTCAAGCGCCTGGCGATCGACCCGCTCGCCGTCTACGGCACGCTCTGCGTGAAGTGCCCGGTGCCCGACACGTCGCTCGCCGACCCGCACTGCATCGCGCGGCTCGTCGAGGAGATCGCGATCGTGCAGCCGAAGATCGTCGTCGTGATGGGCGAGGACGCGCTCGCGGTGCTCAACGACCTCGCCCTGCCGCTCGCGCAGGAGGTGCTCGCGCAGCCCGGCGTCCTGCAGGCGCTCACGCCCTCGATCGAGGCGCTCTACGTGCCGAACATCGACGCCGCGCTCGACGAGGAGACGGCCAAGCGCGCGTTCTGGTCGGCCTTCAGGGTGCTCGGCGAGTGGTACGCCGACCTTCCCCCGTACTAGCGCCATGGCACGAAAACGCCGTCGGCGGCGGCCGGGCGCCGGGACCGTCGCGCTCCTGACGCCGCTCGTCGCGCTCGCCTACTTCCTCGCCGCGCCCGCGCTCCCCGCGCTGCCCGCCGGTGACACGGAGACGCTCGTCGCCGGCGGCGTCGGGCTCGTCATGATCGCCGCGAGCGCGCTCGCGATCGTGCCGGCGGCGGAGAGCCTCTTCGGCCCGCTGCTGATCGTGTTCGGCGCGGGGCTCATCGTCGGCGCGCTGAATGCCGGCGGGGCGGGCGGCGTCGGCGCCGGGGCGAACGTCGCCGAGGCGATGCTCTCCGCCGCGGTCGGCCTGCTGTTCGCGCGCTGGCTGGAGACCCGCGTCGTCGCGATCGCGGTGCCGATCATCGTCGCCGGGATCGACATCTGGTCGGTCGCCAGCGGGCCGGCCTCCAAGCTCCTGGAGAACGGCACCGACCGGGTCGACCCGCTGAGCTTCGACCTCCCCGCCTGGGGCGGGATGGGCAGCGCGGGGCACCTCGGGCTCTCCGACGCGTTCTTTCTCTCGATGTTCGCCGCCTGGTCGTGGCGCTACGGCCTGCGCCGCGGGCCGACGATGATCGGCATGACGCTCGGGCTGGTCGCCTCGCTCGGCGTCAGCGTCGGGCTGGACCGCGCGATCCCGGCGCTGCCGCTCGTCGCCGCCGGCTACCTGCTGCCGAACCTCGACCGCATCCCGGCGCTCCTGCGCCACGAGGGCGCCTGAGCCTCAGCTCCGGCGCCCGATCACGGCGTGAGGATGATCTTGCCGAGCTTGCCGCCGGCGGCGAAGCGCTCGTAGGCCGCGGCGACGTCGTCGAGCGCGAACGTCTCGGCGACCGGAACGGTCAGGGCGCCACGCGCGAACAGCGGCAGCACCTCGCGCTCGACCGCGCGCGCCGTCGCCGCCTTCTGCTCGAGCGGGCGCGCGCGCAGCGTCGAGGCCATGATGCGGCCGCGCTTGCCCATGAGGATCGCGAGGTTCAGCTCGGCCTTCGCGCCCGCGGCGATGCCGATGACGACGATCCGGCCCTCGGTGTTCAGCGCCTTGACGTTGCCGGCGAGGTTCGGCGCGCCGACGAGCTCGAGCACGACGTCGAACGGGCCGTGCTGCTCGAAGCCCTCGGGGTCGATGACGTCGTCGGCGCCGAGCTGCGCGACGGCGTCGCGCGCGCCGGGGTTGCGCACCGTCGCCGTGACGTGCGCGCCCAGCGCGTGTGCGAGCTGGACGGCGGCGGTGCCGACGCCGCCCGCGGCGCCGTGGACGAGCAGCCGCTCGCCGGGGCGCAGCCCGGCCTGGGTGAAGAGCGCGTCATGGGCCGTCGTGAAGACCTCCGGCAGGCCGCCCGCGGCGGGGAAGGCGACGGCGTCGGGCACGGGCATGAGCTGGCGCTCGTGCACGACCGCGAGCTCGGCCTGCCCGCCGCCGCCGGCGATGCCCATGACGCGATCGCCCGCGGCGAAGCGCGTCGCGCCGGGTCCGAGCCCGGCCACCTCGCCGGCGAGCTCGAGGCCCGGGATGTCCTGCGGGCTGCCCGCGGGCGCCGGATAGCGCCCGCGGCGCTGGAGCATGTCGGCGCCGTTGATGCCCGCGCCGCGGACGCGGACGAGCACCTCGCCGGCACCGGGCTCGGGGTCGGGATGCTCCTCGACGAGAACCTCGCCCTCGCGGATCGTGGCGGCACGCACTGGTCGTGAGTCTAGACGCGGATCGCCGATCGGCCGGTGGGCGTAAGCTCCGTGCTGTGTCGACGCCCGCGGAGGCCTACCGGCTGACCGGCATCTCGCCGAAGGCCTACGAGCACCCGGCCGACCGCGCCGCGACCGCGGCGCTGGCCTCGATTCCGATGCTCGACCTCGTCGTGCGCAAGCTCATCGAGTTCGGCTACGAGCGCGCGCTGCGCCAGACGTACCTCGGCGCCTCGGTGCGCCTCGGCAACGACCAGCTGCCGGACATCTGGACGCGCTACCAGCACGTCCTCGGCGTGCTCGACATGCCCGAGGAGTACGACCTCTACCTCACCGCCGAGCCCGTCGCCAACGCGATGGCGGTCGGGTCGGGCAAGCCGATCGTCGTCCTCAACAGCGGCACGGTCGAGCTGCTCGGCGACGATCAGCTCGAGGCGGTCATCGCGCACGAGGTCGCGCACATCCTCTCCGACCACGTGCTCTACCGCACCGCGCTGCAGATCCTCCTGCGGCTCACGACGACGCGCCTGCCGATGGGCGCCAACCTGCCGCTCATGGCGGTGCAGCACGCGCTGCTGGAGTGGTCGCGCGCGACGGAGCTCACGTGCGACCGCGCCGCGGCGATCGTCACCCGCGACCCGCGCCTGGTCTGCAAGATGCTCATGACGATGTCCGCCGGGGCGCGGGCCGACGAGCTCAACCTCGACGCGTTCATGCGCCAGGCGATGGAGTACACGGAGACCGGCGAGGGCTTCGACCGCCTGCAGCGCCTGCTGACGGACATGCGCCAGACGCATTCGCTGCCGGTCAAGCGCGTCCACGAGCTGCTGGCGTGGGTACGCGACGGCGAGTACGACCGGATCGTCGGCGGCGAGTACCTCCGCCGCGGCCAGGAGCGCCCGGCGCGCGAGGAGGCCGCCGACGCCGCCGCCCACTACTCCGAGCGCTTCAAGGACCTCTTCAGTGAGGCCGGCGGGCACGTCAACAGCGCCGGCCAGCAGTTCTCGGACTGGCTGCGCAACCTCCAGGACAAGAACAAGCCCCCCAAGGGCGGGCCCACCGACGAGTAGTGGATCTCACGCCGGCCGAGATCCGCGTCCTGGGCTGCCTCCTGGAGAAGCAGCGCACGACGCCCGACTACTACCCGCTGACGCTCAACGCGCTGCGCTCGGCGTGCAACCAGTCGACGAACCGCGACCCCGTCGTCGCCTACGACGAGTCGACGATCCGCGACGCGATCACGCGCCTGAACCGGCGCCGCTGGGCGCGGCTGTCCAGCGGAGCGGGCAGCCGCACCTCGAAGTACCGCCATCTCCTCGACGAGGCGCTGACGAGCGCGCCGGACGAGCTCGCGGTGCTCTGCGTCCTGATGCTGCGCGGCGCGCAGACGCCGGGTGAGCTGAAGGGCCGCACGGAGCGCCTGCACCCGTTCGCGGACCTCGCGGCGGTCCACGACACGCTCGCCGCGCTCATCGAGCGCGAGCTCGTCGCGCAGCTGCCGCGCCGGCCGGGGCAGAAGGAGGAGCGCTACGCCCACCGGCTCAGCGACGACGACGTGCCCGAGCCCGTCGCGCCCATGGGCGCCGTGCCGGTGCCGGAGATCCCGGCGCCGGTCGTCCGCGCGCCCGGCCGGCCGATGCCGGTCGCCCCCGAGCGCGAGCCGGTCGCCGAGCTGCCGCTGGAGCAGCGCGTCGCGCGCCTGGAGGCCGAGATCGTGCAGCTACGGGCGGAGCTGCGGGCGCTGCGGGGACGCTGAGCGCGGCTCGGCGGCGCGCCCCTCGGCGCGACCGCGGCGCTTGCGCCCGTCGAGGTACGCCGGCAGCACCGCCGCAACGATGGCGGCGGTGACCGCGACCCAGAGGACCTCGAGGCCGAGCGCGGTCCCGACGAGCGCGGACGCCGCGCCGATCGCGAAGGCGAGGCTCAGCCACCAGCCGGCGCCTCCGGTGCGGAAGGTCGATGCCCGTTCAGGCACGGGCGAGCCTGCGAAGCGCCATCGCCGTGGCCCTGCCCAGGCGTGACGCGGGCGAAACCGATGTCGGATCCGCTATATATCTCCGGATGTCCGTTCTCGGCGACCACCTTCGCGCCGCGCGCGTGCGCCACGGTGTGTCGCAGCGCTCGCTCGCGCGACGCGCCGCGACGACGCAGACGGCGATCAGCCGCATCGAGGCCGGTCACGAATCACCGAGCTTCGAGCGCTTCACCCAGTTGCTGCTCGCGCTCGGCGAGCGGCCGGTGCTGGCCGTCGCGCCGCTGGAGCTCGACGTCGATCCAGGCGACCTCGCCCACGGACGCCGGCTGACCCCGGAGCAGCGGCTGGCGGAGTCGGCATCGTGGAACCTCGTCGCAACGCGGCTGGAGATCGAGGGGGCCCGGGCCCGGGCGACGCGCTGATGGACGCCCGCGCGCCGACCGCGCCGCTCGATCTGCGCGCGTTGCTCGCGACGCTGCAGCGCCACGGCGTCGAGTACACGGTCATCGGCGGCGTCGCGGTGCAGGTCCACGGCCACCGGCGCACGACCAAGGACCTCGACGTGATCCCTGGCCCCGAGCGCGCCAACCTGCAACGGCTCGCAGCCGCGCTCGCGGACCTCCGAGCGCATCCGCGCGACGTCCCCGGCGGCGCACCGACGGCGGAACACCTGCAGACGGCACCGATCGTCCCGCCGCTGACGACGGACCACGGCGAGCTGCACATCCTCCGCGACGTCCCGGGGGCGCCGGCCTACGCCGACCTGCGAGCGCGGGCGCTCGTCATCGACTTCGACGGGATCACACTGGCGATCGCCGGCCTCGACGACCTCATCGCGATGAAACGTGCCAGCGGCCGGCCGGCCGACGAGCGCGACATCGCCGCCCTGACGGCGCTGCCGGGGCTCTGATCGGTGAAGATGCGCGTCGTGAAGCTGCGCGCCGTCACGATCGTGGTCCTCGCCTGCCTCCTCGGCGGCGGTGGGGTGGCCGCGGCCACGAAGACGTCGGTCGGCGCCCCCTTCGCCGGAAGTTGGGGCGCGCACGAGACGAGCCTCGTCATCACGAGGGCCGGCACCGGCCGAGAGAACTACGCCGACCTGCGGCGCTGCCCGACCTGCTCCTTCGCGACCGCGCCCCGCGGGACCATCACGTTCAAGCTGACGTCGGGAACGCGCCGCACGGCGAGGGGTCACGTCACCGCCAGCTCGGATTCCAGGACCGCGGTCAAGGGCGAGCGGGTCCGCCTCAAGCTGCTCGCGGGGTCGCCGGGCACCCTGCTGCAGCTCACCATCGGCGCCTCGCAACAGGTGTTCTGCAACCGCACGTCCGCCAACCAGTGCGGCGCCTGAGTCTCAGCCGTCGCTAACGCGCAGGCGTCCAGATGCTGAGCAGGTGCACGGGCTCGGCGCCGGCGGCCGAGATGGCATGCGCGACCCCGGCCGGCACCTGCGCCCAGGAGCCCGCGGGCGCCTGTATGTCACGCTCGCCGCCGCTGAGCGTCAGCTCGCCCGCGAGGACGTAGAACGACACGACGTGGCCCGGCAGCGCCGCCGGCCCCGGCGCGGCGCCCGGCGCGCAGCTCAGGCGCACGACCGCGATCTCCGCGGTGTCGGCGAGCACCGGGCCGTCGCGGGTGACGATGACGTCCGTCGGCGGGCGCCCGCCGTCCGGCGGCGGGTCCCACTGGTCGTAGGCGGCCGGGCGGCCGTCGCGCAGCGCGCGCATGTAGTCCGCGAAGCCGCGCCCGGGCGCGTGGAGGTTGAGGTAGCGCACGTCGGCGTCGCTGCCGTTGCGAAAGCCGTGCACGACGAGCGGCGGCACGAGCGCCAGCGACCCCGCGGGCACGACGACCTCGTCGCCCGTCGGGCCGCGCCGCAGCGTCAGCTCGCCCTCGAGGACGTAGAAGAGATCGGTGTGCCGCTCGTGGACGTGGAGGTCGGCGCCGTCGCGGCCGGCGGCGAAGCGCGACCAGGTCGCGTGCAGGCCGTCGACGTCGGAGAGGATCTCGACGCGCCGGTCGGGCGCGTCGCCGATGATCTCCCCGGCCCGCGGCGCGATGACGGTCGCGCTACGTATAGCGCGCCTCGATCTCCGCGAGGAAGCCGTCCGCGAGGAGCCGGAAGTCGTCCGCACCGAGCCTGATCTCGTCACCGACCTCGTGGTGCAGCAGCGACGTCTCGGCCTTGAGCTTGATCGTCTTGTCGGCGACGAGGCGCCCGCCGCCCTCCATGATCGACGTGCACAGCACGCGGACCTCGTTGAGCGGGTTGCCGTCCTTGCCCTCCCGCCCGCGCAGCCGGTGACAGAAGTAGTGGTCGAGCGCGAGGACCATGTGGTTGAAGAACAGCGGCTCGAACGCGTCCGTGCCGCGCACCTGCTCGTAGGCCGCGAGTTGCGCCTGGACCGCCGCGCGGCAGCCGTCGATGTACTCCTGGGGATACGTGCTGACGCCGAGCATGTGCGCCTACCTTTGCAATTCCGGTTTGACGTGTCGCCCGTAGACGAACGGCGCGCGGCGAAATCGACAGCTACGCGCGCTCCAGCAGCGCCACGCACTCGATGTGCGGCGTCTGCGGGAACATGTCGACCGGCACGACGCGGCGCAGCGCGTAGCCGGCCTCGACGAGCTGCGCGGCGTTCGGCGCGAGCGTCGTCGGGTTGCAGGAGATGTAGACGATCCGCCGCGGCGAGGCCTCGATGACGCGGCGCACGATCTTCTGCGACAGGCCGGCGCGGGGCGGGTCGAGCAGGCAGACGTCGGGGCGGCCGGCCTCCTCGGCGAGCTCGCGCAGGGCGAGGCGGACGTCGCCGGCGAAGAACTTCGCGTTGCCGATCCCGTTGCGGCGCGCGTTGGAGATCGCGTCCGCGACCGCCTCCTCGACGATCTCCAGGCCCCAGATCTCGCCGGCGCGCGCGGCGAGGCTCAGGCCGACGGTGCCGATCCCGCAGTAGAGGTCGTAGACGCGCTCCCAGCCCTTGAGGTCCGCGAGCTCGGCGGCGACGGCGTAGAGCTGCTCCGCCATCTCCGTGTTCGTCTGAAAGAACGCCAGCGGCGAGACCGAGAAGCTGAGCCCCGCGAGCTCCTCCTGCAGCTTGCGCGAGCCGGAGACGAGCTCGGTCTTGCCGCCGACGGTCGTCTCGGCGAGCGCCTCGGTCCGCGTCCAGTGCAGGCCCTCGCAGTCGACCGCCGCGGCGAGGCTCGCCGTGTCGAGCTCGCCGGGGCCGGTGACGAGCCGGACCTGGATCTCCCCGGTGCGCCGGCCTTCGCGGATGACGACGTTGCGCAGCAGGCCCGTGTGCGTGCGCCGGTCCATCGCCTCCAGTCCCTGCTCGCGACACCAGGCGACGACCTGGTCGCGCACGGCGTTGGAGCGCTCGGAGGCCAGCATGCAGTCGCCGATCGGCACGATCTCGTGCCACGAGCCCGGCGCGTGGAAGCCGCAGACGAGCGCGCCCGCATCGTCGGTGCCGAAGGAGTACTCGAGCTTGTTGCGGTAGCGCCACTGCGCGACCGCGGGGACGATGTCGTCGAGGACGAAGTCCTCGAGGCGCCCGATCCGCGTCAGCGCATCGCGCACCTGCTCGTGCTTGACGGCGAGCTGGCGCTCGTAGGGCAGGACCTGCCACGGCGCGCCCGGGTGGTCGGCGATCGGGGCGATCCGGTCGGGGCTCGGCTCGACGACCTCGAGCGCGCGCGCCTCGGCGTAGCCGCGCTTGCGCTTCGTGACGACCGCGCGGACGAGGTCGCCGGGCAGGGCGCCGGAGACGAAGACGACGTAGCCGCGGCCGCCGTCCGCGCCGGCGTCGAGGCGGGCGATGCCGTTGCCGCCGTAGGCGAGCGCGTCGACGCGCAGGTCGAGCACCGCGCCGCGCTCGGGACGGGTGAAGGTGGAGGACTCCATGTGCCCTCCAGCATGGCAGTCGAGCTCGGCGGCTGAGTTCGCCGCGGACGCAGCCGCCTACCGCAGCTGCTTCTCGATCGCGGCGAGGATCGACTTGCGGTTCGCGTTGCGGCGCTCGTGGTCGCGGACCTTGCGCAGCTCGGCCGCCGTCAGCTCGCCGAGCCGGCCCTTGACCTGCGCCGCCGTGAGCTCGTCGTAGCCGCTGATCGGAAACGACGAGCCCAGGCCGGCGGCGCGGCGGGCGCGATCGACGGCCCGCAGCGCGCGGTCGGTGCCGGGCGCGTGGCGCGCGGCCGACGCCACGCGGCCGACGCGGGCGCGCGCCAGCCGGCGCGTCTGCGAGGCCGAGCGCCCGACGACGCTCTCGAGCTCGGCGATCGCGTCCTGCGTCTGCAGGCGCCCGATCTGCAGGAGGTTGGCGACGAGCTCCTCGGCGTCGACGCGCGTCATGCGCCCGCGCTTGACGGCCTCGTCGACCGTCTCCTGGAGGCGATCGGCGGTGATGACGAGCCCGCGCGCGAGCAGGTCGCGGACGTTCGCGAG
>Ga0310810_10006133_pt1 | contig 13540 bp, 10 predicted proteins | sample NCmetagenome_FD_207641 | JGI IMG/M metagenome (GOLD analysis project Ga0310810, IMG submission 207641) | Soil microbial communities from experimental microcosm in Duke University, North Carolina, United States - NC | ecosystem: Engineered > Artificial ecosystem > Soil microcosm > Unclassified ... | reverse complement strand
CGGGCGTCAGTCGACCGCCAACCCCGGACAAGGCACGCGGCATTCGGCCGCGAGCCGCGAAATTCCCTCCGCCCCTGCCACCGATCCCGCCATTCCACCGCTGCCCGGGGTCGCGTCGCCTGACGCGACACAGCGAACGGGCGCAAAGAAACGGATGAACCCGCCCGTTCCACGCAACGCGTGCCGCATTCGGCGGCACGCGGCGGAATTCCCTCCGCCCCTGCCAGAAAGATCTTCCACTTCCGGACATCCGCATTTTTTTGCATACTAAAGAGGCATGAAGAACCCGACCGCCCTCATCGTCGCGGGCGCCGCCGCCATCTTGTTCATTTGGGCGGTGACCTTCGCATTCGTCGCGCGCGACCTCCATCCGAAGCCGGCCATGACGCCGGTCGTCATCGCGAACGTCGGCGAGTACTCGACCCTCAACCTCATCGCCAAGGAGAAGGGCTTCTTCGCCAAGAACGGGCTCGACGCGAAGGTGGACGAGTACGATTCGGGCAAGTCCTCCATCGGCGCCTTGCTCGACGGCAAGGCGGACTTCGCCATCGCCGCGGATTTCGTCGGTGTCACGAACATCATGGCCGGGGCCGACCTGCGGATCCTGGCGCAGGTGAGCGGGCAGTTCGTGTTCCAGGTGATCGCGCTCAAGGATAAGGGGATCGCCGCGCCCGCGGACCTCAAGGGGAAGACCATCGGCGTGACCAGGAAGACCGCCGGCGAGCTGTACCTCGGGAAGTTCCTCGCCGCGAACGGCCTCGGCTACGGGGACGTCACCATGGTCGACCTCTCGCCGGCCGAGATGGCCGACCGGATCTCCAAGGGCGGCATCGACGCCGTCGTGATCTTCGACCCCTGGGCCTACCGGCTGCAGAAGAACCTGGCCGACGCCGCCTTTGTCTGGCCGGCGCAGGTCGACCGCAAGGCGAACGGCCTCGCCTACACGACGAAAGCCTTCCTCGCCGACAAGCCGGACGCCGTCGAAAGGTACCTCCGGTCGCTCATCGACGCGGCGTCCTATCTGCGCGCGCACGACGCCGAGTCGCGCGCCATCCTCGCGCGCGCCATGAAGTACGACGACGAGTACGTCAACTACCTCTGGCCGAAGATCGGCTTCTTCGTCGAGTTGAACGACGGCCTGCGGCTGACCCTCGAGGAGCAGGCGCGCTGGCTCATCGCGAACCACCTCACCGAGCGCACGGAGCCTCCGAACTTCGACGAATACATCGCCGCAGAACCGCTCAGGAAGGCGTATCCCGCGGGCGTGCTCATCCGTTGAGCGCCGCCGCGCCACATGAAAAGAAAAGACCGCCCCTCGAAAGGGGACGGTCTCGCCGTTCAGGCCTCGATGACGATCTCGAGCGGGATGGACAGGTGCCAGCCGCGCTCGACCATGCCGATGCGCGAGCCCTTGAGCACGAGCCAGGGACGGCCGGGGCCGTAGGGGTTCGGGACGCGCTCGAGCTCGTAGCGGCCGGGCGGCACGCTGACGCATTCGCGCTCGGGCGTGGCGCCGTCGAGGAGCAGTCGGTCGTCGTCGGGGATGGTGGCGAAGATGCGGTCTTGTCCGGTCATGGGAAGCCTCCAAAAGAAAGGGTTGGCGGGCAGCGATGACCGGGCACGATAGCGCATTTCCGCCTGAAAGTCAATCCTGGGCCGCCGCTGCTTGAGCATAAGGCGCGGTTCGTTCGGTTCCGGGAACCGTGGTACCATGACGGTGCGGCTACCATTTCAATTTTTTTTCACTATGTATCGGCCATCTCGCCACCCCCTGAGCGTTCGCTTTCTTGACGTGATGGTCGCCGCGTTCCTTTGGACCTTCATCGGCGTTCTTTCGGCACCCGTCGTTCACGCCGCCGACGGCTCCGGAACCGTCAGCGTTTCGCCGTCTTCCGTGAACGCCGGTTCCGTCGGCAACACGCTGACGTTCACCTTCACCGCTGCGGAGACCATGGACAGCGGATCGGTGAGGATCAACGTGCCTTCGGGCTGGAGCCTGCCGCAGGGCGTGAACGGCGTTGCGGGCTACGTGACGGCAAGCTCGGCCGGCGCGATCATCGCCACCGTGGAGGATACGATGGATAGCGCGGCCAACTGGACCGCGCAGGCCGGCAACTGCAACGTGGGTTTCACCGCCGATGCGTCGGTGTTCCATGAAGGCACGGCGTCGTTATCCTGCAAGAACAGCTCGGCGTCGAACAACACGGTCTTCTACAGGAACCTTGCCGCGGCGGAAAACTGGTCCGGGTATACCAATGTCGGTTTCTGGGTCCGCACGAGCGCGGACATGAACGCCGGCCAGTTGCGGTTCCAGTACGCCGGCGTCACCGCCCTCTCCTCGACGATCGCGAGCATCAATCTTCCCGCGCTCACCGCCAACACCTGGACCTACGTCGATCTTCCCTTGAGCGGCGTGCGCACCTCCGTCCTGAGCTTCGGCTTCCAGGTCGCCGGCGCCACCGCGCAGACGAACAATTTTAACATCGATGACATCCTTCTCGGCCCCGGCCTTCCGTCCTTCCCCGGAGGCGGCGACATTCGCGTGCGTTTCCTTCAGATCTCCGGCGGCCAGACCGCGACGATCACCTACGGCGCCGGCGGCGGGGCGAGCGGCGCCGGCGCTCCGGCGTCCGGCACATCCAGCATCTTCGCGGCCACGACGCGCATTTCCGACGCCGGCACCCTGACCGCCATAGCCTCCTCGCCGATCGTCACCGTCTTCGATCCGGCGCCGACGACGACGAGCATTTCCCCGGCGTCGCGGACGGCCGGCAGCGGCGCCTTCACCGTCACGGTGAACGGCACCAATTTCGTGCCCGCCTCCGTCGTGAGGTTCAGCGGATCCGATCGCGCCACCACCTATGTCAGCGGGACGCAGCTGACCGCCTCGATCCTCGCAAGCGACGTGACATCGGCCGGAACCACAGCGATATCGGTGTTCAATCCGACGCCGGGGGGCGGAACGTCCAACGCGCAGACGCTGACCGTCACGTCCGACGTCACCGCCCCCTCCTCCGTCGCCAACCTCTCCCTTTCCAACCAGACGACCTCCTCGATCGTCCTCACCTGGACCGCCCCCGGTGACGACGGCGCCGTCGGCACCGCCTCCCTCTACGACATCCGCTATTCGACCTCGCCGATCGTCACCGCCGCGGACTTCACCGCCGCCGCCCTTGTCTCGGGCGAACCAGCCCCGTCGGTCGCCGGCACGATCCAGAACATGACGGTCACCGGCCTCTCCGCCAACACCCTCTACTATTTCGCCATGAAGACGCAGGACGAGGTGCCCAACGTCTCGCCCGTTTCTAACGTCCCTTCGCTCTCGACGGCCGCCAATCCTGACACCGTTCCACCCGCCGCCACCACGACGCTCGCCCTCTCGGGGGCCACGACCTCATCGATCGTTGTCACCTGGACCGCACCGGGCGACGACGGCAACGTCGGCACCGCCAGCCTCTACGACATCCGTTACGCGACGGCTCCCATCGTGACCCTCGCCGACTTCACCGCCGCATCGGAGGTCATTGGCGAACCGGCGCCGGCCGTGGCGGGAACCGTCCAGAGCATGACCGTCACCGGCCTCTCCGCGAACACCCTTTATTATTTTGCCAAAAAGGCGCAGGACGAGGTGCCGAACGTCTCGCCGATGTCGAACGTGGTTTCGCTTTCGACCGCGGCGAACCCGGACGTCACGCCCCCCACCGCCATCACCGATCTCACACTCTCGGGACCGACGACCTCCTCGCTCACGCTCTTCTGGACCGCGCCGGGCGACGACGGCACGGTCGGCACCGCCAGCCTCTACGACATCCGCTACTCGACCGCGCCCATCACGACCGCGGCGGACTTCTCGATCGCCTCGCTCGTCTCCGGCGAACCCATCCCGCCGTCAGCGGCCGGCACGGTCCAGAACATGACGGTCACCGGCCTTTCCGCCAACACCCTCTATTACTTCGCCATGAAGACGCAGGACGAGGTGCCGAACGTCTCGACAGTGTCGAACGCGCCGTCCTTATCGACGTCCGCGAACCCCGACACCATCGTCCCCGCGGAGATCACCGACCTCGCCCTCTCGGGAGCGACGACTTCCTCGATCGTCCTCACCTGGACCGCTCCGGGCGACGATGAAGACGTCGGCACCGCCAGCCTCTACGACATCCGCTATTCGAACTCGCCGATCGTCACCGCCGCCGACTATACGGCCGCGGCCCTCGTCTCGGGTGAGCCCGTCCCCGCGCCGGCCGGCACCGTCCAGACCATGACGGTCACAGGCCTCTCCGCCAACACCCTCTATTATTTCGCCATGAAGACCCAGGACGAGGTGCCGAACGTCTCGTTCAAGTCGAACGTGCCGTCGCTCTCGACCGCCGCCACGCCGGACAGCATCGCGCCGGCAGCCGTCACGAACCTTTCCCTCCAGGGAACGTCGACCGATCGATTGGCGGTGATTTGGTCCGCCCCCGGCGACGATGGCAATGTCGGTTTCGCCAGCCTCTACGACATCCGTTACTCGACCTCGCCGATCGTCACCGAGGCCGACTTCACGGCCGCCTCGCAGGTCTCAGGGGAGCCGCCGCCGGCGTCGCCCGGAACGTTCCAGGGCGTGGTCGTCACCGGGCTGTCGGCGAACACCACCTACTTCTTCGCCATGAAGTCCCAGGACGAAGTGCCGAACATTTCGCCGATCTCGAACGTGGCTTCGCGGGCGACGGCCGCGGCCGCCGATACGTTGCCGCCGTCTGCCGTCGCCGACCTCACGCTCTCGGGCGCGGGCCAAGTTTCGATGCTGCTCAATTGGACCGCGCCAGGCGACGACGGGAACGTCGGCACCGCCAGCCAGTACGACATCCGTTATTCGACCTCGCCCATCGTCACCGAGGCCGATTTCACCGCGGCCTACCTGGTCTCGAGCGAGCCCGCTCCGGCGGCAGCCGGCACTCCGCAGTCCATGACCGTCGGCGGCCTTGCGCCGGGAACGACGTACTTCTTCGTCATGAAGACCATAGACGAGGCGCCGAACATCTCGGCGATGTCGAACTCGCCGTCGCTTCCGACGTTGAGCGGCAGCAGCGGCGGCGGAGGAGTGACGGACATCACGCCGCCGACCGCGATCACCGACCTCGCCCTCTCGGGAGCCACGGCCTCCTCGATCGTGCTCACCTGGACCGCGCCCGGCGACGACGGCAATACCGGCCTCGCCTCCCTGTATGACATCCGTTATTGGACCTCGCCCATCGTCACGCCGGCCGATTTCAGCGCCGCGTCCCTGGTCCCGGCCGAACCTTACCCCGCCGCGCCGGGTGCCACGCAATCGATGACCGTGGGCTCCCTTGCGGGGGGAAGGACGTACTACTTCGCCATGAAGACCCAGGACGAGGTGTCCAATGTTTCGGGCGTCTCGAACGTGCCCTCGCTGTCGACGACCGGCAGCGGCGGAGGAGGAACGGTGTCGGACACGACGCCGCCGACCCTCTCTGTGGTCAGCGCCGCGTCGATCACCCGGAACTCCGTCGTCATCACCTGGGAGACGAACGAGAACGCCGACTCGCTCGTGCGATTCGGGCCGACCATCGCGCTCGGCGGAACGGTGTTCGACGGCGCTCTCGCGCTCAAGCATCTGGCGCCCATCGCGGGACTGACGCCGGGCACGACGTATCACTACACGCCGTGCTCGCGGGACATCGCCGGCAACCAGGCATGCCTCGGCGAATACGTCTTCACCACGCTCTCCGTCGGCGCGCCCGCGCCGACCTATGGCGCGGCCGAAGCGCTCCTGGCGTCGCCGACCATCAACGTCGACAAGTCGCTCGTGGCGCCGGCCGGCGTGACGGCTCCTTGCGTCTCGGGTTCGCTCATAAAGCAGCCGAGCGACGGCAACCCCGCCACGCAGGCCGATTCGGCGGTCTATTATTGCGGGGCGGACGGAAAACGGTACGCCTTCCCCAACGAGGATACGTATCACAGCTGGTACCCTGATTTCTCCGGCGTGCGCGTCGTCAGCGTGGCCGAGCTCGCGGCCGTGCCGTTCGGCGGGAGCGTGACCTATCGCCCGGGGAGCCGCATGCTCAAGATCAGGACCGACCCGAAGGTCTACGCGGTCGCCAAGGGCGGCACGCTGCGCTGGGTGACGAGCGAAGCGGTCGCGAAGGCGCTGTACGGGCTGCTCTGGAACGGACTGATCAGCGACATTTCCGACGCGTTCTTCGTGCATTACGTCGTCGGCGCGCCCATCTTCCTCGCCGATGTGGTGCCCGGCGCACCGTCCGCGCCGCCGGTCCCGCCCCCGGCGTGCAGCACCACGGTCACGTTCACCCAGTTGCTTTCTTCCGGGAGCCGGGATCCGCAGGTCCTGCCTCTGCAACAGCTGCTCCAATGCCTCGGTTACTTCCCGGCAGGCACCGCGCCGAACGGCTATTTCGGGCCGGCGACGGAAGATGCCGTCAAGAAATTCCAGACGGCGAACGGCATCGCTCCGGTCGGCTATGTCGGGCCTGCGACGCGCGACGCGTTGAATCGCTACACGGTCAAATAGCGTTGCCTGCCGGACAAAAGAAAAAAGCCCCGATGGGGGGCTTCGCGGTCCGTCAGCCGGCGGGCCGTGTTACGTCGGTGCTCTCGAAGAGCCGAGTGGCCGACGTCTCGATGAAGCCGGGGAACAGGCGGCCGTCCGGACCGGGATAGCGTTTGGCGAACTCGTAGTAGCAGGCGGGGACGTTCCTGACGCCGTCCGCGAACGCGACCGGCACCTCTTCGGCCATGGTCGACGACTGTTCGAGCATCTGCGCGGGCGTTCCTTTCACCTCGCCGCCGCTGCCGTTCAGCGCGTAGCCGTGCGCCTTGAGGAAGGCGTTGAGCGCGCGGATGTCCTGCGTGAACGCGAGCGCATGGATGGCGACCGTGAAGTGGTTCGCGTGGTAGCCGAAGGCGGCGACCCAGGACGCGTATTCCGACTCGGCCTTGAGCGCCTCGTACGTCGCGTGCGACACGGGCGCCCAGGGGACCCCCGACCACAGGAACGCGGGATCGGCGACTGCGCCGTCCGGAACCTGGCCGGCGAGGCCGAGCGCGACGGCGCGCAGCGCGGGGGAGCATTCTCCCGTGCGCAGTTCGCTCACGAACACTTTGGGCAGCCCTTCCTCGGGCGGCTCCAGGTGGACGGCGGTCGCGTGCTTCTCGGCGATGTCGTAGTCGCCGCCGTGCGTATAGCCGCGCGCGGTGAAGTGCGCGGCGATCGCCGGCAGGGCGATGGGGGACAGATCGAACGTGCGGAAGGCGATGTGGTCGTTGACCACCCGTTCGCCTCGCGCCGTGAGAAGGTCATGGACGGCCTTGGCGCGCGGGTTCAGCCGCGCGTAGTCGTCCCAAAGCCGGTCGAGCATCGTCCTGATGTCGGTCATGGGGCATCCTCGCTTCCTTGCAAAGAACAAGCCTGCCAGGAACGTAGGACGGCGGCCGCCATTTGGCAACCTCCGCTTTGACAGGACCGCCGTTTGCGGCTGAAGTACGACCGTTCCGGCTTGGAACGGGTTCTTTCGAAAAGGAGAACGGCCAATGACGGCACACATCACCGTGCGGACGCCCATCGACGGCTCCGTGCTCGGCTCCGTCCCGGCGACCCCGCTGGCGGACTATGCGGCGATCTGCGAACGCTCGCAACGGGCGTTCCTCGCCTGGCGGGACATCCCCGCCCCCCGAAGGGGGGAGCTCATCCGCCTGTTCGGCGAAGTGCTCCGCGAGCGCCGCGAGGAGCTCGGGACGTTCGTCACGAAGGAGTCCGGCAAGATCCTCCGCGAGGGCATCGGAGAGGTGCAGGAGATGATCGACATCTGCGACTTCGCGGTCGGCCTCTCGCGCCAGCTCTACGGGCTGACCATCGCTTCCGAGCGGCCCGGCCATCGCATGATGGAGCAGTGGCATCCGCTCGGTCCGGTGCTCGTGGTGAGCGCGTTCAACTTCCCGGCCGCGGTCTGGGCCTGGAACTTCGCGCTCGCGATCGTCTGCGGCGATCCGGTCGTCTGGAAGCCGTCGGACCTCGCGCCGTTCACCGCGCTCGAGTGCCAGCGGCTGTTCATGGAGGCCTGCAAGCGTTTCGGTCCCGTGCCGGACGGCCTGTCGCAGGTCGTGCTCAGCGGCCGCGAGGCCGTCGTGCCGCTCGCGCGCGCGCCCGAGATGCGGCTCGTGTCCGCCACCGGCGGTTCGGCCCTCGGCTACGCCGTGAAGCAGGCGATCGCCGGCGACCTCGGCAAGCGCTGTCTGCTCGAGCTCGGCGGCAACAACGCGATGATCGTCTGTCCGACCGCGGACCTCGACCTCGCGCTGCGCGCCATCCTGTTCAGCGCGGTCGGCACCGCCGGCCAGCGCTGCACGTCCCTCCGGCGGCTGTTCGTCCACGCCGACGTCTGGGAACGGCTGATGCCGCGCCTCATCGAGGCCTACTGCACCGTCCCGGTCGGCGATCCGCTCGACCCGGCGACGCTCGTCGGACCGCTGCGCACCGCGCAGGCGGCCGCGGCGTTCGAGGCGGCCATCGGCCGCGCCGTCGCCGACGGCGGCACGCTGCTCGTCGGCGGCGGCCGCGAGATGCCGCACCTGGCCGAAGCGCGCTACGTGCGCCCGGCGATCATGCAGATGCCGCGGCACACCGACGGCATGCGCGAAGAGACCTTCGCGCCGCTCCTCTACGCCATGCGGTTCACCTCCTTCGAGGAAGCGCTCGCGCTCCAGAACGGCGTGCCGCAGGGGCTCTCGTCGTGCGTCTTCACGAACGACGTGCGCGAGGCGGAGCGGTTCATGGCCGCGTCCGGCTCGGACTGCGGCATCGCCAACGTGAACATCGGCCCGTCAGGTGCCGAGATCGGCGGCGCGTTCGGCGGCGAGAAGGACACCGGCGGCGGACGCGAGTCCGGCTCCGACGCCTGGCGCAACTACATGCGCCGCGCGACGAACACCGTCAACTGGTCGCGCGACCTTCCGCTCGCGCAAGGCATCACCTTCACATGAAAGACCCGGCCTCCAGGCCGGGTTTTTTCTTTCAGGCGTGTTCGTGCCCGTGCCGGTACCGCGCGACGAGGCGGTACCCCCAGCGCAGGAGCGTGCGGATGACCGGCAGACGGCCGAGCCGCGCGAGCCAGCGGCGTTTCGGGTCGGCCTCGAGCAGCTCCATGATCCCTTCGGCGTTCTTGTGCACGCGGCCCTTCTCGTCGATGACGTGGATCTCCTTCTCGGCGGCCTCGCGTCCCATCCCCGGCGGCAGCGGTTGGCTCGTGAAATCCACGAACTCGAGCGTCTTGCCCGCGTCCGCCTTCTTCGCCTTGTCGATGGTGATGCGGCAGAGCTTGCAGCTGCCGTCGTAGATGACCTGCTTCATACCTTAACTATTTTACCATGAATGTCCCTCGCGCGGGTGCCGCCGGCGCGGTATCATGACCGCATGGGAACCCTTTCGTCCGCCGCCGCGTCACTGTTCGACAACGGCACCGTGCCGGGCTACATGCTCGCCAAACTGCTCCTCCAGCGCGGCATGGCGCTCGTGTACTTGCTGGCCTTCGCCGCCGCGTGGTTCCAGTTCCGGCCGCTCCTCGGCGAGCACGGCCTGCTTCCCGTGCCGGAGTTCGTGAAGCATGTGCGCTTCTCGGACTCGCCCAGCATCTTCTTCTGGTTCCCCAAGGACGCGGCCTTCGCCGCCGCCGCGGCCGCCGGCGCCGTCATCTCCGCGCTCGCGCTCCTCGGCGTCACCGAACGCTTCGGCACGGCCGTCTCGATGGCCTCGTGGCTCGCGCTCTGGGTCCTCTACATGTCCTTCGTGAACGTCGGCCAGACCTTCTACGGCTTCGGCTGGGAGTCGATGCTGTGCGAGGCCGGCTTCTACGCCGCCTTCCTCGGCCCCGCCGGCGTCCGCCCGCCGTTCCTCGTCATCATGATGTTCCGCTGGATGCTGTTCCGCACCATGTTCGGCGCCGGCATGATCAAGCTCCGCGGCGACGCGTGCTGGCGCGACCTCACCTGCCTGTACCGCCACTTCGAGACGCAGCCGATGCCGAACCCGCTCAGCTGGTACTTCCACTGGCTGCCCAGGCCGCTCCTGCGCGGCGGCGTGCTCTACAACCATTTCGTCGAGCTCATCGTGCCGTTCGCGTACTTCCTCATGCAGCCCTTCGCGGCCGTCGCCGGCGTCCTCACGCTCCTTTTCCATGGCATGCTGCTCGTGAGCGGTAACTTCGCCTGGCTCAACTTCATGACGCTGGTCTTGTCGTTCAGCCTGCTGAACGACAAGGTCCTGTCGCTCGTGCCGGGACTGGCCAGGATCGCCGCCGCGCACGCGGCCTTACCCTCGCAGCCGGTCGGATGGGCGGTGCTCGTGCTCGCCGCCATCGTGGCGATGCTGAGCGTCTTCCCCATCATCAACCTGCTCTCGCCCCGGCAGGCCATGAACGCCGACTACAATCCTCTGCACCTCGTCGGTTCTTACGGCGCGTTCGGCAGCATCACCGAGAAGCAGTTCGTCGTCGTCGTGGAAGGCACCGACGCGGAAGACCCCTCGTCATCGTCGTGGAAGGAATACGGCTTCCGCGGCCGTCCCGACGACCTCGACCGCCGTCCGCCGCAGATCGCGCCGTACCATGAACGGCTTGGCTGGCTCATGTGGTTCGCCGGGTTCACCCCTCCCGAATACGAGCCGTGGTTCCAGAACTTGCTTGGCAAGCTGCTGGCCGGAGACAAGGGCATCGCCTCGCAGCTGTCGCGGAACCCTTTCCCCGCCACGCCGCCCAGGTACGTCCGGGCCATCCTTTATGAATATCATTTCACGACCCCCGAGGAGCGGCGTGCCTCCGGCAACTGGTGGACCCGCAAGCCGCTCGGCGAATATTTCCCGATGATGAGCCTCGAGCAGGCTGAGCGGCTCCTGCCGTCCTACGTCTTCCGCTGAGCCGCTTCGGCGCCGGACCCCGCACCCTTGCAAGACAGCCGTCTGTCGCCTATCATGACGGTCTTATCCGTCATCACCTACCATGCCCCAGATCACCGTCTACGGCGGCCGTTTCGGTTCGTCGTTCCGTCCTCACTGGATGCTCGCCGAACTCGGCCTCCCTTACGAGACCGCCAAGCTCGACATGCGCGCCGGCGAACACAAGCAGCCTGCCTACCTCGCCGTCAATCCGATGGGCCAGGTCCCGGCGATGGTCTACGACGGCTTCGTCCTGACCGAGTCGGCAGCGATCGTCCACTATCTCGCCGAGAAGCACGATCCGTCGTTCTTCGGCCCGGCGACGCCCGAATCGCACGCGACGCTGCTCCGCTGGGAGCTCTTCACGCTGCTCAACGTCGACAAGAACTTCGCGCTGCTCGCGGGCAAGTCCTGGGGGAAGCCCGCGGCGCCCGAGGCCGAGGCCAAGGCCCGCGAGGCGCTCGCCGGCTCGCTCGCCGTGCTCGAAGCCTGGCTCGCGCAGCATCAGTACGTCGCCGGCGACGCGTTCACCGTCGCGGACGTCGTCTGCCGCCCCACCTTCAATTACGCCGAGGCCGCGGAGTTCGACCTCTCCGGCTATCCGGCCATCACCGCCTGGGCGAAGCGCTGCGCCGACCGGCCCGCGTACGCCAAGGCGAAACAAGGCTGACATGCGCGCGCTCGACATCACCGGACTCCGCAAGACCTACGCCGGGGGCGTGGAAGCGCTCAAGGGCGTCGACCTCGCCGTCGAGGAAGGGGATTTCTTCGCGCTGCTCGGCGCGAACGGCGCGGGCAAGACCACGCTCATCAGCATCGCGACGGGCCTGACGACGAAGACCGCCGGCTCGGTGTCCGTCTTCGGCGTCGACCAGGACAAGGACCCGGACGCCACGCGCGTCATGATCGGGCTCGTGCCGCAGGAGTTCAATTTCAGCATCTTCGAGACGCCGCGCGACATCATCGCGACGCAGGGCGGTTATTACGGCATGCCCCTCCGGGAAGCGCAGGCCCGCGCCGACGAACTGCTCGAGGCGCTGGGCCTCAAGGACAAGGCGAACGTGCAATCCATCTCGCTCTCCGGCGGCATGAAGCGCCGCCTCCTGATCGCGAGGGCGCTCGTCCATCGCCCCAGGCTGCTCATGCTCGACGAGCCGACCGCGGGCGTCGACGTCGAGCTGCGCCGCGGCATGTGGGACTACCTGCGCGCGCTCAACGCCGCGGGCACGACCATCGTGCTGACCACGCACTACCTCGAGGAGGTCGAGCAGCTCTGCAAGAACATGGTCATCGTCCAGCGGGGGAGCGTGGTGAAGTCGGGCCCGGTCAAGGCGCTCATGGCCGAGGCCGACGGGCGCCGCTACCGCGCGACCCTGTCCGCCGCGCCCACCGAGGCGCAGGCCGCGGCGTGCGGCGCCGAATCGCGCGACGGCGCCGACATCGTCGTGTCGCTCGCGTCGGGCGACACCCTCGAGGCCTTCATCGGACGCGTCAAAGCGGCCGGGCTGCAGGTCGTCGACCTGAACCACGCGCACAACCGGCTCGAGGAACTGTATCTCTCGACCATCGCCAAATGATATGAAGGCATCCCTCATCCGCAACGCCTACATGACGATGGTGCGCAAGGAGACGTTCCGCATCTTCCGCATCTGGCCGCAGACCATCCTGCCGTCGCTCATCACGCAGTCGCTGTATTTCCTCATCTTCGGCGGCTTCGTCGGCTCCCGGGTCGGCCAGATGGGCGGCGTCTCCTACATGACCTTCATCGTGCCCGGCCTCGTGATGATGGCCGTCATCACGAACAGCTTCATGAACGTCGTGTCGACCTTCTTCATGGCCAAGTTCATGAAGAACATCGAGGAGATCCTCGTGTCGCCGACGCCGAGCTGGGTGATGCTCGCGGGTTACGTCACCGGCGGCATCGTGCGCGGCACGGTGAACGGCGCGCTGGTCCTGGCCGTGTCGCTGTTCTTCACGCGCCCTCCGGTGGTCCATCCCTGGGCCGTCGTCGTCTTCCTGCTCCTGACCGCGGGCCTGTTCTCGCTCGGCGGGTTCCTGAACGGCATCTACGCGAAGAAGTGGGACGACATCAGCATCTTCTCGACCTTCGTGCTGACCCCGCTCACGTACCTCGGCGGCGTGTTCTATTCCATCTCGTCGCTGCCGCCGTTCTGGCAGGTCGTGTCGCGCCTCAATCCCATCTCGGCGATGGTCGACGGCTTCCGCTACGGGTTCTTCGGCACCTCGTCGATCCCCGTATGGCAGAGCGTGGTGTTCCTGGTGCTCGCCAACGCCGCGCTGACCGCTCTGTGCCTGCGCCTCCTGCGCAAGGGCGTGGGGCTCAAGAAGTGAAGGATGCATGCAAAGACCCGGCCGCGCAGGCCGGGTCTTTCGATGTTCGCGCTATTGGACCTTCAATTGCCCCGAGATCGGGGACTCGAGCTGGCTGCCGAGGTAGACGCCGCCTTCGGCCTTGTACGTCCCGAGGCGGTTGATGTTCCAGGTGAAGCGGATCTTTTGCCCCGCCTCGTACGGATGCGTTTCCGTCGCCTCGCCCATGATGCCGGGGCCGCTCAGCGTCAGCGTGACGACGGG
>Ga0310810_10006132_pt1 | contig 13540 bp, 13 predicted proteins | sample NCmetagenome_FD_207641 | JGI IMG/M metagenome (GOLD analysis project Ga0310810, IMG submission 207641) | Soil microbial communities from experimental microcosm in Duke University, North Carolina, United States - NC | ecosystem: Engineered > Artificial ecosystem > Soil microcosm > Unclassified ... | reverse complement strand
ACGACCGACGCACAAGCCGAATAGAGATCCGTGAAACCGGTGCCGGCCCAGGGCCATTCGACTCGCGTGATGTCCTTCCCGCGTCCCCTCCACACACTGACCTTCGGGGCTTCGTGATCGCACACGACGATTGTGGCGGAGGTGAATGGTGACGAGAGATACGCGGTGCAGGCGTGCGCGAGGTGATGGTCCAGTCGCTCGACGTCACGGCTGTCTACGACCTCACTGCCAGTCTCAGCCATCGCGTAGCGCACGACGTCGCTGCGCGTGCTTCCGAACCGATCGAGAAGCAGGTCGAGTGCTTCGTCAGGCAGCCCGGTCGCATTCGAGCCGGCGCGCCGAATCCGTGTGACGCGTTCCTGCTCGCACACGCCGATGCGGTCTGACTCCGCCACCAGCGCCACACAGGCCTGGCTGGAGGTGCCTGACAATCCGGCGGTGAGCTGACCCGTCACGTCTTCCTAAATCGTCGACAACAATCGCTTGATGTCAGCCGCGGTCTTTGTATCAGGCCCGACAGACATCGCCTTCTCGAGCGACGCTCTGCCCCTATTCTTGTCGCCGGCCTGCAGATACGCGAGACCGAGGTGGTAGTGGAAGGTCGCATTCGCCGGTGCCTTTGCCACGCTCCGCTCGAACTGGAGAATGGCTTCCTTCGGGCGGTTCTTCTTGTAGAAGATCCACCCGAGCGTGTCCGTGATCTCGGGCGTCTCCGGCGACACCGCGGCCGCCGACTGCGCGAGCTGAAGTGCGATGTCCAGATTCTCGCCGGCCTCGACTTGCAACCATGCCAGGTTGTTGGCGGCGACCGGAGCGCGAGGATCGATCGCGAGAACGTCTTCGAAACGCTTCCGCGCGGGAGCAATTTGTCCCTGACTTTGAAGAATGATGCCACTCATGGTCAGTGCTGCGATCGGCTTGGTCTGTCGAGTTGCGAGATTGTCGAACTCCTTCCTCGCCTCGTCGAGCTTGCCCTGCGACAGGTACAGTTCGGCCAGCATTCCATAGGCTGGTAGCAGCGTCGCATCCTTCTCAATTGCTTGACGAAGGAAGCGTTCGGCCTGCCCGCCATCCCCGGCGGATGCATAGGTGCGCGCCGCGAGCATTAGAACTTCGGGCGTCGGATTGGCCTTCACCCGCTCGTCGATGCGCCTGGTCGCGGCAGCCGTGTTCTTCGCGCGCAGATCCAACGCAATCAAACCCGCGAGTGCTTCCGGCGAATTCGGGTTCGCTGCGATCGCCCGTTCGAACGCGGCTCGCCCACCGGGGATGTCGTTCTTCACGACCGCGAGTACACCAGCCAGAGCCTGTACGTCAGCCAGTTCGCCGCGCTGCGCGAGCAACGGAACCAGCTCCTTCTCGGCTCTCGCGATGTCCCTCGCTGCCAGCAGACTGCGAACCAACACCAGACGCGCGTCGACGCTGGTGGGCTCATTGCGCGCGGCCTCTTCCGCGCTCAGCACTGACTCGGCTGGCTTGCCGATCGAGATCAAGAGCTTCGACAGCTCGACCTGCGCCGCGGCGATTCGCGGGTTGATTCGGAGCACCTCGCGAAACGCCGCTTCTGCAGGCGTCGAGTCACCGCGCGTGGCGTACATCCGTCCGAGCAGCAGCTGGGCCTCTGCCGATTCGGGATGCGATTCCGCAGCGGCCTTGACGCTGGCGAGCGCCGTGTCACGCTTGCCTTCGTCAAAAAGCAGTTGTGCCTTGAGGAGTTGCGCGTCCAAATCCTGGCGGTCGGTCGCCAGGATGCCTTCGATCGTCTTCTGGGCCTGGGCGCGATCGCCTGAGATCGCGTACGCGCGGGCGAGCAGTTGCTGCGTGCCCGGAATATTCGGGGTCTTCTCGTTGAGAGCCGTCAAACGCGAGATCGCGTCCTTGCTTCGACCGGCCAACAGGTAGTAGTTGACGAGCGCAATGACCGATGCCGGATCGTTCGACGAGTCCGCGACCGTCTTCAAGTATCCTTCGGCTTCCGCAGTTCGGCCTGTCGCCAGGGCGAGAGCCGCCATCGCGCGATTCGTCGAAGGATCGTCCGGCTTGACTTTCAGCGCGGCGCGGAACGTCTCCTCCGTTTCTGCAGCGCGCCCCACGGCCCAATAGTAGTTGCCGAGCGCCAGATAGCCTTCGACCGCTGCGGGCGCCATCTGAACGGCTTGCTTGAACGTCTTCTCAGCTTCGGCGCTGCGGCCGCTAGCCAGCTCGATGAACGCCTTCTGTGTAAAGGTCGATCCGCGCGACGGATCAAGTCGAATGGCTTCTTCAATCGCCTTCAGCGCTTCGTCGAACGACTTCAGCCCCGCAAGCGCGTTTCCCCGAAGAATGTGTGCGGTCACATCCTGCGGGCGCAGCTTGAGCGCGATTTCGGCTTTCGCCAGCGCATCGTCGGCCTTTCCCGATGCGAGAAGAAGCGTGCCCGCCTTCACGTTCACGTCGAAGTCCTGGGGCAGGAGGTCGGCGGCGCGCACGAATTCCGAGAGGGCGTTCGCGAGGTCGCCGATGCGCAAGTACGACTCCGCCAGCTTCGCCCGCGCGTCCGCGTAGCGGGCATCGACGGCCACTGCGTTTCGGTACTCGATGATGGCGGGACGATAGTCGCCTTTATCGAAGTAGGCATTCCCGCGAGCAAGGAAGTTCTGCTTCCTCGCCTCTGGATCTCCTGCGCACGCTCCACAAAGAACCACAACCGCAAGGAGACTGAGGACGAAGGCAAATCGACGTCTGTAGCCGGGGACGAAAGTGTTCATTTGTCTCATGTTGATGTGTAACGCTCAGTGCAGACCCGAGGCCTCGGTAGACGGTTCAAACGGTGCAGACATGCTCACCAATCTCACCTGCGCTTCTCTCAAAGTAGCGAATGTAAGTGTGTGGCTTGGCAAGCACCTGCGGGTCATCTGCCGTGATTCTGTATTCGAGGTACTGTCCCCTGTCGATCGGGCGAATCTGCTCCACCAGCCGCAACTTATCGCTGTGCAGCGTTCCGTTGCTGTCTAGCCAGGTCTTCTCATTGAGGCCTGTCGTTTCCACGATGAGAGTAGAGCCGTCGATTCTGCCAGTGGAGTAGCCTTGCCAGGTCGGTTCGGGGACCGTTCGGTTGTCTGGCTTGAAGTGAATCGTCCGGAAGTACCCGCGAGCCACGTCCTCGAACAACACCATGAGCGTGCCGAGGGCTGGAGCTTGAACCAGTTCGATCTTGACCCCCTCCCGCGCCATCATTCGGAAGGGTCCGATCGGCTCGCACCGTCGTTCCGGATCGCCGATATCGTCCGCCTCATTGCGCGAGACTCCCTGGAGAGGTGTCAGGTCTTCCGGCTGACCCACATTCCTCAGCCCGCCCGGAGTTCTCACGTCGCCGGCAATCGATTGAAACACGCCCTCGAAAGCGGCGGGAATCTCAACAGTGGGAGACTCTGCGGCGCTCTTCGACGTCACAATCACGGCGAACAGGAAGAGGCTGGACAGGGCTCGTGTCATCGATTGCGGACCTCTCTCGCACGTGCAAGCTGACCTTTGAGCGCTTCGTTCCGATAGTCGCGCCAGATCTGCAAATCGTCGTTGCACACGTTTTCGGGCATGGTGTCACCGACACGTCGGAAGTACCGGGTATAGGCGTACGCCGACGTCAGAGCCTTTCTGTCCTCGATGACATAGTGCACCTCAAGGAATGCGCCTTCACGGACCCGACGAATACGCTGTAATACACGGGTTTCCTCAGTGTGAGGCTCCATCGTTGATTGCAGCCATGACTTGTCGTTGAAACCGACCGTGTCGACCACAAGCGTGTCGCCATCCCAGTAGCCGATCGAGTCACCATTCCAGGTCGGCAACACGTGCGCCGGATGCGTCCGGTTCATGTAGACCCGCTGCACGCCATGCATCTCGATATCGGCGTAAGCAATGACGATCTTTGTGGGGCGCGGTATCAACATGAACCCACCGTTGAAGCCGGTGGCGCGAAACCAACCTGCCGGCTGACAGACGGCGCCTGTGTCGTCTGCGATGCCATCCGTCGCTTCGGCCTTTGCGCGTGCCCACGGTTGCAACCGATCGTGAATCAGCGGTGGCAACCAGGGATTCAACGGCTCGAGGCCGTCGAGGTCCTTGGGGCTGGTCACCATTCGGTAGAACCCTGCCCACTCGAGGACGTTCGATGGCGCTGCGTTCTTCTGAGCGCTTGCGATACTTTCGTCGTCGTACAGCCGCGTGAACTGTGGCAATGGCACAGCGGCTGGCGGCGCCTCGCCCGTGCGAATCTGCTGAATCCGGCCCTTTACATCCCGCAACAAAACGAACACCGACGTACGCTCCGCTCCGGAGTAGAGGCCGAATCCAAATGACGCCCCCATCAGCGCGCAAGCGACCAGAGCGAATGCCAACGTCCTCACCATCACTAGATCCGTCGCGCAATCAGCGACACCAGCTCGCCGACATTCTTCAGACCTGCCACCTCACCCGTGCGGAAACGAATGCCGAACGACTGCTCGACTTCAACCATCAACTCGACGTTTGCGAGTGAGTCCCATCCCGGCACCATCGACGCCGTCGTGTCGGTATCGACACTCAACCGCGGGTCGTCGAAAAACCGCACGAACACCTCTCGCACTCGCGAGAGAATTTCCAGCTCTTTCGCCATTACGCCAGCTCTTCCCTTTCTACAGTGATGAAATGTTGTGGGCTCTCAAAGTTCGCCAGGCCGAGGCGGTAGCTCGTGCCCTGCTCGGACTCGGCACATCGCTCGAAGCCGAGATCGTCGAGAAGATTGCGCACGAGCTCATTGCGCCCGGTGGCAAGAAATCGCGCGCGCAGCTCGCTGACGCCGCGCGCGTGAGCCCAATCGACCAACCGGCACAGCAGCATGCGCTCGACACCGCGTTTCAGAACACGGCAGCTCATGAGCCAGTCGTCGATCTCGACTGCATCCCCGCGATGCGAAGCGATCAGGACGCTGATCAGGCCATGATCACCAAAGCGGTCCGCCAGACGAACTGCCATCGTGCAGACCGACGGATCGTGTGAAAGCCCCTGCACTTCGCTCTCGGTCAAGCGTCGCGTCGTCAGATTGAACTGGTTCGTCTTGTTGATCAGTTGCGTCGCTCGCGCAAGTGAGACGCCGTCGATCGGCGCCACCTGCGCATGCATGTCCAGCGACGAGAGAAACGCGGAGAGATCCATGGTCTCGGCGAGCGCACGAACTTCCGCACGAGTCTGATACTGGCCCGCGCGCGTGCGATCGTCGTCAGTGACCCGCGCGACTTCAAGCCAGCGAGTGGCTTCCAGTGCGCCTGCGTACTCAGACGGGTCTTCGGGCAAGTCGATGACGGCGACCTCGGGCAGCGATTGGCGTATCAGTTCACGTTCAGCAGGATTGTCATCCACGAACACGAAGGAGTCGAGACCGAGATCCAGATCCGCGGCCATCGCGCGCAGACTGTCTGCCTTCGGATCCCAGGACGCCCTGAATGCGGCGAAGTCGGAGAGCCTGAGCACAGTCTCTGGATGCTCCTCGAATGGCAGGCGAGCATTGGACGGCTCGTTCTTGCTCGAAACAGCCAGGAGGATGCCGCGCTCGCGAAGCGTGCGCAGGTACTGTTGAAACGCTTTGAACGCCTCGCCTCTCGGGCTGCCTTCACCGAGTTCGATCCCTGAGAGACCAGCGTCGCCGATCACTCCGCCCCACAGCGTGTCGTCGAGATCCAGGACGACGACCTTGCGACTCGCGCCAAGCGCACCCGCAATGACGCCCGCAACGGTCTGCACGTACTCGACAGCCATGTCGAACGATACCGGCTGCTTCGCTTCGTTCCACAGGCGGGCATCGTGCCAGTGCGCGACGCCATGCCGTGCCGACAACTCGGCGGTGTCAATCAAATGGATGCCCGGAGGCACCAGATCTCCAAGCTTCACATTCAGCCGCCGAATGAAGTTATTCCGGTCGCCGGCAATGCGTGCGCCAACATTCCCCAGCGGTCGCGTAGGGAATGCATGGAAGTTGTCGAGCAACACTTCGGCACGGCTGCTCGCCCGAAAGTTGTCACACGCCGCCAACAGCTGCTTCGCTACACGCTCGGCCACCGCGTCAGCCTCGTCCGCTGTCGCAAAGGTCGCAGGCCACTCGGGGATGTCGAATGGCGTCAGAACGACCAGCGCGAACTGCGCGCCCCACCGCGCGGCTCCGCTCTCGGGATCGATCAACTCCTGCATGAACGATCCGTACGGCGCGGTATAGATGTCGGGAGCGAAGCCGCGTGCCAGCAAGGCCAGCGCGAGCTGCGGAGCCATCATGTCAAGCGTTGATCGGCCTAGTAGCGCCAGTCGAACTGGACGCGATTTCTCTGGACGACTGCCTCCGCGCATCAAGTGGTAGGCGCGCCGCGCGAGCCGTCGAAATTCGCTTGGCCGTGCGGATGCCGCGCGGGCCGCTGCGAGTAGCTCCTTCCATTCGCTCACTGGAGTTCCATGTCTCGAATTGCCATCGCCACTTCACGCGAGATGACCAGGCTTGCTGCCCTCGTCGGGTGAACCCAATCCACGAATCCGTCGTCATTCAACGCATCTCGTAGATCCAGAAACGGCAGGTCGCCGACACCTTCACGCAGCACGCTCATGTACGCCTCGTGGATGCCGGCTTCATAGAAGCCGTGACGCGACCACCCGCCTTCCGGCATGTTCACAACGAGGATCCGTGTGCCGTTTCGCGAGGCAATCTTTCGCAACCGATCGAAGTCACGCAATATCGCCGTGCGCTGGTCGAGCGGATTCATTGTTCGTAGAACAACATTGAACCCGCCGCCTTGCTTGGCGATCTCGTAGTAGAGCGCCTTATCGCGGGGTCCCTCATTGTAGAAACGTGCGCCGACCAGGAAGTGGTCGCGAAAGGACTGTTCCAAATCTTGATCGCGAACTCGCGCTTCAGCCGCGAGCCCAACCGCCCACAGCGCCTTCATGAAACGTACGCCTGAGTGGCCGGCGAGATGAATGCGAGCAACGATGCTCTCAAGAAAACTCTTCTCGACCAACCGCTGCGGTTCGACGCTCTCGTCGAGACTGTAGTAAGGGCTGTATCGATTGAGAACGATAGGCAGCGGTCTCTCCCCCGGGGCGTAGTTCTGAAGAAAGCGCGGAGTGACGGCAACGATCATCAAACCGCCGAGCGCGTCGGTGCCGTAGACCTTCTCGATGTACTCGAGCTGCGAAATCGCATCCTCGAAAGTCGAAAGACTCAGCGAATCGTTCACGAGTCTCGCGCCTCCGAGCGTCTCGCGGAACGGCTCCGGCCAGAATGCCTCACGAGCTTCAGACGGGCCGAGTACGAAGATGCGGCTGTGTTCGCCGACGGGATACCGGCTGCTTGACATCAGCTGCATCCACTCTTCGTAGCGCCAGAGGTGCGCGTCGAAACGCTCCTCGACCTCGTCCGACAACCACGAGGACGCGGCACACAGAACGACCCAGACCACCAGGCAGGCGCCAAGGCCGGTCGCCAAGGAACGTGCGCGATCAGAAGGCACGGTAGACGAAGTCAACTCCGCTTCGCGCGAGGAACGTCAGCACGAGGATCTGAGCGATCAGGAGTGCGAAACGCCAAGCCAGCCTCATCGCGAGCTGCTGGCCAAGCCAACCAGCGACAGCAGTTGTACCGGCGTCAGCACGAAGAAGACGTATGCGCTCGCGGTTGCCACGAATGTCACAGCCGTCCCCAGAATCGCCCACGACGGTCGCGCGCGCAGGTCGCGAAGTCCTTGCGCTCCCAATCGAAGAGACAAGACATGCTCAGTGGTGCGATATGCAACCTGGTAAAACGCGTGAACGAGCCCGAAGAGGACGAACGACAGCGTCGTCCCATGCCATACCCCCGCGACGATCATCGTGACGGCAATCGCCACGTTGCGTGAAGCGAAGCGACGGTTGCGCATGAGTCCCGAGCGTAGCAACGCCGTGTAAACAGGATGAAAGACGTAGTCGGTCAGCCACTCTGTCAACGACCGGTGGACACGGAGCCAGTACTGCGCGATGTTGGGTGAGAAGAACGGCAGCCAGAAGTTCTCGGGCGGCGCGACGCCCATTAAGCGGCCGATGCCGATCACGATGTCGCAGTACCCCGAGAAATCGCAATACAGGTAGAGGTAAAAGAACCACGAGCCCAGCATCACCGCGCCGGGGCTCAGACCGGAAATCGACTCGCCTGGCAGGAGCGCCAGCCCGATCAGCAGGTCGGCCAGCACCCATTTCTTGAGATAACCGCGCAGAATGCGATTGATCGCATCGAGATGCGACGCGAGATCCGGCTGGAGTGGCTCGATGCGTCCTTCCCACTGGTCGAGAAAGCCCTGGTAGCGCTGAATGGGACCCAACAGAAACGTCGTGAAGTTGAGGCAATACGCGATGTACGACCAGAAGCCGATCCGCGGCAGCGCACCGCCCGATGAATCGACAACGACATGGACCACTTTGAAGAGCAGATAACTCAGGCCCGCTGTGGCCAGGGCCGAGTTCCAGAAGCCGCCGGGAAGCAACGCCACGACGACGTCGTATCCGCGCAAGTAGACAAAGCCTGCGACGAGCGACGCCACCGCCGGCGCCGTAAACCGGGGCCAGCGCTGCACGACCCTCGCGAATATGAACCCAGCGATGAGAAACGCCGCCGTCGACGTGCGACCCACCGGCGATAAGAAACTCGCTGCGTAAACGGCCGAACCGACGATGAAGCCTGCGAGTCGAAGCGGACCCGACACAAAACGAACCCACAGCACCAGCGCGATGGCCAGAGAAATGAACTCGAGCGAGAGAAGAGTCATGCGTCAGCGGTGTGCACGCACACGTCGGCGTGGTTGCGACACCCTCAGTGGTGACCCAGCGCCTGCGCGATGAGCTGCGACACAATTGCGTTCCCTCTTTCGTTCCAGTGATGGTCGTCGCGGTAGTACAGGAGTTCCTCCTGAGCGAATGGTCGGAGGGAGTCGAGCAGGTTCACGACGGAGAAGCCCATTTGCTGCGAGAGATCGGCGACGTAGCTTGCGAAATAGGGCTTGGCCGATAGTGTCGGAAATCCCTCGAAGGCATTCCCATAGAGCCGTGCATCAGAGGGTGCGATGATGACCGTCACGCTGAACCGCCCTTGCTGGCTGAGCGTACGCATCTCTTGAAAGGTCCTATCGAGACGCGGCCGATTGGGATGATTCATGACGTACTCGAGAGGCTGGGTGGCCGCATCCATGTCGGCGGGCACGAAGAAGCGGTAACCAAACTTCGCCGAATGAAACAGCGGCAGCGGCAGCGCCTGGCCGTCGATCTCGTATTGTCCGTAGGGATGGCTGCCGCTCGAGAAAGCCAGCTGCCCACGCACGATGCGCCGGAGGACGCTCGTGTTCTTGATCCGCGCGGGAACCGAGAGCACAGGCTCCAGAAGCGTCCCGTCAAACGGCGACCGCGGCGGCGCCCCATCGTCACTCAAGAGCTCGTCGTAGGAATTTTCGAGATCGTTTCCCTCGAAGATCATCCACAGCAATCGCTGCACATGCATCGACGCGTGAGTCTGGAGCATGTACTTGAAGAGCTCCAACTGCGATCGCGGGCCAGTCGCCGATACACCCAGGTTGTAAACCGGTGCTCCGATGGAACGGCCAAGCAGATCCGTCCACGTCTTGCCTTCGTCGGTCGCAAACCCGAAGACAAATGAGTCGCCGAGCGCGAAGACATGACTCTCGGAAAGCGGCTCCAGCTCGCGAAGCCCGTCTGGGCCGATGAAATATGAGAGCGACCGGCGTTCGAGGACCTGATCCGCGAGCGTTCGTGAGTTGAGCATCGACGACACGTAGCGTTCGCCGAACGTCTCGCCAGTGACTCTCACGTTCGGCTTGTAAAGACGAAAGTTTCGGCGTGTCGGTGCGTACTGCCGTGGATACAGCTCGCCATGCCAGATCGCCGGATCGCTCGTTCGTCCGTCGGCGCCGACGAGTGCCTCCTCTTGCCTCGTCGCGATGTTGTCGCGGACGGCGAGAGCCAGGTCGGCGACCATGAACGCGCACGTCAGGCCAATACAGGTCAGCCCGATTGCGAACATGTGCTGTGACGAGACGATTCGTGTGATCAGTCGCGTCCGCGGCATCATGGCAATGAGCGCGCAGCCGATACCAAAGACGATCGCAAGCCCGATCAGGCTCATGCGAACGCCACCCAGCGTCACCTCGAAGAGAAAGGCAGCGCTAAGATAAGCCCAGAGTATCGCGAGGCCTCGCACGAACATCGTCGGTCCGAGGCGTTCAGGAAGCGAGGCGGGCGCCGTGCGATGCCTGTCGGTGGGAGATGCCACTACTGTGAGCCGATCCTTACTGTTGCGCCGAATGGCGCTGCTGATGGTTGTCGTGACCGTGGCGTCGTGGCCCGTCGTTCAGAAGGCGGCGGACCAGCGCACCCTGTGGAATCAACCCTTCGAGCCGTTCCGCGTCGTCGGCAACGTGTACTTCGTCGGGACCGCCGATCTCAGCTCGTTCCTGATCGTCACGCCCGAAGGCTCGTTTCTTCTCGACGGTGGCTTGAAGGAATCGCCGCCTCTCATCGTCCAGAGCATCAAGAAGCTGGGCTTCCGTCTCGAGGACGTGAAGTACCTGCTGAACAGCCACGCGCATTACGACCACGCCGGGGGCCTCGCTGAACTGCTTCGGTTGTCTGGCGCGACCATGGTGGTGAGCGACGCGGACGCGCAGCCGCTGCGAACAGGGAATCGCGACGTTCCCGGCGTCAACGTCGGTCGCACGATCGCTGACGGTGCGAGTCTGCAGCTCGGTAACACGCGAATCACGGCGCATGTAACACCGGGCCACACGCGAGGGTGCACGACGTGGAGCACGATCGTTGCTGAGAACGGGCGAGATTATCGTGTCGTCTTTCACTGCGGCACTCGTGTGGTCACACGGCTGATCGGCAACCCGTTGTACCCGGAAATGGCGGCCGACTACGAACACACGTTCCGGCGGCTTCGGGATTTCGAGGCCGACGTCTTTCTCGCCGAGCATCCACGGTTCTTCGATATGGCAAACAAGGTCAGGAGGATGCGTGCTGGCGAGCCCAACCCGTTCATCGATCCAACGGAGATGCGGCGTTTCGTCGATCGCTCCGAACGAGAGTTCCGGGCGGCCCTGGCGACCGAACAGGCGGCCAGGCCCGGGAGCTGAGTTCTACTCCTTCTTCGCCGCGAGTTTCTGCAGGATGACGCGCTTGAAGGTGGCGAAGTCCTTGTACATGTCGATCGCCTCCTCTGGATCCACGTCGACACCGAACTCTTCTTCGAAGCCCGACACGAGCATCAGATGCTGCATCGAATCCCACTGCTGCAGGGCGCCTGGCTCGCTGGCATCGCCAATCTCGCCCGCCGGCACCTGAAGAATCGTGGCAAACAGCTCGCGGATTTGTTCCTCCACACTTCCCCCTATCACGATGTCCAACGTCGACTCACGCGTACGGCGGTCCGCCGCCGGTGACCATTACCTTCTGCCCCGTCGTGAACGACGAATACGAAGACGCGAGGAACACGATCGCGCGGGCCACGTCGACGGGCGTCGCAGGCCGGCGCATCGGAATCTCCTGGGCAATCTTCCGGCGGAAACCTTCGGCTACGTGCGCAACCATGTCGGTCTCGACAAAGTTCGGCACCACCATGTTCACGAGAATGTTTCGTGACGCGAACTCAACGGACAGACTGCGCGTCAGCCCGACGAGCGCGGACTTGGCCACAACGTACTTCGTCTGATCGGGTGGCGGGTTGTCCGTCGCGACGGTCGAGACGTTGATGATCTTGCCACCACCCTGCTCGAGCATCAGCGCGATCGCTTCCTGGCAGCAGAAGAATGCGCCTTTCAGGATCACATCCAGGTCGCGCTGCATCTCGTCCCAACTGAGTCGCAGGAACGGCGACGGGCGGAAATCACGAGCGGCATTGTTCACGAGTACGTGTAGCGCTCCGTAGCGTTCGTGCGTCTGGCGCACGAGCGACCGGACCTGCTCGACTTCGGACACGTCCGCGGCAATGGCCACCGCTTCCCCACCGCCGTCGACGATTTCTTGCACGACGCGATCGGCATCGGCGGCGCCATGACGATAGTTGACGACGACCTTCGCGCCGTGAAGCGCAAACAACTTGGCTGTGGTCTCGCCGATGCCTCGACTCGCGCCAGTGATGAGCACGACCTGGTCGCGCAGTCCAAAGTCGGCCGCGACCTCGCCGAGTTCCTTCAGGCTTGGCATCCGACGCGATGGCGATGCCACGAGCGTCGATGCTTTCCCCTTCACGACGACCTGGTCGCCGCCACGAGCCGTGACCAGCAGTTCCTTCTTGATGATCCGGGTCGCGCCAGACCGGTGCGTGATCCGGCCTCTCATCGTGTAGGGAACGTTCAGTTCGATTGGGTGCTCACGCTGCGCGGAGAACTCGAGGAAAGTCGCGGATGCGCCAGGCAAGCTGATACCGATGGACGTCGAGTACAGGAGCACGGACAACAGCGCCGGTACGTCGAAGCTGTCGAGGACCTCGGCGGCGAACTCGGGAGGCGCGTCGCTGCCGGAGGCCAGGAGCGAGACGAACTCAGCCACGGCGGCCGGCGTCACCATGAAGTCGAGCGAATCGGTTGCGCCGAGATCGATATCCTCCCAGAGATGGTGGCTGCCCTTCATTTTCGGGACGAGGTACGCCTGTCCAGTGCTCGCGCCCGTCTTCGTCTCGCCACGAATGGCTGCTCTCGCTTCATAAATCGCTGTGACCCTGCCACTGGTCACGACGGTCGGTCTCACGTCGTGTGCGGTCTCGATGGCGTAGTCGAACGCGACGCGCGCGCCCGTATCCTCAACTCGGGGAATTCCAACGGTCAATCTCAGTGGCGTATCGGTGAAGACCGGGGCGGCGAATCGGCCCGCGAGGCTGACGGGAATGCACCGATAGCCGTCGACACGAAAAGGAGCGAGCAGCGGCAGAAACGAGAGCGGAAGCATCCCGTGAACGACGGTCCTGCGATACGAGGAGCGCCTGGCGAACGTCTCGTCGACGTGCAGGCGGTTCCAGTCGCCGGTCAGCGCGGCAAACCGCTCGACCAGCTCGGGTGACGGCCGCAGGTCAACGCTCGTCGGCGCGGCCTTGAGTGCTGCGTCCGGAATCACCGGCGCTCCGGTTTGCTGTGTCACCCTCGTGTCCATAGGTTCAGAGTCAGAGTCGCGTCCTCACATCGATTCGGTCATCACCGTTCAATGGAGGCATAGCTTCGCCCTGTGAGTCACATCCTCAAACACGAGTTGCCGAGTTAAACGCCACAGACTCCGGAGAGTGGCGCATGGGTATCCTGCTGACTCAGAGCAAAGAGCCTTCCGCCGAGCGCACACCGTTGCGGTCGTGGCAAGTGCTGTTTTCTCAGTGTTTTATAAGGAAATGGGTCGGTGGCGTTCTCTGGCGGCAACCAATAGTCAGCCCGGATAGAGATTTTTCTCTAGATAATCGGCGTGTCCTACTGGCGTGGACTGAGCCCAGGCCCTGAGACTGCCCTGGAGCTCAGGGCAA
>Ga0310810_10006131_pt1 | contig 13541 bp, 16 predicted proteins | sample NCmetagenome_FD_207641 | JGI IMG/M metagenome (GOLD analysis project Ga0310810, IMG submission 207641) | Soil microbial communities from experimental microcosm in Duke University, North Carolina, United States - NC | ecosystem: Engineered > Artificial ecosystem > Soil microcosm > Unclassified ... | reverse complement strand
GTCGTAGTAGCGTGCAGGAGCTGCCGTGGCCGGATTGCCGTCGAAGTTGTTCGGCGCGCTGGTCAGCGTCGTGCCCGGCAGACCGATGATGGTCTGCGCGCCGACCGTGCCGCTGTTCTCCGGATTGACCCAGTTCGACTGCGCATTGTCCGGCGAAAGGATGGAACCGTCGGCGCCGCCGGCGACGACTGCCGGTTGCGACGCCGGGTCGGTACCATCGATCAGCGAGGCGCTGACGATCTCAGGACCGCCGGTCGCCTGGCTGTTGGCTGAGACGTAGCTTGAGACGAGCGCGTCGAAGCCAGCCTGCCCGAGCAGGCCGCCGAACGGACCCGTGCCGGCATGCGCTGGGTTGCCCGAAACGTTGCTGCCCTCCAATGCCGGCGCGTCGCCATTGGCCGGATTCGGGCCGGCAGGCGGCGTCGGATTGGTATGGGCACCGGTGACGATGTTGATACAGTCATCGAAGTAACAAACCGTCCCGAAGCCCGGCGGGATGTTGGTCTGACCTTGCGCCGGCGTTGTCGGTAGCGCGTTCACGAGTTGACCGTTCGCGCCAATTGTCATGTACGCAGGATCGAGATTCATGACCCAGTGTGTCGGGTCGGTCCACAAGCCGTTGCCGGCCTTGTTGCCGACGTACTTGTACGGGTTGTTGGCGACAATCCAGTCCCAATACAGGTAGAGCGGCTGATAAAACGATGTCGTGCCGTAGGACGAACTGGGCTGGAGATTGAAGAAGCGATCACCGCCCGACAGCACCGCCGCGATTGTCGGCGCCGCGAACTGGTGGTCGATCACGAGCGGCCCGCCGGAGTCGCCCGGCGCCGTGATGCCTTCGTGCGTGTAGGCCTGGTCGTGGAAGATGTTGAAGTCGAATTGGTTCGCCTGTGCGGTGTTAAACTTCGGATCGTTGAAGTCCATCATGTACAGGTTGGCCGGCAGGCCGTCCGGGCCGCCGAACAAGAACGTGTCTTGGTCGTCGAGCGAGCCCAGCACGCTCAGCACGTTCTCTGCGACGCGGCGCTTGAAGTCGATGCCGCCATTGGCGCCACCGGTGCCATTGCCGTTTGTGCCGTAGCCGATGATGGTCGAATGCGTCTGTGCCGTCAGCGGGCTGAACAGCACGGTCCAGGTCGGGATGCCGATCGCCGGCGTGTCGAGCGCGGCCATGGCGACGTCGGACTGCAGGAAGTTGTTGCCGAGGCCGATCGTGCAGCAATTCGTGTTGTAGGTGACGAAGTTCGAGTTATACGCGTTGTTGGCCGTGCGGGTCTGGTACTTCGGGCCGCCGGCGACGCCGTTGAGCCACTGGCCGATTGCCGAGTTGCCTGCGACGTTGTTGTTGGTGTTGAAGAAGAAGCCGATCGGGCTACCGCCGAACTTGGCGCCATAAGTCGTGGCGTTCTTGAAGGCAGTATCGGTCGCGTTCTCGTTCACGCAATGCGAGGCGAAGATCACCGTGCGCGGGTTGATCAGCGACGCGGTGCAAAGGCCAATGAAGCCGTTTTGCAGGTCGATCACCATCTGGCCGACGCCATTGACGACGTTCTGGTTGGCGACGCCGTTGTCGTCGATGACGGACGGGTCGTTCTTCGAGAAGTTGTCGTTGATGATGACTGCTGAAGCCGGCGTTGAAACCGTGGCCATGCCGGCGAGAGCCGTCGCGCCCAGGAACGCATTACGCACGCGCGCCAAATGGCGGCGACTGCTGCTTGTCATAGGTATTTTCCCCTGCGTGTGGCGGCCAACCGAAGCCGTCCTTGGCAAAAGCTAGCGCCGTTCACTGTTGCGTGAGTACCGCAGTCGCAGAGATTCACGAAAAAGATGCAGAAATGTCAGTCAGATAGTTGGTGTATGGAATCCATTGAAATATTCATTCCAACGTGACTACGTCACGTCAACGAAATGTCGCAATTGTCCGGCGTCGCCTCAAAACCGACCCACGGACCGGCTACCCATCACGTGAACACGACCAAGGTCGGCCCACCCCTGAGGCAGATTCCCGATGCGGATTGAACACGAACCGAACATGCCGGGGCTGCGGCGGGAATGGCTCGGCGCGCGTCTGGTCGCGATCTTTGGCCTGTTGACTCTGGTTCTCGCAGCGACCTTGCTCGCTCTCGGTCTGTGGTCCGCCCCGCAGCCCGCGCCCGTCGCTGCCACGAGCGCGCCGCCCCCCGCCTCTACGGCAACGCCCAGCGATACGATCGTGGTGCCCACGACCTCCGCAGCGGATGCGCGCAAGCAAGAGAACATCGCGCTTTGCACGGCCGCGCTCGGCGCCGCGCAGAAACAGGGCATCGTGCCCGGTTTTGCGACTCTGGCGAGCGAGGACACACAGAACACCGACGTGCAGGGCCGCTACATCTGTCTCGCGAAGACGGACGCATCGAAATATTCGATAGATTTCGACCTTACCTGCACCGATCTCGCCACCGGCAACTGCATCTCCCTCTACAATGTTAGCCAGGCAGGCGGCGGCGTGCTCTATCAGCGCAAATAGACGGCGCATAAGATGTCTGCGCCGGGATGGGGCCGGTGTCATGGCGCACGATGTCTTCATCAGCTACTCGTCGAAGGACCGCGAGATTGCGGAAGCCGCCTGCGCGGCGCTGGAGGCGAAGGGCGTCAGCGTCTGGATCGCGCCGCGCGACATTCTCCCCGGTGGCGACTGGGGCGCCTCGATTGTCCATGCGATCGCCGACGCGCGCATCTTTGTGCTTGTGTTCTCGGGCCACGCCAATGCGTCGCAGCAGATCAAGCGCGAGGTCGAGCGCGCGGTGAATCGCGGCATTCCGGTAGTGCCGGTGCGCGTCGAAGACGTCAAACCAACCGAGGCGCTGGAGTACTTCATCTCCACGCCGCATTGGCTCGACGCATTTCCCCCGCCGATGGATGAGCACATGGCGTATCTAGCCGATGTGGTGACCGGCATTCTGGAAGGCTCAAAGAAGCCGGTGCCGCGGCGAAAGGGTGCGCAGAAAGTCGCCGGCCAGCCCGTGAGTGGGTTTCGCTGGCCGAGTCGCGGCCTGCTGACGGGCATCGCAGGGATCGTGCTTATTCTTCTGCTTGCGGCGGGCGCGTGGTGGTTCTTCATTCGCAGCGACGAAGCGGATTTCCCGGTCGAATGTCTTGCCAAGGTCCGTGAGCCAGATCCGGCGACCTGCATATCGATGCTCCAACAGAATGCGACTTGGCAGGATTGCACCTCCGCCTTCGCGAGCCAGGATATGGACCGCGCTGCCGCGCGTGCCATGCGGCGCATCGACAATGGTGCCGCGGCCAGCGAGCTCTACTACGACAAGTCGTTCTACAGCGGCGCCTACGGGTCCATCAGCCACTACTGGGAAATGTTCAGCGAGTGTGTGGTCGAGGGTGACCTCAAGTTTGAGCAACTCTCGGGCAGCGTCCCGTTCCCGCAGGTCTTCTGGACGCGCACCCATCCGCTGCGCCAGACGTTCCTCAGCCACTGGTCGGGCAAGAACGCGCCGCTGCCAGACTTCATGTCCAACTTCCAGCAGCTCTGCCTGCGCTACAAGAAGGAGCGCAATGACGTGCGGCCCGGCAGCGGCGACTCGCTGGACTGCTCGCTCTGACATGCCCGCGGAGAGCGCCGGTGTGCTGTTGTGGCGACGGCGCCAGGGTTCCGTCGAGGTTTTTTTGATCCATCCCGGCGGGCCGTTCTGGAAGAACAAGGACGCGGGCGCGTGGTCGATCCCGAAGGGGCTGATCGATCCGAAGGAAGATCACCTCGCCGCTGCCAAGCGCGAATTCACGGAAGAGACCGGTTTCAACATCGGCGGCGATTACGTGCTGCTCGGACGCCTCAAGCAGTCGAGCGCCAAGATGCTTACCGTGTACGCGGTCGAGGGCGACTGCGATGCCGCCGCGCTTGTCAGCAACACGTTCCGGCTGGAGTGGCCGCCGAATTCCGGCCGGCAGCAGGCCTTTCCCGAGGCCGATCGTGGCGACTGGTTCGGGACGAAAGAGGCGTCGGAGAAAATCCTGAAAGGCCAACTGCCACTGCTTGAAAAGCTCGCGGCGCTGCTCGCGAAGTAGCGGCTACTTCACGCCGCCCAGCTTGCAGATGTACTTCCATTCCTCCGGCGTCACAGGTTGCACCGAGAGGCGCGCGATCTTCGCCAGCACCATGTCCTGGAGCTTCGGATCGGCCTTCACCTGTGCCAGCGTGACCGGATTGGGCACATCCTTCACCGCCTTCACATCGACGAGCCCAAACTTGCCCGTCTCATCCGTCGGGTCTTTGCGGTACTCGCCGATGACCTCGACGATGCCGACGATCCGTTTCTCGTCGCCCGTGTGATAGAAGAAGCCGAGATCGCCCTTCTTCATCTTTTTCATGTTGGAGGCCGCGCGCCAGTTGCGCACGCCGCTCCACGGCTCGCCCTTCGCGCCGCGTTCCTTCTGCATCTCCCAGGAGAAGGTCTCGGCCTCGGTCTTGAACAGCCAGTACTGCATCGCATGCCCCTCAGAATTTCGCGTCGATCGGGTTGAAGGTCAGCTTCCATGGCTGCACCTCGGAGTGCGCGAAAAGCCCTGCCTTCACATAGGGATCGTTGGCGTGCCAGCGCCTCGCCGCCTCCAGGTCAGCGGCCTCGAAGATGATCAGGCTGCCTGCCATCTCGTCTTTCGCATTCAGGAACGGCCCGCCGATGCGAATGACGTTGGTGTTGCGGGCATAGGCGAAGTGCGCGTCGCGCGTCGCCATGCGCAGCGGCAGCGAGTTCTCCTTGTCGGTGGCGATGACGACGAATAGTGGCATGACGGACTCCGGAAACGACCGGCAGAGCTTAGCTGTTCAGCAGGCCGATCAATATGGGGCGCAGAACGACCCAGACCCTCGCCTCCCAGGCCTTTTCGCCCGCCGGCTGGTAGTGGATGCCTTCGGAATCCTGCACAACGATGTAGCGCCGGTCGCTCAACGGATTGCTGTCGATGTAACCGCAGCCCGAATGCTGGGCCGCACGCCCAAGATCGGTCGAGAACCGCGCATAGTCCGCCGCCGGCCGCGTGCGCTCGGCCACCTGGGGCGGCCCAATCCAGATGCAGCGGCTACCCGCGCCGCGCACCTCACTGGCCAGCGCGCCGACGCCTTTGAGATAGCCGTCATAGGAGCGGCGGAATGCACGGTCACGCAGCGACAGCATGTTCACGCCCAGCGCGACGACGGTAACGCGCGGCGCGACCTTGCCCAGGTAATAACGCAGTGCGGCGTAGCGTACGCTTCCCGGCTTGTCGTCCGGCCCATGATCGCGCGCGCATTCGCCAGCGCGGTTGCAGGTACGGATGCCGCAATAGGAGATCGCGCCGTTCAGCCAGCTCTGCGCGTCGGAGCCGCAGGTCCAGAAGCTCCACACCCTAAGTGCCTTGCCGGTGTGGGGATCGCGCTCAGCCGCGATAGCGCGATACAGCTGCGCGCCGAAATAGCCCAGGCCCTCGGAGTCGCCGATGAACAGGATATCGGCCGGGCGGATCCAGTCGCCGGACACGATGTTCGGATCATAGCGGTCGTGCTCGCGCGCGCCGACATTGCCCGCGAACAGCAGCAGGCATGCGCCCAGCAGCGCAGCCGCGACACGCGCCCCCACGATGGTGCCCCCTCGCTACTCCGGCTTGAGCGGCCGGCTCATCAACCGTTCCAATGCCTGACCGGCAGGCAGCACGCCATCCAAGACCACCGCAATGGTTTCGGCAATCGGAAGCTCGACGTTGTGCGCTTTGGCGCGGGCAACGAGCGCAGGCGCGGTCTCCACGCCCTCTGCCAGAGGCGCGCTCGGCGCGCGCAATTGGCTCAGGGGCGTACCGCGCCCGAGCTTCAGTCCGAAAGCGAAATTCCGCGACGAGGGGCTCGAGGCGGTCAGCACAAGATCGCCCAGCCCGGACAATCCCATCAGCGTCTCGGCTCGAGCGCCCATGGCTTCGCCCAGTCGTGCCAGCTCCGCGAAGCTGCGCGTCAACAGCGCCGCGCGTGCGCTCTCTCCCAGTCCTAATCCATCGGCGATGCCGCAACCGATCGCATAGACGTTCTTTGCCGCGCCGCCGAGTGCCACGCCTGTTACGTCGTCGCTCGCATAGGGCCGGAATTGCGCGTGCGCCAGGCTGGCTTGCAGAGCCTGCGCAACGTCGAGCCGCGCCGCGATGGTGATCGCGGTGGGCAAGCCCTTGGCCACATCGCGCGCGAAGGACGGTCCCGAAAGGATCGCGGGCTCGGCGCGCGGCGTGATCTCCGCGAGGATCTCGGTAAGCAGCTTGCCGGTGCCCCGCTCTATGCCTTTCGAGCAAAGCACGAGTGGCGTGCCCTCTGCGATCAGCGACGCGAGTGCGGTCAATGAGGCGCGCAAATGCTGTGCCGGCACCACCAGCAGCAGCGCGTCCGACCGCGCGGCCTCGCCCAGGTCGCCAGTCGCGCGCAGCCCGGAGGGCAGGGGGATGCCGGGCAGGAACTGCGCGTTCTGATGGTCCCGGTTAATCGACTCGACGACGTCCGATTCCCGAGCCCAAACTAGGGTTTTCCGTCCTGCGCCGGCCGCGACGAGGGCCAACGCGGTTCCCCAAGCGCCGCCGCCGATCACCCCAATTTTGTGGTAAGGGATTGTGCCCATGCCGCTTTTTGCCATTTCCGGAGTGGGAATTCCTGTGTGGAAGATTGAACGGTTTGTTGATTATTCAGAAATCGTGCTTATCTTCCACTCAACAAAAGAAAATCACGCTTGGGTAGGGAACTCCTCAATGGCTGAAAAAGACACTGTCCGCGATCAGATCGTCGAAGCCGCCAAGAAGCGGTTCTCGCACTTCGGCTACGCCAAGACGACGATGGCCGAGGTCGCCGCGGATTGTCAGATGTCGCCTGGGAATCTCTATCGCTTCTTCCCCGGCAAGCTCGACATCGCCGAGGCCATCGCGACCGAAGACTATCTCAAGCACCTCGAGCATATGCGCAAGTTGGCCATGGCGCCCAACAAGGACGCCGGCCAGCGCCTGCGCGACATGCTGTTCGAGGAGCTTCGCCGCACCTATCACAAGCTGGAGAAGGATCCCCGCGCGCTCGACATGGCGCGCACAATCAGCCATGAGCGCCCGCAATTCGCCAACTGGATGCTCGAGAAGGAACGCGAGATCTTGGTCGACCTCATGAACGAGGCCGAGCGCCGCGGCGAGTTCACCATCGAGGACAAGGTCTTCACCGCCGAGATGGTCCAGTCCGCGACCATGAAATTTCGCTACCCGCAGCTCTGGACCCGGCTCACCCTGCCGAAGCTTGAGCGTGAACTTGACGGCGTGCTGAACCTGCTCGTGCACGGCCTCTGCCCGCAGATGGCGGCCGAGCGCCGCGCCCCGGGCGTGGCGGCGGCCTAGCTACCGCCACAAAGGGCGCGTAAACAGCACCCATGCGCCGCCTTGCTTTCGCATTGCTTGTCGCCCTGTCGACGCCGCTCCTGATGGGCGCCGGCGATTCCGTCTTTCCGTCAATCCGCACACGCGCGATGACCCAGGCCGACCGCGACGAGCTCGACGCCGTCAGCGCCTATCTCAACAGCATCGTTACGCTGAAGGGCGGCTTCATCCAGATCGCGCCGAGCGGCGATATGAGCGAGGGCACGTTCTATCTATCGAAGCCCGGCAAGCTCCGCTTCGAATACAATCCCCCGGTGCCGACGCTGCTGGTGGCCGACGGCCACGGCGTCGCCGTCGTCAACAAACGGCTCAAGACGATCGACACCTATCCGCTGTTCGAGACGCCGCTGCACCTCATTCTCGACAAGACCATCGACATCCGTCACAGCCCGCAATTCGTGAGCATGCAGCACCAGCAGGGTACGGTGGTGATCAACATGCGCTCCAACCAGGCACATTCGAAGGCAAACATCTCGCTGGTATTCTCCGAGCCGGCCTACGAACTGCGGCAATGGACGGTGCTGGACAATCAGGGGCTCGCCACGACCGTTGCGCTGCGCGATTTGCAGCCCGGCGCGACGGTCTCACCCTCATTGTTCGTTCTGCCCGATAAAAGCAGCCTTGGGCGCTGAGGCGATGAAGCGACGCCTCCCCATCGTCGGCTTTCCGTGCGACCGCCGCCTCGTCAGCGGCAAGCATCCGTTTCATATGGTTGGCGAGAAATACGTCGACGCGGTGCGCGATGGATCCAACGCGCTACCGTTGCTGATCCCAGTGCTCGACCGGCCACTGCCGCCGGAGGACATCCTCGCAGCGGTCGATGGACTTCTGTTCACCGGCTCGCCGTCGAATGTCGCGCCGTATCTGTACGGGGGCCCGGCGCCGCGCGATGGCGTGTTGCAGGACGAACATCGCGACGCGACCGCGATCCCGCTGCTGAAAGCCGCCCTCGCGATAGGGAAGCCGACGCTCTGCATCTGCCGCGGCTTCCAGGAGTTGAACGTCGCGCTTGGTGGAACGCTCTACCAGCACATCCAAGAGGTCCCCGGCCGCCATGATCACCGCGAAGACCCCAACGCGCCGCTCGATGTGCAATACGGTCCCGCGCATGAGGTAACGGTCGAGCCTGGCGGCCTGCTCGCGAAGATCGTCCGTGAGCGGATGTTCCCGGTGAATTCGCTGCACAGCCAGGGTATCGACAAGCTTGCGCCTTCGCTGCGCGCGGAAGCCATCGCGCCGGACGGCCAGATCGAAGCGGTCTCCATGCCAAGCGCGAAGGGCTTCCTGTTCGGTGTGCAGTGGCACCCCGAGTGGAAGTGGGCGGACAATCCGGTCTCTCGCGCCATCTACGCCGCCTTCGGCGAAGCCCTCCGCTCCTAATTCAAAAGAATGTTGTGCCAGCGCGATTGACACAGTTGACTCTTAGGTAAGTTTCAGCTTACCGTTAGTAATGGCTTACGGAAATGCACTGCAAGCTCTGGCCGACCCTACCCGCCGCCAAGTCTTTGAACGGCTTGGTCGGGGCCCGATGCCGGTCGGGCAACTCGCGAAGGGATTACCGGTCAGCCGGCCGGCCGTGTCGCAGCACCTGAAGGTGCTCAAGGAGGCCGGGCTGGTGACCGAAGAACAGGATGGCACGCGCCGCATCTATCGCATCGATCCGCATGGCCTCGCGCGCCTGCGTGCCTGGCTCGATCAATTCTGGGAGATCGCGCTCGACGCGTTCAAAGCCCAGGCCGAACAATCCGACGACGAGGGAAACACCAAATGAGCATGACCAAGACCGTCACCATCGCACCAGTGAACAAGGTGATCACCGTCAACGCGCCGCAGCGTCGGGCGTTCGACGTGTTCACGTCGCAGATGGACAAGTGGTGGCCGCGGACCCATCACATCGGCGCCGCGCCCTTCAAGCACTCCGCGATTGAGCCGCGTGTCGGCGGCCGCTGGTATGTCGAGCATGAGGACGGCAGCACAAGCGTGCCGGGCATCGTCAAAGTGTGGGATCCGCCGCACCGCCTGGTGCATAGCTGGGACATCAACGCTGCTTGGAAGCATGACACCACCGTCAGTTCCGAGGTCGAAGTTCGCTTCATCGCCGAAGGCCCCAACCGCACCCGCGTCGAACTCGAACATCGCAACTTCGAACGCATGGGCGAAGAGGGCGGTCGGGCGATGCGCGAAGCGGTCAACAGCGACGGCGGCTGGAACGGCATTCTCGACATGTTCCGCAAGGTGGCGGAGACGACGCTCGACCGCATCGTCCATTTCGAGATCCACGCCACCGATCCCGCGACGCTGTCGCAGTTCTATGCAAAGGCGTTCGGCTGGAATTTCCGCCACTTGCCGGAGATGGACTACTACCTGTTCGACAATGGCGGAAAGGGCATCGGCGGCGGCATGCCCAAGCGCGTGGGGCCGAAGCCGGCCGACGGTGCGCCGGTCAGCGCCTTCGTCAATTCCATCGGCGTGGATTCGCTCGACGATGTGCTGAAGCGCGCGCTGGACGCGGGCGCGACGATCGCGATGCCCAAGATGGCGATTCCCGGCGTCGGCTGGCAGGCCTACATCAGGGATCCGGACAACAACATGCTCGGCATCCATCAGGCCGACCTGTACGCGAAATAGGAGAGGGCGATGCATCGTTTCCTGCACATCGCGCTCGGCTTTTTCGTCGCGAGCGGCCTGGCCTGTGGCGGCGCGCAGGCGGCGGTCGACAGCGTTGGTCCGAATGGCTTCTCGTTGAGCCAGACCGTTCACGTCGCTGCGCCACTGGCGAAGGTCTATGCCGCGTTCACGCAGCCCTCGCGTTGGTGGAGCGCTGAGCACTCCTATTCGCACGACGCCGCAAATTTCACGCTCGAGGCGCGCGCCGGCGGGTGCTGGTGCGAAGCGATCCCCGGCGGCGGCTCGGTGCAGCACATGGTGGTCATGCTGGTGATGCCCGAGAAGATGATCCGCTTGCGTGGCGCGCTCGGCCCGTTCCAGGCGCTCGGCGTGGACGGCGCATGGACGGTCACCTTCAAGCCGGCCGCCGATGGCGGCACGGATGTCATCGGGGCTTACAACCTCGGCGGCTACTACAAGGACGGGTTCGCGATGCTGTCCCAAGCCGGGGACGGCGTCCTCACCGAACAGTTCGCGCGTCTCAAGTCCCTCGTTGAAACCGGCTCACCCGAACCGAAGAAGGAGCACTGACATGACGATCAAACTGCATGGGTTCCCGTTGAGCCCGCGCGCGTTCAAAGTGCTGTTCGCCGCGGAACAGTTCGGCGTGCCCTACGAGCTGGTGGAGATCAATTTCGCGCGCGGCGACACGCGCACGACGGCTTACACCGCGATGAATCCCAACCAGCGCATGCCGACGATGGATCACGACGGCTTCTACCTCTGGGAATCGAACGCGATCATCAACTACCTCGCGGAGCAAAAGTCGGATGGCGGTCATCTCCCGAAAGACCTCAAGACGCGCGCGCTCACGCAGCAATGGCAATTCTGGGAATCCAACCACTGGGATCCGGCGGCCGCCGTCTTCATGTTCGAGAACGTCGTGAAAAAGATCTTCGGCCGCGGCGACGCCGACCCCGCCGAAATCAAGCGCGGCACCGATCTTATGGGGCGACTCGCGCCCGTGTTGGATGGCCAGCTGGCCAGGGGCCGTTTCGTCGTCGGCGACCGGCTCACCGTCGCCGACGTTTCGCTCGGCGGTACGCTGGTCAGCGCCGACCAGGCAGGCATGCCGCTGGAACGCTATCGCGGCATCCAGCGCTGGCTCACCGAACTGCGCGCTCTGCCGGGCTGGCAGAAGGCTGCCGCTCTGATGAAGCCGCCGGGTTGACGGGAGCAGTAGGAGTCCGTAGCGGTAGGCATGCATGAATATGTGCAGGGTGAGCGTGACACGCTACTACTCCCGGTCTTGAGCGCGCCTATATCAGCGGCATGATGACAAGACTTCCTCCTCCGTTCTGGATGTTCATCCTGCTCGTGCTCACCGGTGCGGTGAGTTATGCGCTTCAGATACCCGTGAGTCTCCGGATTTGGCCGCTGGGTGTTGCGCTGATTCTGGTCGGGTTCGCACTTGCGATAACCGCCGCTTTGATCTTTCGGCGTGAAGGCACCGAGATCAATCCGCAGTCGGTGACCAACCGTGTCCTGATCGTGCATGGGCCGTACCGCTTCACGCGCAACCCGATGTATCTCAGCCTGATCGTGTTCAGCACCGGCGTTGCACTGACCGTTGGCACCTGGCCGATGTTCCTGGTGCCGCTGGCGATTTTCGCGATCACGAACTGGGGTCACATCCCCATGGAAGAGGCGAAGATGCGCCGCCAGCATGGCGCCGCATTCGATAGTTACACAGGAGCGGTGCGGCGCTGGGTGTGAAGCCGTGACCGGCGCCCAGGCTTCTGCTAGCCTCCCGCTATGAATGTGAAGCGCGTCCTGCTCATACTTTGCGCACGGATCGGGTTTTGGCCCTGAAGACCGCCGGCGGCGTTCGCGCGCCGGCGCTTTCGTTTCCCTCTTCAGGAGCGCACCGATGACCCTCAGCAATCAGACAAGGCACTGGCAGGCGCTGGACGCCGCGCACCACGTTCATCCGTTCTCCGACACCGCCGCCCTGAACAAGGAAGGCGTGCGGGTCATCACCCGCGCCGAGGGCGTCTATTTGTGGGACAGCGAGGGCAGAAAGATCATCGACGGCATGTCCGGCCTGTGGTGTGTGCAAGTGGGCTACGGCAACCGGGAACTCGCAGAAGCCGGGTACGAAGCGCTGAAGACGCTCCCCTACTACAACCACTTCTTCAAGACCTCGAACCCTTACACCATCGAGCTCGCCGCCAAGCTCGCCACGTTGCTCCCTGCCGGTCACCAGCACGTTCTGTTCGCCAACTCTGGTTCCGAAGCGAACGACAGCGCGCTCAAGCTCATCCGCTATTACTGGAACCTGAAGGGACGGACGGGGAAGAAGATCCACCTCTCCCGCGACTACGCCTATCACGGCGTGACGTTCGCGGCGGCGTCGCTCTCCGGCCTCACGCCCATGCACCCGCAATGGGACCTGCCGCTGCCCGGTTTCGAAAAGGTCCCGGCGCCCTATTGGTACGGGGCCAAGGAAGCGGGGTATGGCGATATCGACGCCGACGAATTCGGCCTGCTGATCGCGCGAAAGCTGGAAGAAAAAATCCAGGAGCTCGGCGCTGATAGCGTCGCCTCGTTCTCCGCCGAGCCGATTCAGGGTGCCGGCGGCCTCATTTTCCCCCCCGCCACCTACTGGCACGAGGTGCAGCGGATCTGCGCCCGCTACGACGTGCTCCTGCATATCGATGAAGTCATCACCGGCTTCGGCCGCACCGGCGAATGGTTCGGCTCGCACACCTATCGCATCGCGCCCGACATCATGACCATGGCAAAGGGCCTGTCGTCCGGCTACCAGCCGATTAGCGCCATTTCATTGGGCGCGCGCATGGCCGACACCCTGCTCAACGCCAACGAGGAGATGGTGCACGGCTACACCTATTCCGGCCATCCAGTGGCCAGCGCCGTTGCGCTCAAGAACCTGGAGGTCATCGAGAAGCAGAGACTGGTGCCGCGCGTGAAAAACGAAATCGGCCCATACTTCCAACGCCGCCTGCGCGAAACCTTCGTCGATCACCCGATCGTCGGCGAAGTGCGCGGTGTCGGCTTGCTCGCGGCGATCGAGCTCGTGCGCGACAAGAAGGAGCGCAAGTTTTTCCCCGATCCCGGCAATATCGGCACGCACTGCCGCAACTACTGTTTCGACGACGGCCTCATCTGCCGCGCGATCCGCGACACCATGGTGCTCGCCCCGCCACTGACCGTCTCCGAGGCGGAGGTTGAAGAAATCATCGCAACGCTTAAGTCCGCCGTCGATCGGACAGCGAAGGATCTGAAGAAGGCATGAGGCTCAAGCTCCGCACCGTCTCCGTCGGCCTGCCGCGGCCCATTGCGCGCACGCAAGAGGGTGAGATCGTCCTCTCCGGGATCGCGAAGCAACCTGTCACTGCAGAGCGCATCTTCGTCGGCCGCGAGAACATCGAAGGCGACGGCCAAGCCGATCTGCGGGTGCATGGCGGGCGCGACAAGGCGGTATATGCCTATCC
>Ga0310810_10006130_pt1 | contig 13541 bp, 9 predicted proteins | sample NCmetagenome_FD_207641 | JGI IMG/M metagenome (GOLD analysis project Ga0310810, IMG submission 207641) | Soil microbial communities from experimental microcosm in Duke University, North Carolina, United States - NC | ecosystem: Engineered > Artificial ecosystem > Soil microcosm > Unclassified ... | reverse complement strand
TCTTCGGCTTCTGACCTTCCTCTGCCGCCTTCAGCTGTGGCACATCCGGAGGCGGCGGTGGCACCGGCAGACCGACGATGTTTTCGAGCACCCACTTGCCGCGGAGGACCGGCGATGTCCGCTCCGCGTGCGACGTCACTGCGAGCATGCTGCCCTTGCCCAAAATTCCCTTTCGCGCATCGTCGGTGACCGGCACGCGACGGAAGCGGCTGCCGTAGACGCCCGGGATCCCGTAGTGCCGCGCGAGCCGCTCGTTCACGAACGTGTAGTCAGCGCGCAGCAGATCGAGGACGTTGCGGTCTTCGCGAATGATGCTCTCGAAGAGCAGTTCGGTCTCGCGACGAAACGCCTGCCGCAGGTTGTCGTCGAAGTCCGGGAACTCGTCGGAGTTGGGAAGAACGCTCCGGACGTTGCGCAGCTGCAGCCACTGCCCGGCGAAGTTGTCGACGAGCGCGTTCGACTTCGGGTCCGCGAGCATGCGGCGGACTTCCTGCTCGAGCACCGCCGGATCCTTCAGCCGGCCACGGCTGGCGAGATCGAGCAATTTGTCGTCAGGAATGCTGCTCCACAGGAAGAACGACAGTCGCGAGGCGAGCTCGACGTCAGAAATGCGATACGGCGTACCCGGTGCCACGGACTCGGGATCGTGCTCGACGCGGAAGGCGAAGCGCGGGCTGGCGAGGATGCGCTCGAGGCCTCGCTGAATGCCGCTCTCGAAGGTGCCCTTCTTGCGCGCCGTGTCGTAGAAGTCGAGGATCGGTTCGAGCTCCGCCTTCGAGATTGGTTGCCGATACGCGCGGCGAGCGAGGCGGCCCAGGATCTGCGTCGCACAGTCGCGCTCGCGCCGGGCATTGGCCGCTCGACCGGTCGGGGGCCGGCACGTGAAGATCTCGCGACGGCTGGCGGTGTCGTCGGTGCCGTCCGCGTTGAATGGGCCGGTGACCGTGAAGGTCTGAATGTGTGGCCGTCCCGCCCAGTCGAAGTTGTCCGCCGAGCTGCGCAGGAACGGCTGCAGTCTCACGGTGTCCTTCACCGCCATGTTCTCGATGAACGTCGCGATCACTTCGTGCGGGCCCGCCTTCACCGGCACGCGCACGCGCATGCGCAATTCAACGGCGTCACCCGTGTCCGTCGGCTTGTCGAACATCGCCGCCAGGTCGTCGTTGCCGCCGATGACGACGTGATGCACCTGCCGCCCGTCGATCGAGATCTCGAACTCGCTCGGATACTGCAGCCCGCGAACGATATTCAGGTTCGTGCGATAGAGCTGTGTGCGGAACTCGTACTCGGCGTTGAGCGGGAACGTATGACGAACACTCAGTCCACCAACCGTTCCAAGCGGAAGGCCTTCGATGTGCTGGTTCTGCGACAGATCCTGCGGAACGCGATACGTATCGCTGCCGGGCCGCATCGAGGGATCGCCGACCGCGAGCCGGCTGATTTTGCCCGCGGCCGTCAGGTATCGCTCCTGGAGCGACGGCGACACGCCGAGGACATCGGAAATGTTGTCGAAGCCGTAGGCCGAGTCGTCCGGCGGCAGCAGTGTCGTGACATCGACGTTGAGGGCCAGCAGATCCCTGATCGCGTTCTTGTACTCCGCCCGGTTGAGTCGATGCAGGAGCGGACGTCCGGGATTCGGCTGCGCAGCCGCCGCCTGATCGAGGCCCGTCTCGAGCGACGCGATCAGCGTCTGCATGGTTGCCGGATCAGGCCGGCGAGCGCCCTGCGGCGGCATCACCCCGGCGCGCAGCTTGCGAACGACTTTCTCCCAGACCTCGGCGTTGTTGGCGACATGGGCCAGGTCCGCGTTCTCGAGCACGAGATCGCCAGACTTCAGGCGCGCGCTGTGGCAGGCCACGCAGTACTGGTCGATGGTTGCCTTGGTTCCGGGATCCGGGAGCCGGGAGCCGGGAGCCGACGCCTGAGATGGGCGAGCGATCGCATCTTGGGCGCTCAGCCCTACACGGGCGGCAATAAGGGCCGTAAAGACAATCCAGGTACAAATGAAGAGACGTCTGGTCATAGGCGTCCGGGCCATCCACCAATATGCCAGATTCTGGGCCCGAACGCGCGCCTGAACCACCCCCCGCAATCGTGTGACTCGGGGGGCGGTTTGGCGTGAATTTCGCGGGCTGTACCCGCGCGCGAAGCGCGCTGAAAGACACTGTAACCAGCGGCCAAGGCTCTGCCGGGATATCAAGGGCAGGCCCTTGGCTGGTTAGAAGCGGCCGTAGGTGCCGGTGTCGCCGAGCGGGATTGCTTTCTCGGCCGAGGCCACCCGCCGGGGTTGGGGCGCCATGGGCATCACCTTGCCCCGGGCGGTCTTTCCGGCGGTGGCAGCGCGTCGCTCCAGCCTGTCCGTCCGGTCGCCGCTGACGAGCGACGCCAATTGCCGGACGACCGCCATCGACGACTCTGCCTGCGCGTTGAGCTCTTCCGATGCGGCCGCGCTCTCTTCCGCGGTCGCCGCCGCCGACTGCGTGACCTTCTCCATCTGGGTCACCGCCTGTGCTACCTGCTCGATCCCTTGGGTCTGCTGATGACTTGCCTCGCGCACCTCGCCCACGATCCCCTTCACCCGGGCCACGCTCTCGGTGATCGCGCCGATCGAAGTCGCCACCTCCGTGACCTTGCTGCCGCCTTCGCGCGAGCGCGCGATCGATTCCTCGATGAGCGCCGCGGTATCGCGGGCGGCCTGCGCCGACCGCTGGGCCAGGCTGCGCACTTCGTCGGCCACGACGGCGAAGCCCATGCCGGCCTCCCCGGCGCGCGCCGCCTCGACTGCGGCGTTGAGCGCGAGGATGTTCGTCTGGAAGGCGATCTCGTCGATGGTCTTGATGATCTTCGCGACCTGGTTGCTCGACTCCTGGATCGCGCCCATCGACGTGACCATCGCCTGCAGGACCGCGTTGGAGTCGAGGACGCGCTGGTCAACCTGCTCCATCAGGCCGGCGGCCTCGCGAGTGTTGTCGCTGTTGCGCCGCGCCATCGACGCCATCTCCTCCATCGAGGCGGACGTCTCTTCGAGCGAAGCCGCTTGCTCGGTTGCGCCCTGCGACAACGTCTGCGCCGACCCTGCCACCTGTCCCGCCGCCGATACGACCTGCTCAGCGCCCGTGCTCAATGCCGAAACAGAGTCACCGAGAACAGCGTTGATGCTGCGCACGATCATGAACGCGACACCGCCGCTCATGACGATGGACAGGAGCACGCCGGCAATCGTCCACACGATTGCCGAGTTGCCGGTCTCCGTGATGGCGCTGCCATAGGTTTCGCCCGAATCGTCGTTGAAGGCGACGAGGTCGTTCATCGCCTCGAGGTAGGCGTCGAACGCGGGCTTCAGCTCCTGGTCGTACTTCCCCAGCGTCTCGGCAACCGTATGCATTCGGCTGAATTCGAGGAACGCCTTCTGGACGGCGGATTCCTTTTCGCGCGCCTTCAAGAACACGTCGAACAGTTCGCGATCGCGCGGCTGCTGGATCGTCTTTTCATACGCGTCGATCAGCTTCGACACTTCTGCCAAGTGCTCGGCGAGGGCGCTCTCGATGGCTTCCTGTCGCTTCGGGTCTTCATTCGCCGTATGCTCGATGACGAGCGCCAGAATGCTCACGTTGTGATAGCGGATACTGCCGAACGCTGAGAGGCCCGGCAACGCGTCCTCGGTAATGCGCTTGGACCAGGTGTCGATCGCCTGGAGGCGGCTGCTCGCAAACGCGCCCAGCCCCGCAGTGATCGCCGTCACCAAGCCGAACCCCACGATCAACCGTTTCGCAATCGTCCAGTTCTTCATCGTCTCCTCGTACGGCCGGTACTGGCCCTGCGAGGTAATCGGCGGCCTGCGGCGTAGCTTCGTCAGGGATTTCCTGAGTGGTAAGATCGCCGCACCGCCGCTCCGGCGGATTGTTCAGAGGGCCATCGATGCAGAAACGACTTGATGCACTGGCGGTTGCGGCGCTGCTCGCGGCCGTGGCGTGGACGGCTGCGACACCGATTGCGGCCCAGCAGGGGCGTGCTGCCGGAGGTGCCGTGACATCTTTCTACGATCTCAACACGATGTCGCTCGATGGGAAGCCGGGCAACCTTGCGCAGTACAAGGGCAAGGTGAGCCTGGTGGTGAACGTGGCGAGCAAGTGCGGCTTCACGCCTCAGTACGAAGGGCTCGAGAAGCTGCAACGTGAAATGAAGGGCAAAGGCTTCAACGTGCTCGGCTTCCCGAGCAACGACTTCGGCCAGCAGGAACCCGGCAGTGCGCAGGAGATCGCGACGTTCTGCAAGCTGACCTACGACGTCACGTTCCCGATGTTCGAGAAGGTGGTGACGAAGAAGGGTTCCGCACAGTCGCCGGTGTATGCGTTCCTCGGCGAGTCGGGCAACCTGCCGGCGTGGAACTTCAGCAAGTACGTCGTGGACAAGAACGGAAAAGTCGTGGCGTTCTTCCCGAGCGAGGTGACGCCCGAGGATCCCTCGCTGCGCTTCGCGATTTCGAAGGCGCTGGCGGGAAGCTAACCGACGGCGTTCAGGCCCGCCTACGCCGCCTGTTGCGCGGAGTCGAGGAACAGCCGCAGGTCGAGCCCATCGGGCGCCGGCAGGCTCGTCGAGATGTGGCGCGCGTATCCGCCCGATGAATCGCGCTCTGACGTATCGACCTGGAAGGTCGGCTTGTAGGTCTCTTCGTCCACCAGCGTCAGCATCGGGTGCAGCGGCTCGCGCCGATTGGTCTGCACCACCAGTCCGAGCTCGTTGCGGTTGGTGCGCACGAGTGAACCGACCGGGAAGAATGTGATGGTGTTGACGAACGTCTTCACCAGACCGGTATTCAGTTTCTCGCCCGCCATGCGCGCCATGATCAGGCAGGCGCGATCGGGAGGCGTGGGCGCCTGATACGTCCGCGCGCCGGTAATCGCTTCGTAGATGTCAGCGACCGAGACGATCTGACTCATGGGATGCGGAATCGCGTCGCCCAGATCGGGGTACCCGGTGCCCTTCACGCTGCGGTGGTGCTCGAGCGCGACGGTCGGCGTGAGCGGGTGCAATCCTTCCGATTGAATCAGGATCTCCGCGCCGAGCGTCGTGTGTGCTTCGATCATGCGCCGCTCGCTCTTGTCGAGCGCGCCCGGTTTGCGCACGATGTCGAGCGGGATCTGTGTCTTGCCCACGTCGTGGAGGAGCGCCGCTTCGACGAGCGCGGCCAGCGTGGGCTCGTCGAGGCCGACCTGCTTGCCGAGCAGCAGGCTGAGCATGGCGACGTTGACCGAGTGGCAATACGTCAGGTTCTCGTACTGCTTGACGGCGAGAATTTGACCGAGCGCGGCGTTGCTGCGAGCGACCTTGTAGATCAGCAGTTGAACGAGATCACGCACGGTGACCACGTCGAGCGGCTTGCCAGCGGCAGTCGCCTCCCACGTGTGCTGCGCCATGAGAATCGATTCGGCGTAGTCGGGATCGAGCGGACCCGTGGGGGCGTCGGCCCACTGTTGCGCGCGCCAGCGGGTGTCGAGCGGCAGCAGCCGTCCCAGGCTCACGTGCGTGACGTTGCGCGCGGCAAGCTGCGTCGCGACCGAGTCGCCCGATGCGGTGTATTGCCAGAGGAACTCGGCGACCGCGAGTAACTCCTCGCGCTGGACTCCCTCGTGAATGTGGATGCTGTCCACGCCGAGCGCTGCCAGCTGCGCGAGCAACTGTTGATTGGCCTGATGCTCGCTCGTCGAGGCGATGCCGTCGAGGAACACATCGCCGCGAATCACGTCGATGCGGACCGGGCTGCCGGCGTGGAGCAGCTCCGCGATCACGTCCTCGAGCTCCTTGAGCTTTTGCGTGATCATCGGATGACCGGCGGGATACGAACCCGCCAGTTTCCGCAGGCTGGCCAGCCCGCGCATGACGGCGAGCGGATCGACGATTGGCGGTTGTTGCGGTGCCGTCATCGGGCGCGGTGCTCCCGGGCCTTGAGCGCGACCTGAACGAGGCTGGGTTTCCAGAATCTGAAGCGCAGCCCCTCGAGCTTGGTCAGCGCGTCATCCAGTCCTTGCACCTGCGACTGCGCCGCACGATCGATCAGGCGCGCCGCCGTCTGCGGATGATTGAGCACGAACTCGCGCGATCGCAGCAGCTCGCGCACTTGATTCGCCGTTTGCGCTGGCGGGAAGTGCCACAGCGCGTCTTCGGCGATGCTGTGCCGATCGTCACGAGCCTCGCGGAGTTGGCGCGCGACGAGCGTCGCCGCCGACGGCGTCCCGATCCGCGCCAGCGCGCGAATGGCTTCACGCACGACCTGCGGATCGTGATGTTCGGTCAGGCGGCCGACGGCCGGCTCCTGTCCCGCGCCGGCGTAGCCGAGCACTTTGGCAATCACGCGCGCCGATGCGACGCCGCACGTTTCCAGCTCGGCGACGAGCGCCGGCGCGAGCGTCGGCGCCATATCGCAAACGATCGAGACGAGCGTTCGTGCCCGTGTCTCGTGCGCGGAGCGGTTCATCAGCTCGATGAGCCCAGGTACCATCGCCGGCCCGAGCGCCTTCAGCAGATCGAGGACGATCGCGCGGCCTTCTTCGTCGCGGTCATGCAGTGCCCCGAGTGCCAGCAGCCGCGTGGGTGTGCAGTAGTCGCTCAGGGCTTTCGCGATCACATCGGTCACATCCGGCCGCCGCGGTTGCAGTTCCGCGCCAAGACGGCCGAAGCCCTCGAGCCTGGCGATCAGATCCGACCATCGCCCGGCGCGTTCGAGCGCCGAGAGCAGGTCCAGGGCACGTTGAAGGAACGCTTCGACCAGGGTCGGATTCCGTTCGATGCGCACGAGCTGATAGGCGCAGAGCAGCTGCGCCAGCGGGACATCGGTGGCGGCGATGCCGTCGCGAACATCGCGGACCGCCGTTTCGGCGCTCTCGTCGAGGGACAGATCGAACGCTGCGAACTCGGAGAAGTCGTTCTCCTTCGATGTGTTCACCCGAATCAGCTCGCGCACGTGCCGTTCGATACCAGAAGACGCAAAGCTGACGTCCTCGGGCTCCGCGGTCCGCGCCTTACGCATCCGGTCTTCGATGAGCGGGACCAGCGCGGCGCGCCGTTCGGTGGTGAGGTCGAGCCGTTTGAGCGCGGTCGACAGGACTTCCGGCGCCGCGGTCTCGAGATCGAGCAGCAGACAGATCGATTCCGCCAGATCCATGTCGGGGAAGTCGTGCAGCACTTTGCCTTCGGCGTCGCCGTCGAGCAGGCCCGGGAGGATCGTTCGCTGCAGCAGATTGTTGCGGCGGTCGGGCTCGAGATTGAGCACCGCGCGCGCGAGCTTGCCGAACATGACCTGCGCCAGCCGCGGGTCGAGGGCAGAGAAGAGCCGCGTGACGTCGCTGTATTTCCGCGCCAGCGCTTCCTGCTTCGCATCCGGTCCGGTGACGTCATCGTCGGTCAGACGCACGAGCATCGTGGCGATGTCGGCGGGATCGTCCACGAGCACGACGAGATCGAGCAGCGAGACCTGCGACAGCCCCTGTGACGGATCGGTACGGATCCAGCCGCGGTCGGGCGGATAGAGATAACTGACGGGGGCATCCGGCTGCGCGAGCTCCTCCTGCCGGCGCCGCTCGTGGGACAGGATTTCGTTGGCATGTGCGCCGGGAACGCCGACGTCCATGACGACCGGCCGGTGCGCCATCTCGGGCACGATCGTGCCCACCCCGTGTTCGGCCAGTCGCTCGGCGAACGTTGTCTCGCCGCTCTGGAGGTCGTCGGACTCGACGAGATCGATGCAAAAGCGCGACAGATCGCGCGGCGTCGCCGCGCATTCGATGTCGACCGCCGCGACGCGGAGCTTGAACAGACGTCGGGTCAGTTCCTGTTCGACCACGGTGCCGGCGCCGATCTGAACGTCCTCGACGATGAGCGTGTGAGGCGCGACGCGGGACGAGAGGCGATCGCGGTGCTGGATGGACTGGAGCGCTTCATGACACGCCATCACCGCGTCCACGCACAGCGGGCTGGTCGACGGATAGGTGTGGAATTGGCGGACGGCGCGGGCGAGGAGCTGGAGTGCGCTCTCGACCGCGGTCAGGTCCACGGCACCGGAACGTCGCTTCGAGGTCGGCTTCTCGTTCGACAAGCTTTATCTGTTATCGACCGTCGAGCCTGAAGCAGACACCCCACCGCGCACATCTTTATGCGTGCAGGGGCCGATGCGCTGAAGTGCAATTCAGTGCCGAATGATGCTACTCGAGCACTCCGACAGATTGGCCGAACGCCAAGGGCGTGTCGTGACCCGGCAGCGGCACGTTTTTCTCGTCGCCGCGATACCAGTCCACGAGGGACCATCCGGCGAGTTGTGCAATTTCCTGCATCATCTCGCGCGAGGTCGAAATACTCCGCACGGTCGCCCATCGCGCCTGGACGTTCTTCGATGACGATTCGAGGAACACATGGCGTCCGAGCGCGGAGTCCATCGCCAGGCACGAGAAGACGAACCGGCCGCCGCGCCGCACGATGCGCCGGGCATCGCGCAAGTAGCGGAAGGTGTCCTCGTGTTCCATGTGGGTGAACACCGAGAACGCACACACCATGTCCACCGTGTGATCGGGAATGGGAAATGTGTCGAGCGGCTGATGCATCAACGAGACGCGACAGGTTGATGCCGGCAGATTCTGCAGGCGCGTGTCGAGCCGCCGCAGCATCTCTTGGGACACGTCGATGCCGATGTAGTGGCCTTGCGGCAGCGCCGTGACGGCGTGCACGGCCAGGCGTCCCGTGCCGCAGCCGAAGTCAACCAGCGTGTGTGTGGGCTGAAGCCCCGCGCGCTGCAGGAGCGCGAGCTCGAGCAGGCCAATCGTGTCCCACGATCCACGGCCAACCGCGTCGGAATCCGAGCTGGCCAGACTATGTATCTGGTAGAGCTGTTCGTAAATGTTGGCTGGCGGCCACACGGTCTCGCCGTTCATCACGCGGCGCGCCATGCGATATGCCTCGACCGAGCGAGGTGGAAGGAGGCGCCTCAGGTATGCGCGCGGCGACAGATTCCGATTCGGCGGATCATCGTTGTTCACGAACCTCGACTATAGCCGAACTCAATCCGACTCAGCTACTTCGCCGCATCGTTCTCCGTCGGGCCGGTGTCGAACGACGATCCCGCGAAGACTTCGCGGCCATCGGCCAGCTTCACCGTGCGCGCGTTCGCGATGTGGGCCTGCGTTTTCGAGAGGAAGCCGTTGATCGTGACGAGGTGACCCTCCCGCAGCGAGTTCCTGTTCCACCCGCGGCGCATCAGGCCGTTGGGCGGACCGAGCTCGAAGTCCCAATGGACGATGTTGCCCTTCTCATCTTTGGCGTCGATGTAAAGCCGCGCGTGAGGATTGGTCCATTCGAGCTTGGTCACCGTGCCGGTCACGGTGATGGGCTTGTCGCGGTCGAACTCCGCGGCGAACGAATGATGGGCCGCCGCCGGAATCGTCGACGCCATGAGCGCGACGCATGCAACAACCGACCAAAGCCCTGTCCTCATGGTGCGCTCCTTAGCGGCCTGCATGGCGTTCCAGGTTCCCGGTTCCGGGTTCCGGGATGATACCCTGCGTCGTGCTCACCTCAGAGAGAGTTGTGAGGCCCCGTATCTGGATCGCCGTGTTCTTCGCCTTTGCGATGACATCCGCGTCGCTTGTGGCGCAGTGGGACCCGCGTCTTCCTCCGGGCGTTCCAAAGAATGCGAAAGGTGAGCCCGATCTCAACGGGCCGGTGCCGAGAACCGCAGACGGCAAGCCAGACTTCGCCGGTGTGTGGCAAGGCGTCGGTGCTCTGGGGGCCGCGCAAGCCAACACGGGGGATGCCGCGTCCGGACCACCTCTTGCCGCGTTTCGCGACGTCGCTCAGAACATCAAGGGAGGAGCGCCGCTCAACGCCGCCGGAGCGGCGATCCTCGCAGAACGCCGCGCCGCGAACAGCAAGGACAACCCGGAGGCGAATTGTCTGCCGATGGGTATCGTGCAGTTTCACACGCAAGGCGCGCCGCGCAAGTTCATCCAAACAGCCGGACTGCTGGTGATCCTCTACGAGGCGAGCTCGGGTCTCCGCCAGATCTTCACCGACGGCCGCCCGCTGCCGGCCAACGATCCTCAGCCGTGGTGGTATGGGTATTCTGTGGGCAAGTGGGACGGCGATACGCTCGTGGTCGAGACAACCGGCTTCCGGGACGGCGGATGGCTGGACATCAACGGCACCCCGCTTACCGATGCCGGCAAGCTCACGGAGCGATTCCGGCGCGTCAGCTACGGACGCATGGAGATCGATGTGACGATCGAAGATCCCAAGGTCTACACGCGTCCGTGGACGGTACGAGTGAACCAGCGCCTCATGCCCGATCAGGAGCTCATTGAGTTCATCTGCCTCGAAAACCAGCGATTCGGCGCTCAATAGCGATCCTCGTCGGCGGTCTCAACCGCTGACCGTTCTCGTCGCGACCCCAGGCAGGCATTTGTTCGAGGGCATCCACGACGATCGAGTTCAGGTCGTGACACCCGGCCCTGACAAGCCAGATCCGGACCTCGTCGTGTTCTCGTGTGGAAACGATCGTCACTTCACGAACGTCCCGGCCGCCGAGATCTCCGATCGCACGCGCGCCCGCATCGTTAGTGGCGATGTCGGGCTCGTCTTCGACGCGACGACCGAGGGCGTGAAGCACAAGGCTCACACGACGACAGAGTTTCACGATGTCCTGAAATACCTCGGCGCGTCTCCGCGCAAGGCGGTCTACCTCACACAGGATCGACAATACGAGCAGGATTACCGGGCCTACTGTGCGTCCGCCGGGTTCGACCCGGTCACGGTGCTCAATCACGACTACTGGGTGTGGTATGCCTTCGCGCAGTACGAACACGATGGCGATGCGGTGTTCGAGCAGCGGCTCGACGCCTTCAGGTCGCGGCCCGGGCGCCGCAAACGCCGGTTCGTTTCACTGAACCGGACGGCTCGTGACGCGAAGGTCATTTTTCTTCTGAACCTGCTGAAGGACGGCTTGTGGGACAAGGGCTTCGTCTCGTTCGGGGGCTTCAAGCATCCCGATGAACGACGAGGGGAGCGGCCGCGGCCGACTCCCGAGTCGCTCGAACGTTCGCTGCCCGGCTTCGCCGACAAGATCGCGGAGCTCGCCCCGTTTCTCGATGCGCTCGATGCGCGCGGGCGCGTCCTGCTCGGCATGAAGCAGCACAAGTGGAAGCGTCTGGAGTTGTGGAATGCCTCGCTGGCCGCCGAACTGGCCGAGTACAACCACTCGTGGTTCAGCGTCGCGACCGAGACGGAGATGCGCCCGTATCTGTCGCGGATTACCGAGAAGTCAGTGAAGCCGCTGGCCAACTTCCACCCGATGTTCGTGCTCGGCAATCCCGGAGCGCTGGCCATGATCCGCAGCTACGGGTTCGTGACGTTCGGCGAGGTGTTCGACGAGTCCTACGATGACGAACTGGATCCACGCCGGCGATTCGATCTGGTATACGAGCAGGTGGTCCGCTTGTGCCGTATGAGCGAGGATGAGCTCGCCGCCATCGAGCGACGCGTCGAGGAGAAGTTGATCTTCAACGCACGATGGGGTTTGACGACGTTCCCTCGCGAGTACCGTACGCAGCGCGATGTCGCCCTCGTCAATCAGATCCTGCAATCGGTCGAGTGGCAGCCTCGTGACGACGTCGTCGCGCAGGCCGGGACGCTCACGACTTCTCGACGGTGATGTAGTACAGGTCGGTCGCCACCTCGATGTCGTCTTTCGTCAGCTCCGTGCGCATCACCTTCCAATCTGTCGTCGGCTCGATCGTCACCCATCGATCGGGATGGCCGACACGGACCGGCATGGCGAACGCGCGCTCGTCGGCCTTCCATCGATAGGCCATCGTCCCCGGCTCGTTGAACGCGAGTTGCAAGACCGGGATCGCGGGCCGGCGCAGATACTGATCGAAGATCGGCGCCAGGTCGCGTGTGAGACGTGCATTGAAGAACCGCACGACGTCCTCGGTCATGATGTTGCGGTACTTGAACTGCTGGTAGAAGTCCCGCAAGAGCGGCCACCACACCGCGTCGTCGTCGACGATGCTCCTGAGCGTGTTCAGGAACAGCGTGCCCTTGAAGTACATGTCCTGCTGCGGCTGCCGGTGGATGGCGTGCTGCGTGATGATCGGCTCGCGGTTCTGGACCTTTGGCTTGTAGCTGTTGACGTAGCGGATCGCTTGGTCGTGGCCGAAGAGGCGCTCGACGTAGAGGCTTTCGAGATAGGTGGCCCAGCCCTCGTGGATCCACATATCTGACACGTCGGCGGCCGACACCGCGTTGCCGAACCATTCGTGGGCGCTCTCGTGCACGATGATGAAGTCGAACTCGAGACTGATCCCGACGCCAGTCCAGTCGCGATCGAGATAGCCGTTCACGTAGCCGTTGCCGTAGGCCACCGCACTCTGGTGCTCCATGCCCGCGTACGGCACCTCGATCAGTTTGAAGCCGTCCTTTTCGAACGGATACTCGCCGAAGTAGTGGCGGAACGCTTCGAGCATTGGCCCCGTTTGCGCGAACTGCTTCTTCGCCTTCTCGAGGTTTGCCGGCAGCACGTAGTAGTCGAGGGGAAGGTCGCCAAACCGATCGGCGAAGTGTTCGTAGCCGCCGATGTTCAGCGCCACGGCGTAGTTGTTGATCGGGTACTGCACGAGCCAATCCCAGCGTGTGTAGCCGTCGCCGAGATCGGTCTTGCCCATGAACTTCCCGTTCGATACGTCGACGAGATCGTTGGGCACGGCGACGCTGATCTCCATGCGTTCGACTTCATCGCGCCATTGATCCTTGTTGGGCCACCAGACGCTGGCGCCCTCGTCTTCACACGCGGTCGTGATCCAGTGGTGTCCCGCGGGGTCGGTTCGGAACGCCATGCCGCCGAACCGGCCCTTCTCCTGCGGCAGCCCCGAGTAGTGGAACTCGATCGTGTATTCGCGCCCGGCGCGCAGGGTCGACGGAAAGTCGACGTAGACGGCGCTGAGGTCGCGCTTGTAGGTGAGCGGCGCGGAGCCGAGCAGGATGCGATCCACGTTCAGTTCGGGTGTGAGATCGAGTTGGATCCGCGTGTCGTCGGCGAGCATGCGGAACCGGATCGTGTTCTTGCCGGCGATCGATCTCTTCTCCGGGTCCACACGGACGTCGAGGTGGTAGAAGAGCAGATCGTTGTTCGCGCGATATCGTCCGTACTCGCCGCGCATCATGTCCGCGCGCGTCGGCGGCCCCTGGGTCGATGGCAGGGGCGCGGGTTGTTGCTGCGCCTGAAGGTGCCTCGTCCAGAGGGACAGGCACACAGCAACTGCCAGCGCGACCGCTACGAGTGGCGTCGTAGTTCTGTGCACGAAACGATCATGCATCAAGAGGCAGCGGAGGTTTTTGCGCGTCGAGAAAGCGGAGGAGACGGAGGAAACGGCTGAACACGGGGGAACGGAGAAGCGGAGGGACGGGTGGGTCCGCGCGACGCGCGGACGGGGATCGAGGAGAGCCGACCCTCACAAGCACTGCTCGAACGTGCGTCGTGCTTGTGAGTCCGGCTCCCCTCG
>Ga0310810_10006129_pt1 | contig 13544 bp, 10 predicted proteins | sample NCmetagenome_FD_207641 | JGI IMG/M metagenome (GOLD analysis project Ga0310810, IMG submission 207641) | Soil microbial communities from experimental microcosm in Duke University, North Carolina, United States - NC | ecosystem: Engineered > Artificial ecosystem > Soil microcosm > Unclassified ... | reverse complement strand
GACCGAAGCTCTCGGTCATCACATCGCCGGCGTTGTTATCAACGATATAAAGCTCAGACAGATCCACTCCATCGGTGGTATCGGTGGAAGCAGAAAGCACAAAATTTATAGTTGCCGCCGGGGCGATCGCTCCTGACCAGGTCACGTCCAGAGTGGCTTCGACTTGTTCGCCGAAACTCACGATTCCAGGATCTGGCCCGTTCAGCGTGATGGTGAGCGGACCGAAGCCGGCATCAAACAATCCTCGATATTCGTTGACATCCGTCTCATCAAAATTGGTTCGGCCTACCACCGCAATGGTGGTTCCCTCTCCGCGGAATCCTTGCGAGTAAACCGAGTTGATGTTGTAAATGACCCTGAAGTCCCCAGGCACAAGCGCGTGAGAACCATCGCTGCCGGTAGCGTCCGGCCCTAAAACCGAGGACATTGGTACCCGCTTGCTTACACCATGCAGCGGCTTCTTGTGAAAATTATGCAGCGTGTTCACGCCTGCTACCACCGGCGCAAGCGCTGCCGGAATCTGCAGATCGCTTGCGTTGGCCCAGTGCTCTTCGCCTCTGACGAGGTACTTGTGGATCTCGGTGTGAAAGGCGTCGCGCACCTGGCCGGCATTCCCTGAAAACTCAATAACGGTTCGTCCATTAGCGACTTTGTTCACCTCGAACCCGCGCTCCTGAAGCCATGCGGTGATAGTCCTGATGTCATCGTCCGAAGGCCCGAACATTCGGCCAAATTCCTGGGGCGTGAGCCACGCGTGATAGCTGGGCGAAGCTTTGTCCTGCTGTTGATCAAGCAGCCTGGTCAGCGCCAGCTGCTGCTCCGGACTGCGCTTCAGAACCAGCAGCATCCGTTCCATGGGCAGTGTTGCCGGCGCCACGCCACGATCGAATTCGGCGCGGGCAAGCGGATGCGTGTTCCCCTTCAATGTGATCAGTTGGCTTGCATTGAGCGGCTGCACAATCCGCGAGGCTACCTGCGATTGCGCATTTGAAAAGCTCGAAAAAAATGCGATAAGAGAAACGGCGGTTAACGCAGAAAACGAGGGGCGCATGACTACTCCTGACTTTTCTCCGGCGCGACCGTTTCAGCCTCGATGGGAAGCTGTTTCGCGGTTGACGGCGAGACCCCCTCGTGAAACACCCGTCAGTCGGATTACTTCGCCCCTGGCGAAAGAAACGTCAAGCCCGAGTGGGCGAGAATCTTACCGCAACTTTTGCAGAAGTAAAGCAGCAACTTACGTTTTAAGTGCCAGGCTTGACAATCAGAGGCCGCGTTCCCGAAAATTCGCGGGCCATGGCCCTCAGAAATATCTACTTCCAAAACGCGCCCCTGCTTGTTCTTATATTTCTTTCGCACCCGCTCATGTCACAGGACCGCTCTCAGGCACGCTCCATGGTGGTCACGCCGCTCGGCATTGTTGCCACCAGTCACGTTCAGGCCTCGCAAGCCGGGGCGCTGATTCTTGCCAAGGGCGGATCGGCGGTTGATGCAGCGATCGCCGCTAACGCCGTTCTGGGGGTGACCGAACCGATGATGAACGGTATCGGCGGCGATCTGTTTGCGATCTACTGGGACGCCAGGACCAAGAAACTATACGGCCTTAATTCCAGTGGATGGGCGCCTCAAAACTTGACGATCGCTCACCTGACGTCCAAGGGCGTCAAAGAGATGCCGCCATATGGCATCGACTCTGTCACCGTCCCGGGAACAGTCGCCGGTTGGAATGCGTTGCACCAGCGCTTCGGGAAACTGGACTGGAAAGAGCTGTTCAATCCGGCGATCACCTACGCACGCGTCGGATACGCCGTGCCGGAGTTCATTCACGGCTACTGGCAGGATTCAATCCACGACCTGCAGAAAAATCCGGAGAGCGCACGCGTTTTCTTGCCGGGCGGCAAGGCGCCTGAACTGGGACAGATATTTTCAAATCCCGATCTCGCCAAGTCACTGACTCTTATTGCAGATAAAGGGGCAGCAGCGTTCTATTCGGGTGAAATTGCATCGGCGATTTTGCGCACCTCAAGTGACCTGGGCGGCACATTGGCGGCCGCTGACCTAAGCGATTTCAAACCGGAATGGGTGGAACCAATCTCGACAACATACCGTGGCTGGACAGTTTACGAGCTTCCGCCCAACGGCCAGGGCATGGCTGCACTGGAAATGTTGAACATAATGGAAACCTCGCCCGCCTCAGCCGACGGCCCCTCGAGCGTTACCGAGTTGCACAAGAAAATGGAAGCGATGAAGCTCGCCTACGCTGACCTGGCGCGTTACAACGCCGATCCAAGATTTTCCAAAGTCCCGGTTAAAGGATTGATCTCAAAAGAGTACGCTCAGGAACGAGCCAGGCAGATCGATCCGAATCGCGCCGCTTGCGACGTTTCCTTCGGCAAGCCTCCGGCCAGTGAAACCACTTACCTGACAGCCGTGGATTCGCAGGGCAACATCGTCTCCCTGATTCAAAGCAATTACGAGTCATTCGGTTCAGGAATCACGGTCCGAGGCATGGGATTCGTATTACAGGACCGGGGTGCGCTTTTCAGCCTCGATTCGGCACATCCCAATGCACTCGCGCCGCGCAAACGGCCGTTTCACACCATCATCCCGGCATTCATGGAGCGTGGCAATCAGCACATTGGCTTTGGCATTATGGGAGGCGCGAATCAACCTGTGGCCCACGCGCAGTTTGTTTCGAATGTCGTCGATTACAACATGAATGTTCAGCAAGCACTTGAAAATGCCAGGTTTACTGTGAGTCCCAAACGAGGATGCAACGTGGTGATCGAGTCAAGGGTGCCAGAACAGGTGAGGGCAAAACTCACTGCCATCGGCCATGTACTCGAGGTAGGCGGTGCCTACTCCTCCGCGATGGGACGCGGCCAGGCAGTGTTACATGACGGCGGAAAGGGCGTTAATTTTGGAGGATCTGATCCTCGTGCCGATGGATCGGCAGAGCCTGAGCCGCCTCATTTCCACTGAAAATGACCCAAATAAGAAGCGCCCCGGATCCTATCGGATCGGGACGCCCGAACAGCCCTCCCCCGGAACTGCTCATTGCCAAATTATGATTTTGTGCGAAATCTGTAAATTCCACTTAGGTGCCAGGCACATGGCACAAATCGGTGTGAAGTTGCATGCTCAGCAAATCACCACGTTGGAACGCAAAGCTTCATGCAAGATGTGAATTAGTTTGCACATCAGGTTCCCCTCCCCTGGATTTTTGGCACGTAAGTCATTAAGATTCAGGCCGCTTTAGACGTTCGCATTTGGAATTATGAATGCAGAGAAGATCGTACCAACTCTGTAAGTAGTAGTTGTTAACCGTAGGAAACGAACATCAACCCCGGGAGTTCGGAGGATATGGTTATGAGACGAGTGGTTCTGATGGCTATCTTAGCGCTGGCTCTGCCAATCGCGGCATTTGCCAATAGCATTGCTGTGACCAATATTGGTGGCACGATAAGTCAAAATGGCAGTGGCGGCTTGACTCTGTCCGGTTCGACCATCATACATTTCGGCAACACGGTAGGTTCGAATCTCGGCACTCTAAGTTTCTCGATCGATGGCCCTTTAGCTACCGGTGATCTTCAGAATGGCGGAACATTCTCACCGGGCGGTACCTTCACCATCGCCATCAGCGGCGGCCCTACCTATACCGGGACGTTCTCCAGCGCTACCTGGATCATGCAGACTGATGCCAGCGGAAATCATCAATACACGCTGCAGGCGACCATTACTGGATCCAATTTCAGCGCTTTCACTTTCCAGGTCGGGCTAACGCAAAAAGGATTTTTTAGCGGTTCGACAGAAGTAGGCAGCGGCGACACCGTAATCACCACCGTTCCTGAGCCCGGCACTCTTGGAATGCTCGGAACCGGCCTGGTTGGTATCGCGGGCCTGGTTCGGCGCAGGATCAAATTAGGATAGTTTCGCGAAATCACTCGACTCATTCGGCCCCGCCGCAAGCGGGGCCTTTCTTTTGTGTTCAGTAAGCTTCCCTAACACCATCTGACCGCAACCCGAGTACATACTGCATCACCCAAATCCATTCAATTCAGCCACTTTCCTCCGATTTTTTCGCCTGCGATTCGGCTGCCGAAGTTACTGCCGTAACCGCACCGAAGGACATTCGGATTGACCCTTTGACAGCCCTTTCATACAGTCGCCGCAGGGGGTCGTATGAAGGATATCCACGAGGTATTGCGGGTGAAGCAGGCCAAGTACGCCCAGCTGGCCAAGCAGATTGAATCATTGCAGCAGGCCGCGGAAAAACTGCGCGAAGTGGCTCCGCTGCTGGCAGAAAATGACGACGATGACGTTGCCGTACTGGGCGAAGCTGACGAGCCAAACGTAATGGCCGCCCGCGCCGGGTCCGCAACGCAAGCGGTTCCACCGAAGCCGGTTCCGGGACGCACACCGCGCTGGCCTTAAAGCCGGCTTTACCGCGAAACACCTATGACGTTTCAGGCTCTTTTGGTTTCCAAGGACGAACAGGCTACCCACCTGCTGACGCTGGCGCTGGCAGGTTTTGGCATGGCCGTGCACAGTTGCGGCTATCCGGACGGGGTCTGCCAATTGGCGGAGCAGAAGTTTGATTGCGTGCTGGTCGACTACGACGATCCGCATAGCGCGGCTTTGATTCTTCAAAACGCCGAGCAGGCGGCTATCAAACCTGTGACCGTCGCCCTGCTGCATGATCAAAGCGATGTGCGTGGAGTTTTCGGAGCCGGAGCCAATTTCGTACTCTACAAACCGATTTCTGAGCTGCAGGCCGAATCGACCCTGCGTGCCGCCACCGCGCTGGCGCGGCGCGAGCGGCGCCGTGCATTTCGCGTTCCAGTTCAGTTGCCGGTTGAGATTCGCACCGCAAACGGAACGGACATCGAAGGCATTCTGCTCGATCTGAGCGAAGACGGTCTGGATGTTCTATCTTCTCAACCGCTGTACCGCTCGGCGGCGATCACAGCGGTGTTCTGCCTGCCCGATCAAGAGAACTCGATCGAGCTGCGCGGCGAAGTCGCCTGGGCGAATCCCAATGGCGAGTGTGGCATGCGCTTCATCGATCTGCCATCGTCGACCCGGAAATTCTTGAAGACCTGGGTGCAGGCAAATTCTCCAGTGCTGCCCCCCGATGAGCCGGAACCGGTTTCGCAATGCAAACTCACCGACCTCAGCCTGGGTGCATGTTATGTAGAAACAGAGTCTCCCTTCCCGGAGCATTCGACCATCTCGCTGCAACTACGGGTGGCTGACATGCAAGTGGACGCGGAAGGCTCGGTGCGGGTGATGCATCCGCAGTTTGGGATGGGAGTCGAGTTCGCCGCCGCTACCGAAGCTCAACGCAAACAGGTAGAAAGTTTCATTGAGTTTCTTACCAGCCGTCCCGGCACGACGCCCGAATTGCTGATTACGCCTCGAGCCCTGTCATCAGAAGCTGGCACAAACCAAACGCATGCGGCAGGCAGCAATCCAGAAGACGCCTTGCTCGACCTCCTGAACCGGGGAGATTCCCTCTCGCAGGCCGCCTTTATCGAAGAACTGCAAAAGCAGCGCAATACCTCGGAAACCGTCTCGAACTAGCTCAAAACCCTTCACTGCTTACTTTATGAATTGCAGATAGTGTGCACAATGCACGTAAAGGCAGTATTTAAGGTACATTAATCGTGATTAAAATCTCTGCACCGCAAGGGTGGTTTGGACAATCCCAGCCCTGAACCTGCGAAGGCTCTTTCTCCCGCACATAGCCCCACTCTACCACCACAGTTGTTTCCTGTCCGATTCTGGATCATTTTGGCCGCTGCCCTGATGATGGTTGCGCCCTGGATGTGGCGCGGCATTCCATCCGGCCACGACTTCGAATTTCACCTGAACTCCTGGATGGAAGTGGCGGCACAATGGCACAACCACATAGTGTTGCCGCGCTGGGCGGCCCAGGCAAATTACGGCTACGGAGAGCCCCGGTTCATCTTTTACCCGCCGTTTTCCTGGACATTGGGCGCGCTGCTGGGATTACTCCTACCCTGGAAACTGGCACCGGCTGCTTACGTGGTGTGCGTGCTCGCGCTGGCAGGCTGTGCCATGTTCGTGCTGGCGCGCGAGTACCTGCCGCCCACCGACGCCTTGTTTGCCGCACTGTTCTACCCATTGAACCCGTATCACATCGTGATCGTTTACTGGCGCAGCGCCTATGCCGAACTGCTGGCCGCAGCCCTGCTGCCGCTTGTGCTGCTGTTCATCTTGCGGCTTGAACGAGGCGGCCGGTCGGCAACCATCTGCTTGGCTTTGGTCATGGCCGCAGGGTGGTACAGCAATGCTCCGGCGGCGGTGATGATCAACTACTCGGCAGCCATCCTGGTTGGGGTGGTTGCGTGGCGCCTAAGATCGCCGCGCGTGCTGCTGCAAGGAAGTTTTGCGATTCTGGTGGCAGCCGGCCTGGCCGCGTTCTATATCCTGCCGGCGGCTTATGAGCAGAGATGGATCCAAATCTCTCAGGTGCTATCGCCCGGAGTTCGCCCGCAAGACAATTTCCTGTTCACTACGATATCCGACGCCGACCATAATCGCTTCAATCTTCTGGCCTCGCTGATAGCAATCTCGGAAATAGTGACAGGCCTGGCCTCAATTCTGGTTCTGCTGCGACGGCGCTCATTGCATCTGGCTCAGCTTGTGTTGTTTGCCTGGGCGGCTTTTGCTATCGTGCTCATGCTGTCGCCAACACTTCTGCTTTATCGATATCTCCCTGAGTTGCAATTTGTTCAGCTGCCCTGGCGCTGGCTGTTGTGCCTGAACGTTCCACTTGCGCTTCTGCTCCCTATGGCGTTCCGGCGATGGCCCGCACGCACGCTGATTTGCGCAGCCATGCTGGCGGTGATTGCGATTGTCTGGGTTAAAGTGCAGCCGCCATGGTGGGACAAGGCAGCCGACATCACCGAGATGCAGCAGTTCCAGCATGGGCCAGGATACGAAGGTACCGAAGAATATGTGCCTACGGCCGGCGATGCCTATGAAGTCGACAAGAATGCCCGCAAAGTAACTTACGACGGCCCCGGAAGCGCACAGTTGCATGTATTGCAATGGGCGCCGGAGTTCAGGTTCTTGACTGCCGAAGTTACGCAGCCCGGTGCCTTAATCATGAGACTGTTCAACTATCCCGCCTGGAAGGTGGATGTCAACGACCGCGAGGCCGACCCATCAGCGCGAGATGTGACAGGACAGATGGTTATTCCGGTCGGAGCGGGGAAAAATTATGTGCTGATCAGCTTCCGGCGAAGCTGGGACCGAACCGTCGGTGCGTGGATTTCGTTTTTGACTCTGATCGGAGTAGCATTCGCGGGTTTCAAGGCATGGCACGCATCCTGATCGCAACCTCAAATGCCGGCAAACTGCGTGACTTCGCCGGCGCGGCGGCGGGGCATGGAATCGAGGTGGCGGGAATCGCCGACTTTGCTTCTCTGCCCCGGGTGATAGAAGACGGCGAGACCTTCGAAGCGAATGCCCGCAAAAAAGCCCAGGCGTACAGCCGCCACGTCCCTTCAGAACTGGTGCTGGCCGATGATTCGGGCCTGAAAGTGGACGCACTGGGCGGAGCGCCGGGCGTGCACTCCGCGCGTTACGCTGCGGCAAAGGGCGATACCGGCAACGCCAGCGACCAGCAGAACAACGCGCGTCTGTTACGCGAATTGTCGGACTTGCCCAGCCAGAAACGGACCGCGCGTTTTGTTTGCGCGATCGCTATCGCGCGAGATGGGAAAGTGTTGCAGACTTTTTTCGGAGAGGCCGCGGGCGTCATTCTGGATGCGCCGCGTGGGACCAACGGATTTGGTTACGATCCGCTGTTCTTCTCTGCCGAAGCTCGAAAGACATTTGCCGAACTCAACGCAGAGGAAAAGGCGCAGTATAGCCATCGCGGCAGGGCGTTTGCTGAATTGCTGAAGTGGATGTTGCAATCCCGCATGTCATTTTGAGTGTGATGCGCAGGAGCGGCTCTTTGACCCGCTCAGCCGAGCGCAGCTCGGCGATGGTAGTGTCATAATTCCAGGACACTACCCGGCTATTCCATTTCTTGACTTCGCTTCTCACGCACCGCGATAATAAAAGGTTATCGTGTCATCTCTGGGGGCATAAGGTAATCGCGGTGGCATCGACTACAACTCCTGCCGTTCCTGCCAAAGTTCAAGCCGGAGTAGGCCCTTTGCGCGCAGGTCAGGGGCACTCCTTTCTGCTGCGCCGGTTACACTCGCTCAGCGGGATTATCCCCGTCGGCGCATTTTTGTTCGAACACATCCTGATCTCGAACGCTACCGCCACTGGCGGACCGGCCGCCTACGCTCGTCAGGTTCGTTTTCTTGGCGGACTGCCGTTCGTAACTCTGCTTGAACTGTTCGGCATCTGGCTGCCCATCCTGTTTCATTCGTTGTACGGCTTCTACATCTGGTGGCGCGGCGAGTCGAATGTCACCGATTATCCCTGGACGGGCAACTGGATGTATTCCGCGCAGCGCTGGACTGGCATCATCGCGTTTGCCTACATCCTCTGGCATACCTGGACCATGCGCTTCAGCGGCATTGATCTGCATTTATTTCCAGGGGCGGCATTCGGCAAGGTTCAGGCAGAAGTTTTTCATACCGGCTTGTTCCTGTTCTACGTGGCCGGATTGATAGCCGCCTCGTGGCACTTCGCATACGGCATCTGGCTGTTTTGCGCGAAGTGGGGCATTATTACCGGCCAAAAGGCGCAAAAGCGGCTGCTGGTGTTGTGCCTGGCTTTCTTCTTTGTAATGACCGGCGCAGGGCTTGCGAGCCTGACAGCGTTCCGTTCACGTCCGCAACAGCCTACGGACCCGGATGGAGCTCGCGCGGTCGAAGCCCAGCCGCCGAGCGCGACAAAATAAGCTCATGGCAACCTCTCCAAACATCATTGTGGTAGGCGGCGGGCTGGCGGGACTTGCCGCGGTCATCAAGATCGCCGAGATGGGCGGCCACGTCGATCTCTTTTCGATCGTGCCCGTCAAGCGCTCGCATTCGGTCTGCGCTCAAGGCGGTATTAACGCCGCCAAAAACTTGAAGGGTGAAGGCGATTCAACCTGGCAGCACTTCGATGACACGGTGTACGGCGGTGATTTCCTGGCTAACCAGCCGCCGGTAAAAGCGATGTGCGACGCCGCTCCCGGAATTATCGACTTGCTCGATCGCATGGGCGTCCCTTTCAATCGCACGCCGGAAGGACTGCTCGATTTTCGCCGCTTCGGAGGCACGCTCTATAACCGCACCGCGTTCGCCGGAGCCACCACCGGCCAGCAACTTCTGTATGCCCTGGATGAGCAGGTGCGGCGCTACGAATCCGAGGGCAAAGTCACCAAGTACGAGCACTGGGAATTTCTTTCCGCCGTGCTGGATGGAAATCGCGCCTGCCGGGGTATCTGCGCTATGGACTTGCGCAGCATGGAAGTGCGAACCTTCCCCGCCGACGCCATCATCATTGCAACCGGCGGCATTGGCGCCATTTTTGGGAAGTCCACAAATTCCGTGGTGTGTACCGGCTCCGCGCAATCAGCGCTCTATCAGCAAGGATGCTATTACGCCAACGGCGAGTTCATTCAGGTGCACCCAACCTCAATTCCGGGCGAGGACAAACTTCGACTTATGTCGGAATCGGCGCGCGGCGAGGGCGGTCGGGTATGGGTGCCGAAAGCTTCAGGCGATACGCGCGATCCGAAATCGATTCCTGAAAGCGAGCGCTGGTATTTTCTGGAGGAGTGGTACCCGAAGTACGGCAACCTGGTTCCGCGCGATGTCGCCACCCGCGCCATATTCAAAGTCGTTTATGAACACAACCTCGGCATCGATGGCAAGCCGATGGTATATCTCGACCTGACGCATGTTGACCGGAAGATTCTGGATCGCAAGCTGGAAGGTATTCTGGAAATTTACGAGAAGTTCGTCGGGGACGATCCACGAGACACGCCGATGAAAATATTTCCGGGCATGCACTACACCATGGGTGGCATGTGGGTGGACTTCAAGCAGGCGACCAACGTTCCGGGAATATTTGCCGCAGGCGAGTGCGAATATCAGTATCATGGGGCGAATCGCCTGGGAGCGAATTCGCTGGTGTCGTGCATCTTTGGCGGCTTCATTGCCGGGCCCGCCGCAGTTCAATACGCGCGCGGGACATCGGCTGCGGCGACCAACGGACACTTCGACACCGAGCGTAAGCATCAGGAAGAAAACAACGCCATGCTGATGAAGTCGGAAGGGGATGAAAATCCGTTCCGGCTGTGGCAGGAACTTGGCGAGCTGATGACCAAGAACTGCACCGTCATCCGTTATAACAAGAACCTGCAGGAAACCGACGGCAAGCTGGTGGAATTTCTGGAGCGCTTCCGGCGCATCAATCTAAGCGATCGAACCCAGTGGGCAAATACCTCGGTGGTGTTTGCACGGCAGCTCTACAACATGCTGCAGCTCTCCCGCGTAATCGCGCAGGGCGCGGCGATGCGCGACGAATCTCGAGGCGCACACTACAAACCGGACTTTCCTGAGCGTGACGACAAAAACTTTTTAAAAACCACGAAGGCCAGCTTCGCTCCCGATGCAGACGAGCCGAAGTTTGAGTTCGAGCCGGTGGATGTGAGCTTGATTCCGCCGCGTCCGAGGAAGTATTGAGGTAGCGCGCCAAGTATCAGGGCAGGTCTTCAGACGTGTGACAAAAATCAATGGCTGACTCCAAATCCGTCCTCTTTAAAATTCGCCGCCAGGGCTCGCCCCACACCAGCCCCCATTGGGAGGAGTTCTCGCTTGCCTGGCATCCCGGGATGAACGTGATCTCCTCGCTGATGGAGATTGCGCGCAATCCGGTCACCCGTGACGGCAAGCCGACCACGCCCATCACTTACGACGCAAATTGTCTGGAGGAGGTGTGCGGCTCATGCGCCATGCTCATTAATGGCACCGCGCGCATGGCTTGTTCGGCGCTGATCGACAAGCTTGAGCAACCGGTCAGGCTCGAGCCGCTTTCAAAGTTTCCCATTGTTCGCGATCTCGCGGTCGATCGCAGCGTGCTGTTTGAAAATCTCAAGCGCGCCAAAGCCTGGGTTCCGATTGACGGCACATATGATCTCGGCTCCGGCCCGCGCATGACTATGGAAGAGCAGGAGGCCGCTTACCCGCTCTCGCGCTGCATCTCTTGTTGTTGCTGCATGGAAGTCTGTCCCCAGTTTAATGAAGACACAGGCTTCGTGGGTGCGGCGACCATCTCTCAGGTGCGCCTTTTCAACACTCATCCGACAGGTTCGGCCCTCAAGCGCGAGCGGCTGGCGGCACTCATGGGCGACGGGGGAATCCAGGAATGCGGTTACGCCCAGAACTGTGTGGAGATCTGTCCTAAAGATATACCGCTGACACGCTCTATATCGGAAGTCGGTGGTGCGGTGATGAAACAGGCCATTGGCGATTTGTTCAGGAAATAAGCGGCTGCCGCGAATTGTCATCGGGTGAGCGCACAACGTCACCGGCGTAATCGGTTACTCGATTACCACAATAATTGACTCAGTAAAATCTGCTACTTACCGCTTACAGAGCGGCAATCCAGCGGTTTGCGTTTGGCAACGGATGTGCAATTCAAGGAATATACGTTGCATTCAAAGGTAATCGGGGGGCAACTCTGGTGTAACCCCCAAAGCAAACGAATTAGCCATTGAATTTGTTCGGTTCGGATTTAGAATACCCGCCTGTTCGCATTTGCGCCCGGAACAGGCAGTTTCGAGAAACCACTTCGTGAAACGATTTGCCATTTTCGTAAGCTTGATTCTGCTCTGCAGCCAGGCATTTTCGCTGCACGCTTATCTTCCCAGCAGCACAACTCGCACACGCCGCAGCACGACGCGAAAGCACGCCCGCGTTCGTCGCATTCACTGGAACCCGGTCTTCCGCCCGTCGCGCGATTCCCTGCTGAAGCAGAATGCTGAAATCGATCGCATGGAGTTGCCGCGCATTCAGGATGACGCCGAACTGGAGCAGTTGAAGGCTTCACAGGACCTGGTGGAGATCGTGCCCAGTCAGACTTTGCGCATTGATCCACGGCTTGATCCTGATCGCCGTTATTGCCGTCCGTGGACCCGGGAATTCCTGGAAGACTTGAGCACCGCCTTCTACAAGCAGTTCCATGGACAGATTCAGGTGAACTCGGCCGTACGTACCGTAAAGGTTCAGAAGAAACTACGCCGCCATAACCGCAATGCTGCTCCCGCGGAAGGCGAGATCGCTTCGTCGCACCTCGCCGGGCTGACGGTCGACATTCAACGCCGTGGGCTGAGCCGTGAGCAGATCAAATGGGTGCAAAGCTACATGGTCCCGCTTAAGCAGATGGGACTGATCGAGCCTGAGGAAGAGCGGCACCAGTGGGTCTTCCACGTCATGGTTTCGGGTCGATACACCGACTGGCGCGAGTCGCGCATGCTGGCCGGCGAAAATCCCAGCGAGCGGTCTGAGATCTCCGAACAGCTGGCCCTGGGCGAGCAATAATTTCACTTTGCTTTCCGTCTTTCGATTTCTTTGCCGCCTTTGCAGTTGAGATTTCTGGCCCCAAAGGTCGCTGAGTTTCTTCGCAAAGCCGCCCTGCCACGCACTTTCCTCAATAACGGTCAAGATTTACAATCGTGGGTCCATTCAACCATGATCAAATTCCTGACCTGTGCAGGCCTCAGCTGCGTTTTCGCAGCCGCACAATCCTCCCAGATCAAAGTCACTCCTCGCGCTCAGGCGATCCACCAATCCGCGATCATCGTTGACACTCACGCCGACACTCCGCAACGTTTTCTCGACGAAAATTTCGATATCGGCAATACCGATTCGAAAGATGTCGGCCATATCAGCCTGGATAAAATCCGAGCCGGTAATCTTGGCGCTGAGTTCTTTTCCATCTGGGTTGAGCCCAAGACCAACCAGGCGCACTATGCCCAACACACGCTCGATCTGATCGACTCGGTATACCAGCAGGCCGCACGTCATCCTGACCGCATGATGATGGCCTTCTCGGTGGCCGATATCGGACGCGCGCACAAGCAGAAGAAGCTGGCCGCGCTGATGGGCATTGAGGGCGGCCATTCCATCGAGAACGACATTCACCTGCTGCGTGACTTTTATCGGCTGGGCGTCCGCTATATGACGCTCTCGTGGTCGAACACCAATGAATGGGCGGACTCATCCGGAGACATTGACGATCCTGGGGTGCAGCATCACAATGGCTTGACTGATTTCGGCAAACAGGTTGTCGCTGAAATGAATCGCCTGGGCATGATGGTGGACATCTCGCACGTGGCCGACAAGACTTTTTACGATACGATCGCCGTAACCAGAGCCCCGGTAATTGCCTCACACTCATCGGCACGGTCCTTGACGAATCATCCCCGCAACATGACCGACGATATGCTGAAGGCGGTCTCAAAAAACGGTGGCGTCGTACAGGTGAATTTTTACTCTGCCTTCATTGACGAGGATTATCGCAAGGCCGCCGAAGCTCAGAAAAAAGATGCTGACGCTGCGGTG